>ENA-OUOG01000955-OUOG01000955.1-marine-metagenome-genome-assembly--contig:-NODE-955-length-35257-cov-6.745623_pt1 | contig 35257 bp, 46 predicted proteins | sample MGYA00248635_ERZ508505 | MGnify/ENA primary metagenome ERZ508505 (study PRJEB26176, sample SAMN06267871) | marine metagenome | isolation source: Saanich Inlet, British Columbia, Canada | place: Pacific... | reverse complement strand
GAAGTTGGTGGCAGCACCAAGGTTACTATCGGTGATGCCCCTGCCAGTGGGAGTGTAACTGTTGGGTATGACTTGGCCAATGCTACTTATGATAGTGTTAGCTTTGATGTAACTGGTCAGGAGAGCAACCCCACTGACGTAACCTTCAACAACGATGGCACTAAGATGTATGTGACTGGCAGTGGATTTGACAGGATTTATCAATATTCGCTTTCTACCGCCTTTGACCTAAGTACCGCAAGTTATGACAGTGTTGACTTTAGTGTAACCAGTCAGGACACCGGCCCCACGGCGATGATCTTTAACAATGATGGCACTAAGATGTATGTGACTGGGTTCGGCTCTGACACGATATTCCAGTACAGTTTGTCTACAGCCTTTGACCTAAGTACCGCTTCATACGATAGCGTCAGCTTTAGTGTATCTAGTCAGGACGGTATTCCCGCAGGTTTATCTTTCAATGATGATGGCACTAAGCTGTATATGGTTGGTGATACTAATGATTCCGTTTATCAATATTCGCTTTCTACCGCATTTGATTTAAGTACCGCCTCATACGATAGTGTCAGCTTTAGTGTATCTAGTCAGGATACAAGCCCACGATTTGTAGTGTTCAAACCTGATGGCACTAAGATGTATGTGGGTGGGCAATCCTCTGACGCTATCTACCAATACTCACTATCTACAGCTTTCGATCTAAGCACCGCAAGTTACGATAGTGTTAGCTTTAGTGTTACTACTGAAGATACAAGTCCCAGTGGCATGAGCTTTAACAGTGACGGTACAAAAATGTATATGGTTGGGTTCGGCACTTCTGACTCCGTCCACCAATACTCCACAGGCTCAACTCTAACCACAGCAACCTTCGACACATCCACAGGCAACTACTTCACGCATACGCCCAGCGAAGACACTGAGTATGGCTTTAGCAATGCGGGTGATGTGCAGACATTTCAGCTAGAGGTTACTGGTAATCAGGATGTCGTTGGTTATGACTTATCTGAGGCGGCTTATGATAGCATTAGCTCAGACTTGTCTGCTGAGACGGGCTCTTTGCGTAGCATATCCTTCAAGCCTGATGGTACAAAAATGTATATCCTTGCTTTAACTGGTACGGATGTAAACGAATACGACTTGGACCCAGCTTGGGATATTACTACTTCTAGCTACCTTCAAAACTTCAGTGTTGTTGGTCAAGAATCTTCGGTTCACGGTTTATTTTTTAAACCTGATGGTACTAAGATGTATATTGTTGGGCAAATCAACGACACCGTTTATCAGTACTCATTAAGCACAGCATGGGATTTATCTACAGCAAGTTATGACAGTGTTTCTCTGTCGGTGTCTAGCAGAGAAACAACTCCTAGTGATCTCTTCTTTAAACCTGACGGTACTAAGATGTATATTGTAGGAACTCAGGATGACGCTGTGGATGAGTGGGCGTTAAGTACCGCATGGGACGTTTCCACTGCATCATACACAACAACCTTTAGTATTTCTTCTCAAGATACCACACCTAGTGATCTCTTCTTTAAATTTGACGGCACTGTAATGTACATTTTAGGTGACGCCTTTAACCTTATCAGGCAGTACTCACTAAGCACAGCATGGGACGTTTCCACTGCGTCTTATGACAGTGTTGTTCTTAGCACATCGCCATCATTAGCGCCGCAAGGGTTCGCCTTTAAGCCTGATGGTGCTAAAATGTATTTAGTGGATCAAACAAACGCTTTTGTTTATCAATTCACAACGTCAGTATCTACCCCCATCACAATCACATGGGACGAGGACATTGAGTGGAGCGGCGGGACAGCACCTTCTAGCCCTGCGAGTGGTCAGAAAGACCTATACACAATAACGACAGACGATGGCGGCACTACATACTTTGGTGTCCCATCTGGTGTGAACCTTAGCTAAGTGGAGATGTGAAGCATGGCTAACGATAAAAACTTTAAGATCAAGAATGGGCTACAGGCTAAGAGGTATCTGCAATCAGGTAGTGCCTTAGCTGCTCTAGATGTAAATATGTCGTCTGGTAGCTACTTCACCAAGACACTATCGGCCAACACTACGTTTACCTTCAGCAACCCACCAGCGTCAGGCATTGCTGGCAGCTTTGCGTTAGAGGTGACAGGTGCGTCCACTTACACTATCACATGGCCTAGTAGTGTTAAGTGGTCAGGGGCTACAACTCCAGATGCACCTGCGGGTGGCGAAAAGGATGTCTATGTGTTCGTGACAACTGATGGTGGGACTACCTACTACGGCAAGCAAGCGGGAGATGCAGTAGCATGAGTATTTTCAATACGATAGGAGCTTGCGACCAATGAGCAACTTAGCAATGATGATGGGCTTGGGTAGTGGTAGTGGGGGTGTTACATTTGTTGGCTCTAATAGCGGTAAAGCACCAAATGCAGGGGCTGTAACTGTCGATCTTTCATCCATAGACATAAAGGGCGGAGACCTCATACTTGTAGGTCATTTTGTAGGGGAGGACGCAGCTAAAACTAGCGATATGTCCCCCTCCTCTTCAGGCTACACTGAGATAACAAGCCTCTATGCAAATGACACCTACGACACCAATATGAAGACCTATGGCAAGTTTGCAGATGGTACAGAAACTAGCTTTGTGGCTAATTCTGTTGGAGGCTCTACCTCCTCTGTCGCTGTTATCGTCTCCGTCTTTCGTAACGTCTCTGATTTGCCTGTAGATGCTGCCACAGGTTTGGCTACAAGTGGTACAAATACAAACACAGACGACATTGTTTGGCCTGAGATTACAAGTGTTTCCTCAGGTGAACACTTAGTTTACTTTGGTGCAACAGGACACGTTAGCGGTACAAGGCTATACACCCAACCAGATGACCTAAGTGGTTTTGTAACTATAGGTGAAAATGACGACGAAGACATAACGGCTGGTTTTGGCTACAAAGTTATTGATACAGAGACATCTTTCACAGCGAACACTTGGACAATGTCAGGCGGCACCAGCGCAAGCTCAGTAGCCTACACAGTATTCAAACTCTAACTAGCATCACAAGGAGAACACAACAATGTATGCTAAGATCACAAGCGGGGCAGTAGCTCAGTACCCATACTCAGTGGGTCAGCTACGCCGTGACAACCCCAACGTATCATTCCCACGCAATATCCCAGTAGAGATCATGCGTCGTTACGGTATGCGCCCTGTCACAACAGAAGCAATGCCTGACTATGACCCTCTGACGCAGAAGGTAGTCACAGCCACAACACCAACACGGAATGTTGTACGCCTGATGACTGAAGAGGATGCGATTGATCCTATTACTGAAGAGGTGAACACAGACCTCATTGGTACGCCTATCTATGGCAATGACTGGGTTCTGACACGCACTGTCGTTGATATGACTGCTGAAGAAATCGCAGCTAATGATGCTTTGGTGGCTGAGGCTAACCGTAAGAAGCGCAATAAGCTGATCGCTGAGACTGATTACTTTGCTCTCACTGATGTGACTATGGATGCTGCTATGACAAGCTATCGTCAGGATCTGCGTGACATTACTGCACATGCAAACTGGCCGCACTTAGCCGATGCTGATTGGCCGACTAAACCATAGGTGCCACATGGAGATGATGCTTTGGAACATACTGCTAACAGGGGCGCTGGCTCTTGTTAGCTTCTTTGCAAAGACGCTGTGGAGTGAAGTTCAGCGTCTAAGCATACTGCTGAATCGCACGCGCGAAGAGGTGGCCAAAGAGTATGTTACAAAAGCAGAAGTACACGCGGACATGAACCGCGTGATTGACCGACTCGAAGCCCTTGATGCCAAATTAGACCGGCTGATGGAGCGGCCATAATGATCGATCCGATTACAGCACTATCAGTTGCCGCCAGTGCTGTAAGCAATGCCAAACAGCTTATGGCTGCGGGTCGTGATGCCACTTCTGCATTAAGCAAGTTTGCTGGTGCAGTGTCAGATGTGAACTACGCTGCGGAAAAAGCCAAGAACCCGTCGATCTGGAAGAGCATGACAGGATCGGCAGAGGCAGAGGCTATTGAAATATTTGCCGCGCAGAAAAAAATGCAGGCAATGAAGAAAGACATTGAGACTTTGATTGGCTACACATACGGCCAAAAAGGTTTGGATGAATATAAAGATACGTTGCGCAAGGTGCGCGCCCAACGCAAGAAAACTGCATACAGGCAGGCTGAAATAAAAGAAGCAATCATTGTTTGGACGGTGGGTATTTTAATTACCGGCTCCGCTCTGGCTTTGATGGGCTTTGTGTTTTATTTTATTGGCAAGCAGCAAGGAAAATGGTGATGGCTAAAACTGTTCTTGATGATTGGAAAATTCTGCCGCGACTTATGATGCTGGCGGTCACTGTGCTGACATACCAGGCGGTGCATTGGTTCATGAGTTTGCCTGATCCCAGCGTTGCTCAGAGTGGTTTGGTCTCGGTGTGCATGGGCGCGTTGACAGGCTGTTTTGGTATCTGGATGGGCAAGGAAAGCAAAACGACGGTTACGCCTCATAAGGTGGTTCACGAAGAGAGGTATGAAAAATGATACAGGCACTGGTAGGCCCGGTAAGTGAGCTACTAGGCGGTTGGCTAAAAGGTAAAGCGAGTGCGCAAGCTGCGGCAGCTAACCTCAAGCTGGTCGAGGCGGAGGCCAAAGCAACGATCATGAAGTCTGCGGCTACGTCCGAGGCTGATTGGGAACGACTGATGGCCCAAGGGTCACAGAATAGCTGGAAGGATGAATGGCTTACCATTCTTTTTTCGATTCCTTTAATCTTGTCATTCCTTCCGTTTGAGTGGGCAAAGCAGGCCGTTACTGATGGCTTTGCCGCATTGGAAACTATGCCAAGCTGGTACAGCTACACGCTTGGTGTTATTGTTGCCGCATCTTTTGGCGTGAGATCAGCGACAAAATTCTTTGGAGGTAAGAAATGAGTGGGTTCAAATTAAGCCGCCGCAGTCTCGATCGCCTGGTCGGCGTAAACGATAACCTAGTTGCGGTTGTCCGGGCTGCGATCAACGCAACTAAAACAGACTTTGGTGTGATCCAGGGATTGCGCACGGTCGAGCAACAGAAAGAACTGGTTGCCAAAGGTGCATCGCAGACAATGAAGTCTAAGCACCTGGACGGTAACGCTGTGGATCTCATGGCATACATCAATGGCCGTGGATCCTGGGAACTAAACCTCTACGATGACCTAGCCGATGCTATGAAGGAAGGCGCGCAGATGGCTGGTGTTGCTGTGCGCTGGGGTGCCGCCTGGCATATCGATGACATTCGTACCTGGGAAGGTACGATGGAAGAAGCGATGAATGACTACATCGATCTTCGTCGTTCCCAGGGTCGCCGCCCATTTATCGATGGGCCTCACTTCGAACTGATGGTGTAAGACATGGCTAAGAAACCTGGACTATATGCAAATATCCATGCGAAGCGTAAGCGCATTGCTGCTGGATCTGGCGAGAAGATGCGCAAGCCTGGCAGCGAAGGCGCGCCTACGGACAAGGCGTTCGAGCAAAGCGAGAAAACGTCCATGCTGAACAAGAAGAACAAACGTGCCTAAGACCGCAGCTTGGAAACGCAAAGAGGGCCAGAACCCAGAGGGCGGCTTGAACGAGAAGGGGCGCAAGTCCTACGAGCGCGAGAACCCTGGCTCGAACCTCAAGCGTCCCGTGAAGTCTGGCGACAATCCGCGCCGGGCTTCTTTCCTGGCACGCATGGGCAACATGAAGGGGCCGGAGCGTGACAAAGATGGCGAACCTACGCGCTTGCTCAAGTCTCTGTTAGCCTGGGGTGCATCATCGAAGGCAGACGCGCGCAAGAAAGCTGCCGCTATCAGCAAACGCAACAGGACGTAACCAATGCCATATTTTCAGGACGACATACACAGCCCGCACGCAATGCTTGAGATCGCTTCGCGGCGTGTTTCTGATGTATCGCCTGTTAATATCTTTGGCTTCAATCGTGAGGTTAGCACCACGTTTGAAACAATCTGGAATGACGGTGGCGGTTACGTTTATCCGACCAGCGCAGTGCAGATGGATTGCGTGTCTGACAATGCTGGCGACACTATGACCATTTTGATTGCTGGCTTGGATGCAGATTACAACAGCGTTGCTGAGATAGTTACTTTAAACGGTACAAGCGCAGTCACCACGACTAACGCTTTCTTCCGCATAAACAGTGCCACGATCCTGAGCGGGTCCAATGTTGGTGACATTTCGATTAGCAACGGCGGCACGCTTTACGCGCTTATCGAGGCAGGGTTGGGAACAACGCAGTCCTGTATATACTCTGTGCCGAATGGTTATTCTTTGTACCTGTTCCGCATATCTCTCACGTCCGGGACAGTGAACCCAAACAAGTATGTCGTCTATCGCAACCGGCTCGACTTCTCGAATGGCCGGACGCTGCGCGTAGCAGAGGCAACATGGCAAGACGGGATGCAGACCTTCGATCGGCAGATCCCGTTTCGCATTGCTCCCAAGACCGACTTCCAATTCGAGGCAAAATCTTCGTCAGGTACTAACGAGGTTAGTGTTTTTGTCGAAGCGTTGCTGATGAAGGACGCTTACTGATTAGCTAGGATCCCTGCCCTGGCTTGAGCACAACGCCCATCAATCTCAACGCCTGGATCTTACGCCTGACTGTGACGGGTGACTTGCCCATCAGCTTGGCGATCTGACCAGTTTTCAAACCCATACTGAGACCGTTTTTTATCATTGTCTCTTCTGCTGTAAGCTTCGGCGGCTCTTTTGGTGTGCTCCTGGGTTTGTAAAGCTTGATGGGTTCGGGGGCGACGCGATTGCTTCCATCGATCTCATTCTGTGCTTCCCAGGCTTTGCGATAAATATCCTGGTAACGCTCGATCTTATTCACTGTCCTCTCCTTCCATCTCGGCCAGCTTGGCTTTGTAGCGCGAAATGCGCTCTTCAAGTATAGCCAGATCGGTGCTCACAAATGATGGGCGCACACCGCTGTAGCGCATCTCCATTCCATCACGCTGACGCAGCCAAGATGCGATGCAGTCTTTGATGTCGTTAATTTCTTCTTGCTTGGTCATTTCTCCACCTCTTTTGTTATTGTGTTGATTAGATCAGCGTAGGCTTTGTTCACCTTCACTTGCTCCATCGCGCGCTTCACAGCGTGCATGATGCTGGTATGGTCCCGGTTGATGATCGATCCGATCTGCGAGTAGCTAAGACCCTGGCCCCGCAGCACAACGCAAACGAGCGCCCTTGCTAAGAAGATGTGTTGCGTTCTGTCCGGGCCGCAGATTTTGTCGCGCTTGATGCCTGTCATTTTGTCCAGGCTGTCGAAAACCTTTTCGATCGGTACGACACCAGTGCTTGTGATAAATGCTTCGTTCATGTCTGCCTCCTTGGTGGGCGCGCCGGACCAAACCGGCGCACCATTATTAAAACGGGATCTCGTCATCGAGTCCGGCAGACGCAGGTGGTGCCTGGTAGCTGCTTTGCTGGTTGTACTGCGGACGATCTTCGCGCGGCTTGTTGGGGAACAAACGCCAGGATCCGATGCGCGGCCATTGCTTGGGATCTTCACCGGCGCGCGCAGATACTTGTAGGCCGATCGAGAGATTGTGTTGCAGCATAATGCTTGCGACTTGCTGGATTGCCGCCTGCACCTCCGGGTTGTTCTCTGTTTCTTTAGTGCCATTGATCCACCCGGTAAGCGCCATGCTTACGGCCTGGCCGTTCTGCATAAAGCCTTGAAGGTTGACGTTGCTGTTTCCTACATGGGGTCGTTTGCTCATAGCATAGCCTTTCTCTTGTTGTATGCGTGGTAGAGTTTTTCATAGAGGTCCGGGTGTTCCTCATTCAGTCGATCTAATAGCCTGCTGTTCTTTTCGTCCCAGGCTGCTAGGTCGCTGACTGTTTGCATAACCTTGAGCGCGTCCCATTGCGCTTTGCACCAGGCTAACGCGCGCTCATGCGCTTCGTTCTTTGCTGGTGCCGGTTCTGCTGCTGGTGCTGCGGGCTGCGGTGGTGGTGCTGCCTGCTGCATTGCTTGTGACTTGCGATTGACTGCATCCATTTCATTGAGGGATGCGTAGGTGCCGCCGTGTAGCCCTAAGCTGGCAAGCGCGCGCCCGATCGCAGATGTTTCGGCGTTCTCGATCGCAGATGTGCGGTTGACGTTGCTCGATCCACGGATCTCCTCCGCAATACCGCTGCCAATCGTTGTATCTGATTTAACAATGCGTGCCTTGACGACAACGCGCTGCCCATCATCGTGCAGGATCTCTGTATCGATGCCCAGGTCTGTGCCGAATGCTTTGCGGAAGGCTTCGACGCGGACAAAAACCTCCGTGTATTTCTTGCCGCCGCGCTGTGTCACGCCGTGCGTTCTGTTGAGGTCGTTCACCTCAGACATTGCTTTGATAAGTTGGTCCACTATTTGGCTCCTGCTAGTTTCTTCGCTTCTTTAATCACGTCCGGGTGAAGATCCCGCCAGACAAAGCTATCGCCAAAGCCAGGCTCGATCAGGCTCAAAAGATCTTCCGTACTTTCTGTGATCTTCATCAACCGCTCCCGCCGACGACACGCTCTTATTATGTCGTCCAGGGCGTAACGTAATTCTTCCTCTGTCGGCTCAAAGATCCGGTATCCGAGCCGGTTTGCATAAACGATCTTAGGGATCTTGCCCGACATGTGCCAGTAGCCTGCAAGCTGTAGCAGGTGCGGTGCCTTCGTTTGGTTCGGCAGAGAGTTCGCGCGCGGACTATCAGTATGCACTGCTGTGTCCCATTGCGTCTTTAGTTCCAGCCCGCCTTCCTGGTAATCAGCAAAGCCCAGGTAAGGCAGATCGCAACCGGGCAACGTGCCGCGCAGTTCGCTTTCGCCTACGATCTGGTTCGCACCCTTCGTTGCTTCGCGCACGCCTTCGAGCGCGTTCTGACAAACCAGTTCCAGTTCACAAAAGTGCGCATCTTTCTTTGCCTTCGCGCCTTCGGCAGTAAACCTACCGGCCAGGCGTCCCTCGATCTGCTGGCTTACCAAGTCACGATCGCGGTGCGGACCTACATGCAAAGCCTGCAATTCGTTGACCGCTTCGCTGTAACTATCGCCAGGCGTTATATCTTCGAGCAACACTCGATCGCAATAGTTCTGCACCAAGCGGCCTGACACCATGTTAATGTTGTCGTTGTATTGCGTGCGCCCGGTAGGATCTTTGTAGAACCCGTGCCGATCGAGCAAAGCCTGCGCTGCTTCAATGTCTCCATCGATCTCACCGGCGACGATTTTCTGCGCCTTGTTACGCGCCGGGCGGATCACACCCTTGTCGAAGAACACCCAGTAATCCGGTGTTGTCGGCTGGCTGTGGTGAAAGTAACCTTTCTTGTGCGCCCAGCTTAGATCATTGCTAAATCCCATGTGCGTCTCCCTTGACATAATCTGTCACCCTTGTATAAACCCGTTAATAACTATGCAAGGGAAAAATTATGACACTTGAAGATTGGCGTAAAAAGAAGGGGTTAAGCTATGTCAAACTAGCTGCGCTTCTTGGTGCCTCACATGCCACGGTTGCGCGCCGATGGTGTTTGAAGAAGGGCGATAAGGGCCGCATGATTCCAAACGAGGAGTTTATGCAGGTCATTCAAGAGACAACCCTGGGTGATGTGACACCCAATGATTTCTACAGGTGATCGATGGGCGGCAAGGCAAGCAGAGATAAGGGCGCAGCGTTCGAGCGCGAGATTGTGAACTGGCATAAACAGCGCGGCGTCCCGGCAGAACGGATCCCGTTGAGCGGGGCGATGAAGGGAAACTACAAGGGCGACATTCGCCTGGGGCCGACCCTGGGGATGCTTGCGGAGTGCAAGCGCCGGGCAAGAGCCTACAAAGATTTGTATGCAGCGTTGGATCAAGACGATTCTGACATGCTGTTTGTGCGGGCGGATCGAGAGCGCACGTTGGTTGTGCTGCCGCTCGAAACTTACGAGGCCATATTGGATTGGCTCGATTGGACAAAGGGAGAGAAGTAATGGGATATACACAAGAAGGCGTTGGCTATCAAAGCACAGATACCAGCCTGGTCGCAGCGCAAGAAATAAACATGAGCGCCAAGACGATACGGGCCAAGGTGCTGATGGCTTTGCGCCAGGCGGGCGAACCGTTGACTAGCGAGGATCTGGCAACGCACCTGGGACTGCCCTATCGATCGGTGCAACCGCGCCTGGCAGAACTGAGAAACGCTGGCCGTGTCGAAGACAGTGGCTTGCGGGCGTTGTCCAGTTTCAACCGCAACATCATTCTGTGGAGGATTGCAGATGATGTCTAAAGCTGTGTTTATCGATCCCGATGGCGGCGCAACACTGCGGATCTACTACGGCAACCTGGTGGTGGATCAACCGGCGGTGGCTTGCGAAGAGTGCGAGGGATCCGGGGTCTTGAAGTACGAGGAGCCGGTGCCGGACTACGTTCACGGTAGCTATATTACATCGACCGAGGGCGAGTGCTTTGCCTGCGGTGGCTATGGTTTCGTTGTGGACCAGGACGATGAAGAGGAAGCCTAGACCATTTGAGTGCAACGCCTGCGGGCAACAGCACGATCTAAATCACGGCGGGTGGATCGCGGTACTAACCGGCGAATTCATCTGCGACCATGTTAACAAACCATCATGCTATGAGGCAGTAAATGAACTACATCGAAGAGCTACAGCAAAAGACCAAGCTAACCTTGACGCAGCGCGCAAATATTCGCGGGAGTCACGCCAAACTCTACGCCGCATTAGCGCAACGCTGGAGTCAGCACGTCGGAGTGCCGATCGACGCAGCAACAGTGTGCCTGATGCTGTCGGACATGAAGATCGCCAGGGAGATCTATGGGGATAACGACGAAGATAATGTCGTGGATCTGGTGAACTATTCATACCTCTACGCAGATCTCAGAATGGGGGTTGACGAATGAAGCCACCTAAGTATGCTAACGCGACCCCGCCAGGGGGAGATACTAACAATATTGTTAGTAATGATATTGTTAGTGCTAACGATATTGAACTATATCTAACTCTAAATATTACTAACAATATTGTTAGTAACGATACTGCTACTAACGATATTGTTAGTAGCGATATTGGACGTAAACGTGCGCGCGAGGAAATTGCGAAGACGCTGGGGCGAATGACCCCGGCGTATCGAAGTGCAGTTAAGCGCAACCGTGAGGATCCGCTTTCATATCGAATTGAGAAAGTGCTTCGTCGTGCCAGGCCACGGCTTGGCACCGATCGATACATGCAGCTTGTCGGTGAACTGAGCAAGCGCGAGCCGATCGAGCAAGCGCAGCTTTGTGAGCAGTTGGAGACCTGGATAGAAAAAAGCGCCACTGGGGGCGCTTGAGGTGGTGTCGGCTATGTTGGGTCATGAAACTGCGAGATCGCGCTGTGAGGTGCCTTGTAGCGCCTCTGCGGGTGCAATCTAGCCGAAGATTGCGGGTAGGATCCAGAGTAGCAGGTAGAAGGTGCCGAACAGGCACGCACCGCCGATCACGTCACCGACCCAGTTATTGTTCCAATCATTGATTGCTTTCATGATCTTTTTCATTCGCATGGTTTTACCTCGTAGACTTTGTTGGATCCTGCATCAAAGTCAGGATTATTGAGTTGAGCGCAGACGCTATCTGCGACTTCTTTGTTTTTGTACCGCATGACGAGCGGCACAACGTGGCCGAATCGATCAGTGCGGAATATCTTGTATTGCATTTCATGCAGCCTCCAAACGATCGAACAACGGCAAACCAAACTCGGTGAAGTAGCTATCGGCAGCAGCAGCAGCATCGAACACCAACACATCTGCGCTGAGATACTTACGACGACCACGGAACTCTGCGATCGGCTTGGGACCGCCCTGGTCGAGAACAACACCATCTTTGACAAGTTGAACGTGGCCGGTGGTGGTCACCATGTAGACCTTACCGGGCTTGGCAAAGCGAGCAACGAACTGCGCAAGGTTGATCTTGCGACGCTCATAGCCAGGCATATCGTTGCGGGTCATAACGTCATAAGCAGCGCCAATGTCATCGAGAACGGCAACGCGGTCATGGTGATAGGTGCCGCCTCTCCAACGCTTGCAGCGAGCAACAGGACGGGTTTGCTTGAAGTAGGTCAACATCTCGTTGAGCGACTTACCGGCGACAATCGCAACAGCTTGGACGCCGCAGTGCGGACCCATGAAAGCGTCACGGGGAAGCGCAAAGTCGATACGTTGTTTGGTCATCAATCTCTCCACAATAAAACAAGGACCGGGCCGAAGCCACAACCGTTACCTATAGCCTTTGACACATACTGTCAATAGGGTGTGAGAAAAAAAATAAAGATTGCTGCAACACCTCTCAACAGGTATGGTAAAGACAGCCCGGCTCCTCTTCCGCCTGCACGGGCTAACTAACTGGACGGGCAGACATTGCCCGTCTTTTTTCCAGGGTAGATAAATGGCACGCAAACCAAAGAAGCCGGTACGCATTACAAAGCAGCTACTCATGTCGATCGCCGACAGGCTCGCCGTGGGTGAGACGCTCAACCAGATCGTCAAAGAGCCAGGAATGCCAACGTATCAAGGCGTTATGCAGGCAGTGCTGCGCGATGAAGACCTGTACGAGATCTATCGCCAGGGACGTGTGTTGCAAGCAGAGTTCTACACCGATCACATCAACAGCCTCGCAGTGTCACCGCTGCCGACGTTCGAGGATAACAGGCTCGCCAACGCAGAGGTGCAACGCAGACGCCTGGAGATCGATACGCTCAAGTGGACGCTGTCACGCAACCAGCCGTGGGGTATCAGAGACAAGAAGGAAGATGCACCACAACAGCAGGCAATCACCGTCAGTTGGGCCGGTGGCGACGTGGCTGTGACGGGTGGAGAGTAGTATTGTGGATGTGAATGTGGGTGGTATTTCAGTGAGACAAGACATCCTGTCCGTTGACAGCTACGCGCGAGATCGGGGTCCGACGCCATCGAGGCGGGTCAATCGTTTTCGCATAATTAGCATTATGTTAAATGTCGGCAGCGTTGCGCTGGCCTGGGGCAGATCCGGCACGATCGATGCCGATTTGGCCGACCTGGCGACCCCCACCCCCCGCAGATCCGCCCGCCGACTGTTGGCCTATAATACACCTGACCACATAACCCACACACAGGCTCTCTGATGTCCTACACCGACACAGCCTTAACCAGCCACATCAATGCGCTTAAAGCTGCTGTACGGTCCTCTGACAGCCTTGAGGAGCGCTTTGCGGCGGCGGTATTGCTGGCTGACTTGTATGAGCGTATGCTTATGCAGGAGGGCGTTATTGTTGCTGACGAAGATGACGAAGATGAGGTGTTGCATTGACTGAGGTTGTTATTCCGTATGCTCCGCGTCCGTTGCAGTTGGAGTTGCATAACGAGATGCAGGCGAAGCGTTGGGGTGTTGTTGTTTGCCACCGTCGTTTTGGTAAGACGGTTTGGGCGATCAATCATATTCTGCGTGATGCTTTGATGAGCCAGAAGTCTAACCCCCGGTATGCCTATATGGCTCCCACCTATCGTCAGGCGAAGAACGTAGCGTGGGATTATATAAAACAGTTTGCTGGTAAGATACCGGATGTGAAGTTCCATGAGACTGAACTTCGTTGTGATTTGCCGAATGGTGCGCGGATTAGTTTGTTGGGTGCTGAGAACCCGGATTCTCTTCGTGGTATTTATCTCGATGGTTGTGTGATGGATGAGGTTGCGGATATGCCGGAGAATGTTTTTCCGGAGGTTATTCGTCCTGCGCTGTCTGACCGTAAGGGTTGGTGTGTGTTTGTTGGTACGCCGAAGGGGCATAATGCTTTTTACGAGGTTTATGAGACTGCTTCTGAGGATTCTTCTTGGCTTTGTGCGATTTACCGTGCGAGCGAGACGGGTATCTTGGACCAGGAGGAATTGACTGCGGCGCGTCAGATGATGAGTGCGGATCAGTATTCTCAGGAATTTGAGTGTTCGTGGACTGCGAATGTGCCTGGTGCGATTTATGGCAAGGAGTTGGAGGAGGCGCAGAGTGGCAAGCAGATCACGACAGTGCCTTATGATCCGAGTGTGCGCGTGGATACCTGGTGGGATCTGGGTGTTGGCGATAGTACGGCGATTTGGTTTACGCAGTTAATTGGTCGCCAGGTTTGTGTGATTGATTATTATGAGGCGCGTGGTGAGGGATTGCCTCACTATTGTCAGATTTTGAGTGCGCGTAATTATCTTTACGGGACACACAACGCTCCGCATGATATAGAGGTAAGGGAATTGGGTTCTGGGAAAAGCCGTAGAGAGGTTGCCTGGGACTTGGGTTTGAACTTTCGTGTGGTTCCTAAGCTGCCTTTGGAGGACGGGATTCATGCGGCACAGATGTTGATACCGAGGCTGATGTTTGACGCTGAGAAATGTAAGGTAGGCTTGGAGGCGTTGCGGCAGTATCACCGTGCGTACAATGAGCGCACCCGTAGTTTTAGGGCGACACCGGTGCATGATTGGTCTAGTCACGCGGCGGATGCGTTTCGGTATTTGGCTGTGGGTATTCGGGAGTCTGGGGTTAGGGTTCAGGCACCGCAGAAACAGGCGATGATGGATTATGATCCGTTTGCCGCGTAAGGAGAATTGATATGGCCCCTGTTGTTCCTATTCTTGCTGGCATTGGCGCTGGTACGGCTGCGACTGCTCTTGGTGCGACTGCGGCAGTGTCCACTGGCGTTGGCATTGCAACCGGTGTTGCGACTGCTTCGGCGCTTAACCGCAGTAGCCGGGCCAGCGTTCAAGCGCCGCCTGCTGCCCAGGTTCCCACCGCTGAGACTGATACAAGCCCTGTGGATACTTCCGGAGCAACGGGAGGCGCTGATACAACGATCAACGATGTGACGGCGGTGCAGGAGGATGTTGCCGAACAGGCTGACACGACTGTCCAGCAACCGGTTACGGAGGAAGATGTTGGCACTACGGTCCAGACCGGGGCTGGTTCAGGAACGATCACTTCTGTGAATGAAGCGACACAGGAAGCGCAGGTTGACGTTGCGCCAGGGACTACAACGTCTGGCGGGGTTCAAACTGGCGGCACGTTCTCTACGAGTTCCGGCACATCGGGCGGTGGTACTGCCGAGGCTGTTGTTGCTAGAACGCAGTCTGTCGGACCAGCCGAGGATAAGGCGATTGATTTCTATGAGAAGGGCCGTAGGTCTACGATCCTTACTGGCTCGCAAGGTTTGCTCGCTAAGACGGCAGATAGCGGCACGTTTCGCAGGCGTCGTACTCTTGTCGGCGGGGGGTTGATTGCATGATGTATCGTCGGCCTAAAAATCAGGCTGGTGTAATGGGTGCGCGCTCTGCACAGCCTGCAAAAGTTAGCAGTGCTACGACTGTGGACCCGATCGAGCGGTTGAACCAGAAAATGGCTGGGCGTAACGAGGGCGGTAATAAGCCTAAGAAAAAGCGCAGCATGATGAATAGCTACGGAGTTATGTAATGCCACAAGTTAAGCCAATGGTGGCGCAGTTAGATCGGCGTTACCGCACACTGCAATCGCAGCGGTCTACCTGGGAAAGCCACTGGCAGGAGCTGGCGGATTACATGCTGCCGCGCAAAGCTGACATTACGAAGAAGCGGACCCAGGGCGATAAGCGCACGGATCTGTTGTTCGATGGCACGGCGGTTCATGCTGTTGAGTTGCTGTCCTCTTCTCTGCATGGGATGTTGACCAGCCCTAGCACGCCTTGGTTCTCGATGCGTTATCGGAATCCGGCGTTGCAGCGTGACGACCAGGCGAATGAATGGTTGGAAGTGTGCCTGGATCAGATGTACCAGCATTTCAACCGATCGAACTTCCAGCAAGAGATCCACGAACTTTATTATGATCTAGTGGTGTTTGGGACTGCGGCGTTTTATGTCGAGGGCGACAAGGAAGGTTTGCGGTTTTCTTCTAGGCACATTGCCGAGGTCTGCATTTCTGAGGACAACGAAGGCCGGGTCGATACGGTCTACCGCAAGTTCAAGCTGACTGCGCGCTCTATTGCGATGCAGTTTGGTGAGAAGGGCTTACCGCCAGAGATTAAAAAAGACCTGGATAAAGAGCCTTATGCAGAGCATACGGTGATCCATGCGGCGTTCCCACGCAAAAATGCGAAGGGTAGCACGCAGCGCAGCAAGCCGATTGCGTCTGTTTATTACACCGGCGAGACGCGACAGTTGCTTTCTGAGAGTGGTTTCGATGAGTTCCCGTTCATGGTGCCGCGTTTTACCAAAGATAGCGTGTCTACTTATGGCCGTTCCCCGGCGATGACCGCTCTGCCTGATACGAAAATGCTCAACAAGATGAGCGAAACAACGATCCGGGCTGCGCAAAAGCAGATCGATCCACCGCTTATGGTGCCTGACGATGGGTTTATGCTGCCGGTGCGGACAACGCCTGGTGCGCTAAACTTCTACCGTACCGGGACGCGCGATCGGTTGGAGCCTTTGCAGATTGGTGCGAACAACCCTCTTGGTTTGAATATGGAAGAACAGCGCCGCAATGCGATCCGGCAAGCGTTCTTCGTGGATCAGTTGCTTATGTCGAATGGCCCGGCCATGACTGCGACTGAGGTATTGCAGAGAAACGAAGAGAAGATGCGGTTGCTTGGTCCGGTCCTTGGGCGTTTGCAGTCTGAGTTGCTACAGCCTCTTATCTCACGTTCCTTTGCATTGCTGCTCCGGAACGGTCTCCTCCCTCCTGCTCCGGAGCAGCTACAAGGTCAGGACGTAGACATTGAATATGTCTCGCCGCTTGCGAAGGCGCAGAAGATGACGGATTTGCAATCAATGTTGCGCGGGTTCGAGGTGCTGTTGCAGATGAGCCAGGTCGCGCCGGTCATGGATTACCTGGATGATGATAAACTTGTGCAGTACCTTGTGGAAACCACGGGTATTCCAGCGCGTGTGATCCGCAGTTCTGCGGAAGTCGAGGATGTTCGTCGTCAACGTGCCGAGGCAGAAGCCGCCCAGGCGCAGATGCAACAAGATATGATGCTTGCAGAACAAGCTAATAAGGCTGCACCTCTGGCTAAGGTCGCGTCTGACGCTGCCGAGAGAGGTCAGATATGACGAATAAGGTCCAAGATCTAAAGCTGGCCTACCGCCGGACGTTCAAGACGGACGATGGTGCGGTTGTTTTAGATGATTTGAAGAAGCGTTTTAGCTTTGAAGCCACGACATTTGTTTCTGGCGATCCACATCAATCAGCGTTCCAAGAAGGGCAGCGAGCCGCAGTGCTATTGATCGTCAGAATGTTGTCCGAGGAACAAGAACCTAGATAGGAATTAAGATGAGCGAAGAGACAATCCTGGACACAGGATCTCAAGAAGTCGCTGACGCAGCGCCAGTTGAGGCTGCGCAAACGAGTGTCATGTCACCGGGGCCTGCCCAAGCGCCTGCCCCGGCTGAACCTGTTGCTGCGCAACCTGCTGCGCCTAGTAGCTGGCTAGATGATTTACCAGAGGATCTACGCAACGAACCTTCTTTGCGTCACGTCCCGGACCCGGCGACACTGGCTAAGAATTACGTCAACGCCCAGCGCATGATTGGTGCGGACAAGATTGCTTTGCCTGGCAAGTCTGCCACGGATGATGAGTGGCGTGAGGTGTATCGCAAACTTGGTGCGCCAGAAGATCCGCAACAGTATGAAGTCGAGCGCACAGATGTGTTTGACGATGCTTCGTTCGAGGCGTTTCGCAATCGTGCGTTTGAGGTTGGCCTAAACAATCGCCAGGCGGGTGCGATCGCGGATCTGTACCAGGATCAAATTAGCAGGGCCCAGGCTGCGATGGAACAACAAGCCGAGGAAATGCGCTTTAACGGTGAACAGGAATTGCGCCAAGAGTTCGGTCAACACTTCGATAATCGTATGGGTATGGCCCAGGACGCGGCCCGGACGATCTTTGGTGACGCTTCTCTTTTCGACGAAATCAAGCTGGCAGACGGACGCCTACTTGGGGATGATCCCCGTATTATCAAGGGCTTAGTCAAGATGCGTGAAATGCTTGGAGAGGATTCTATTGTTGGTGAATCAACAGAGTTGGTTATGAGTGCTTCCGATGCACGCCAAGAATATGATAAGGTAGTTGCGAATGGGACGCCCTTTTGGGATAAGTTCCATCCTCAACATGAGCAATATGTGCAGGACGCCCTGCATTATCGCTCATTCTTTAGTGGATAACCTTCGTGGCCCACGACATAAACCTGTGCGTCAGGTGGACTAGGTGGCCTAACCACCAGCACGGCCCCGCTAGGGACAACCGGGTGCAGCAACCTAAACTTAAACTGTAGGAGAGACTAAGATGTCTACTCAAATTACTACGGCTTTCGTTCAACAGTTCTCGTCGAACATCCAGATGCTCTCGCAGCAAATGGGTTCGCTGCTGCGCAACGCAGTTGATAGCGAGTCTGTGAACGGTGAAAAAGCCTTCTTCGACCAGGTAGGTAGCGCCGCTGCCGTCCTCCGCACAACGCGTCACTCAGACACGCCTTTGATTGACACGCCACACAGCCGCCGCATGGTTACGCTGTCGGACTATGAGTATGCCGACTTGATCGACGATCAAGACAAAGTGCGCTTGCTGATTGATCCAACATCGACATATAGCCGCGCTGCTGCTGCTGCGATGGGTCGCGCAATCGATGACGTTGTTATCTCTGCGGCACTTGGCACTGCAAAAACTGGCAAGGATGGTTCTACTTCGACTTCCTTCGACACATCCAACAACCAGATCGCCGCTGGCGGTGGTGGTTTGACGTTGGCTAAGTTGATCGAAGCCAAAGAGATCCTGGACGCCGGTGACGTGGATCCATCGATCCCACGTTATATTGCTTGTTCGCCAAAGCAGATCACCGATCTGTTGAACAACACGACTGTCACTTCGTCTGACTACAACACTGTTAAGGCTCTTGCGATGGGCGAAATCAACAGCTTCGTTGGTTTTAACTTTATCGTAAGCAACCGTTTGGGTGTTGACGGTTCCGGCGATCGCCGTGTCTTTGCCTGGGCAATGGACGGTATCAAGTTGGCAGTTGGCAAAGAGCCAGCCGCACGCATTGATGAGCGCGCTGACAAATCCTACGCTACACAGATTTACTACTGCCAGACCATCGGGGCGACCCGCATGGAAGAGAAAAAGGTAGTAGAAGTTCTGTGTGCGGAATCATAAGGAGAACTAAGTAATGGCTACTGTTTACTCCGCACAGCGCACTAACAGCACGGCAACGCCTGCTGCTATGAACAAAGCAAATGAGATGGGCGGTCGTATCCGCGTTGCTCACGGCACATATGAAGCATCTACGCTGGCGTCTGGTGACGTTATCGAAATGTTTGTGCTGCCAGACGGTGCGCGTTTGCTGGAAGGTTCCTTGGCGTATGACGCTCTGGGTTCGTCCACAACGCTTTCTGTTGGTTATGCTGCGCACACAAACGCTGATGGTACGGCTGCTTCGGCTTCTGCCGCTGCCTACAAGGCCGCTGCGTCTACAGCTTCTGCTGGTAAAGTCGACGTTCTTGCAACACTGGCTCTGGGTTCCGGCTCCGAGGTAGATGCAAACGAAGATGGCATGGCTGTAACGGCAACAATGGGCGGTGCTGCTGGCACCGGCACGATCGAACTTACCATCAAATATGTGGTAGACTAAGATCACATGAGGGGGCGTTCGCGCCCTCTCTTTCCGACGAAAGGGTGACGGATGACAAGCACGGTCGATATTGCCAACTACGCGCTGAATACTTTGGGCGCGTCTAACATTTCATCCTTTGATGAGAATAGTAAGGTTGGCCGTTTGGTGAACCAGCGTTTCGACGCGGTGCGTGACTCTGTGTTCCGCGCTCACCCCTGGAATTGTTTGATCCGCAGGACGGAACTGGCCCAGGATAGCGATGCACCGACATATGGCTATGCTCACCAATATACCCTGCCGACAAACCCGTATTGCCTGCGGGTTTTGGAGTTTAGTAACGGATCCAGCACCTATCCGTATGACAATATGCGCAGCAACGGCAACCGTGAGCCTTACATTATCGAGGGTCGCAAGATCCTGACGGATGAAGGCACTGCGAAGATTAAGTATGTTGCCCGGATCACTGACCCGCAAGAATACGATGCAACCCTGGTGGAGACCTTGGCGGCGCGTTTGGCTAGTGAGATCTGCTATGCCGTGACCGGATCCGCTTCGATGATCCAGGTGACGACTGCTTTCTATGAGGCTAAGCTAAAAGAGGCGCGCTTCATCGATGCAACTGAGGGTGCGCCGCAGCGCATTGAGGCAAGTGACTTTATCGACGCGAGGTTCTAATGGCTCGATCTGCACCTTCGCTTACTACGTTCACTGCTGGTGAACTATCGCCCCGCCTTGAGGGGCGTATTGATATTGAGAAGTATCGCGGTGGTGCTTCTGACCTAACCAACATGATTGTCCAACCTCACGGTGGCGTTACGCGCCGCCCTGGCACGGAGTTCCTGGGCGCTGTTAAAGACAGCGCGACCAAAACCAGGATTATTCCGTTTCAGTTTAAGACAGCGGACACTTATATTATTGAACTTGGCGACCAGTATGCGCGCTTTTTCCGCGATGGTTTGCAGGTTTTGACAGGATCTTCGCAATCGATCACGGCTGTGACCAAGGCGGATCCAGGTATTATCACGATCAACGGCCACGGTTACTCCGATGGCGACGAGATTTACCTAGATAACGTGGGCGGCATGACCGAGTTGAACGGTCGCAATTACCTTATAGCCAATGCGACAACCAACACGTTCACACTACAAGATCTCTTCGGCAACGATATAGATACTACAAACTTCACCACCTACACGTCTGGCGGTGACGTAGATACGATCTATGAGATCTCTACGCCTTATACTGCGGCGCAGATCTTTGAAGTTCGGTTCGCGCAGTCTGCGGACATTATGTATATAGTGCATCCAAGCCACGCTATTCGCACGCTATCGCGCACGGATCATAACGCTTGGACGCTGGCAACGGCTTCTATAGCCGGTACTCCAAGCCCGGCCCTTTCCGGTTCAGACAATTATCCAAGCGTGGTTACGTTCTTTGAGCAGCGCCTTGTGTTTGGGGCTACGAATAACAACCCGCAGACGATTTGGTTTTCTAAAAACGCAGACTATTTGAATTTTGCTACGGGTTCAGCGGACGACGATGCTCTTATTTACACGATTGCGTCTAACCAGGTGAACAACATTCGGTTTCTTTCTGCCACGCGGGTGATGGTGATTGGTACGTCTGGCGGTGAATACGTCCTGACGACAACGAACAATGGCCCTATCACGCCGACAACAACGCAGATCCGCAAGTATTCTAACTATGGAACTGCTAATACAGAGCCAGTTCAGGTAGCGGACGTGACGCTTTTCTTGCAGCGCGGCGGGCGCAAGGTGCGTGAGTTCCGTTATGTGGGCGAGGTGGACACTGGTGGCTATCAAGCGCCTGATATGACCGTCCTTTCAGAGCATATAACGAAAGGCGGTCTTACACAGTTTGCTTATCAGCAAGAGCCGGAAAACATTGTTTGGGCTGTGCGCGAAGATGGCACGCTGATTGGCTTGACGTACCGGCGCGAAGAAGAAGTTGTTGCCTGGCACAAGCATGTCATTGGTGGTGAGTTCGATGGCGGTCAAGCTGTTGTGGAAAGCATTTCCACGCTACCGACTGATACGGGAAACGATGATCTATATATGATTGTTAAGCGGACGATCGATAGTCAGACCCGGAGATACGTCGAAGTCCTAAAGGTTTTCGATTTTGGCAGCACGCCTACCAGGGCATTTTTTGTGGATAGCGGTCTGTTGTATTCTGGCGGTGCTACTTCATCCTTGTCTGGCTTGTATCACCTAGAGGGCGACACACTTTCGATCCTGGCTAATGGTGCGAGCCACCCGGACAAAACTGTTTCTGGTGGCGGTGTTGCTTTAGACTTCTCAGTTACAAGCGCCGCTGTTGGGTACGGCTTCACAAGCAACGTGCAAACAATGCGTCTTGAGTCTGGCTCTCAGGATGGAACAAGCCAGGGTAAGCCAAAACGTATCCATGCGATCACCGTAAGGCTAGAAGAGACTGTTGGCTTTGAGGTCGGCAACGATAGCGCCGAAAACGATCGAGTGTTCTTCCGCGATAGTTCGATGAACATGAACGAGGCGGTGCCGTTGTTTACTGGTGATAAAGATATTGAGTTCGATGGTGGCTTTGACGACGATGATCGGATATATATACGTCAAACGCAACCATTGCCTCTAACGGTCTTGGCTCTTTATCCGCGAATGAATACGTTTGACATATGATAGTTGCCCCGCTTACCAGATCCCACATGCTGCATTTAGCCAACAACGCTAAAGAGCGGAACCGTGTCGCGCTTGGCGTGGTTCTCGATGGCTTGCCTGCTTACACAATGCCAGGTCGCGGTCTTGCGATTATGGATAAGGGTGAGGTTTATGCGGTCACAGGGCTGGCTCCGGTGTGGGATGGGGTTGCAGAAGCGTGGTTCATCCCAAGCAAGTTCATGGACCGCCGCAAAATTTCTGTAATTAGGGTAGTTAGAAAAGAGCTTGAAAGTGCTATAGTGCGCCTAAAGCTGCGCCGTGTGCAGGCTGTAGTACGCAGTGATTTCCGCGATGCTCACAAGTTAGCTAAGTGGCTTAACTTTGAAAGCGAAGGTCTGATGCGTAAGTTCGGCCCAGACGGCTTAGATTACGAGAGGTACGCTAGATGGCCGACCCAATGACAATGATGGCTGTTGTCTCTACTGGCTCAAGTATTGCTGGCGGGGTCGCGCAGAAAAGCGCAGCTAATAAAGCTGCCGCTAACGCGCAAGCTGTGGGTGAGTTTAACGCTAAGATTATCGAGCGGGACGTAAACCTTCTCGAAAACCAGCGCACAATTATTAACAACAACCTGCTTATCTCTAACGATCGCAAGCGGATGCAGTTCCGCAAGCTGCAAGGATCTGCGGTTGCTGGGTTTGCATATGCTGGTGTGGACATAGCGCAGGGTACGCCGATGCAGGTGTTGCGTGAAAATGCGCGCGAGTTGGAGTATGAGTTGACGGTAGATAAATTCAATAACTACGTCACCAACATGCAGATAAATGATGCGCAAGAAGATACACGCTTGAGTGCGCAGCTTTCGCGCATGGAGTCGGGGGCTGGTGCGGCTGCGCTAAGAGCGCAAGGCACGGCGAGTTTGATCTCTGGGTTTGGTTCTGCGGCGCAGATCGGCTATCAGAGCGGGCTATTTGATTAAGGGCTGATAGATGAAGATACCTACATATACCTCTGGTGTCGCCCCTACGAGCGAAGCCCCTGGCCGCAGCTTTTCTTCGCGGATGAGTGCGCAACCGTTTGTTGCCGAAGCCCAGGCTAGAGGCGATGTGTTCGGTGAGGCGGCGCAACAGATCGGCGCTTACTCACAGATGCGTTACAAGGCTGCGCGTGAAACGCAGATCAGCGAAAAGGTGCTGGCCGCAGAAGAGGCGCTGCGCGAAAAAGCGCGTGAGTTCTCTAACACGCCGACCGGCAAACTGGGGTCTGTCTTTAACGATGGCGGTGACCCTAACGAGGGCATGTGGTCTAAGTCTACGTCTGAGACGCTGACGACACTTCTTAGCGATGTTAAGGACCGCGAGTCTCGCAGGATCCTTACTGACCGCTACAACCAGATGGAACTTACGCAACGGTTCCGTTTGCGCGGCGTTGTCGATAGCAAGCTAGAGGCTGCAACGGCTGCGGCGCGTGCGGCACAAATGCGCAATGCAGAGTCGGTTCTTTCGCAAGCACAGAATGTTGACGAGATTACGGCGGCTCTTGGCAACGTAGGCGTTGATTCCGCACGTCTTGGCGCGCTGGGCCTGGGCGATCCTAACGCTCTTAAAAAGCAAGAGTATGCGTTGCTGCTAAACGGCGCTAACTCGAATGTGATGGCGTACCTCAACCAGCAAGAGGTTCCGTCCGAGGCTGCGGAAAGATTGCGCTTGGCATTGCGCGAAGATGACGCGACCTTGGCCGGTGACGCGCAGGTGCAGTTCGCCATGCTCAAGATGTTGCCACTTGCTGACCAGGCTAAGATCCTGGCGGCTGCGTCACGCACCGCAAACTTCATCGACGCCCCCACAGAGGCAGAGAAGCGCGCAGAGCGCCTTGCTGACGGTTATGCGGTAGAGGCAGGCAAGCAGATCACATCGTACACTGACGACCTTCAAAACGGCTATGCGCTGCCGGATGGCACGATCGAGGGTATCGAGGCCACGATCAACCAGGTGGCGGATCGCTTGGACCCGAATGTGCAGGCTGAGTTGCGGCGCGGCGTGGACGATCTGCAATACATCAACGGCATTGTTAAGGATGTGCGCAGCTTTGCATCGCCAAGCATGGTCCAGGACAAGATCATGGAACTTGAGGCGCAAAAATCGCAAGGTCTTGTTGATGTAGATGAGCGCGATCGCGTTGAACTGGCGCTTGATTTTATGCGCGGCTTCAAGAAGAAGATGGTCGATGGCCTGGCGTCTGACCCCATTGCCTACGCTTCGCGCGCAGGGTCTTACGTTGTCGAGCCGATCGATCTAAGCCAACAAGCGGTGCAGAGCGGAGAAGCGGCGGCGTCTATCCAAAACCGCGTGCAGACTGCCCTAGCAATCCGGGGCCACTATGAGTTGACCGGTCCATTGCGGGTATTCACCACAGAGGAAACGTCCCAGATTTCGGCGCAGTTTGCCCAAGGTAACGCGATGCAGAAGATGGGGTCGATTGCTGGGATCAATCAGACATTTGGGAAATATGCGCCCGATGTTATTGCGCAGATCGCAGACAAAGAGCCGATGTTCGCTCATGTCGCCGGTCTTGTTAGCGATGGGCGTTTCCCTGCCTCTGAGATTATCTTGAAGGGCATGGAGCGGATCGAGGCTGGCTTCAAGCCGTTCGAGGGTGCGGATGTTGCTGTAGCCAAAGAGGAGTTCAGTGCTTTGACCGGTGCCGCGCTTGCAATGCTACCGGCTGAAACCGGGGCTAACTTGCGCAAAGGGATCTATGACGGTGCGCAAGCGTACTACGCAGAGATCATTGCGCGCAGGCCAGACAAAACATTCGATGAGAGCCTGTGGGCAGAAAGCGTCCAGGCTGCGAGTGGCTTCGACAAGCAAACTGGCAGGGGCGGGATCCAGGAAGTGCGCGGCGTGCCTACGCTGTTGTCGCCTAACTACACTGCGGAAAACCTGGAAGATGCTATGGGGGCGCTATCCCTGGAAGCCTTAGAGGAAGCAACCGGTTTAGAAGGTACGATCGACGCTGACCTGGCACTGGATATTCGAGATGATGACGACCATCGATTGCAGGTTCTTGGCAAGCGCAACGGGCGCGTTGTTTATGGCGTAGTGTATGGTGAGTTCGGTGACTCGCTTTACGGTATGATGGCAGACAGCGATGGTGTGCCAATCCGGTTTAGCGGTGAGCGGCTGATTCAATCTGTCACTGAGATCTCTAACAGGCCAGCAACGCCTGCTCCGTTCATTCCGACAATAGATCAGACTTTTGGTGGTTCATTAAGCGCACAAGAGATCCAAGAGTATCTAGACAAAGTGGAGGATGAGCAGCGATGAGCGGTATCCTTCGTGATGAACTAGACGATCTGGCAACAGCTTCGATTCCCAAGCGGAGCAAGAAGGTAGGCACTACGCTCGAAAACTTGAGCGCAGCGTTTGATGCTGGCCTCATGCAGAGCGGCAGTTCCGAAGAGCGTTACATCCAGGATACATGGGGACCTATCGTTGAGGAGATCCAAAACCTCACGGGTGAGAAGTTCAAAAACCCTGGCGACTATCTACGCCCTAATGTGTTTGCGATTTTGTCTGGTGAAGCGATGCGCGGCTATGGCCCGCGCCGGTACAGTTACGAGGCGCGCCAGATTGAAAAGTATGTGCGTGCAAACCGCGAGTCCTTGTCACCAGAGTTGGTTGCATCAGTGCTTGATACAGAGCGCGATGATTCCTGGCGTCAGGCTTCGCGTGATAAGTTCTTCTCTGAGCAAAACGAACTAGCAGAACTAACAGATCGATCGCCGGGGTTTGCGCGTGGCGCTGCCCGGTTTGTCGGGACCGTAGCTTCCGGGGCAGAAGATCCGCTGAACCAAGCGTTTATGATTACGCCTGTCGGGGCCAGTAGAACATTTTCCGGGCTAGTGCTAAAAGAAGCAATCGTGGGTGCGGGTGTTGAAGCGATCCAGCAACCGGATGTTAAGGATTGGTACGACAGCCTTGGCCTTGATTACGGCTGGGAAGAGTTTGCGCAGAATGTCGGTGGCGCTGCGCTTGTCGGCGGTGCGTTTCCAATCGCGTTGCGGGTCGGCGGGCAGACGGTTCGATTGACTGCGGAGCAAGCGCGCAAGGGCGGGCAGGTTATTTCTGACTTTGTTGTAAAGCGCGATGGCAAGAAACCGCCTGCGCTCGAAAGCGCGGAAATGCTAGAGGAAACCACAACGGCTGCGGCGGACTCTAACCCGATGGTCAAAACGCCAAAGTCTGACGTTGAGCACGCGGCACGGCTGCAAGAAGCAGAGATCGCAATCCACAACGGCCAGGTTCCTAAGATCTCAGATGCGCCCAGGAACGAGATTGTTGTGTCCAGTGACATTAACGATGTTGGTGTTCGCGGTGCTGGCGCAGAGAAGTTCAACCCGGCAGATATTGAGATCGATGCTAAGACATTCCAGTTCAAAGAAGGCGGGGATGAGTTCGGTGTGACCGATCGCCTGGCAGGCGTTACGGAATGGGATCCGATCAAGGCTGGCACGGTTATTATCTTCGAGGGCCGGGATGGTCGCCTGTTTATTGCTGACGGACACCAGCGTGTAGGTTTGGCAAAGCGGATCCAGGAGGCGTCTCCGGATCAACAGGTAGAGTTGCTGGGCTACCGCTTGCGCGAGGTCGATGGCGTCACGCCCGAAGATGCGATGGTAATCGCGGCGCTGAAAAACATTTCGGAAGGTAGCGGTACAGTTGTCGATGCGGCCAAGATCGCACGCATTTCGCCAGAACTATTAGCTGGGCCTAACTTTCCCCAGGCTTCCGCGTTTGTTCGCCAGGCTCGACAGCTAGGCAACCTAGATGCAAACGCATGGGGCATGATTAAGAACGAGGTGGTCCCGGCAAACTACGGTGCTGTTGTTGGCCGGTTGATCCCAGAAGATGCTGATATGCAGCTTGCCGCTATGGATGTGCTATCCAAGGTAGAACCTGCTAACGAGTTCCAGGCAGAGTCAGTCATTCGTCAGGTTATGGAAAGCGGCGTCACCCGCGAAACCCAGGACAGTCTTTTCGGTGAAGAGACGCTGACCACCAGCTTGTTCCTGGAGCGAGCAAAGGTTCTCGATCGAGCGGTAAAGCAGTTGCGCAAAGATCGCGGTGCTTTCAAAAACCTCATTACAAATGCAGAGCGTCTAGAAGGCGAGGGCAACCAGCTTGCGCGCGATGCTAACCAAAGAAGGGCAAACGACGATGGCAAAGCAATCGCGCTCCTCCAAAGCCAAGCGAACCGCAAAGGCAACCTCTCAGACGCGCTCTCAGCCGCAGCAAGGCGCGGCAAAGAAACGGGAAACTTTAACGCCGCTGCAAGAGGCTTTGTCGAAGATGTCCGACGAGCAGTTGACGCAGGCGAATTTGACCGCGCAGAAGTTAGCGATGCTGGACGCTCTTTCGATTTTGCAGAAGAAAAACCTACAATACGATCAGATGCGGACCAGCAAAGCCTAGACGAGTTTGACGATATGTTCGGCTCTGGCATGGAGCGCCAGGCCAACACGTTGCAAGAAGGTTTGATCCAGGATCTATCCGAGCCTCAGATCCAGATGCGTGATCTTGAACGCCTGGTTAAGTCTGGTGCGGACGAAGATGAAATCGTAAACCACCCTGCCGTGATTAACGCTGTTGAGGAAATGCAACAGCGCCCGCTCACTAGCGCCCAAGAGGGTTTCCCAAAAAGCCCGGACGACACTGCGGCTATTGAGTGGTTCGACAATCGTAGATATATTACTAGCGCAAGCAACGAAGCTACCTATGACGACACGATCCAATACCTTATCAAAGGTGCGCGTGAACTAGGCTGGGTAGACGATAAACTTGATTTTCCTGTAGATGGTGTAGCAAAACAGCGTAAGGCTGCGATTATTCTTGGTCCTCCTGCGGCTGGTAAAAGCACTATTGCTAATCCCTTGGCGCGCAAGATGAACGCTGCGATTGTCGATGCGGACGAAGCCAAGAAGGTTATGCCGGAATACGAAGGTGGCATTGGCGCGAACGCGGTGCATGAAGAAAGTTCTTTGCTATCTGACATTGTTTTTAAGACACTGATGGAGCAAGGCGACAACCTTGTCATTCCCAAGGTGGGCGGCAAAGCGGCCAGCATCGAGCGCACGATTGCAATGCTCAAGGCTAAAGGCTATGAAGTAGACGTTGTAGATATGAAGGTCGGGCCTGCTGAAGCCATGAAGCGCATGATTGCGCGGTTCATTTCTACGGGTAGACTTATCCCGCCGGACTATGTGCGGGCTACAGGTAGCAACCCAAGCAAAACATATGATGCAATAAAAGCGAAAGGATTGGCGGATGGCTATGCGCGAATCGACAACGAAGGGCCAAAGGATGCCTTTAAGGAAGTCCTCGAAGATGCCCGAAACCTCTTTGAAGGAGTCGAACTTCGACTTCGACGCAATGGAGTCGAGAGCGGAGCAGATGTCGGACGGACGGATCGGCCAGGCACTCTTGGAGAGGGCGCTCAAGAATTTGAACGAGTAGATCTGCCGACGATCGATGACGATTTCTTAGACCGTGAGTTTACCATCGAGGTGCTTGACGAGTTCGACGCTAACGGTGAGCCTGTTGTTAGATCTGTTACATCTAAGCAACTTTTGGATGAGATCGAGAAAGACGATGATATGATTGATGCGCTATCGAGGTGCCCGATATGAGTTTCCGCAAGTGTGTAGATGACCTGGAGAACACCCAACAGCTTACCAGGGAGCAAGCCAAAGAGGCGCGGGATCTTTTCGAGGAGCTTGCGGAAGAGTATCGCGGCAAGATGGGCAATCCGTTTGCGGACGAAAAGGCTGCGCAGGATGCTTTCAATTCTTTGCGTAATCAAAAGCTGCGATCGAAGCGGGTGAAGGTAGCGCAGATGCGCGCGCTGCAAGAAGTCAAATTCAATATGAGTGCCTACCGCGATCGCCTGGGCAGGCAGAATGAGTTTGCCGGCGCGTTGTCCCTGCTAGAGCAAGATGGCATGTCCCGGTATTCGAGCGTGGCGCAGCGCCAGGAAGCGATCAAAGGCCGCGCGTTTGGTGAAATGTCTCAGTTCTTGGCGACGTTCCGGCGCAACCTGGTTGGCGAAGTGCGCGAAAAAGCAACGCTGAAAAACATGGCGCGCGAGATCTTTGGCGAAAACACCGGCAATGCCAGCGCAAAAGAAATGGCGCAAGCCTGGTCCAAAACGTCTGAGTCTCTGCGCAAGCGGTTCAACCGCGCCGGTGGCAACATTCCCAAGCGTGAAGATTGGGGTCTGCCGCAGCGCCATGATACGCTCAAGGTGCGCAAGGCTAGTTACACGCAATGGCGCGATACGATCCTGCCAAAGCTAGACACCAACAAGATGATCGATGAGGTGACGGGTCTGCCGTTTTCCCCGGAGCGTTTGGAGATTGCGCTGCGCGAGGTGTACGAGTCGATCCGCACAGAAGGTTTTAACAAGGTTAAGCCTGGTGGCGGCGGTGGCGGCAAGTCATTAGCAAACAGACGCCAGGATCACAGGTTCTTGGCATTTAAGAACGCGGACGCCTGGCTAGAATATCAGAAAGAGTTTGGCGACGATAACGTGTTCGACGTGATGATCGGACACATTGAGAATATGTCGCGCGATATTGCGCTGATGGAGATCCTGGGGCCAAACCCAAACGCGACAATCAGCTTTATTAAGACGGATCTGAAAAAGCAGGCGGCGGTTGCCGGTGATTCTGCGATGGAGACTAAGGCCGCGCGCACGGGCAAGCGGATCGATGAGTTATATGGCGCACTAACAGGGTCTAGTAACGCCCCGATCAGTTCAAACTTTGCCGCAACGATGGCGGGAACGCGCCAGATCTTGCAGTCTGCGCAACTAGGTGCCGCTGCTATCTCTGCAATCACTGACCTAAACTTTCAACGTATGGCACGTCAGTTTTCTGGGCTGCCGCAAACGACAGTTCTCAAGCAATACCTAGACCTGATTAACCCATTGACCGCAAAGGAAAAAGGCGAGATTGCTGTTCGCCTGGGATTGATTGCGGAAGGGTGGACTAGCCTTGCTGCCGGGCAAGCGCGCTTTGTCGGGGATGTGTCCGGGCCAGAGGTTACACGCCGGATTGCTGATTTTGTGATGCGCGCGTCACTCTTGTCACCGATGACCAATGCGGGTCGCTGGTCGTTTGGCATGGAGTTTCTTGGCACTATGGCCGACAGCGCGGGCAAAGGCTTTAAGGATCTTGACCCTAACTTTCGTGGCACCCTTGAGCGTTACGGGATCGATCAAAGCAAATGGGACATTATTCGCGCAACAGAACTATATGACGAGAAGGGCGCTAAGTTCCTGCGCCCGTCAGACATTGCCGATCGCACAGACGTACCGGAATCTGTACGCGAAGATCTGGCAACGCGTGTGCTGGAAATGGTCAACACGGAAACAAACTTTGCGGTTCCGTCTAACTCTATTCGAGGTCGCACGTTCCTGACCGGCGAAACACAACCTGGCACAATTACCGGTGAAATGGCGCGATCGTTTGCCATGTATAAGAACTTCGGCGTTACCCTGGTCAACACCCACTTGATGCGCGGCGTGCAGCTAAAGACCGCAGGCAGCAAGGGCAGCTACTTTGCAAACCTGATTATCTCAAGCACGTTGATGGGTGCGCTTGCGTTGCAGATGAAAGAAATATCGAAGGGTCGAGATCCGCGCGAAATGTTTGGCGACGACGAGCAAACGTCTAAGTTCTGGTTTGCCGCGTTTATGCAGGGCGGTGGCATCGGGATCTTCGGTGATTTTCTTTATTCTGGAACAAGCCGATTTGGCGGCGGGCTTGCTGAAACCGTTGCGGGTCCTGTTGTCGGCTTGATCGATGACAGCCTAAAGCTGACCGTAGGCAATGTTTACCAGGCCGCTACAGGCGACGACACAAACTTTGCAAGCGAAGCGATTAAGTTCACACAGCGTTACGCGCCTGGATCTTCTTTGTGGTATTCGCGCCTGGCGATGGAGCGGATGGTGTTCGATCAGCTAACACTGATGGCGGATCCAAAAGCGAAAGCTAAGATGCGCAGAGCGGAGACGCGGTATAAAAATGAGTTCGGACAGAAGTATTGGTGGGCACCAGGCGACACAGAGCCTTCACGTTCACCCGATATTGGTGCTGCCTTCGGGCGTTAAATGTGGTAAAAGCGCTTTATTAGGAGACAGACATGACAGTTAGCAGTAGCACAAGCCGAGTTAGCTATTCCGGCAACGGATCTAACACTACGTTTGCGTACACGTTCAAGGTGTTTGACCAGGATGATCTAACGGTTATTCTTCGCGCTTCTGACGGTACGGAGACAGTACAGACCATTACCACAAACTACACTGTCACAGGCGTTGGCGATGTAGGCGGCGGGAATGTTGAGTTTGTCACCGCGCCAGGTGCGACCGATACTGTTGTTATTCTGCGTGAGCAATCGCTGACGCAAGGCTTGGACCTTGTTCCTAACGACCCGTTCCCTGCTGAAAGCCTAGAAAGCGCGCTCGATAAGATCGTGTTTATGACGCAGAAGCACGAAGAAGAATTGAGCCGTGCGATTAAGGCGTCCCGCACAAACGTGATTGCTGGATCTGAGTTTACTATCTCTGCGGCGGATCGAGCGAACAAAGTGTTTGCCTTTGACAGTTCCGGTGACGTTAGCATTACGTCTGAACTTGGCGTGTATCGCGGCAACTGGTCCGCTTCTGTTGCTTATAACGAGCGCGATCTAGTTAAGGACACCAGCACTAACAATGTTTTCCTTGCTAACACCGCTCACACGTCCAGCGGCTCGCAACCGATTACAACCAACACAGACAGCGCCAAATGGGATTTGATCGTAGATGCGGCGTCTGCAACGTCCAGCGCAAGTGCTGCGGCGTCGAGCGCCACGGATGCTGAGACGGCACAGACTGCTGCGGAGACTGCGCAAACTGCTGCGGAAACAGCACAATCTGCGGCGGAGACAGCGGAAACAAATGCCGAAACTGCGCAGACTGCTGCGGAAACAGCGTTGGACAGCTTCGATGATCGTTACCTTGGCGCAAAGTCTAGCGACCCTACGCTGGACAATGACGGTGACGCGCTTCTAACGGGTGCGCTTTATTTCAACACAACGTCTGGCATGAAAGTCTATGACGGTTCTGCTTGGGATGATGTGAAGCCGACAAGTGCTGAGCAGACCAACATTGACGCTGTTGCTGCTGACGAAGCCGACATTGGCACCGTTGCCGGTATCTCTGCTAACGTCACAACGGTTGCGGGGATTTCGTCGGACGTAACCACAGTTGCCGGTATTAGCGGAGACGTTTCTGCGGTGGAAAACATTGCAGCTAACGTAACAACGGTTGCTGGCATATCTGCTAACGTCACTACGGTTGCCGGTATCTCTGCAAATGTCACAACGGTTGCGGGAAACAACGCAAATGTGACTGCCGTAGGTGGCTCGATTGCCAACGTAAACACGGTGGCAAGCAACATTTCTGGCGTAAACAGCTTTGCTGAACGCTACCGAGTAGAGAGTGCAGACCCATCGACTAGCCTCGATGCTGGCGATCTTGCGTTTAACACGACAAGTTCGTTGCTAAAATACTACAACGGCACAAGCTGGCAGAGCATTGCGCCTGGCATTGGCGCTGTTGCGGATGATAGCACCCCGCAGCTTGGCGGCGACTTGGATGGCAATGGGTTTACGATTGACCTTTCTACAAGCGATGAGGCTATTAGCTTACCGTCTGGCACAACCGCCCAGCGCCCAACGCCTACAAATGGGATGCTTCGTTACAACAGCGATGACGCTGCCTTCGAGGGTTACGCAGACGGTGCTTGGGGTGCTATCGGAGGCGGTGGTGACACTCAGACTGCCACAACGACCAGCACAACTGAGACTGCCGTTGCGTCCTATGCTGCATCAACATCGTTGGGCATTGAGATTACTGTCATTGCTACTGACACTGTTGCGACTGAACGCACGATCACCAAGTTGCTGGTGACGCATGATGGGACAACTGCCGTGGCTACGCAATACGGTGAAGTTAACACTGCGACAGCGATGGCGTCTTATGACGTTGATATTAGTGGCGGCAATGTGCGTCTGCTGGCGACTGCTGCATCGACTAACTCCACTAACTTTACGGTGAACGCAGTAATCTTGGCGTAAGCATTCTGACATTCGGGGAAAGGTGAACCATGTCAAACAATAAAGACTTTAAAGTTAAAAACGGTATTCAACCCACGTCTTACTTTGAGGGCGTGGGTACAGTTGTGTCTGGAAGTGTGGGGTATAGTCTAGCTAGTGCTAGTTATGATAGTGTCAGCTTTAGTGTAGCTAGTCAGGATACTTTGCCAGTTGCTTTTGCAATGAAGCATGACGGAACTGTTCTCTATATGCACGGTGCAACGGGTGATAGGCTATATCAATACACTCTAAGCACGGCATGGGATTTAAGTACTGCAAGCTATGCCTCTAAGAACTTTCTTACATCTACACAAAACGGCAACGCTGGCCCTGTAGCATTTAAGGCAGACGGTACTTCATTTTACGTTAGCGGGTCTACTAATGATACCGTCTATCAGTACGATATGTCTACTGCATGGGATATTAGTACAGCTAGCTATGCTTCTAAGAGTTTTAGCTTGTCGAGCCAAGAGACTGTGCCATCAGGTTTATTCTTTAAATCTGATGGCACTAAGATGTACATGACAGGATCAGGCACAGATTCAATATACCAATATAGCCTATCTACTGCGTGGGATGTGTCTACTGCCAGCTACGACAGTGTTACTTTTGATCTGTCGTCACAGGGTACGGCCACGGTCAGCTTGTTCTTTAAGAGTGATGGCACAGAGTTTTACACAACAGACCAAAATGGAGTGTTTAAGTATATTCTTTCCACGGCTTGGGACATCTCTACTACGTCTTATGTAGAAACTTTCAACACCACAACAGAAAGCACTAGCCCCTACCAGAGTTGGTTTAAGTCTGACGGTACTAAGATGTTTGTTCTAGGTTTAACCAACGACACCATCTACCAATACTCCACAGTCCTAAACACAGCAGAACTAGACCTATCCACAGGTTCAGTCTTTGATTACACCCCAACGTCTGACGTACAGGTAACACTAACTAACCCTGCTGCTAGTGGGACATCTAGTGGTGCTACGTTGTTGTTGGATGGTGTTGCTGAAGGGTATGACCTAAGCGGTGCAGCTTATGATAACATTAGTTTTAGTGTAAGTGGTCAGAACACTGACCCAACGGAAATTGCATTTAACGGTGACGGTACAAAAATGTATATGATGGGGCTTACAGGTGGGTGTACTATATACCAATACAGCCTATCATCTGCTTTTGATGTAAGCACAGCATCGTATGATAGCGTTAGCTTTAGTGTAAATTCTCAATCTTCCATTTCTTATGGACTTAGCTTTAATGATGACGGCACTAAGATGTATGTTCTTGGTAATACAGGGTCTATCTACCAGTACAGTTTATCATCTGCTTTTGATTTAAGTACTGCTTCATACGACAATCTTAGTTTTAGTTTTGCAAGCCAAGCGACGGTTCATTACTCCCTAACTTTGAGTGCGGATGGAACTAAAATGCACATACTGTCGAGCACGGATACCATCTACCAATACACCACAGGTTCTGCTTACACAGTCACCTACGACAGCGCCATACAGTTCGGCGGGGGTACAGCCCCAGACAGTCCTCTGTCTAATGAAACAGACGTACTAACATTCAGCACTCGTGACGGTGGTACTAGCTACCAAGCAGCACTTGCTATTGATGGAGCTAACTAATGGCTAACGATAAAGACTTCATTGTAAAGAACCCCGTAGAAGTTGGTGGCAGCACCAAGGTTACTATCGGTGATGCCCCTGCCAGTGGGAGTGTAACTGTTGGGTATGACTTGGC
>ENA-OUOG01000954-OUOG01000954.1-marine-metagenome-genome-assembly--contig:-NODE-954-length-35268-cov-5.888409_pt1 | contig 35268 bp, 13 predicted proteins | sample MGYA00248635_ERZ508505 | MGnify/ENA primary metagenome ERZ508505 (study PRJEB26176, sample SAMN06267871) | marine metagenome | isolation source: Saanich Inlet, British Columbia, Canada | place: Pacific... | reverse complement strand
AGTCAATCGATCGCCGCGTCGGCGCGCGTAGCGATGTGTGGTCGTCCCGCGCGGGGACGAGATGGTCGCAGACAAAAGGTCGTGGTTCGCGCCGCAAATGTCTGCGAATCTCACTCGAGGTGAGTGATAGAGTGAACTCGCCCATTTCGAGCAGCTCCGCCTTTCCACTGCGTCGAAACGACGAGCCGTTTATTTCCCAGATCGAGAGACGCGGGGGCGTGACCCGCAGGCGGCCGGCATGTCGCTTCCGCCCTTGCCGGAGGGACACGAGCGTATCCTCGGCGATGTTACCCTACCCGACGGTCCTTCGGGCGGGTACATCCCCGGGGACGGCTCGTTCGCCGCCCTGGACGCGCTGGCGGACAGGTTCAACCTCGCGGCTTTCGCGACGCGCGGATCTCCCGCACCCACCCCCCGGGACATCCTGACGCACGGCGCGTCGACGTCGTCCTCCATCCTGAGGCTCTCCCCCGAGGCGGCCGCGAAGTCCTCGAAGATGCGCCCCGCGCTCGCGCGCCTCGTCTCGGACGCCTCGCTGGCGTCCTCGGAGACGGACGCCACGCTCGCGAAGCTGTGTCGCGAGACGCACAAGCGACCGGAGTTGCGCGACGAGCTCGTGTTATCTGCGCTCGCGCTCGCTCGGCGCGGCGCCTTCGGCGACGGCGTCGAGGACGACCCCTCCTTCTCCAACCGCGCCTGGGATATCGTGCACTGCGTCTGCGCGGCGGTCGCGCCCACGGAGACGTTCGCGCCGTTCGTGGGCGAGTACCTCGCGGAGTGCAACGCCGCGGCGATGCCGTCGACATCCTCCGACGCGGCGCAGACGGACAAAAAGCCGCCCCCCGCGTTTGTTCGACTCGTCGCCAACGCCGCCGCCGCGCACAAGAAGGCAACCAAGGTTGGCCAAAGAAGACACCCTTTGACGCCGGAGCACTTCCAGGCGTTGCGCTCGGACACTCGGCTCACCACGCACGTGTACTTCCTGGATGAAACGTTCGAGGAGCTTCCGTTCGACGCGCTCACCACCGTCGCCGACGCGACGCCGTCGGTGGCGGGGACCATCCGGCTCCGCGAATACGCCACCTTCGGTCTGTTCGCCGACGCCGCCGACGAGAGCTCCGCCGACGCTGACTCTTTAGGGGACGGCGCGCGCGGCGCGCACGTCGCGCTCGCGGACACCGAGCTCATCTGCGACATCCTGCAGGACCTGAAAAGAGCTCAGAAGACGGAGAAGATGGAGGAAGACAAAGAGCCGTCCGAGCGATTTCGGAACCCGTTCAAAGCCGGAAACGGCGTTTGGAAGGGAGACCACCCGACGACGCGGCTCACTCCTCGTTTGGTGTTCAAGAAGCGCATGTTCCGCGACACGGACGAGTCCGTGACCGAGTCTGTGTTCGTGTCGTTGTCGTACCTGCAGCTGAAGCGCGATTTCCTGGACGGGCGGTACCCGGTGAACGCCGCCGACGCCGCGCAGCTCTGCGCGTTGCAGATCCAAGCCGAGGACGGCCCGCGCCTCGGGCAGAAGGAGCCCATCAAGGCGCTGGTGGACGCTCTGCCCCGTTTCGTGCCCCCTTTTCTCGTCGCACAGAGCTCGTCGCTGGTCGACCGCGAGCTCATCGCGAGCGACGTGCGCGAGCGGCACAGGTCTTTGGCGCACGACTCCAAGGAGGAGGCGCGTTTGCATTTCACGCGGCTGGTGCGTCAGCTCCCGTACGGCGGGAGCTCGTTTTTCCCGGTTCTTCGAATCGAGGACCCGATCGGTCTGCTCCCCGGAAGAATCGTGCTCGGCGTGAACAAAAGAGGCGTGCACTTTTTCCGGCCGACGCCCATGGCGTACCTGCACAGCGCCGAGCTGCGGGACATCATGCAGTTTGGGTCCTCGGAGAACGCCGTCTTTTTCAAGATGCGCGTCGCCGGCGCCATGCACGTGTTCCAGTTCGAAACGAACGCGGGCGAGGAGGTGTGCGTCGCGCTGCAGACGCACATCAACGACGTCATGACCAAGCGGCACAAGGAGAAGAAGATGAAGAAGGAGGGCGCGGAACCGACGGGGAAAGAAAAAGAAACGCGCGCGCGGCCGGATGCGCCGTCGACGCCGCGCGGCGCGCGCGACGGTCCGTCGGACCCGCGCGTGAAGGGCCCGACCAAGTCTGGCAGTCGCGAAACAAGCGGCTCCGGCTCGGGCGGGGGAGGCTCGGCGTCTTCTTCCTCCCCCGAGACGGAGAACGCGAAGCGCGTCCTTGTGGCGGCGAACCGCAAGATCGAGGAGATGGCCAAGGAGCGCGCCGCGCTGCGCGAGCGCCTGCAGGAGGCGCAGGAGGCGGCGCGGAGCGCCGAGCGGGACGGGCAGCGCGTCGCGCGGCTTGAGGCGGACCTCGAAGCCGCGCGCGCGTCCGCGGCGGAGGCGGAGCGTCGCGCCGCCGAGGCACACGGCGCCGCCGGCGAGACGGACGAGCGCGTCGAGATTCTGTCCCGGCGCGTCGGCGAGCTCACCGTCGCGCGCGACGCCGAGGCTGAACGCGCGCGCGACGCCGAGGCTGAGGCTCGCGCTTTGGATGTTCAGCTTCAGAAGCTTACGGCGGATTTGGAAGACGCGCGCGTGGACCTGACGCGCTCCGCCGAGGCGGATCGCGCGGCGCTCGAGGCGCGGCTGGAAGGCGCTGAGTCGCGGTCGGCGGATGCCGATCGGCGCGCGGAGGCGTTGCGCGTCGAGCTCGACGAAGCCGAGGCGGAGCTCGACCGCGCGCGTTTGGAGAACGAGACGGCTCGCGATGCTTTACTGGAGCTCGAGCGTTTGCGCGAGTTGAGCGCGGACGTGGAGCGTCGGGAACGCCAAACCGCCGACATCATCAAGCGGCAACGCGAGACCGTCGAGACGCTCGAGGCGAAGTACAAGGAAGAGAGCGCGCTTCGCAAGAAGTACTTCAACACCATCGAGGACATGAAGGGAAAGATTCGCGTGTTTGCGCGGACGCGGCCTCTGTCCGAGAAGGAGAAGAGGGAGAACCAGACGTTCTCGCTCTCGTTCCCGGACGCGTTCACGATGGAGCACCCGTGGCGGGACGAGCGTTTGCCGCGTTCGTACAACTTCGACCGCGTGTTCGGTGCCGACTCGACCCAGGCGGAGGTTTTCGAGGACACCAAGTACCTCGTCCAGAGCGCGTTTGACGGGTTCAACGTGTGCATATTTGCCTACGGCCAGACGGGCAGCGGGAAGACGCACACCGTGCACGGCGACTCTACGAACCCGGGTCTGGCCCCGCGCGCCGTCGAGGAGGTGTGCCGTGTCGTCGCCGAGGGCGCCAAGAAGGGCAAAATCTCCGTCCGCATGACGGCGTACATGCTCGAGCTGTACCAGGATACCATGAACGACTTGCTGACGCCGTCGGCGCCGGCGGCGGCGAAGAGCGCGAGCCGCGGTCGGGATACGAGTGAGTGGTCTGCGCCTAAACTGGACATCAAGAAGGACAGCAAAGGGTGGGTCACCGTGCAGAACGCCACCGTGGTTCCCGTGCGCACGAAAGAGGACATCGAGGCTGTGATCGCGACGGGTTTGCATTCGCGCGCGACGTCGGCGACGAAGATGAACGCGCAGTCGAGCCGTTCGCACTTGATTTTCTCGCTGGTCATCGAGACGACGGATCTGCAGACGCAGGGCGTGACGCGGGGCAAGCTGTCGTTCGTGGACCTCGCCGGGTCCGAGCGCGTCAAGAAGAGCGGCGCGGCGGGCGCGACCATGAAGGAGGCGCAGGCGATCAACAAGAGCCTCTCCGCGCTGGGCGACGTCATCAGCGCCCTGGCGGAGGAGAAGCCGCACGTGCCCTACCGCAACCACAAGCTCACCATGCTGATGTCGGACTCGCTCGGCGGGAACGCCAAGACGCTCATGTTTGTCAACGTGTCGCCCTCGGACGGGAACCTCGAGGAGACGCAGAACTCGCTCACGTACGCCACGCGCGTGCGCACCATCAAGAACAGCGCCTCGAAGGACGTCGCGGACAAGGAAATGCAGCGCCTGCGCGCGGCGGTGGCGTCCTGGCGAGCCAAGGCGGGCGAGTACGGGCCGGAGACGCAAGACGTCGAGGACCGCGTGCAGACGGAGATGGCGGCGGAGACGCGAACGAAGAGGCTCGCGGGGGGGGCGGGGAGGTTACCCAACCTGTGACGTTCTGAGTGTAGTAGCCTACTTTCAAAGTAGCAAGCTAGCTAGTCTTTGCTGGATGACGTAGCTCCTGTAGTCAAACGCTCGTCTAGCTCGTGACCCGATCAAAATCTTCGCGCGGCTTTATCCGTCGTCGCTAGTCGTCGCGGTCCTATTACCAAACGCCTTTTTGACTACCGACTCACCGACTCCTTCTTCTCTTCCGCGTCTTTCTCGTTCGTGGTTTCCGGCCCGCCCAGCACCCTCGTGTTGTAGCTGCGGCACGCCGCGCACGCGTGGTACACGAAGTGGAACGGCGCGACGGTTTCCTCGCCGCAGTCGTTACACGCGACGCGTTGCGTGGTTTTCAAGCCTCCGTCGACTCCGTCGTTCCGCGCGGCTTTTTCGTTCGCCTCGCGCTCCTCCGCTAAGATGGCGTCCAGCATGCGGAAGTACGCCGAGAAGTCCCCGAGGGACTTGCGGCAGAGCGGGCAGGTGTAGTAGTGCTTGGTGTACGCCTCGAAGCATCGCGTGTGCATCATGTGCCCGCAGGGCATCGCCTTGACGGGCGTGTCCGAGTTCCACAGGAAGTCCTTGCACACCGGGCAATCGCTCTCCATGGCGGAGACGCCGCCCTCGCCGTCGTCGCCGCTTTTGCCGCCGCGCCCGCAGTCGTGCGGCCCCATGGTGAGCGAGACGCACGAGTTGCACTGCATGCAGTGGAAGAAGTCCTTCCCCAGCCCTTTGCCCCGCCGGCACACGTTGCAGAACGGGCAGTGGTACGCGTCCTCGGCGTCGTCCCAGAAGTTGCACACCGAGCAGAAGTACTTGGCAGGCGCGACGCCGCACCCGCGGCACGTCGCCGACGACGGCTGACGCTCGCCGCAGCGCATGCACACCATCTCCTTCGTCGCGAAGCGGTCGATAGTGTGGTCCTCCGCCTCGTCGTGGCAGAAGCGGCAGACGTGCGCGGCGCCGCAGCACGCCGCCACCAGCCGAGCGCCGCGAGAGTAGTGCTTGCACCCGAGCTCTTTCGACGGAAATTCCGGGATGGGCTCGCACAACACGACGTCCTGGGGCCCCGCCTCTGGGTTTGTGAAACGCTCGGGGCGAAACGACGCGACGGCGTCCGTCCCCGCCAACGCCAAAGCCTCGGCGGCGGACCCCGGTTGAACGACCGTTGAATCGAACGGCCCGGGAAGGACGTTTTTTTCGGTTTTTTCGGAGACTCGCGCCGCTTTCCCTTTCCGGAAGGGTAACTCGGATCCATCCGAGACGCGCGTCGCGTCGTTCGCGCCGTCGCGCGCGCGCTTCCCGGAGACGCCGTCGCCTCCAAAGGACGCGCGCGGGTCGGAATCCCGATCCCGATCCCGATCCCGATCCCCAAACTCGCCGCCATCCCGCTCCGCCGCCGCGCGGCCGTCCTCCTTGTTCTTCTTGTTCCTCTGCTGCGCGCAGATCCAGCGCGCGGCGAGCAGGTGCTGCATGAGGTACGCCTTGCGCTCGGGCGCGAGCGAGTCGTCGCGAGAGAGCGTCCGCGCGGAAGCCTCGAGCTGCTGTCTGTTCATGCGGAACATGTCGTCCCAGCTCGGCGTGTACCCGGTCTTGTCGACGGCGGCGGCGGCGGCCGCCGCCGCCGCCGCCGCCTTCGCGGCGGACGACGCCGAAGTTTTCTGCGAGCTCTGCTGTCGGTCCTTCAGGTACTCCTGCACGTGCTTCAGGCCCTCCATCGCGGCGTCCGCCTTCGCGGCGGCGGAAGTCCGCTCGTCGTCGAGCGCGCCGCGCTTTTCTTCGGGTTCGCCCTCCGCGCCGAAATCGGAGCCGGCGCCTTCTTTCTCCCGTCCCTCCGCCCGGTCCTCTCCCGACCACCAGGTGTCCAGCCACGACGCGAAGCGCGTGTTTTTGGATGCGTCGCGCAGCCTCCCGATCATGGCCGCCTTCTCGTTCTCCGAGAGCGCCTTGCGCTGCCAGGAGAGCATGCTCTGCAGGACCTCGGCGCCCGTCCTGCCGATGATGAGCCCCACCAGCCGCCTCTGCTCGGTTTCCGAAAAGTGCTTCTCGAACAGAGGCCACAGCTCCGCCTCCTCGCGCGCGACGTGCGTCTCCAGGCACACGCGCACCGCCGCGCACGCCGCCTGCAGGCGCCGCTCGACGTCGTTCACGGCGGCTTTCGAGACACGCGGTTCTGTGGCGTTCAAAGGCGAAACCAAAGCGCTTGTACGCGCGTCCTCGGCGTCGCCTATGCCGGCGGCGACGCGTAAATCGCGGAGGCACGCGTCGAGGTCCACGAACAGCTCCGCCTCGTGTTCGTGGTCCAGCGTGTACGAGTGCGACACGTTATGCAGCTCGTCCTTGTCCTCCAGCGCGGGAAAAACAAGCTCGTCCTCGCTGCGGCTGTGCGCGCGGTAGACGCCCCAGAAGAACACGAAGCGCCCCTCCAAGCCGCGCAGAGCGTCGACGCGCGCGCTCGGTTTCTCGGGCGGCGGAAGAGCCAGCACGTCCGCTTCCAGCGTCAGAAGCTCGCTACGCAACGCCGCGTGGAACTGGAAGATGTGATCGATGGGACTCTTCTTCTTCGTCGTTAGATCGGTTTCGGTCGTGTTCGTGTCATCGTCTCCGTTCGTGACGGACAGTGGTTTTCCGCGGGAAGAACGATCGTTCGTCTTCCTTGCGCGCTTTGAAACGCCGGCGAGATCCGTCTTTTCCGCAGGGGAGGTCGTCTCGTTCGCCTTTCCACCGCCCCGGTTGCGCGCGAGCCACGACGCGAGAAGCGTGCGCAGCGGCCCGCGCTCGCCGCGCGTCGGGCCCCTCTCCAGCACGGGCCCGACCCACCCCGAGGGCACGCTCGCGATGAAGCGCTCGACCAGATCCGCCTGTTCCTCCTGCGTGAAATTATCATTCAGAAGAGGCACGAGGTGCGCAGCCTCCTTCGCGAGGTGCTGCTGTAAAACGGTCTTCGTGGCGTGCGCGATCCGCGCAGCTCTCTGCACGGCCGCGCGAAGCCTCTCGCGCGCGCCGACGTGCTCCGAGGAGGGCTCGCCGGAAGTCGTCGAGGTGGCGCAGAGCGTCTCCACGGATCTGTTCGCGTCGTCCAGCGCGGCGGTGATGCTCTCGAAGAGCTCATCCTCCGCCTCGTGCTCCAGCTCGTACGCGTGCGCGACGTTGCTGACGCGCGCGGCGACCGCGGGGAGCACCACCTCGTCCTCCGCCGCGACGTGCGCGCGGTACGTGGCGATCAGGAACGTCCACCGCGCCACGAGCTCGCCCACCAGCGCGCGTTTGGAGAGCCAAGCGTCGGGATCGACGCTGGCGCCGGAGGAGTCCGCGGCGTCCGCCACGGCGCCCGCCGCGGCGCGCAGGTCCCGTACGAGCGCCTCGAACTCGTCGTTCAGCGCCCCCTGGAAGGTGGCGTGGAACGCCTCCATCGCCGAGGGCGAACCCGCCTTCGGAGGCGACGGCGGCATCTCGCCCCCCGAACAATGCGTCGCATCGCGTGTCGTAGCGCGAAATCATGGGAAATAAACCCCCGTCGACGATTCTCCGCGGCGTTCGGACCTGTCGAATGTTCCGAACTGGCGGATCGCGATCGCGACCCGAGTCGGATGACGCGCGTGCGCAAAAGCTCAAAAAAGCGTTTCGCTGTACACAACAAAAAGGTTTACGAAGGTACGCGGTACTCGCCTCACTCATCCCCCTCTCGCGGCCACGCGTCCCCTAGGGCGGCGGCGTCCACGAGCGCCTCCTGGTCCTGCTCCGCCGCCGCGCCGAAGTTCTCCTTGATGAAGTCCGGCGTGTTCTTCGACACCAGCATGTCCATCAGGTCCTCGCGGATGAAGTCCATCGCCTTGTGCGACTTTGGTCCGATCCAGTACACCTTGGCGCACCGCCCGCAGCTCCAGAAATCCTCCGCGGCGCGCTTCACCTTCGCGGGGATGCGCGGGTGCGCCGCCACCTCCTCCGCGCTCAGCTTTCTCTCCACCTCGCCGTTACACTTCGCGCACCGAGTCAAAAGCCTACCGCGCTGGAACGTCAACCCAAAGCGCGCGGCGACGAAACGGAGCTGGTCCTTCGGGTCGTCGTTTTCGACAACAAAGACGCCGACGTCGCGGAACTCGCGGCGACGCAACACGCGCCGGTCGCGCGTCAGAACGACACGGTGTTCTTTCGTGGCCAGATCTAACAGCGCGCCGTACTCGCCGGCGGCACCCGCGGGGACGTGCTCGGCGTCCACGCCGAGAGCACGCAGCCAACGCGCGAGGCGACCGAGGGAGCCGTCCGCCACGAAACGTTTACGTTCGGAAGACGGAGGATCCGGATCCGTCCCGGGAACCTCCGTCGTCGTCGTCGTCGTCGTCTTTCCGGGCTCAGCGAGCGCGAGCACCTCCGCGCGCGTCGCCTCGGCGAGCGCATGCGCCGGGCACCGGAACACCAGGTCCGGCGCGCCGGCGCCGGGGTAGACGTCCTTCGACCCGAGCGCGTGCACCGCCGCGTCCATCAGAGCCGGGATAGACCCGAAAACAGACCCCGCGGCGGAGGCAGCGCCGGCGGCGGCGAGCGAAGCGCACCCTCTGAGCCCGATGGGGGGCATCGAGCCTGGCGGGTACCCGAAGATCCCGACGCACTCCTCGGGTGTGGCGAGCCGCACTTTTCTTCGCGCGACGCCGAACCACGACGCCACCGCGCGCAGGTCCACGCGGTCGGATCCCCGAAGCATCAACAGCGCGGGAGTCAAGGTCACGGCTTTTGGACGCGAAGAAAAAGTTTCGGCGCGGTGGGTTGACGGCGCTCCGAGCGCGGCGGCGACGGCGACGGCGGACCGCGACCCGGCGGATCGTTCGGCGCGGCGATGCGCCTCGGCGCCGCCGTTGATTACCACGCCTATGCTCTTGACCACCGCGTCCACCGGGACGTCGGGGCCGAGCGCGGCGGCGGTATCCTCCGCGGTCGGACCGGTCTCGGGCGGGAGCCGAATCGGCGTCGGGTCGACGCCCAGCGGCGCGAGACAAGCCGCCAACGCCGCCGCCGTGTCCGACGGCGAGAGCGGCGCGACGTATCCGTCACCATCGTCAATATCACCCGACGCGTCTTCCGCTCGCGTCGTTCCTCTCGTCGAACGAGGACCGGTTTCGAACTCGAACGCCGCGAACTCGTCCTCGAAAAAGTCATCCGCGACGCGGAGAGCTCCGAGTCGACGGTGGAAAAGGTCGTCGGCGAGCATCGCGGGAACCGCCGGGACGGCGTGTCGGTCTCGCGCGAGCGCCGCGGCTTCTTCCATCGTGTCCGCGCCGAGAACAAGGGGCAAGAGCCGCACTAAAACACGCGCGTCCTGCGCGGCGTACCGCGTCTGCGCCAAACTCAGCGGCCTGCGGTTCCAGTCTGAACAAGTCACGGTCTTATCCAGGGGCGCGCCCAGAAAGTGCGCCGCCGCCGCGGAGAGACCGGGAAGCCGAGGCAGACCGGCGTTTTGGCAGACCGCCGACGACGCGCACAGCGTCTGCAGGCACACGGCTTTTGGGATCGCCGCGAGCGCGCGCCCGAGCGACGCGGGCCAGGACTTTGCGGCGCGGCGCAGGTCCTCCGCGAGCCCGAACCCGAGCACGACCGGAGGTTCGTAAACTCGTTTTTTCGTGTCGTCGCCGGAAGACTCGGTTCCCGACGGGCCGGGCCCGTTCCACTCCCTCGGCTCGCACAGGATCGTTTGGAGCGCCTCTTGGATCGCGTCCGGAGCGCAACTTAAACACAGGCTGGGCACGTCCAGGATCGCCGCGGACCGCCGGCCCGCGAGCTGAAGCAAGGACGTTTTGTTCTTTTTGGAAGCGCGCGACGAGTCTGGGCGCCACTCCGTGTCGAGTCCGATCACCTCGTCTCGCGCCAGGCACGAAACCGCGCGGCGAAGGCTCTGCGCGTCGTCCGCGAAGACCACCGCGCCGCTCGGCAAATCCAAAGCGAGCGTGGTTGTTCCCGCGTTTTCTCGCTCTCCGCGCGACGACGAAGGCTGCGCCGCGTCGTTTTCGGCGCCGAGGAAGAAGGACGGGGACGGGGACCCGGACCCGGACCCCGAACCGAAAAACGCGGAACCGAAAACGCTCGACTCGGCGCGTTCGGCTCTCAGCCCGGCCATCGCCGCTCTCAGCCCGGGGTCCTCCCCCGCGAGCGCGTCCGCCACTTCCCACCTCCCCTGCGCGCACAGCCGGCGCAGGCGCGCCTCTTCCCGGGCCCGTTCCTGCTCCGGGAACGTGGGGGGGAGGCCCATCCGGCGCATGCGCCGCTCGGCGCGCTCGGCGGCGCCGACGCCGATCCCCACGTGCCCGTAAAGGCTCGCGTTTTCGTTTCTCTCGCGCTCGGCCAAACGCCGCACGTACCGTTCGCGCTCGCGCGTAGGTAGGCACGCGGCGACGCCGTCGGCGAGCGCGCCGTGCCCGCAGTGCTCGATGGCGTCCAGCGCGCTGGGCGTCGCGAACGCCGCCAGCGAGAAGTGACGTACCAGGCGCACAGCCGCGGAGACGCGCGAGGCGGCGTTCGCGTCGGACGGTTTGCGTTTCGGTTTCTTTTCCTCCTCCGAGAGCGCGGCGCCCACGCACGCGCCCACGTACCAGTGCAGCGCGTGTTCCACCGAGGGGTGCGCGTTTTTGTTCGGGTCGTGCGCCTCGAGGTCGCTGAGGTCGATGCCGGCCACCGACGCGAGTCTCGCGGCGGCGCGAGGATGCAGGCGAGCGGCGGAAGGCCCGGTTGTTTTTCCGTCGGCGCCAAACGCGTCTCTCGTTTCCGGAAAAGCGTCTTCGTCGTAAGCGTCGTCGGCGGCGGCGGCGGCGCGCGCGGCGCGCACGGCGCCTCTGAAGGTTCGCGCGAGGAGCGCCGCGGCGTCGGCTCGCGCCTCCGGGTCGACCAGCCTGGTTCCCGACTCGGTCGCCGCGAACACCGGTCTGCGCACCGCCTCGACGCACTCGGTCGCGCCGAGCGCCTCGAGGAGCAGGTGAATCAGAGGCTCGGAAGGCGCGCCGCGCGTCGGTGTTTTCGTTCCCTCCGCGTCCGCGTCGTCGCGGGTTTCGTGCGCCAGCGCCTCTATGCAGCGCAGCACGAAGCGCGCGGGGTGGGGCACGCGCGGGAGCGCCGCGACCACCGCCGCGCGCACGTCCGCGTACCTCTCCTCGGCGTACGCCGCTTTGAGCGCGGCCACGGTGCGCTCGACGGAAGGCGGCGGTGGTTGGGGAGGCATTGAAGCGCCACGTCGTGCCGACAAATGGTCGCCCGCGTCGGGGATCTGTGCCTGCCCGTCATCGCCCGAGGTCGCGGCCGGCCTCTCGTCGGCTCCGTCGTCCACGGTCAGCGCGAACAGCCGCTCGACGACCCGCCGCACCGCCGCGTCTCCCCTCGTCCGGCCCGGCATCGCGCGCGTGCGCCCGGCGCACTGACGGACTTTTCTCGCGAGCTCGGTGATGGCCTCGGGATGCTGTGGTTCGCGTCGGAATCGGAGGCGAACGAAACGCTCGCGTGAACGCCGCAGGAAACGTCGCGCGTGTTCGGTTTTTCTCAACGGAGTCCGACGACACATCTCCCTCATCGCGCTCCCACACCACTCCATTACTCCTCTCTCGTCCCAAAAATCACTCACGCCTCCTCCGGCGTTCCCGGCCCCTCCTCGTCATCCAGCCCGGGCACCACCTCGGCTCTCCACACCACCCCCGGCCCGAACGCGGCGTGTACGCGTCTGCAGTCTCGCGAAACCGCCGCCGCGCGCACCGCGTTGAGCCCCTTGAAGTCGCGGTCCTGCTTCACCGTCTTGATCGCGAGGCCGGTATTGACGTCGTACACGAAGGTCTCGCCGTCGCTGTTGCCGACCGCTAAGAACTCGCCGAGCGGGTCGCACCCGAACGAAGACAGGCTGGAACGGAGCTCGTGCTTCTTAGGCTTGACAAACCCGGGCACCTTCCACGTCGTCGCCGCCGCCGACGACGCCGGCGACGATCGCGCGCCGCGCACGCACACCACCCCGTCCACGCTCTTGGTGGCCAGGCGATCGCCGGGAAGACACCGCACGCAGTCCACCGCCACGCCTGTGTGCGCGCCGGCGAGGTTCACGGTCACGGCCGCGGGCTGGGTTTCATCACGCGCGAGCGCTTTGACGTTCCCGACCGTCCCGGCCATCGCGCCGGCGCCGGCGCGTTTCTTTTCGGCGTTTTCTTCGACGGCGACGGGCCACACGACGACGTCGCCGTCGGCGTGGCCGGTGATCACGACGTCCCCTTCGTCGGGCATCTCGAGCGCGATCGCGTCGCCAGCCTTGAACGCGCACACCACCTGCGCGGTGCGCCAGTTCCAGACCGTGACCGTGCCGTTGGAGTCCAGGACGGCGAGCCGAGACGCGCCGACGGCGGAGGTGTCGGCGTCGGCGGAGGATGCCGCCGCGCCGGCGGCGAGGGCGACCACGGAACCGACGTGTCCCTTGAGCATGCGCACCACTCTGGCTTCCGCGACGCTGAAGATCTGCACGGCGTTGTCGTTTCCTCCGCCCACAGCGAGCAGCGCGTCCCCGAACTCGTGCCCGGTGAACCCGCGCGCGTCGACCCAGGCGACGGCGGTGAGCTCGCCGCCGGCGGAGTGTTTCGTCTTTTCGTTCTTGAACTGCGCCACCACCGCGACGTGGTCGCCGAAGTGTTCGTCGTCGTAGACGGTGGCGAAGTCCCCGCCGCACGTCGCGAACAGGTTGCCGAGGTTGGTGTCTTCGGGCTTGGCCGAGGTTCCCGACGTTCCCGACGCGAAGGGCAGGTGGTTGAAGCGCAGCGCCGTCACGGACTGCGTGTTGGTCTGCTCCTTGACGATCGTCTTGACGATCACCTTGGAGAGCAGATCGGCTTTGAACTTCTTCAGGTCCGTCGCTTCCTTCACCTCGGCATCGCGCGCGCGCTTGAGCTTCGCCTGGGGGCTGTTCATCTCGCCCGAGGAGACGAGGAAGAGTCGAGGCGACGAAGCGGGTGCGTCGTCGAGTGTGGCGGGAGGGGCGAGACCGCGGAAGAGATCCGCGCGCGCGCGTTTGAAACTAGTAGGCACCCGACGCGAGTTTGAAAAAAACCGCCCGCGTGTGCCGTCGTTTGGCGTGACGATTGAGGCGACGCATTCCAGAACCCTCGCTCGGCGCGATCTGTCGCGGCCAGACCGCGACGCACGCGCGCGCGTTCCGCCCGACCCACGGAGGGATCGAGCGGGTGCGCGCGATGGACCTCGCGACGACCGGCGGGTACGCGACCCCCGATGGCGCCGCGCCCGAGCTGGGCCTCGCGCTTCTGCCCGGCATCTCGCTCGCCGCGCAGCAGGAGGTTGGCGTGATCGAGTCCGCCACCGTGGGCAGCGGGTCGGATACCCTGGCGTGGCACGTCGAGCGCATCCGCGAGCGCCAGGCCTCGGTGAACAAGGCGGAGGCGGAGGTGAGGCGACGCGTCGCGAGGCTCATCGCGGACGCGACCGCGTCCGGCGCCGGACCGAGCGACGCCGCCGCGCCCGGGGATGAGACGGAAACGAAATCGAGCCAGCCCCTGACGTTCGGCCCGACGCGCGCCGAGCTCGCCGTCCGCGCGTACCGCTCGGCCCCCGCGCCGAAGGACGAGCGCGAGGGGCGCCCGCGCAAGCGCAAGAGCCGCTGGGAGAGCGCGGCCGGGGACGGCGCGGGGACGGGGACGGGGGTTCCCGACGCCTCCTCGGTCGAGGCTCGCCTCGCCGGCATCGTCGGCAAGTTCGGCGTGCAGCCTTCGTCGCGCGCCCCGGCGCATCTCGGCCTGGCGCAGGGCGTGGGCGCCGCGGACGGCGGCCCCACGCCCGCGGACTCAGACGACCCCGAGGTTGTGCGGCAGTACGCCAAGTACCTGGACGCGAACCAGCGCCTTGAAGCGCGCGACTTCCGAGACGAACGCCCCGAGCACGAGCGTTCGCCCTCACCCCCCCCGCGGTACGACGCGCGCGGCGCGCGCGTCAACACGCGCGAGCACAGGATCGAGCAGAAGCTGCGTGACGAGCGCAACGATCTGGCGGGGTGGCTCGTTGCGAGGTGTCCGCATTTGTTCCGGCCGCCGCAGGACTGGCGCCCGACGAAGAAGAAGCGCAAGATTTTCGTCCCCGAGAAGGAGTTCCCCGGGTACAACTTCATCGGGTTGATCATCGGCCCGCGCGGGAACACGCAGAAGCGCATGCAGAGGGAGACGAACACGCGTATCGCGATTCGAGGCAAAGGGTGCATCAAAGGGAACGCCAACCGCGAGCCGAACACGGACTACGCGGAGGATGAAGATTTACACGTCACCATCACCGGCGACACGGATGAGGAAGTGGACCGCGCGGCGGCGATGGTGCGGCAGCTGCTCAAGCCCGTGGACGAGACCTTCAACGAGCACAAACGAGCGCAGCTGCGCGAGCTCGCGCTCATCAACGGCACGCTGCGGGACATAGAGGGCATGCTCTGCCACGCCTGCGGCAGGCCGGGGCACACGCAGGAGAATTGCCCGGAGAAGGATGTCGCGTCGTACCGAGCGGATGTCGCGCTCGTCACGTGCGCCATCTGCGGCGACGGCGGGCACCCCACGCGCGACTGCCCCATGCGCCACGACGCGGCCGCCGCGAAAGGCGCGCAGGCAGAGATGTCCAGCGAGTACCAGAGCTTCCTCTCGGAGCTGGGCGTGGACAAGGTCCCGGGAATGGCGGGAGCCGTGGCCGGCGGCGCGGGCGGGACGGGCGCGGGATTGGGCGCGGCGGCGAATCGCGACCGTCCGTTGGACCCCTCGAAGGTGTACGTGGGTTCTTTGGCGGAGCACATCGACGACGGTCTGCTCCGCGCGCTGTTCGAGAGCAGCGGGTCTATCGAGAGCGCGCGTGTGGTGCGCAACCCGGACGGCTCCGCGCGCGGGTTCGGGTTCGTCAAGTTCGCGGACCGCGAAGCCGCGCAGCGCGCGGTGGCGTCGATGAACGGCGCGCAGGTGGAGGGCCGGAGGATAAAGGTGAACGTCGCCGGGGAAAAGAACGCGGCGCCCGCGGGGGGGGCGCCCGCCATGGGGATGGCCATGGGGATGGGGATGGGGATGGGGATGGGGGGACCGCCCGGCCCGCCGCCGATGGGGATGGGAGCGCACCCCGGCGGGATGGGGATGGGGATGGGGATGGGGATGGGCGTGCCTGGCGGCTTCGCGCCGCCGCCGCCGCCTCCGCCGGGGATGGGGGGCTTCGTGCCTCCGCCGCCGCCGGGGATGGGGGGCGCGAACGTGCCTCCGCCTCCCCCTCCGCCGCCGGGGATGGGGGGGGCGCCTCCTCCCCCGCCGATGGGCATGGGCGCCGTGGGCGCGATGGGCGTCGGGTACGTGCCCATGGGCGGAGTGTACCCTCCGCCCATGGGCGCGCCGCCGCCGCCGCCCGGGGGAGGGTACGTGCCGCCCCCCCCGCCGACGGACGGCTCGGCGGGGATCCCGCCCGCGGGGATGGGGATGGGGATGGGGATGGGACACCAGCCCCCGCCGCCGCCTCCCGAGTACGGCGAAGTGCCTCCGCCTCCGCCTCCCGAGTACGGCGAAGTGCCTCCGCCTCCGCCTCCCGAGCCGGGCGAGGTGCCTCCGCCTCCGCCTCCCGAGCCGGGCGAGGTGCCTCCTCCGCCTCCAGACGGCGGCCAAGCCGCCGAGTACGAGCGTTTCATGCGCGAGCTCGGTTCGTAGACCACGGAACGGAAGGCGTGTAGTTCGACTGACTACGAATAGATTGACTCCTGTATCATTCTAGGGACTACGAACGCATACTCCTACGTGAACCCTCATGACTACGCCTCCTCGCTGGTCAGCGCGCGCACCATGCGCGCGGCGTTTTCGCCGCGGTCGTTCCCGACGTGCGGCAGGATGGCGCGCGGTTTAAGAAAGCGCACAAACTCGCGCAGCTCTTTGAAGGACGAGTGCTCGGAGTAGGGCACGGCGTACTGAATCAGCGCGCCGCGTTTCTGTCGCTTCGTCTGCGACAACTGTTTCCTCGCCTGCGTGAACGTCCACCCAGTGGGCTTGAACGCCACCACCGTGTCGTACCGGTTTTTGTAGTACCGCGCGATGGTCTTCATCCGCTCAAACGTGACGCTGCCCATCGGGACGACGTGCAGGTTCGTCGCCGCGTCGTCGCTCGTGACCCTCCGCATGTCCTCCGCGGGCACAGCGTCGCCGAGCGCCTCGAGCACTAACCTTTTCTGCTTACCGACGTAGATCTTCGTCTCCGGACCCAGCGCCCTCGCCGCCTCGAAGAAAACGCGCTCCTTGCCTATGGTGTACGTCCCAAAGAGGAACAGAGTTCTTTGCGCGTTGTGCGCCTCGGCGCGCACCGCGTCGCGCACCGCCGCGAGCACCTCCGCTTGCGGCGGGAACGCGTGCTTCGGGTCGCAGTAGGTGGTGTCCAGCATCACCGCCGGCCGTTTCGAAGCCACATCACGCAGAATAGGACACGAGGTCATGCCCGCGTGGAACCGGAAATCGCCCGTCGCGAGGACGGTGTCCGTGTCGGTCGCGGAAGTCTTCGTCTTCGGAATGCCGTCGAACACGATCATCACCGCGCCCGGGCAGTGGTTGGCGTCCACGAAGCGCACCGAGACGCCCTCGACGACGAACGGTCTCCCCACGTCCACCACCCGCAGGCGCTCCTTCTGAATGCCCAGCCTCGAGCGACAGAGCTCGGCGGTCGGCCTCGAGCACCAGATCACGCAGTTCCGCGGGTCGGGCGTTTTTTTGGTCAGGCCCTTGTAGTGGTCGGCGTGGAAATGCGTCAGGAACCAGTTCGTGCACCACCGCGAGTGGCTCTTGCCGTAGCCCTGAAACCCGTCCACGATGAACCGCGTGCCGGGCACGCGGATCCAGGGGGGGGGGGGGGGGGGGTCCGGGGACGTGGCCGGGACGTATCGAGACCGTATCGTAGGTCGAGACGAAAACGCGTTCGCGTCGGCGGTTTCGGCGACGCGTTTTGCTTTTTTGTTTCCTCCGGAAAAAAGCCTTTGTCGCGAAGCCTCCGTGTGAGAGACTCGACGACTCGACGACGAACCGCCTTCGGCGGCGCGGCGGAACACGGGCGCGACCGCCGACGCGACGCGCGTGGGGTGCCACCCCGCGCTCCGAATTGCAATTCGGGCTCCGGAGGCGGGCGCGGCGGATTCTTCGTCTGGTTCCGCCGGAAGCGTCGCGTTTTTTTTCGCGCGCTCGGCGATGGCGGCGGCGAGCCGTTTCCTGGCGCCGAGCGTGTCGACGCCCATCTCGCGCAGGTCGGCGTCCGACAGGCGCGCGAGACGCGCGAAGGTGACCCTGCGTCGCACGATCGCCGAGGCGAACGCGGGAGGGCTGTCCACGGCGTGCGCCCAGGCGGCGACGTCGTGCCACTCGCCTTCGCCGCCTTCGTGCCACACGAAAGAAAAAGCGCTCTCCGGGTCAACCTCCGGGTCGACGCCCCCGCCGCGGTCGCCGCCTTCGAGGGCCCCGTCGAGGGTCTCGACGGGAATCACACCGTCCATGGCGCCGTCGAGGCACGCGTTAACGTGCGCGACGCGCGCGAGCGCCGTGTCAGCGACGTCCGCGAGGCGCAGGAAACACACGGGACACACGGGACATTCCTCGCGCGGATGCGCGTCGGGACATTCCTCCGCCGCGAGCGCGCCTTCGGGGTGCCTGTCCGTATTTTTGTTCGCCTCCGCCTCGGGCGCATCTTCGTCGTCTTCGTGGTACAGCTCCGCCACGGACAGCGGCACCGCTTCGTCGTCGTCGTCGTCGTCGTAGAACGCATCCCCGCCGGGGGGCTCGTCGTCGCCGCCGTCGCGGTCGGGCTCCGCCGCGCCCCCGAGGCCCTCCGCGAGGGGCCGCTTCCGGCCGACCCTGCCGAACGAAGGCACCCATCCGGCGGGTCGCTTCCCCGGACCCGCGCCGGCGTTGGTGCGGTCCGCGAGCGGCGCCTCCACGGGCGCGTCGCCGCCGCGATCCGCGTCCATGCCGCGTGCCACGCCCGCGCGCCGACAACCAAGCGCGCCCGCCTCTCTGACGCGCATCGGCCTGTCCGAGCTGATTTTAAATCTGAGGGATGCGGGGGTGGACTCTGTCGCGTCGCGTTTGTTTGGCCTTTGGCGCTTGATTGATTTACAGTACGTCCTTCACTCGCCTTCGTCCTCCTCGTCCAGCAGCGCCTTCCCCCTGGCCATGACCCCCCGGAACGTGCACTGGTGGCTCTTCCTCTGCGCCTCGAACAGCCTCGCCTTGAGCTCTCTGTCCGCGTCCGTGTGCGCCTCGAAGTCCTCGGGCTCGCCGTGCTCGTCGCCGGCGCTCGACCCAGGATCTGGAAACGCCATTCGCGACGGCGCGTCGCCGCCGCCGCGCGCGCCGTCCGCCTCGTCATCAGACGAGTCCCACTCGCTTGTATCTTTCGATCCTCTCGATCGATCCAAAGTGGCGTCGAGGGCACCGTTGTCGGCGTTCACCGCGTCGCGCGAGTTCAAAGCCGGTCCGCGAAAGCCGCTGGCCGTCGTGTCGATGTCCCGCAGGCGATTGGCGACGTCGTCCATGTCCGAGCGCGCGTCCGCCCCGGTTTTCTCGACCGACGCATCCTCCGCGGGGTCCTCGAAGAGCTCGCGCGGAGGGGACGCCCATGGCGTGTCCGGCTCGTCGATGGTCATCTTCGCGCTCTTGTTCTGCTCGTTGTACATCAAGTTCTGCTCGTTCCACACGATGTGCTTGCGCTTATTCGGGGACACCGGGGGATCCCCTCGGTCCGCCATCGCGCCCGGGTGGGGGGATCGGCACGCGGCGGTGCGCCCTCTTCGCGTTCGCTAGGTTTCGTCGGACGCGCGTCACGACAGCGCTCGAGGCGCGGAGGGGTGGGCGCGTGACGCGGGGCTTCGCGTCGAGGTACGCCACCGGATCGCGAGCGACGAGTCCCGCGTGCGGTGCGCGCGCGTTGTGACCGCCCGGGACACAGATCCCCGGTGCGTCGCGCGAACATTTTTTTCGGGGCGAACTGGCGGACGGAGGCGAAATCGCTTTCATGTCGCGCGAAAGAAAACAAACGTTTCCGCGGGTGTGCGCGAGAAGAGAAAAAGATGCATCGTGAAAACGCCCAAAAGTCGCCTTCGCGCCTTTCGCGTCACGCCGTTTCCTCCCGTTCCGCGAACCGAGCCTCGTCCTCGTCCTCGGGGTTCTCCTCGTCTCCTCGTCCCAAACTCGCGCCGCTCGCGGTCGCCACCCCAGCGCTCCCCCCGCGTTTAAAAACGCGGTCCACCGTGTCGAAGAGGTGCGACGTCGCGCTGTCCGCCTGCGACGTGAGCAAGATTGTTTTCTTCGGCATCGCTCGCAGCGCCGCCGCCACGCGCGCGATGCCCTCGGCGTCCAGGTGCTGCAGCACCTCGTCCAGCACCAGCAGGTCGCAGTGCACGCCTCCTCTGGAGGACGCGAGGTCCGCGTGCGCCAGAGCTAAAGCCAGAGCCGCGCGGCGACGCTCGCCGCCGCTCAACTGCCGCAGAGAACGGCGCAGAAGAACGCCGTCTAAACCTCGCGCGCGAACGATTTTCTCAATCTTCTCGGAGGCGACGCCGAGACGCGAATCGTCCGCGGAACTTTCAAAGTCCGAAGAACTTCCGAACGCGTCATCGGTGTCGGAATCGTCGCTCCGAACCTCGTTTCCCTCTGAACCAGTCGATGGCGTTCGAGAAGAAGAACCCTTCTGCTTCTTCTTCGTTGAAGGAGATTTCTTCGCGGCGCCGCGCGAAGACGACGTTCCGATCTCGTTCGCGGCGGGCGCGAGTTTAAGCGTGAGCGCCCCCCCGGTGAGCGTTTCCATGTACGTCGCGACTCGCGCCGAGAGCTCGTTTAGCGCCCCCTCGAACAGGTAGCTCTGTATTCCGCGCGACCCGAACGCGACGTCCGCTTTTCGGAAAACGTTGAGCTCCTCCTCCGCGGAATCAGCCTGTTGTTTTCGTGTTTCAAGAGAAGCGCTCTCGGCGTCCACCTGCTCTTTGAGCGTTTCAACCTCCGCGGCGCGCGGGTTTGTCGTTGAGCCGAATTGTTGGTCTCTTAAATCGGCGACGCGCTCGTCGGCGAAGCGGAGCAGACGCTCCGCCTCGGCGGCGGCGTCCTCGGCGGAGGCCACGGCGCTTTTGCCGCCGTCCGGCTCGAGCGCGTCGAATCGCTTCGACGCGGGAAGGCGGACGGCAGGAGCCGTGTTTCGAAACGAACCCGTCGCCTCTTCGGAGCCCGAGGGGGAGCCCGGGACCGCCGGCGCGGCGATTTCGCCGCACACGGCGTCCAGACGGGCGAGCGCCGACGCGAACACAACCGGGTTCACGCGCCGAGCGCGCACCGACGCGAGCCGCTCGGCGGCGTCGCGCGCCTCCCGCGCGACAGCCTCGCTGGCGCGCCGCGCCGCCTCGCGCGCGGCCGCCGCGTCCGCGGCGTGCGCGCGCACCAGGGCCGTGGCCCTCGCGGCCTCCGCATCCGCGGCGCGCGACGCCGCCGCCGCCGCGACGTGCGCGCGCCGCGCCGCCTCCGCCTCCGCCACCAGCCTCGCCGCCGCGTTCTTGTGCGCCGCCGGGTCGATGGGCTGCAGACACCGGTCGCACGTCCCCAAGGAAGGCGGGGAAGATGGGCCTGTCGGCTCTGTCGCTTCTGTCGGCTCTGTCGGCTCCGCATCGGAATGCGAGGCGTCCACGCAAACACGGAAGGAAGAAGAAGAGGGCTCTTGTTTCGGTCTCGAGAAGCCGCTCAAACCGCGGAAGGCGCCGACGGCTTCGTGCGCTTTGGCGGCGACGGCGTTTGCCGCCGCCTCGGCGCCTCGCGCGTCGGCGGCGATCGCGCGGAGACGCTCGGCGTTTCGCTCGAGCGTAGCGGCGCGGTCCGCGAATAAACGCTCGCTGTTCTCGCTGTTGTTTTCGTCTCTCACGACGGGAGCGTCATCATTGGATGCGCTCTCGTCCGCGAAAGCGGATACTCCGCTTTCGTCCCACATTCTTCGTTCCGCCTCGGCGGCGGCGGCGGCGGCGTCGCGCTCCTCGGCGTCCCAGGCGGCGGAGACGGCGCGGAGGCGGTCTCGCGCCGAGACGCACCGACGCGCGGCGGCGCGCGCGGCCTCGTCGGCGGCGGCGACGCTCTTTTCCAAAACAGCCTTTCTTTGCCGCACGTCATCTTCCCACGCGTCTCTGGCCTCGGTGGCGGTGAATAGACGCTCCTCGGCGCGCCGCAAAAACGCCTGGCGAGCGTCGACGTCGGCGCGCGCAGAGGCGAGTTTTTTCCTCTGCTCGGCGACTTTTTTTTTGCTCGCCTCCTTGGCGGCGGCCCAGGTGTCCGCCTCGACGAGCTCGCCCAGCGCCGCCTTGAGCGCGGCGTCGTTAGCGTCCAGGAGCGACCCCACGGTGTGCTGCCCGTGGAACGCGACGCGAGCCAGGACTTGCGCGCCCAAATCGCGGTCCATCGCCGCCTGCGTCAAGCGCGAATCCGCTAAAGTCATGTCCTCGCCGCCGACGGAATACGTCAGGCTCAAGACTCTCGTCCGACTGACTCTCCGTTCGACGACGAAAGGGACACCGTCCACCTCGCCTCGCAACGAGACGCGCGCGGTCTTGGCGTCGTCGGACACGACGTCCGTTTTCGTCAAAGTCTTGCTCGAACCGTCCTCGACGCGCGCGTCGCTGCGGCCGGTCAGCGCCCACATGGGCGCCATCACCAGAGTGGTCTTACCGGCGCCGTTGCTGTCGCTGCACCGGTCGTCGCGATTGTCCCCCACCACCGCGCACACGCCGCGGCCGCGCAGGGGGTACACCGCGCGCTCGGCGAACGCGCCGAAGCCCTCCACCTCGACGCTGTGCAGAGACACGTGTATGGGCGAGCCGCCGAACGCGCGTGACCCGCGCATCTGCAGAGAGGAAAGGCTCGTGCCGTCGGCGTCCGCGCGGCGCGCGGCGGCGGCGGCGACGTCCGCCAGCACCTCCCTCCCGAAGTCGGCAACCTCCGAGGGCATGCCGACGGCGGAGGCGTACGCGTCGTACAGGCCTGCGGGCCCCATCTCCTCCGCCTGGGGGATGCGTGGGGCAGTGGAAACAGCCTCGTACGTGATCTCCACCTCCACTCCGCGCGCGCGCGCCGACGCGATGGCGCGCGACGCGGCGTCCGCGGCGGACTCCGGCGCGCCCTTCTTCTTCTTTCCCTCTGCGCCGCGCGCGAGAGACACCTCCGAGGAGAGCGGGAGCGTCCAGCGCACGAGGTCTCCCGCTCGCGCCTCCTCCGGGATCGCGCCGTCCTCGCCCCGCACGGAGAAGTGCCTCGGGCCGAGGTCCAGCGGGACGAGCGCCCGCGCGGGAAGGTCCGTCACCGCGGCGTCGCCGCCGAATCGTCGGCTCGTATCGGTTTCGGATTCCGATTCCGTCGCGATCCTCGTCGACGAGACCTCCGACGACGTCTCCTCTCTCGCAAGCGTCTCCTCGCACCCGAGCCAGCCTTTCTCGGCGTCCAGCACGACCAGCGCCTTTTGCTGGCCCGCCTCGGCGCGGCTCACCTGGTACGGCGAGCCGACGTAGGTGATGCGCGTCCCGGGGACCGTGTGCGGCTTGTGGTAGTGGCCCGTGTACGTGGGGATGGTCTTAGGTAAACGCGTCGCGTCGTCTCCGTCCAAAAACGCGGAGGTTTCTTTTTCGCCGAAAGATTCGGCCACGCCGAACACCCCCGGGTCGATCCCGTCGCGCGCCTGGAACGTCTCGTTCATGGACGCGCCGAGCACGTCCGCGTGGCACATGATGGCGCGAAGGCTCCCGTTTTTTTTGGGTTCTAAACCGTGTTCGTACGACGCCTTGGCTTCGTCGACGGCGCGTTTCAACACGTCGCGGTCTCGGCGGTACGGGAGCCACAGCGCGTCGCGCCAGAGCGTGGGGCGGCTGAGCACGCGCACGAACGTCGGGTTGGCCGCCTGCAGAGGCGTCAGCGCGTGCGTCTCGCCGCCCGCGGTGACCTGGTCGTGGTTCCCGGGGATCATCACCGCGGGGACGCGCCAGTTGGAAATCTCCGCGAGCGCGTCCACCAGCGGCTCCACCGGGATGGCGCCGCGCGCGTGCCAAAAGTCCCCCAAAAAGATGATCCCCGCGTCGCGCTCCAGCGCGGTTTCGTGCACGGCTCTCAGCACCTGCATGGCCACAGGCGCGGTCTTGCGGTTGACGTGCAGGTCGCTGAACACGACCCACCGCTTGCACAACGCGTGCGTTTCGCCGAGCGCGTCGTCGGCGAGGCGATCGAGCACGCGTTCGGGAGTTCCGGAGGATGTCGTCGGATGGAACGACGGTACGACGATCGCCGATCCGCCGGACGATCCGCTCCCCGCGGCCGAGGCGGTCTTCGCCGTCTTCTCGCCCCCCGAGGAGGACGGCGAGTCGGTCGCGACCGCGCGGGTCAGCGGACGGGCGCCTCGCGCCCATCGGAGGGGCGGCCGGGCCCTCCACCGCTGGCGCGCGGCGTGATCGGCACCCGAAACACCGCCACCCCGAACGCGCGCGAGGAAGGCGCTCGAAACGGCGTCCGAGCCGGCGGTCGTCTGCGTGGGCCGGGCCAACGGCGCCGCCCCGGTCGCCATCGCCCCCATCGTTCGCGCGCTCGCGACACTCCCCAACCGCCGCAGGCTCAGAAGCATGCGCGGCCGCGGCGCGTCCACGGCCCGCACGGCGCGTGCGCGTCTCAGTGGTTCGCGATTTCGCGCGTTTTCCTCGGTGTTGACGGACGTGGAAACGTCAACCGAACGCGCCCATTGGCGTTACCGTTTGAAAGCGGAATGACGCCCTCGGACGGAGACGCTTCCTGCCGGAGACGGCCCCGCGGGCCCCACACCTCGACGCGTCCTCCGAGGGAGGACGCGGTCGCGATGGCGGAGGACGTCGTCGACCTGACCGAGGTGGGGGGGTACGCCCAGATCCACGACAGGGAGCGGGCGGCGTTGAGGAGTTCCAGCGCGGGGCTCGTTAAACGGCACGTCCGATGGGACGAGGCTTGGTCCGGCCGATTGCCTTCTGCGTCGCGCGGGGACGCTGAAGAGCGGTCGGACGGCAGGAGGCACGAGAGGGCTTCTTCCGCACGTCGCGTGCGCGCCTCGTCGCCGGAACCGCTGCAGCGTCCGTGGGTGGGCCCGAGGTCGCGCGTGCCCGGCCCACCTCCCGCGGATGTGAGTCGCAGAGCGTCGTCGCAGCCACGTTCGGGGCGACTGTCCAGGGACGAGGAGCTGTTCCGCCGCGACCGCGGAGCGCTGGGCGCGCGTTTTGACGATGACCTGGACGCGCCGCGTCCGCGGTCGCGTCACGACGCCCCCACCGCGCACGCGCGTCCCTCGCTGACGCGTTCGCGTCCGGTGGGCGACCGCGTCGACCGCGCATCCTCTCGGCGTTCGAATCCCATCGACCAGTCGACGCGCGAATCACTCATTCGCGCTCGGCTCGCGCGCCCCGTGACTCTGAGCGCCGTTCTCAAGGAGACGCCCACGGCGCACGACGCGTCCAAACGGCGCATCAGCGTCGTGGAGACCCGAGTATCTTTACTGGACGCCGTGCCCACCACCGTCGCGCACAACCTCGAACGTCTTTACGCGTCGCGCAACCGTCTCTCGAGCCTCGGCGGCGTCAAACAGTTTCCCAACCTGCGTTTGCTGAGCGCCGGAGACAACCCGCTGGACGACGTAACCGACCTGGACGCGTTGACGAGCTTACGAAAGCTGGAGGTTCTGTCGCTGGAGCGAACGCCCGTCTCCAAGCTGCCCTTCTACCGCCAGCACGTCATCGCGCGATGCTCGGACACGCTGCGCGTGCTTGACGGCGAGCCCGTGGACGACGACGCGCGCGCGTTTGCGGCTTCGGCGGTGCGTCGGGACGTGCACAACTTGGAAAACCTGATGCGCGCGTCAGCCACCGCAGACAAGCTTCGGCGCGCGTACCGCCTGAGCCTGGTGCACGAGGAGCTCAGGCAGGTGGTATTCGCAGCCAGGGGGCCCGTCTCGCCCACGAGTCTGCCTGGGCGCCACGAATCCGCGCAGGGCGTCGACGTGCGCACGTGGACGCGGCTGTGCGCGCCGGAGCGTGCCATGTCGCGCTCGGAGGTTTCCGAGTGCGCCAGGCGCCTGCGCGCGCGCGTCGCCGCCGAGGCGCCGGGGATCCGGCGCGCGGTGCGTGCGCGCGGCGGCGAGCCTCTGCCGGACGCGGAGCTCTGGGAGAGCGCGTACGCGGCGCGCGCGCAGAGGGAGCAGAGCGACGCGGCGGCTTTGGCGGCGTACCTCGAGGATCGGCAAGCCGCCGCGACTGAGGCGTCGGCGTCGTCGCGCGACCCGTTCGCCGCCGCGTTGCGGTGGGGCTTCGAGGCGGCGGCCGCGCGCGAGGCGGAGATGCGCGCGGACCGGGAGGCGGCGCTCACGGACATGATCGACGCGGAGGTGGCGGCGGCGCACAGAGAGTACGCCGAGCGTCCCGAGACGGTGCCTTTTTTTTCGCGTTCCGAGTTTTCTTCAGACGGAGGACATCGTCTTCGCGAGGAGCGTCCCGCCGGCGCCGGCGGGACGCTCCTCGACGAACGCGAGGATGACGACGACGAAGCGCGGAGCCGCGACGGGGCTCGGGACCGATGGTACGAGTCGGAGACTCCTGGTCTCTCCTTTGACCGCGGCGATGTCACGTATCGCGGCCGATACCGTCGTTCGGGTCGCGAAAGCGTTTCGTCCGAAAGCGTCTCCGGAGCCGCGAGCCTCGCGGAGACCCAAAAAACCGAAATCGCGAACGCGCCGAAGAGCCGCGTGCCGTGGGGCCACGGGCCGGGGAGTAAGGCGGAGGAGGCGCGCGCGCGCAAAGCCGCCGAGCGCCGGACGGGGGAGACTCGCGAGTCTCGCGTCGGGAGAGTCCTCTCGCGAGAAAAAGAAAACTCGCGCGCGCCGCGCGCGCGCTCGGCGTCTCCCTCTCGTCTCCCTCGAGACCCCGAGACCCGCGCGCCGCGCACGCCCGCGCACTCGCCTCCGCGTCGCCGGCCCGAGCCGGACCCGCGGTTGGGCCGAGTCGACGCGCGGAGCTTCCATGGGCATTTCGACTCTGAAGCGGAGCTCCGGAGAAGCTCCGCTTCGTCGCGCGACGACGCGTTTGGGCCGGTGGACCCCTCGGCGTTCGAGCGCGGCGGCGTGTACGACACGCTGGGCGCTGAGGTGGACGCTCTGCGCGCGGCGCTCGAGTCGCAGACCAAGGGCGAGGCGGAGCTCCTCGCCGCCAACGCGCTTCTGCTGAAACGGTGCGAGGAGGCGGAGGCGAGCGCCGAGGCGTCGCGCAAGACGTGCGCGGCGGATGCGGCGCGCCACGCCGAGGCGCTCCGCGACGCGCGCGCCGACGCGGAGGCTGCCGAGTCGCACGCGCGCGAGCTCGCGGCCGCGCTGGACGAGACCGCGGCGAGCGCGGATGCCGCGGACGCCAGAGACGTGGCCTCCAGGCTGGCAAGGGAAAACGCCGAGCGCGCGTTGGCGGATGCCGAGGCGCGCGTCGCCGCAGAACGCGCGGAGTGCGCGTCGCTTCGCGAGGCGCTGGCTTCGAAACTGCGCGACGAGGAACGCGACGCGGACGCCTCGGCTTTATCGTCGCGGAGCGCGGGAAGGCGTTTAATTCGCGTGTGGGCGAGTCGCACGAAGCGGAACGCGAAACTGCGCGTGCTCCGAGCCGTGCACATGAGGCGGTGCCTGGCGTCGCGATTCAACCTCTGGCGCAAGCGCGCGCGGGCGCAGACAAAGTTGCGGGCGACGCGGCGGCGCCGCGACGCAGCCGCCGCCGTCGCCGCGCTTCGCGCGTGGCGGCTGGCGCGGCTGGTCTCGGAGGTGGCCGCCTGCCTGGTGCGCCGCCGCGCGCTCAGGCGCTGGGCGCGCGAGACCGCGCGGCGCGCGAAGGTGCGCGCGGCGTTCGCCGAGGACGGCGCGGCGGCGGCGAACGACGCCGCCGAGCCGGGCGAGGCGTTCGAGGCTGCGGACCCGGAGGCGGAGGAGGAGGAGAAGGAGGCTCTTCTTCTGGACGCCGCGGGAGCGGGAGCCCGCAAAGACTCGGACGCCGAGCGACGACTGGTCGAGGCTGGCCTGGCCGACTCGGCTCGCGAGGGCGAGGCGGACGTTTTGCTGGCGTGGCGCGAGCGCGCATCCTCCACAGCGATGTCCCCCAAAAGCCGCCGCGCGGCGCTGGACGAGTACGCCGACGCCGTGCTCTCGGCGGCGCGGCCGTTCGCGGCGCGGCACGCGCGGCGCGCGCTTGCGGCGTCGGCGATGTCCGCGTGGCACCTCGCCGTGACCCGCGCGCAGCAGACGCGCCTGGAGACGCTCGTGCAGACGTGCGACGCGCTGGGCGGCGCCGCCGCGGCCGCCGCGGAGGAGGCGCGGGGGGTCGAGGCGGCGAACATAGAGCTCCGGGAGGCGCTGGAGGCGGCGCGGCTCGCCGCCAACGCCGAGTCCTGGACGCGGACGGAGACGGAGACCGAGACGAAAACAAACGCGCAAGGCGCTACGAAAATCGCCCTCAAGCCGGACGTAAACGATGCGGTCGACCAGCTCGCTGTGGTGGAGTCCAACGCCTCGAGGGAGCGCGCGGATTTGACCGCGCAGCTCGAGCGCGAGCGCGCGGCGCGCCGCGTCGCCGAGGACGAGGCTAAGCTGCTCCGCGTGCGCGTCGGCGGCGAGAGCGGCGAAACGCGTCGCGCCGAGGCTGTGGCCGCCGCCGCCGCCGGCGAGGCGGCGGCGTGGCGCAGCGCCGCGGTGACCAACGAGGCGGCTGTGCGTCGTGCGCTCGAGTCTTTCGTGGAGTGGGGTGCTTTGATGGAGACCGAGCGCGAGGCGTTCGGGCGTACCGTCGGGCTCAGCACGGGGAAGAAGGCGAGCGTCGAGTCTCGACGAGCTAAACTCTCCGAGAGGTTTTCGTCGTTTGCGTTTCGCGACCCGGACGAGACCGAGACGACGAAATTCGGACGACGCGACGGCGGCGCGTCCGCGGACTCGCCCGATTCGTCCGGCAGCGCCACCAGCTCGAGCTCCTCCGCGAAGACGCCCACGAGTGGGATGGACACGCGCGCCTCCTCGTTCGGGTCCCTGGATCGAGCCCTGCGCGTCTTCGGGCTGGGAGGGTCGGGGTCCGCCGAAAAAGAAAAAAAGAGGGACGCCGCCGAAGCCGTCGCGCGTCTGCCGAAACCGGCGCGCGCGTCATTCGCCTTCCTCAAGACGCACGCGCGCCTCGCGGCGGCGCTACGCCGCTGCGGCGAGGCGGAGACCAGCAGGCGCGCGGAGGCGGAGGCGGAGCACGCGGGCGCCGCGCAGGCGGCTGAGGAGGCGCGCGCGCGCGTCGCCGCGGCGACGGAAGCCGCGACGGAAGCCGCGGCGTTTGCGGTGGAGGCGGAGGCGGCGGCGACCATCCTGCAGAGCGCCGTGCGTGGCCACCTCGCGCGGAAACGGTCGAAACGGTCCTCCGTCTTGAAACTGGCCGAGGCGTTCAGCCAAGGCATAGAGAAGGAGGTCTCCGGACTCGTTTCGGATACGAAATCTCCGAACACCGTCGAGTCGCGAAAGCCGGCGCCGGCGCCGGTGGCGTCTTCGCCGCGAACCGCGAACCGCGACGACGACGAAACATTCGAAAGCGTCACTCGTGAGACCGATGTTTCGATCGGAAGGTACGACGAGTCGACGCAGACGCCGCCCGAGTCCGAACACCGCGCGACGCAGACCCCGCCCCGACGACCGTCGCCTGCGGCGTCGTCGCCGACCACGGCGGGGTCGCGGACGACTCGAAACCCCTTCTCGAGCGCCAAGCGGATGTTGCGCGAAGGGCGAGTGGTGGTGACGCCGACGCCGAAGAAGAGCACGCCGGGCAAGGCGCCGTGGCGACCGCCCTCGAACAACATCTTCGACTCGCCGCTGTCCCCGCCGCCGTCGCCGAAGCGGCCGTAGGCGTTTCGACGCGGGATTCGCGCGATTCGCGAGTGACGCCTCAATAGAATTAGAATACCGTCTCGTGTGTATTATTAAATCGCCGTCTCTCGGCGTTTCAAGACGCTCCCAACGCTCCCGCTCAAAAAATGTTCAAAACGCGCGTGAAGAAACGCATGTTTTCCGACGCTCACGCGCTCTTCAGGCCGCCCGCCTCCGTGATTTTGAGCGCCTTGCGGTCCAACACGGACTCGGTGCCGCACACCTGGCACTTGTACGTCATCGTCGCGGCGGGCTCGGCGCCGCCGAAGAACTGCTTGATCTCGTTCTCGCAGCAGGGGCACTGCCCCTTGAGAATCTCCGCGTTCTGCAGGCTGGTGTAGTCCACGATCTTCGCGGTGATGGCGAGGCCGAAGGTGGCGGCGAAGCCGAGCCCGAACGCGGGGGGCAGGTCCAGGCCGAAGACCGCGGCGGCTAGGTACGGCACCAGCCCGATGGCGGTGGGCACCGCGGCGAGCGCAGCGTACATTTTGAAAACCGTCCCACTGTCATTCTCCAGCACGTCGGACGTCTTGGAGAGCGTGCACGTCGCCCCGCGCATGGCGACGTCGATGTCCAGCTTCGCCATCTCGTCCTTCAGGCGCGCATACTGGTCGGGCTCGAGCAGCTCTTGGCCCTTGGTGTACAGAAGCAGCGCGGTGACGTCGTCGCGCTTCCCGGCCGCCTTCACCTTGCGCTTCAGGTCCTCGTACTCCGCATCCGTCACCACGGGCTCGCCGCGCGCGTAGGAGATGGCGGCGGAGACGAAGGACACCTCGTACCGGCGCAGGGTGGGGAACCCCGAGCCCTGCCAGTTGAGCTCCTCGCGCAAACGGTCGTAGTCCTCGTCCGAGAGGGTGAACGCGCCGCCGTTGTAGTAGTTCCACAGCGAGTCGATGTACATCATCTCGAGATCGGCGAGCGAGCACGAGGCGGGGTCGTCGATCGAGCACGACGACGAGATGGAGGCGTTGGGCGACGCCTCGGGCTCGGCGCGGACGACCACGGCGGCGCGCTTGGCGGACCGGGCGGCGGCCTTGCCGGAAGCGGCAACCGCGCGGGGCTTCGCGAGCGCGAAGGCCCTGCGGGAAATCGCGGAAACGAAAAGAAAGCGAAACGGTCAGTCTGGTGGTTCGGGACTCGGGAAGAAACGCCGCGTGGCGCACGGCGGCGTCCCGCACGCGAAAAAGGCGCACGCGTGTGTGCCGCCGCGATCGCGCGCGAGGCGGGCGCGGTCGCGCGGCGCGAGAGCGTGGCGAATCCACTGAACGCGCACTCCGGGGCTCACGCGCGCGCGTCGCGAGGCTCCGCGCGCGCAACAACCACCCGGGACTCGCGACGCGAGCAGCGATCGCGGGGCCGCGCCGCGTCGCTTCGTGGAACCGCAGGCCGCTTCGGCCGACCGAAGTCGTTAGGGCGCGCGGTGACCCGGGCGCGATGCTGAGCTAGCCATCGACGCTGAGCACCGGCAGGGCCCCCTGTGCGCGTCAGCGACCCGCGGACTCCGTCAACGCGCTCGTGACCGGCCGCGGGGGCGATCCCGCGCACGCGCGCGCGCTCGTCCCCGTCCCTATCCCGCGTTCGGGCGCGCTCATCCGCGTTGAAGAGGCGCGAAAGCAAAAACCAAGCGGTGTCGCGCGCTTCGATCGCGTCCTCGCGCGTACCTAGAGAGGGTCATGGAGGCGGACATTGCGAGGGGTGCGTCGATCGTTCGGGTCACGAGAGTACCCCGGGGTCGTCACCGCACACGGCGAAGTGGCAGCGAGGGGGAGGCGCCGCGCGTGAAGAACCGATATGCCCGTTTACGCTTCTCGCCAGAGAGGCGAGCAAATAAGAGGCTCGCAGTGGATAAGTTGCCAGCAAAACTCGCCACCCCCCCAATCAGCGAATCAGGGTGGAACCCATACGGGAGACGTTTTCTTTTTCTTGATAACTCGAGATTTAGGGGTTTACTCGCGCTCGACTCGTGTCACGTTCATCAGGGTCCGCGCTCTCGCTCCATCTTCGGGTCTTCGCCCGCTTCGACGCCGCGTCGTTGTTGCGTCGCGTAAGTTTCTTTTCGTCTCGACGTTTCCGTCCACTTCGCGGGCGGCGGGGTCACATGGACTTCAACGCGCTGTGGTCGCGGGCGTCCGCGGCGGCCTCGGAGGTGGCCACCGCGGCGCAGGAGCAGGCCTCGCGCGCCGCCGCGGCGGCGCAGGAGCAGGCGGAGCTGTTCCAGGGCTCTGAGACGTTCGCCTCGCTCGAGAGGGCTCTGGCGGACATCGCCGCGAACACCGTCGCGGTCGCGGAGCAGAGCGAGCGCAACTTCCAGGCGATGCTCGCGGACGAGGCGGACAAGTCTCGCGCGAGGGCGCTCGCGGAGTCCGCGCCGCGGGCGTTCGGGGTGGACGAGGACCTGGAGGCGTTCGTCCAGGGTCTGACCGAGGAGACCTTCGCGGCGTTTCCGTTGGATGCGGCAGACGCGCGAGTCTCCGGTGAAGTCCGAGTCCCCGACGCGTCGCGACCGTCGACGGACGGAACGCGACGCGAGCCCGAACCCGGACCGACGACAGATGCCGAAACCGAAACCGAAACCGAAACCGAAACCGAAACGTCCCGTTCCGTCGTCGCGAACCCGTGGCGCTCGACGCACGCGCGCCTGGCGTTGTCGAAGATTCCAAAACTGCGTTTGATGCGCGACAAACTCGTGCCCGAGACAATGGACGACGAAGGATTCTGGCGAGCGTACTTCGCGCTGTGCGCGCCGCGACTGGCCAAGGTGGAGGCGCGCGCGGCGGCGGCGGTGGCGCGCTCGAGGGCGCGCAGAGCTAACGCCAGGGCGGCCGAGGAGCAGGCGAGGGCGAGCGCGATGGACGACGAGGAAGACGCGAAACGGGTACGCGATTCCAACGCGGGACTCCGTTTCACTCGCGACGCCGACGGTTCAACCGGAACCGCCTTCGTCGCCGTCGGCGGAGCGGAGGGCGCGGCGGACGCCGCGGCGGCGCTCGCCGCGTCGTTCGGAGACGACGGGGGCGCGGAGGCCATCGACGGTCGGGACGTCGCGGACGTCCTCGCGCGACGAGCGCGAGAGGAGGAAGACGAGGACATACCTCCCGGCGCGCCCGCCGGTGACTTGGACGCGTACCTGAACGATCTGCTCGGCGAGTCGAGCGACGAAGACGACGAAGACGACGCGGCAAAAGACGCGACGCGGTGAGCTCCCTTCTAACGCGTGTGTTGTATGTTCAATCTCTCTAAGACCATTATTTTTGCCTCACTTCGCACCTCACTGCTGCGCCCCTCTGTACTGCGCGTTGGGGTCCTGCGGCATCTGCTGTGCGGACCACTGCTGGCCCTGCGGCGGCGCCATGAAGTACATCCCCGGCGCGTACGGCACCCCGGCGACGGCGCCGGCGCCGGTTTCCCCGACGCCTCCGATCGCGGGCCCCGCGGGCCTCGGGACGTTCATTCCCTCCTCCTTGAAGTCGTCTCGGGGCACGATGTCCACGAGGAAGTCGAAGATGTCCGTCTTCGTGATCGCCGCCGCGATGTCGTTTCGTTGCAAGGTCCGCCGCTTGTTCTCCTCCGAGTGGATCCACGAGCGGAGCGTGAGCTCCAGGATGAACATCTCGCACGCCTTCGCGAAGAGCACCGGCGCCTCCGAGGAGATCATCCGCACATCCTCGTCGCTCTTCATGATCTTCTTGATCCGAGCCAAAGGTAACTGGTGGTTCTTGAAGTCGCTCCCCGTCTCGATCTCCTGCATCTGCTGCTGCCAAAACAGACGGAGCTGCTGCTGGTGCTGCTGCGCGAGGTGGTGCGTCTGCATGTGGTACGCCGCGAGTTGCTGCTGCTGAAGGTGCTGACGCATGAACTGCTGCTGGTGCTGCGCCTGGCTGGCGGGATCCATGCCACCCATGCCAGCCATCTGACCGGGAGCCACGCCGGGTTGGCCGGGCATGCCGTACGCCTGCTGGTACATCATGCCGGGAGGCTGCTGGCCCTGGTTACCGCTGGGAGCGCCACCGCCCGCGCCGGCGTTGTGCTGCATCGTATCACTAAAAAAACTCGGGACCCCCGATGAAGTCGCCTCCCCGTGAGCGCGTCGTCCGCGCGTTTATCCTCTTCTCGCCCTGTTCGAAGGAACCGGGAGCGCGTTCCGGCGGGGGGGAAGGGGAGGCGGTCAGACGCGCGAAGCTCGGCTCGGGGAACGATAGTCGCGCGGCGCGAGGCTGGCGGGAGCGCGTCGCGTCCGGGCGCGGCGACGCGCGCGCCAGCGGAGCCGTTGTCGTTGTTGGTAAAACGAATCTCCCGGGCGTGAGTCGGACGCGCGAGGGGAGGACGTGAGGCCGACCGTCCCCTCGCGCGCGGCGGCAGGGACGATGCGCGAGTCGCTGGAGACGGCTCCGCGACGATTCCGACGGGCTCGTCGTCGCCTCCGCGTCTGAGGGGGATGCGCTCGGACCCGGGGACGACGACGCGATGCCCGACCCTCCGCCAATCCCTTTTGCACCTCGCCTGCACGCAGACGCGATGGTGACAAAAAAGTTCGGGCAATCGCGCCGGAAAACGGGCCAGCACGGAACGGCGACCCACCTGATATTCGTGTGCGATGCGAGACGATCGCGTCGGTCGCTTCCGGGACTCCTCACGCCGCGCGCTGCGGAGTCGGGTCCGGCGCGAGAGTGGAATTGCGCGCGCCGAGCGGGGGCTCTCACCAAAATTGAAGCCGGTAAAAAGACCAAAGGCGAGAGAAAAATTAACCTGATTGGCGAAGATCGAAACCGACCAATGGGAGGGCGTCGCGCCGAGATGAACCGAGGACTTTCACGAGTTAATTCTGGGTTCACGCGCCTCATCTCTGCAGCGCGACTTTTCTCGCCGCGCGCGCTGCAGCTGCTGCCTCGATCCGCTCGCAGCGCACGCCGTGGCTTCGCTTTTTCCCCGTGCGTCGACCGCACTCTCGCGCCCGCTCCCCCGGGGGGAGGCGCCGCGGCGATGCGCGCGGGCGGGCGGACCCGACGCCGCGCGGTCGATGCGTTGGTCGCGCTCGTGGTCATCGCGCTCGTGGTCGCCGTCCTGGCGCGGGCGCGCTCGAACGACCCCCGCCGGGACGAGACGAGGCGAAAAAGCGAGCCTCGAAGGGCGGGCGGGTTCGAGCGTGGCGGGGAGGGAGGCGGCGGCGACGACGCGGCGCTACGGCGCGCGGGGACGACCGAGACGGGGATGGGACCCGGGGACGGGAAGCGAACGGTCGGGGCGCGAGGCGCGCGGTCGGGGGACGCGGACGCGCGCGTTCGGGAACCGCGCGGAGGGGGGGGGGAGGTGGGTGCGCAAAAACGCGCCGAGTCGGTCGCGCTCGAGGAGCGACAACGCGAGCGACAACGCGACTCGACGGACGTCACCTTTTTCGAGCGCGCGGGGGCGGACGTGGGGGGGCGGGAAACGCGCCGACGGCGCCCGCGAGACCTCGAGAAGGTCCCGCTGCCGGTGGGGCGAAGCGAGCGACGGCGCCTGGCCGACCCGGGCGGCGACGGGGACGGGGACGGCGGCGGCGGCGGGGCCTCCCCGTCGCCGTCGATCGGCTCGGAAAACGCTTTTTCGCAAGCCGTCGCTGTTGGACCCGGCGAATCGTGCGCGGCGGCGTGCGGTCTGTGCCGCGCGTCCTGCTGCTGCGACGCCGAGTGCGTCGCGGTGGGGGACTGCTGCGCGGACTTCGATTTGCCCGGGATGTGCGTCGAGCAGAAAACTCTTACGGGAAACTCTCTCGATCTGAACGAGAGCGGACAAGAAAGCGGAGCGCCGCCGACGCCGGAGACGTCGTCGTTCGGAGATGAAATCGTCCCGCCGCCGGACGGTTTCGGTCTCGGCGAGGGAACCGTTTCTGAAACGTCGGTCGCGCCGCCGCCGGCGCCGGAGATCTCGTTGACGTGGCCCCCCGCGCCGGTCTCGAGCCCACCTCCCGAGCTACGTAACAATCTCCCTCCCGTTTCCCCGCCTCCGCCCCCGCCCCCGCCTCCGCCCCCGCCCGCGTGGTCGCCGTCCGCGCCGGTCGCCGCGGCGGGGTGGTCGGGTCCCCCGTTCTCTTCGTCGGGACCGGACTTTGGCGCCGCCGCCGCCGCCGCCGCCGCCGTCGGTGCGAGTAGTAGTGCGAGTGGTTCTTCTTCTTCTTCGTCTGCGGATGTATA
>ENA-OUOG01000952-OUOG01000952.1-marine-metagenome-genome-assembly--contig:-NODE-952-length-35288-cov-7.697424_pt1 | contig 35288 bp, 28 predicted proteins | sample MGYA00248635_ERZ508505 | MGnify/ENA primary metagenome ERZ508505 (study PRJEB26176, sample SAMN06267871) | marine metagenome | isolation source: Saanich Inlet, British Columbia, Canada | place: Pacific... | reverse complement strand
AATTACATGGAGAGCACTACTTTCCCGAAGTCTACATTCAGCGGAATGATAGAAAATGTCGCAGCCATTAAAACAGGCGAAAATGGAATCTACAAATCTACAGTAAGTGGTAAGCTTACTATCAAAGATGTAACCAAAGACGTATCTACAGAAGGTACGTTTACTGTAAAAGATGGAGTCGTGAATGCCAAGACTACTTTTGTCATTAATCCTACGGACTATAACATCGAAATACCTAAAAGTGTAGCTGGGAAAATCTCAAAGGAGATCAAGATTACTGTAGACGCAGACTACAGACACGCACACTAAATTAGCACTCACTGGTCCGGAGTAGCTTTGGTTGTCCCTGAGTATAATCCGCGCCCTAGACTTATAAACCGAATATATGCTCAGAAGTACTTTAATACTGTTTTCTATTTTCACTGTTTACGCAGGAAATAGTCAAACGCTAGACTTGTTGGACGATGATGAAAGTTCTCCTACTACAGAATACACCTTTGCTACGTTTAAGACCAATAGAGTGGTGAATGGGCACAGTATTGAGACTGTAGCTAAAAATGAGTTTGATTTTAAAATATCCCATCGTTTTGGATTTCTAAGTGGTGGTCCTTACGATTTATTTGGACTAGATCAAGCCACTATGCGTATAGGCGGAGACTACGGCATCACAGATAATCTGAATGTAGGTCTTGGCCGTAGCAATGTAGATAAGACCTATGATGGCTTTATCAAATATAAATTCCTTAAGCAAAGTACAGGCGAAAAAAACATGCCTGTCACTGCCACGTGGATTACTCATGTAGGAATGGCGACTATAAAATGGACACAGCCCAATAGAGAAAACTACATAAGTAGCAGAATGCATTACACGCATCAACTGCTCGTAGCTCGAAAGTTCACCGAAGGTCTGAGCATCCAACTAAGTCCGACTTTGGTGCATAAAAACTTAGTAGATTCCTTATCACGTCCAAATGATATACTGGCAATTGGAGCAGGGTTGCGCCAAAAATTATCCCATCGTACTTCTATAAATCTGGAGTATTACTATGTACTTCCAAATCAATTGGAAACTGACAAAACCAAATCACTTTCTATTGGTTTTGATATAGAAACAGGAGGTCATGTTTTTCAATTGTTCTTTACCAATGGTCAGGCAGCTTTTGAAAAAGGATTCATCACCGATACTAAAGCCAAATGGCTTGATGGTGATGTTCGGTTTGGCTTTAACATAGCAAGAGTATTTAATTTCTAAACCATTCGTTAAACTGATGTAAACTAAACACTATCAAAAGAATTCTACTCATATCGCTTATTACTCTCGCCCTCTTCAGAGCGGAAGCTACACATATAGTGGGTGGTGAAATAATATATACTATACTCAACGCAGATCAAAATCAGTATCGAGTCTTTGTTCAACTTTTTTTCGATTGCGAGAATGGAAATCCAGGTGCTATAAAAGAAGACGATGTTCTTATAATCTCCCAGTGGGATGCCGTGACTGGAGCGTATCAAGGGGATTTCGAAATTAACAAAATAACTACAAAAAGTGTAACCGAGAACTCAAGTTACAACTGTGTTAAAAATCCAGGAAATGTTTGTGTTTCCGCTTCGCAGTACTTTACGACGCGCACTATCAATCCTGGAACAAATGGCGTAATTCTTAGCTGGCAAAGGTGCTGTAGAAACGACAAAATTGACAATATTATCAATCCAGGCAGCTCGGGATTTACTGCATGGACCAAAATCCCACCGAAAAGCATCCCTAACAATAGTGCCTTTATACCTGAAATTCCACCGATTTACGTCTGTATAGACGCCCCACTTTCCATAGACCAAAGTGCGATAGACGTTGATGGGGATTCCTTAGTATACTCGTTTATGACGCCTTTTTTAGGTGGCGCAGATGATCCTCCTCAACGCAGAAGACCAAGTACTCTAGCACAATATGAATCTCCTCCCTTTAGAAAAGTACAATGGAGACCTCCCTACAATATAGCCAACCAATTATTTGGATCCCCTGCATTCAATATTAACTCGCAAACAGGAGAAGTCACCATAACTCCAACTGAAACTGGGGTATTTGCCATTGGAATACTAGTAAGTGAATTTAGAAACGGTGTGCTAGTTGGTGAAACCCGCAGAGATTATCAAATCACCGTGATCAATTGCCAATTTGATATATTGGCTAATTATAAAATATCCGGAGGAACTGCAGTAGGCGGTATCTATACTTTCGAATGTGGCGATACTATAAACATTATAAATACCAGCATCGTGAAGGCAGGATTAGCAGCCAAGTATTTTTGGGATTTCGGAGACCTTAGCACTACTTCAGATACATTAACCACCTTTGATAAAAATGTTCCTGTAAGTTATATCTATCCAGGTAATGGCGACTATACCATCACCCTAAAAGTCACTTCCAGTATTTGCGATGATGACTATACATATGGTGTGAGAATCCGAAGTACTAAATCCTTTGAGCTTGGGCCAGACATCGTATTCTGTGAACCTTTTGAACAAACTATTGATACCCGAGTGAGGGACGGGATTAGTTACTCTTGGAACACTGGCGCAACAACTCCAAGTATCTCCACCTCACAGGAAGGAACCTATATCGTAGAAGTCTCTTACGGACAATGTAGTTATAGTGATACTATCACTCTATCGTCTGACCCTGTGCCCCAATTTGAAATTCCAGAAGACACCTTAGTGTGTGATACCATAGATCTTATCCTCGATGTTGGCGTAAGTGGTCTCAACTACCAGTGGAATACTACCCCTATCCAAAATACTTCAAGTATTCGGGTACAAAATGCGGGACAGTATATTGTAACCGTGAGTAATACTAACTGTATCATTAAAGATACCACTCGGGTATGGCAGCCTACCACGCCAAATGTTGAAGATGCTTCTTACTGCGATGATTTCAGCCATTTTGTAGATCTCGGTGATATAGAAGAAGCAACCTACCTGTGGTCTAACGGCGCCACGAGTTCTTCAACTACATTTACTAGCGGAGGACTCAAATGGGTAAGAATAAATCAAAGACATTGTCCAAACTCAGATTCTTTCACCATTAGTAATCCTCTTATTGAATTAGAATTAGGTCCAGATATACATTTTTGCGATGTGCTGGATACTACGTTGGATGCTGGTCCGTCTGGAATAAAGTATACGTGGAGCACAGGAGATACTACCCAAACCATACGTGTATTTACTGCAGATCGATATACTGTAGAAGTTGAAAATGCAGAAGGTTGCACATCTTCTGATAGCATAGAACTTACCTTAAGCCAATCCCCCGAAATAGACTTAGGTAGGGACACCACTATCTGCGTAAACTCTCCTACAGCCATTGGGGTAGCTATCCCCTTTCCCATCTACTCTTGGAATACAGGTGAATCCACACCATTCATCACGACTCAGAGTGAAGGCCAATACACATTAGAAGTCACCGATGATTTGGGATGCAGAGGTAAGGACAGCTTATACATTACTCTAGACCCGGAAGCACTACCTAGCGTCTTGTATGTGCCCAATGCATTCACTCCCAATGAAGACAATCTGAATGAGTTATTCCCCTACGCCGATGAAGTCATACAACCTGGATACTACATCGCGGTATACTCCCGATGGGGTGAGAAACTATTTGATTCGAGAGAGACGAATACTACCAATTGGGACGGGTACTACCAAGGAGAAAAAGTCCCCCCAACAACCTACATGTACTTCATGTACTATAGAGGATGTGACGGCAATGCACGCACAAATAAAGGAACCGTACACGTCATTTACTAAAGCATAATCAATGCTTGCCTATCCATCTCAAAAGTCATTTGACTAATGAGGATCTCATCCAATACACGCCACTCAAAATTATGGTAATTTGTTCCACCTAAACGCGTAGGCTGTGCAGTCGACATCGTCCTTACGGTCTCCTCCGTATGCACTAGGTAGTGGATAGCGACCACTTGGTCCTCTTCTTTAAATACACTTTGAATAAAATTCTCTGTAGTGTGCACATGGCCTTTTACTTCTATCTTCACTCCTAGCTCCTCCATAAACTCACGCTTCACGCATTCTACTGGGCCTTCTCCATATTCCAACCCTCCTCCAGGTAGCTTCAACATCTTAAATCCTTTAATTTCCTCATTGCTGACTAAAATTTTATCGTCTTTTTGCCAAATACCATAGACACGAATGTTAAATTTGCTCACCATATATGACATCAATTTTAATCAAAAACGGGCTTTTAATTAACGAAAACCAACAATACGTAGCAGATATCTATGTTGAAGATGGTTTCATTGCAGAAATAAATAAAAACGGAATCAGTCGGTCCGCAGATAAGACCATAGATGCTGAAGGCAAATGGGTCATACCGGGAGTGATAGACGATCAAGTACATTTCAGAGAACCTGGGCTGACACATAAAGCAGAAATTTATACCGAAGCGAAAGCTGCTGTAGCTGGTGGGACTACTTCGTTTATGGAGATGCCAAATACTGTACCTCAAGCTACCACTCAAGAAGAACTAGCTAAAAAATATGCAAGAGCAGCAGAATGTTCTCTTGGTAATTACTCCTTTTTCATGGGGGGTACCAACGACAATATAACCGAAGTATTAAAGACTAACCCTAAGGATGTTTGCGGTATCAAATTATTTATGGGAAGTAGTACGGGAGACATGCTCGTAGATAATGAAGATACTCTTCGAGGAGTCTTTTCTCAAACGCCAATGCTCATCGCCACACATTGCGAGGATGAAACCACTATACGAAAAAATACTGCAGATTTCGTAGCCAAATATGGTGAAGACATCCCGATGGAGGCTCACCCCATTATTAGAAATGAAGAGGCCTGCTATTTGAGCAGTAAACTGGCAAGTGACTTGGCAAAAGAATACAATGCTAGATTGCACATCCTTCACATATCTACGGCAAAAGAAATAGAGTTGTTTACCAACAAAATACCGCTTGCTGAAAAACGAATCACTGCCGAAGTATGTGTGCATCATCTTACTTTTAATGATACAAACTACGCCCAAAAAGGTAGCCTGATAAAGTGCAACCCAGCCATAAAATCAGAAGCAGACCAAAAAGCACTATGGTACGCCCTGAATAATGACTATTTTGATATAATAGCCACTGACCATGCACCACATACGTGGGAAGAAAAACAAAATAAATATGCCAAAGCTCCTAGCGGATTACCTCTTGTACAACATAGCCTACAGCTGATGTTAGAGCATGCTAAGATGGGCAAAATCACAACCAATAAAGTGATAGAAAAAATGTGTCATGCACCGGCAGACCTATTCGCAGTAGAGAAACGTGGATACCTACGTGAAGGATACCACGCAGATATAGTTGTAGTAAATCCTGAAACACAAGTGGAAGTGTCCAAAAGTAACATCTTGTACAAGTGCGGATGGAGTCCATTGGAAGGGGAAATATTCACCACAGCAATAGAACAAACCATAGTCTCAGGTCATCTAGCGTATAGCAACGGTAAGTTTGACGAGAGCAAAAAAGGGGAAAGACTTACATTTGGGAAATGAGGTTTCTCGGACTGACAATGGTCATTCTCTGCACCTTGATATGTATCGGTCAAGAAGAAGGTAGTCCTACAGGTTCAACCTCAGCTTCATTCCCGGGCGGGAAAGATTCTCTTAATAAGTTTATTGCAGAAACTGCAACTATACCAAATCGAGCGTTACAAAATGGGATTGGAGGTGAAGTTACGCTTACGTTTACTATAGATACCTTAGGGAATACTTATAATATTGAACTTCTTAATATCCGTTATTGGCCAAACTTTCACAAATTCACTTCCCAAAGAAAAAAAAATAAAATCCTTATGGATTTAGAGAGCAAAAGAGATGATTACGGTCTTGTAAAGTCTGCTAAAGATGTTTTAAGAAAATCCCCGAGTTGGATACCAGCCACAAAAGACAATAAGCCAGTTGAAATGAGTTTTAAATTCCCCATCAAATTTTATAAATTTTAAATTTATTCTACTTTTTTGCCGTTCTCGGTACAATTTTGCTTAGGCAAAATCACTCGAACTGACAAAAAAGCGAGCCCATAAAAAAGTAGAATCTGAAGCAAAATCACTCGAACCGACAAAAAACGACTCCTTAAACAGGTAGAAATAGCAAGCAATAAAAAATGGTTGAAGCCTGTGGAACGAATATCATAGACCATTGTCATTTCGAGTGATCCGACGACATACAGATTGTACCGAGAACTTGACAATCGGTGCAGAAACAAAAAAAACACCAGCTTTCCCCTTAAATTTGCCTTATGCCCAAGCACATCGCAGCATTCCTACTTTTACTTATATTCAGCATTGAATCTAATGCTCAATACCCTAAAAACCCAGTAGCACCTAGCTCCACAGAAGAGCGAATACAAGCTGTACAGGACAGAAAAGAATTACGTATAGCATCGAACTACCTCGGCATAGAGGCCTCTAGTATAGGTCCTACCGTAATGAGTGGGAGAGTAGTAGACGTAGCAGTAAACCCTAACAACACCAAACACTTTTTTGTAGCGTACGCCACTGGTGGCGTATGGGAAACTAAGAATAATGGGCACAGCTTCCATCCTATCTTTGATGAAAATGAATACACCATACACTGTGGGGCACTCGCTGTAGATTGGCAAAACGAAACAATATACGTAGGCACCGGTGAGGCAAATAGTAGCAGATCGTCCTACGCTGGATATGGTTTATTCCGATGCGATATCGGATATAACGACCCTCGCAAGTGGAAGCTTTGGAAACACATTGGGTTAGTACAAGTACAACACATCTCGCGCATACTCATTCACCCTACCAATCCAAACATCATTTATGTTGCTGCTATGAATAGTCTTTTTTCGTCCGATACGAGTGGCGGACTTTATACATCCAAAGATCGTGGGAAAACTTGGAACAAGATTTTCTCAACTGGCAGTCCTATAAGTGCTGTAGATATAGAATTAGTCCCAGAACATCCAGATACGCTGCTACTTGCAGTATGGGAGCGATCGCGCAGAGGGTGGGATTTCACAGAAGGAGGTGAAGGCAGTGCTATTTACACTTCCAAAGACGCGGGTCTTAGTTGGGATAGATCTGAAAACTTCGTCAGTGGCAAAAACGTTGGTAGGATAGGCATCAGCATAGGCAAAGACAATGTAGTCTATGCGTTACTCGACAATCAAGAACGCCAACCGTCAGAAACCAAAGTTGATGAAGGCTTAACTAAAAACTCATTCAAATCTATGAGTGAAAAGGAGTTTATGGCTCTAGATGACTCTACACTCAGCGCTTTCCTAAAAAATAGATTACCTAAAATCTATACCGCTAAAAAACTCAAAAAAATGAGTAAAAAGGGCGAGTTAACGCCCATAGATATTTTTAACTACCTGCATGATAGTAATGCAGCCATGTTTGAAGACCCTGTGAACGGGGCAGAACTCTACCGAAGCAATGATCTCGGAGCTACTTGGGACAAAACTCACGACTCAATCTTAGAAAATGTGTGTTACAGCTATGGCTACTATTTTGGCACATTACATGCCAGTTCGAGTAATGCTGAGCATGTTTTTATAGCTGGAGTACCACTATTACAGTCTTTGGATGGAGGTACCACTTTCTCCTATGCTGGCGGAGATAATGTACATGCAGACCATCACTACATCTGGATAAACCCTAACGACCCACTTCATCTTATCAATGGTAATGATGGAGGCATAAATATAAGCTACGATGGCGCACAGACTTGGACAAAGTGCAACTCACCAGCTGTAGGTCAGTTTTATACGGTAGCGGTAGATAATCAAAAAAAGTATACTGTCTACGGTGGGCTGCAGGACAATGGCACCTGGAAAGGTCCAAATGACTATACATACTCATCCTCTTGGCACCAAGACGGGAAGTACCCTTACCAGCGTATAGGTGGTGGTGATGGCATGCAAGTACAGATAGACCCACGAGATAACACCGTATACACGGGCTATCAATATGGCCATTATAACTATAAAGATGCCGATGGTAAAAATCATCCGATTCATCCCAAACATGAGCTAAGTGAACCACATCTTCGCTGGAATTGGCAAACGCCTATCCTACTCTCTGTTCATGACCCAGACGTATTTTACATAGGAAGCAATAAACTCCACTGCAGTAGGGAAAAGTACAAAAACTTTAAAACCATAAGTGACGATCTTACCACAGGACCTAAACCAGGGAATGTAAGCTATGGTACACTTTCATGTATAGCCGAGAGTCCGTTAAAAGAAGGATTGCTTTACACTGGAAGTGATGACGGTCTCCTTCATTACTCAGCCAATAGCGGTAAAGATTGGACGCGAATAAGCGATAGTCTTCCTCAGCACCTATGGGTAAAAGAAGTTCTCCCCAGTAGGCACTATCAAAACAAAGTATATACTGCCCTCAATGGTCACGCTTGGGATAATTTTCAAAGTCAACTATTCTTGTCTGACGATAACGGAGTCACATGGAAGCGCATAGGTAAAAATCTTCCTGCAGAACCTATAAATACGGTGATAGAAGATCCTAACTATTCGCATATACTTTATTTAGGAACAGACGCCGGAGTCTACATCAGTACCAATGGAGGAAAGGACTTTTACCCATTGAGCAACCTCCCCCCAGTAGCTGTGCATGACCTCGCCATTCAAGAAGAAAACCGCGATCTCATAGTAGCCACTCACGGACGCAGTCTCTACAAGATACAATTAGAGCCTGTATATCAGAGTGAGACTTTCCGAGACTCCCTATTTAAATTGCTGGAACTCCCACAGATTAAATACTCCGAAAGCTGGGGCAAACTCAACTACCGATGGGAAACACGAGTACCAAGTCTTAGTATAGTTTTCTTCTCAGAACTAAATGAACCCGTAGACATAGAAATACGAGATAGTGAAGATCGTGTACTCCTTACTAAATCTATATCAAGCGTAAAAGGATATAACCGAAACGATGTGAAACTGGAATTTCAGGAAAACCCTTCTGACAATCTGCTACAAGGTGCCTTACACAAGTATTATCTGAGTCCAGGTATGTATACCGTTCATCTAAAGCAAAACACACTACTGCGCACACAGACTTTTCTCGTGAAGTAGATTACTTTTGCCTTCTTATTATGCAAGCACCAGAAGCCATAGCACTATTTGAAAAAACAGTAGAGAAACACCTGAGTCTTAAACCAGAGCAAACACGCTGTGAGAATGAAGGCGAATACATCCTGCAGCGAGGAGATAAAACTGAGCTATATGTTGACATATGGCAGCCGACTGAGACCAGTCAATGGCAATACTTTGACCGAGAAAATATAGCAGGTATATTTCAAATTGTAGCTCCTATCTGCAGGTATCCCGTAGAGGAACATGTTGGTACATTTATGGAAGAGCTAGCCCACCTAAATTTTCACTTATTTTCAGCTAGTTTTATAGCCAATGCAGAACAAAAAGTGGTCAGCATACAATTTAAGCGAGTTTTAGAGGGACTTAATGAAACTGAGATTATAGAACCTATAGAAGCAGTGGGATACTATGCCGAAAATCTCAAAGAATACTTAGCCGAAAAATACCACGTCGAAAAAATTTAATTTTTAGGCAACCTTTCTTATCCTGCGTACATCTTATTAGCATCCACGGCAATGAGCACAATTGAATCACCCGATGAAATATCACTGATTAAGGCTTGCAGCAATGGAGATAATAAAGCATTTAAGAAAATATACGATAAACACTCACCCACGATGTACAGTATCTGCCTAAGATATATGAAAAATGAAGACGAAGCCAAAGATGCTCTGCAAGAAGGCTTTATCAAGGTGTTCAAGAACATCGAGAAGTTTACTTTTTCAGGAAGTTTCGAGGGTTGGATGAAACGAATATTTGTGCATACAAGCATAGAGCAAATACGAAAACGTAAAACCCACTTAGACGTAAGCGAGCTCAACTCGAACGAACTAAAGCTTACCTCTAAAATAGAAACGGGTACGATGGATGCAGAAAAAATGATGACCCTCGTACAGCAGTTGCCAGATGGCTACCGCACAGTATTTAACATGTTTATCGTAGACGGATACTCTCACAGAGAGATAAGTGAATATTTAGGAATAAATGAAAACACCAGCAAGTCCCAACTCTTTAAAGCTAGAAAACAGCTTCAAGAGTGGCTAAAAGACTGGTTCTAATCCATGAAAAAAATCGATAACATATCAGATTTCGAACATCTTTTCAAAAAAGAGATGAGTGGTCACAGTACCCCACCTCCTGCAGATGCTTGGGCAAATGTAGCTGCATCTACCGCAGGGCAGTCTGCTGGCATACTTAGTCAAGCAAGTTCATTTTTGGGCTCTGCTACTAACCTGCTCAAGGTAGCTCTCTTTGCCGGTGGTATCGCTGCTGTAGGCATCGCAGTATATACTGAGAATACTGATACCAACACTTCTACTGAAAATACAGAAACGGCACCTTCTCTAACGACTAAAGAGCAAAAAGAACAAAAGACTCCCATTATTAATGATGACAGTGTAGCAACTTTAGAAGTTGACGGGAATAAGCCTGCTAGACAGGACATGTCATTCACTAAAAAACCAACTTTAGAAGCGGCAAATGAATGGAGTTCTGGTGCTAAGCTATCCTCAGAAACTACCGATAAAAAAGTGGAGACACCAACAGAAGAACCTAATCAGCAAAGCACTACGAAATCGGATATAACTGATATTAAGCCAGTGCCTTTTGAAATATCTAACCCAAAACCCTGCTTAGGAGAAGAGGTTACACTACACTCACAAGCAGCGGGTTCTTGGTATCAAGATGGCAAACTCTTGGCTACGAATAGCAAAGTTGTTACCACCTCAGCTCTTAACAAAGGAGCAATTGTAATTGCACTGAAAGTAGGTGAAACTAAAACAAGTAAAACTATTTATGTGCAAGGATCCGAGGCTCAAATCATATCTACCACACACGACACCAAACACCATTTTTCACTAGCTGACCAAAATCAAATTGCAAATTGGTACATAGATGACCAGCTCGTGGTGACCAATGCCAAAGAATGTAGCCATGCGCTCACTAAGGTAGGAGAATACTCCATACGAGCAGTAGTAACGAACAATCCTTGCGCTCTTACTACCAGTACCACTGTAACCACTAAACCTGTTGGTAGCATTCGCTATTATAACATCATTACGGTAGACGGCGATGGCAAAAATGATGTATACGACGTAGAAATAGAAGGCTACGAAAATTACTCCATTCAGATATTTGACATAGAAAGCAACAAACCGGTTTTCTTTGCTACTGACCCTGCTAATAAATGGAACGGAAAGGTTAATAATACGGGCATAGATTGTCCTGCTGGCTCATATGTAGCCAAGATAAGTTACACGCTAATAGGGGAAGCCCCGACTACTAAAAGCACAAAAATCACTTTAAAACGCCCTTAGATTTGAATATTATGACGAACCAAGTTACATTTACAGACTTTTTGAAATTGACAAAAAATAACAATCAACCGAATAATAGTATGAGAAAAATGATGTCTAAAGACGTACTGACCAAGTTCGTCTTTTCTATGATGCTTATTTTTACCAGCATTTTTGGGTATGCTCAGTGTACTCCAGTAGTGGTAAATAACAATGGTATAGAAGCCAATAATGGGGTCTTCTGTGAAGGTGAAATCATCACTTTTAAGGCAAACTCCACTGGATTTACCGACATGTCTGTCCTATGGGATTTTGATTTTGTAGGGAATACTAGTGCTGCAGAGAACCCTACCTTTAGCTACCCTACAGCAGGGACATACAATGTCACCTTTGCGGGTACGGGTCTAGCTGGAAGCTGTACCGGTGCTGTAACTATAGTGGTAAAGCCTTCTCCAAACATTAAAATCAGACTTACTAATAGTGATACTCAGTGTTTCAAAAACAATCAGTTTTGTTTCATAGATTCATCCAATGTAAATGTAACTGCAGGTGTGCCAGATGGTAAAATAGCAAAAGTGACTTACTTATTTAGCAATGGACTAGCTATTGACACACTTAATCCAGTAGTGGTAACTACCGCAGATAATGGTATTTATAATCAGTTTTGCGTTACTATTTCTGACCCTACGGGTGGTTCTTTTGACTTAGTAGTACAGACACTAGATACAAGTGGCTGTCTATCGGAGATTACCTTTAAAGATATGATATTCATATATCCTCAAATAGGGATATCACTTGTAAATGCTACACCTACAAATCCTGACTGTGATTCTACGCTAGGTAGATTTAGGAATACCTCAGTAGCTAAGCTAGCAGATATAGATTCATTCTTCTGGTTTTTTGGAGATGGAGACTCTATCATAGGTACTCCTACACAGAATACACAATACTGGACTGGTAATCCAGGTAGTCGTCTTCCAAACTACCCACGCACCACCATTCCAAACGTGATTCAGCATCTATATACTACAAACGGTACGTTTGATGCCATGTTTATCGGAAGGGCATATGGCTGTTCTGATACATTCGTCATTAGGTCTGCTGTGACTAACCTAGTTTTAGCACCTAAGATACTCACATCTCCTAACCCTGCGTGTGTCCCGGATAATCCTGTAGCATTTGGCGTAACTGGATTAAATGGCAACCCACCTACTCAATTTTTATGGAACTTCGGTAATCCACCTGCGGGTAACCTGAACTTTAACAATACTTCTTTAACCCCTAGCTTTGGTTACGGTATAGGACCATGGATGGCTAGTTTACGTTTGGTGGTAGGACCTTGTGATATCACAGTTTATGATACTATTCGAATCTTAGGTGTAAGTTCTACCATAGGAGTACCAAATAACAGAGTGGCTCAGAGTCAAACCTACCAATGTGTAGTAAGAGATACTGTATGTATGGTAAATAACTCATCGTTTTACCAAGCAGATTTCAATAAGCTGGATGAAGATGAAATGTCTATCTATTTTAGTAGTTCATTTGACAGAATATACGACAACTCTACAGGACAGTACTCTTGGAGATACCGCGAGTGGAGAGAAGCACCACGTGGTAATTATGTAACTTACGATACGTTATACAGTCCCGGTGATACTATCTACCAAAATGGAGTTAAAGCTTACGTAGATACTAACAATGATGACAGTATTACTGTAGTATCTGGCACAGATACTACTAGATTTAAAGAGCCTACACATCCACTAGATAAAAATGGTAACGCCGATTATGGCAATCTAAATGCATATGTAGGAGGTCCTGCAGGAAGTTACAGGGGCGGCCTCGGTGGACGATACAGACTAGAATTCAACTATACACCACCCGTAACCAATGGAGGTGTTGGTATAGGAGATCAAACTGCTATTCCACTTGCAAACCCTGCCCCTAGAAATAGAGATTACAATCCCAATGTTTGGAGAGTATGGAGTATGGGAGATAGATTTGCTCCACAGTGTACTACGGACTCTAGACCGTGGGTTAATAAAAATGTGGGCATCAACTGTAATTGGAGGGTAGACAGTGTACCTTGTCATTGGTATACTCCATGGGATGAGATCTACAGAACTTTCCAGGATGGAAGAAACTATTCTCAACCACAAAGAGAAGTTCGTATAAACAAAGTACTCAGAGAATGCTACCCTGTATTCATCTATGCAGATGATACTATGATACAGCGTAAGCGAATTATTCTTACCGTTCCGTTGGATACCAGTTATACCTACTATGTGCGTGATGATGCAAATACCATTTTAGATTCTATAGTAGTGGTTGCCGGACAAGACGAAATTAATATCGCAGGTCAATCATTTATCACCGGAGGAGGTTTAGGTTTCGACCTTGGTAATATGTACATCGATACTCAATTGTACAATGATTTGAGGACTACAGCCATTGCGAATTTTGAACCCTTCAATCTGACCGTAAGAAGATTAAACGACACTCTTTTTGGAACTGAATTTGAATGGCTAGCTAGCTTAGATACGTTTATCTCCATCTATAATGGGGATACACTCTATCACAATGAAGATACACTCGGCAGAAATAACCCGCTCGCTGGAGATGGAAGCACACAGTGGACAGTAACCGACTACGATATGACTATCACCATACCGTCGGGTGTAACCATCACCACCTTACAGCTAGATCCACCAGCTGGTGGAGGGGCTGGTGCAGGACCGGCACCTGGTACTCGCCGTACACTTACTGGACCTCAGACTGTAGTTATCAATGCCAATGAACAATTTCGCATACCTGGCGGTGATTACATCACCTTTAAAATGGGAGAAGAAACTGTAGATGCAGATACTACGTATGCACAGCCATCTACTGTAGTTGGCACTAAAAATGTCTTTGGAGTACTCGTACGCGATGAAATTCAGCAAGTATTCATAGACTCAGCAGTTCACCGTCAAAAGTGGTTTGAGGAAAATGCTCAATGCTATACCGTTTCACTTTGGCATAAAGATACCATTACTCCAGCACCTTATGACTGTGAGTCCACGGCCACTAAATCACTAGCGCTAGGACCTCCATCTTCTAGAGGTATGGTATGGTCAGAAGGTGATCCATGTCCATTCCAAGGCAATCAGCGTTATATCTTAGGTTTTGACATGTCAGAAACTAAGCCAGGTTGTACTCAGTCTTGGTTTGCTGTAAATTACGATACGTTCTTATTCGATCCAAGTCTTACGACTTCTTGGAATGTATACAACAGTGGTAGTGTATTCGGCCAAAAACCTCAGGTTCCACTTCCTTTTGTACTTCCATACGCAGTAGCCGGTAATGTGGCTACCACCTTCTTTAAAGGATATGCTCCAGGAGTAATCGGTAATCCATACCTAAGAGATCCAGTAGGGTCATTCTCTCTTGGACTTATAGTAGGTAATGGTTTACCTCTACCAGGAAGCACTGCTCCTGCAGAGTGTCTAGATACGGCATACTACCCGGATATGTTTAGAATATTGCCAATAGATGCTACATTCTCTATCATACATCCAAAGCCTATCGATGGAACTAACTACCACTTATGCCCTGGAGATACCGTGTGGTATAAATTCAACACTACTTTACAGGATAGTATTCGATCACTTAGATGGAACTGGGGATACACAGATCAGAACAATAGCCCACAGCTATCACTCTACCAAGAGCAGTTTAGTTACTACCAACCTTACAAAGGTCCTAGCGCAGATAGAAATGATTCAGATATTGTTTGGAATGGTGAAGACTGGCTATATAACTATGTAGTACGTACCAAACTAGAAGATTTAGAACCATTCTCTTCTGATACTATAGTAACTTCTATCATAAAAGACTGGAAAGTAGTAGCCAAGACAGGGAATGCAGACATCCTCGTAAAACGAGCTTTTGAAAGACTAGGTGTAGACTACAATAGTCTGCCTAAAGAAGATATCGCATTCTACCTAGGAGATGGAACCTTTGGATGTATAGATACCACAGGTATCAGTCAGTTCTTCCAGTTCGGAGTAGAAATTTACTCTGACAGAGCAGGTAATGAAGGCGTATACCGTATAGGTGATAAACTATACCGTACGGACACCACAGTAATACCAAATGTACCTATAGAGACACAGCATATACTTCACTTCAGAGATTCTTCTGTACAAGGTTATGATACGCTTCTGCTTGACACGAGTGGCAACAGACAGTTAGACACCCTTTCTGGTCTATGGATGCACGTCTATAAATGGAAAAAAGAAGTAACTGAGGATATCTGTAATCCAGATGATAAAGATACTGTAATCGTATACGGTAGTGGTCAGATGACGCCTAGTGCTGCACTTACTTCTACTAATGGTTGTCAAGATTTCCAAGCGTTAGATCCTGGATTTAACATGGGCTTCTATAAATACTTTAAACTCAGTGATGAAGTCATATGTAAAGGACTCACTATAGGTGTATATGACTCTATCCGTTACTACCAAATCGGTGAGGAAGATCCAATAACATTCCCACTCAATCAGAACCTATTGTACTGGAATGACCCAGCTAGATACAACTCTAATCCACCAAAAGAAACCTTTATGGTAGATTGGGATGATAGTGATACTAAATTTGATAGTGTTCGGTCACTACCACTTACACACTTCTACGATGATCCAGGGGTATATACTATGACTATCGTAGCAGAAGACAGTGTAGGCTGTACAGATACTACACGACTTGATGTGTTCATCACAGATGTAATACCAGACTTCAGCTTTGGTGATGACTTTGTAAACTGTGCTTCTATTGTAAACTTTACAGATGAGTCAGAAGTAAAAGATCCGTGCAAGGAAGCTTGTCCGGATGATCCAGACATCAAGTGTGAAGAAATCATATCTTGGGAGTGGGATTTCGGAGACGGTACCCGTAAGAGTATCCTTCAAAATCCAAGTCACGCCTATACTACTGGTGGTAGTTTTGATGTAACGCTTACTGTAAAAACACTACTCGGATGTGAGCAGACCATCACTAAAACACTAGACATACCAGGGCCATTACCAGAGTTTGAATTCCAAAATGATGTATGGAATCGAAATGATACTGCGATCATTTGTCAAGGTGACTCAGTAGCGCTTATAAACAGAAGTAGAGGAGACATCAATACACCTTCTTTCCAGTTTATCTGGGGAGATAAGAGTAATGATCCTCCAGGGCAGATAGGTGATACGTTCTCTCACAGATACTTTACTCCAGGTACCTACGAGCTATTCATCATACAAGATGATGAGATCCCAGGTACAGGTGTAAGATGTAGTAGAATATTCCCAGATACGAATCCGGACCTATTGATTCAGCGAAGAATTGTGGTCATCGTAAATCCAAGTCCAGAAGTACTCATTACAGCAGACCCTATGACGGTTTGTCCAGATGAAGTAATTACGTTCACAGGTACATACGATGCTCGATATACTCGTCTGAAATGGATTTTTGGAAACAATGAGGAAAGAAACGAAGAGGATGAAACGAAAAACACCTATCAGTATTCATACAGTCAACCAGGCACCTACAGTGTGATACTAGCACCGGAGTATGACGAGTCACCAAGATGTTGGGCACAGGATACGGTTGAAGTAGAAGTACAGGATGTATCCGCTAGTTTCACTACCGATGAATCAGCTAAGCCTAAGTTCTGCTTTACCAATACATCTACAAGTACCCCAACTAGTCCATTGACTTATAGTTGGAACTTTGAAGAGAACGATCCTACACCAGATGGTACAAGTGTTGATGAAAATCCTTGCTACGATTGGCAAGACAGAGAAGGTACTTATGAAGTATGTCTCTACATCCAAAATGAGATCGGCTGTCAAGATACGTTCTGTGATACCGTAGAGAATGATCAAGTTCCAGAGTTGAAACCATACAACGTCTTCACTCCAGGTTCTAGTGATGCTCTGAACAATACATTCATAGTAGAAGGTCAAAACCTTGAAACGTATGAAATCAAGATTTTCAACAGATGGGGAGAATCAGTATACCAGTCTACAGACATCAATAATTCGTGGAACGGTAAGGTGAATAATACCGGGGTAGATTGTCCAGATGGAACCTACTACTATATTATTAACTACAAGTTCTTATTCGGTGAAGAAAACGAAGGGAAAGGACCTATAGAAGGATCTGTGCAGCTTATTAGAGATAAGTAATTCAGTATCCAACTTCATAACAAACCACCGTAGGAATAAATCCTGCGGTGGTTTTTTTATGGACACTCTTTAAGGTATCTTTGCATTGCTTATAAAGAAAGACTGAGGGATTAGGCCCAGAGAAGTCTTAGCAACCTACAATGCCTATCATTTAAGGTGCTACATCCTATTCGCCGCGGCGAAACAGATAAGCTTCTCTACTTTCCTAATACTTCTACATAGTGATAATGGGAAAATCAATACACAACTACCTACGACTTAGTGGTCTGGAACCTATGGTACAGACTCCGAACATCAATTTTATTAATATAGGAGAGCGAACCAATGTAACTGGTTCTAAAGCTTTCGCCCGACTCATCCTAAATAATAAATATGACGAAGCGCTCTCTGTAGCACGCTCACAGGTTGAAAACGGAGCTCAAGTCATCGATGTAAATATGGATGAAGGAATGCTTGATGGCCAAGAAGCTATGGTTAAATTCCTGCACCTGATAGCTGCTGAGCCAGATATCAGTCGTGTCCCCGTAATGATAGACTCCAGTAAGTGGGATATCATAGAAGCAGGTTTAAAAGTAATACAAGGTAAAGGTATAGTAAACTCCATTAGTCTAAAGGATGGAGAAGATACCTTTATAGCCCGTGCTAAAAAAATAAAGCGCTATGGTGCAGCTACCGTAGTCATGGCCTTTGATGAACACGGACAAGCCGACTCTTACGAAAAAAGAATTAGCATCTGCGAGCGGAGTTATCGTATACTGGTTGATCAAGTTGGGTTCCCCGCTTCGGATATCATTTTTGACCCTAATATACTAACCGTAGCCACTGGCATAGAAGAACACAACAACTATGCTGTAGATTTTATAAATGCGACTCGCTGGATTAAGGAAAACCTACCGTATGCTAAAGTAAGTGGTGGTGTGAGTAATATCTCCTTTAGTTTTAGAGGTAACAATGTAGTACGTGAAGCGATGCACTCTGCTTTCTTATACCACGCTATACAAGCCGGACTAGATATGGGTATCGTAAATGCTGGCATGATAGAAGTCTACGCCGAAGTGCCCAAAGACTTACTGGAGCGCGTAGAAGACGTGCTTTTCAATAGACGAGAAGATGCTACAGAAAGACTAGTAGACTTTGCCGAGACGGTAAAAGGTGGAGGTAAAAAACTAACGGTAGACCTCAGCTGGAGAGACCAAAGTGTGCAGGAAAGACTGAAACATTCACTCGTAAAAGGTATCACTGATTACATAGACGAGGATACTGAAGAAGCACGCCAAGAGTACGAAAAGCCTCTGCATGTAATAGAAGGACCACTTATGGCCGGCATGAATGTAGTAGGAGATTTATTTGGGTCCGGAAAAATGTTTCTTCCTCAGGTAGTCAAAAGTGCCCGTGTAATGAAAAAGTCGGTAGCCTATCTTCAGCCCTATTTAGAAGCAGATAAGTCAGAAGGAAATACCCAAGGAAAGATATTACTCGCTACTGTAAAAGGTGACGTACACGACATAGGTAAAAATATAGTCGGTGTGGTGCTCGCTTGTAATAATTATGAAATAGTAGACCTCGGAGTAATGGTGCCTACGAGCAAAATACTAGACGAGGCTATAAAACACAATGTAGACATCATAGGTCTTAGTGGGCTTATCACTCCCAGTCTGGATGAGATGGTAGACGTAGCATCAGAGATGGAACGCAGAGGCATGAAGCACCCACTACTTATAGGTGGAGCGACTACGAGCAGAGTACACACTGCAGTAAAAGTAGCTCCAAACTACTCAGGGCCTACCGTACACGTACTAGACGCATCGCGATCTGTTCCTGTGGCCGGACAGCTCATAGGCGATAGCAGTAAAGCAAAGTTTCAGGCAGATATCAAAGCGGAGTATACCGAGCTAGCTATCCAACATGCTGCTAGACAAGCTGACAAGAACATTCTTACATTCAATCAAGCGCTAGAGAATAAATTGACACTGGACTGGGCCAACTACACCCCTCCTACTCCTGCAAAACTTGGCACCAAAGTCTACGAAGATTTCGATTTAGAAACTTTGCGTAAATACATCGATTGGACCCCTTTCTTTCAAACCTGGGAGCTGCGTGGAAGGTATCCAACTATTTTTGAGGACGCCTACGTAGGTGAAGAGGCCAAAAAACTATTTAATGATGCCCAGGCTATGCTCGATGATATCATTACCAACAAGAAACTGAAAGCCAAAGCAGTGCTGGGCATATTCCCTGCAAATGAAGAAAATGGCGATGTAATACTTCCTCAACAAAGTACTACATTCAACTTCTTGCGCCAGCAACGTAAAATGGGGAATGGGATCCCCAATATCTCATTAGCTGACTACATAGCTCCAGTAAGTAGCGGTAAGCAGGATTATTTAGGAGCATTTGCAGTGACTGCAGGTATAGGTATAGAGAAGATGATAGCACAGTACGAGGCGGACCATGACGACTACAATTCTATACTGGTAAAAGCACTGGCAGATAGGCTTGCAGAAGCTTTTACCGAATGTCTACATCATGAAGTGCGTACATCTATCTGGGGATATACCGCTGATGAGCAACTCACCAACGATGAACTGATTCGTGAAAAATACCAAGGAATACGTCCTGCAGCAGGATACCCAGCAAATCCCGATCACACTGAAAAAGAAAAGCTGTGGGAGCTACTAGATGTAGAACAGCATACAGGCATTAGTCTAACGGATAGTTTTGCTATGTATCCAGCAGCATCTGTGTCTGGTCTATATTTCTCACATCCAGAGAGCAAGTATTTTGCCGTAGGTAAGATAAGTGAGGACCAAGTAGCAGACTATGCCACGCGTAAAAAAAGCGACTTAGCTGTCACTAAAAAATGGCTTGGTCCTAACCTGTTTTAACTGGACCTATCCATCTACTGCTTCAGTACGCTTGGACAGACCGCACAGCTTTGTAACAATAAAAGTCTGAACCAGTCAGTTGTCGTATTTTTTATGTTAATCTGTTAGTTTTCAAACCCTAATACGTTCATCTTTGTATAGTTATATAGATATGAATTTAGGTATAGTATGTTATCCCACCTTCGGTGGTAGTGGTGTAGTGGCTACAGAACTAGGTAAAGCATTAGCAGACAAAGGACACGTGGTACACTTTATTTCATACGATCAGCCTGTTAGATTAGATGTATTTAATCAGAACCTATACTACCACGAAGTAAGTTTCAATAATTATCCTTTATTCAAGTATGCGCCGTATGAGATAGCACTTACAAGTAAGATTGTAGATATCGTAAAAGCCCATAAACTAGAAGTCATACATGTACACTACGCCATACCGCATGCAGCGGCGGCAGTGACAGCTAAGCACATCCTCGCTAGAGAAGGCATCAAACTGAAAATAGTGACCACACTGCACGGCACAGACATCACCCTAGTAGGAAAAGATCAGAGCTACGAGCCGGTAGTAAGTTACTCACTTCATGAGAGTGATGTAGTTACGGCAGTGTCTGCAAGTCTGAAGAGAGAAACGTATGCTAATTTTAGTTACAACGGGGACATTCAGGTCATTCCTAACTTTATCGATTTTCATCGATTTAATAAGCAACCGAAGGACCACTTTAAGAAAGTAATAGCACCCAATAATGAAAAAATTCTGGTACATACATCAAACTTCAGAAAAGTAAAACGCGTACCAGATGTATTAGCTATATACCGTGCGGTAGCAGCTAAAATTCCTGCCAAACTATTACTTATCGGTGATGGGCCTGACCGAGCTGCAGTAGAAGAAGAATGCCGAAATTGTGAGGTGTGTGCAGATGTCACCTTTTTGGGAAAACAAGAAGCCGTGGAGGAAATCCTGAGCATAGCAGACTTATTCTTAATCCCGTCTGAAACAGAAAGTTTTGGTCTAGCTGCCCTAGAAGCAATGGCATGCGAAGTGCCCGTCATCAGTACCAATACCGGCGGACTTCCAGAGGTTAATATAGATGGAGTTACAGGCTATACAAGCAATATAGGAGATATAGAAAAAATGGCAGCAGACGCTTTAACCATACTTAAAGATGAAAACCTTGCCCTATTTAAGAAACAGGCAAAAGAGCACTCGTTGAAATATAAGTTGGAAAACATCCTTCCTTTGTACGAGCAATTATACTAATACTACCTTATTATGAGTTGGTAACCCAATGCGAAATCTACTCATCATATTATTTTGTCTACTTACGAGTAGTCTCCTCGCGCAGGATTCTTCACGAGTCGTGATAGAAGCCGTAGATACCGCTGCTACTGACGCTCAAAAATGGAAAGAAATACGGAACGTCTGTTCGGAACTTGATATTCCCGCTAATCCAGAAGCTAACTTAGACTTACTGCTATTCACACTAGACTGGAGAGGCACACCCTACTGCTATGGAGGCAGTACGAAAAAATGTACAGATTGCTCTGGTTTCACTAGCAACGCATACCGCAAGGTCTACGATAAGTCTATACCCCGCGTATCACGTGAAATCTATGGTAACTCTATGCCTATTGATAAACGGTCACTTTACGAGGGAGACCTAGTCTTCTTCGCTACTGGTGGAGGTAAGCGAATAACGCACGTTGGGATTTATCTGTGGGATGGATACTTTGCACACGCATCCAGCAGCAAAGGTGTAATGGTAAGTAACCTCAGACAAGGGTACTACCGAAAAACATTCGTAAGTGGCGGAGCTTGGATAGACTGACCAAGTATAAGTCTAGTTTTAAGTTTAAATCTAAGTCTAAAATAGAGTGTAGGTTAGGTCTGGACCGTTCAAGGCTTTAGCCTAAACCCACATTAAAACCTGATTTCGAAACTCAATTACCTTATTTAATAATGGTAAAGACTACATCAGAGGTGGCGTCTATACTTCCAAACTGAGCATCTATAGCCTCTGTAAATTGACCGGTAAAGACAATCTTAGAAGAAGAGCTACTAAGCACTGCTATCTTCTTACCACTATCATCCACTAACGTGATTTCGCCGTCGATTTCTGTCCAAGTGCCATTCGATGTTTGTCTATCTACTGGTAAACTTTGAGTCTGACCAAAGACTACTATATCTGCGGTGAATGACAGTGAAGTGGTATAGGTATTAGGCTTTTCAGCAATCACTACCTCTCCTACTATATCAGAGCCAGTTCCTTCGAAATCACCTATCTCATTGCCCATAATTTCTAGCACCCCATTTGTAAGTTCTATCTTCTCATAATCCCAAGTACCCACGTATGGGCTGACCTCTTCTTCTTCTCCGCCAGTAGTGTCTGTAGTGTCTACTGGTTTGACTTCAGGCACTGGTGGTTTCTTACAACTTTCATGTACCAGTAAAACAGTCCCTAAAGCAATGAGTAAAAGTATCTTCTTCATATATTAATATGCAAGGTATATAAAAATTACGAATTCCAAATTTTCCAGGCTTCATCGGCTTGTATTTGGAGCATTTCTAACCCATTTTTGACACGCGCCCCTTGTCCGCTAGCTTTTTGAAGAAAAAGAGTCTCTGCTGGCGTATAAATCAGGTCTATACAAAGATGCCGTTTAGTCAAGAACTCGTATGGGATGTTTACACACTCGTCTAACTTAGGACTCATACCAAGCGGTGTGGTATTGATCAATAGACTATTCTCACGCAGTGTTTCTTCGTCCAAGTCGAGGTATGAGTAATCACCATCCTTACCCCTAGAAACCGAAGAGTACAGTACTCCAAGCTGATTCAACGCATACTTTACTGCCGCGCTACTTCCGCCAGTACCAAAAATTAGTGCACTCTGAAAACCACCCCTGAGCAAGCTACGGATACTTTTCCTAAATCCTATGTAGTCCGTATTGTCCCCATGCAGCTTGCCGTCTCTGACCGTGACCGTATTCACTGCTCCGATCACTTTCGCCGCCTCACTCATACTGTCCAGAAACGGCAGTATGGTTTGTTTGTGTGGTATCGTCACATTAAACCCAGCAAGATTGTGCGTCTTTACCACCTGTTTGATATCACTAATATCAGCTACTTCAATAGCACTGTATGAAGCATCTGCAATAGCCTCTTTTCTAAATTTGTCTTCAAAATAGGCTGGAGAAAAAGAATGCTTTACTGGAAATCCTACGACTGCAAATTTTCTCATTCCTCTGAAATGCTATACTTATCCATAAGAAAAACAATGCCAATAGCTACGAGCACAATTATTCCACTGACTATCAGATAAGGCTCATTACCGTACAGGAAATTATCAGTTAAGTCACTAAATGTAGTTGGCAAAACACTCTCTGAAAAAAGGACTACTTCTTCTCCCTTACTATTTATTCGTGTTTCGGTAACATGCTGCCAGGGCCACACTTTGTTCAAAGAACCTATTAGAAACCCAGTAAGTATAGCGAGTGTAGGGTTGGGATATTTTTTAAATGTAAAACTCAGCACCTTGGCAAAGGTCAACAAGCCTCCCAACATACCCAATCCGAAAACCAAAACTACCAAAAGCTCTGGACTCAATGGGTGATGTGTCACCTCCTCAATAGCGGGCATAATGATAGTGTACATCCCCATAAGCAAGAGCACGAAACTACCACTGAGTCCAGGAAGCATAAGAGCAGATACTCCTATCATTCCTGCTATGAATACTATAAATAAATGCTCACTACCTTGACTTGGGGCAGCTATAGTCACCCAGTATACGAGTGCTGCTCCAAATACTAAAAGTACTATTTCTAGTCCTCCCCATTTTTTCACCTGCTTACCTATCAACGGGATAGAAGCCAGTATAAGTCCGAAGAAAAAACTCCAAATATGTACAGGATGGCTCTCCAATAGTCCGACTATAAGCTTAAGCCCAAGTATAAATCCTATCCCCATCCCCGCCAATAGTTTCACTAGAAAAAGGCCGTCTATTCGTGCCCATACAGCCTTAAACCCTTCAATCTTCCATAGACTGATAAGGCTCAGATTAATACTACTGATGGCAGACAATAATCGCTCGTATATGCCTGTAATAAATGCCAACGTACCTCCAGATACGCCAGGGATAACTTCTGCTACTCCCATAGCAGCCCCTTTTAGCATTATTTTAATCGTGTCTTTCATAAAAATATAGGCAAAGGTACTAACTCATCGGTAGTTCCGTTTTACATTCGTACACTGAGATGAAAAAAACATTTGCCATCATACTACTTGGACTAAGTCTTATTCTGTTTTTTGACAGCTGCAAGGCTAAAAAACGCTACAGATACAAGGGCCCAAGCAAGGGTTGCAACTGCCCAAATGGGTAACTTCATTATACGTCCAGTAGAATACATTATTCTCACACTGCGTGTTATTTCTTTTCATCAGAATAGATAAACATTGCTTAATCTTGAACCTAAATAAAGTATAGAGGTAAGTATATACTATGGTGAGTCACATTAATATAACAGAAGCACTAGCGAGTCCCGGACCTATAATTGATGTCCGTTCACCTAAGGAATACCTCCAGGGGCACATCCCAAGAGCGATTAATATCCCACTATTTACAGATGAAGAGCGAGCTCAAGTAGGGACCACATACAAGCAAGTATCCAAAGAAGCGGCTATAGAACTCGGAACTGAACTTGTCAACCCAAAGCTTATTGATTTTATACTTCATTCTAAACAAGCTGCCCCCGAAGGCTCGGCCATAATTCACTGCTGGAGAGGAGGCATGAGAAGTCAATCTTTTGCTAAACACCTCTCAGACAATGGGTTTGTAGAGCTAAGTGTAATCACTGGAGGATACAAATCCTATCGAAACCACGTGCTCACCCAACTGAAAGCTCCTATCCAAATCAAACTACTCGGTGGATATACTGGGAGTGGGAAAACATACATCCTCTCAGAATTAAAGAAACGAGGGCATCAAATGCTAGATTTAGAAGGGCTTGCCCACCATAAGGGATCTGCATTTGGAGGCATCGGAGAAGAAGCACAACCTACTTCAGAACAGTTTTGCAACAATCTATTTGAGGCAATACGCCAACTGGATATAAGTCAGCCTATCTGGATAGAAGACGAGAGCTATAGCATAGGTACCGTAAATGTACCGCAGGAAATTCATACACAAATGAGGTCTAGTAATTTGATATTTATTGATATTCCAGCAGAAGAACGAGCCAAACACTTGGTTCAGGAGTACACGCAAGTCGGGGATCACCTATTGGCTGAATCTATTTTAAAACTATCAAAAAGACTTGGTCTTGAAAAGGTGAATTTAGCCTTGGAACTGCTTTCAGAAAAACAATATTACGAAGTAGCATTACTCTCACTGGGTTACTATGATAAACTCTATACAAAGGGGAAAAACAGAAAAGCTACGCGAAGGGTTACCACCATATCTCTTTCCAGTACGAATCACTACGAGAATGCTCTAGCCCTCGAAAAGTTAAACTTATGAACGAAATAAAACTAACACAGTACAGCCAAGGGGCTGGATGCGGATGCAAAATATCACCTAAAGTCCTAGGCACCATGCTACAAACAAGCATGCCTGCTAGCACCGATAAAAACCTACTAGTAGGTAACGATAGTAGAGATGATGCAGCAGTATATGATTTGGGTGATGGATCTGCTGCGATAAGCACTACAGACTTCTTTATGCCCATAGTAGATGACCCTTTTACCTTTGGGAAAATAGCTGCTACCAATGCCATAAGTGATGTGTATGCCATGGGAGGGACACCGTTGCTAGCCATTGCTATATTGGGATGGCCTATAGACAAACTTCCCCCAGAAGTAGCACAACAAGTACTAGAAGGTGGACGTGCCGCCTGTGCAGAAGCAGGTATTTCCCTAGCAGGTGGACACAGTATAGACAGCCCTGAGCCTATCTTTGGTTTGGCAGTAACTGGACGTGTAGACATCGCTAAACTGAAACGAAACAACACCGCTACAAAAGGATGCAAACTCTACCTCACCAAGCCACTAGGTGTAGGTATATTCACCACGGCTCAAAAACAAGGTAAGCTACTCCCAGAGCACACGCATATCGCTCCAGATTCGATGTCTCAGCTCAACAAAATAGGTCAGGAACTCGCTGGGATAAAAGGCATTACCGCTATGACTGATGTTACAGGGTTTGGACTATTGGGTCACCTTACAGAGATGTGTGAAGGCAGTCAATTATCTGCAAAAATCAGCTACAGTCACGTTCCTGTTTTTGGTGAAGTAGACTACTACCTACAGCTAAAGTGCGTGCCCGGTGGAACCACTAGAAACTGGGACAGCTATGGTGAAAAAGTAAAACTAGCTCACAAGTCTTACCGCGATATTCTTTGCGATCCGCAGACAAGTGGAGGTCTTCTTATAGCCGTGCAACCCGATGCTGTAGAAGAGTTAGAGTATCTTTTAAAAGAAAATGGCATTGATGCTCAGCCTTTTGGCGAGCTTGAGGAGCAAGATGAGTTTTTGATAACTGTGATGTAAATGAAAGACAAGCTTCTGTAATTCAAGTGTATGGTGTCTAGGTGCTAACCACTTGAAATGATACTAAACTGCTTTGTTCATCCTTCGACTCCGCTCAGGATGACAAATCAACTAATACAACGTCACCTTCTTTTTCTTAGTTCTGAAGTGCCAGCGTAGATAGTTTTCCATGGTTACATCCAATTTGTTAGGATGCACATTATAGTTAAAGCCTAGTCTATTTAAGAAAACCAGATTTTCGCCCAGTTTCACTTCATATCCTACCCTTGCGCCTATCATCTTGCGGTAGTCATAGACTAGCGGAAAACTCTTGATACCTACAGAATGATACAGCTGCTCTCCCCACGGCCCCATATACTGATGACTATCCCAGTAGTTTAGAACAAACTGATACTCTTTGTGTGTAAGTCGTAGCACAGCTAACTGACCTACTCCGTCTATAATTCCATTTACTTTTTGGTCACTTCTATCTTCATAAAAAGCAGCATGTCCACTCATAAATAGATTCGTGTGTTCACTAAAAGTGTGTGTGTATTCCAGACCATAAGCAAAATTATACTCCACAGAATTAGGCGAACTATTCACATCTATTTCTCCAGCACTATGCACGGTAATCCCTTGAGCATTGAGACTTAGTTTATTTTTCTCTGTGCTTATAGGATTCAAGTAAACATTGTAGCCTGCTACGAATTGTTCATTTTTAGGATCATCATAGTATATCATATCATGCCAGTCTATCCATGCATCATACTCTAATGTTTTACCCGGTTTCGTAATTTGTATTCCTTGCTCAAAACGGTCCGTAATTACTTTCTCATAATCGTAGAGCGGCTCTATCATTTTATGCTGCAATGTACCATTCAAACTACCGAAAACAATATTGTGCCCCAGCACACCATCATAGGTAAATTTAAAATACGGCTCGATACTGCGAATCTCAGGATTACCAAAATCGTATCTTAGATTGAATCCACCAAAAATTTGAGCCTTGTCATTAAACGAATACTGCACATATGGCATAGCCTGGAAGCCAGTGTAGGTAGACCCCTTGTCCACTCGAGATAGATACTCAGCATTGCGGAAATAGCCCATATTATCAAAGTGAAACTGAAGGTGCGAAGAGTCTATACTCTGTTCATACTTATCATTGTCAAAGAATGAATTTTCATACTGAGCGTACACATTACTGCACAGTAATACGAGAGTCAGAAACAGGATAAATGGCTTAGTGCCCATAAAAAATGCTATAATTAGCTGCAAATAAGCAACTTTGTATTGTTATTTCATAACACAGCCTCCTTTGGCACGCACATTGACTTATATTTACCCTAACCAGCAAGAGATGTGAACGTACTTAAATTACTTCCAATGCTTAGCCTACTATTTGTAGGTAGCGCATACACCAGCGAAACACATAAGCAAGACGGTTTACGCACCACTAAAAATGAAGCATTCACTCATGGTGAAGAGCTCAAATACAGGGTACACTATGGCTGGATAAATGCAGCTTCAGTCACTATCAAGGTAGATGATAAGCCTACAGTGATAGCTGGACGTGAAACCTTTAAAATAAGCGCTTATGGCAAGACTTTCAGGTCATTTGATTGGGCTTTTAAGGTGCGAGATAACTTCATTAGTTATGTAGATAAAGAGAGTATAGCTCCACTTAAATACTACAAAAACGTACAAGAAGACAACTATAAGGATGAGGATTTAGTCTACTATGACCACGAGAAAAAATGGCTAAAAGGATCTCAAAAGAGTATGGAGATGCCTGCCTACCTTCAGGATGTTATCAGTGGACTATTCTATGCCCGTACTATAGATTTTGCAAATGCTGCTGCAGGTCAATCTTTCCCGATTAATATATACTTAGACCAAGAGATTTATGATCTTAAATTCAAGTACTTGGGAAAGGAAACCATTAAATCAGACTTGGGCAAAATAGAATGCTACAAGCTAAGACCGCAGCTGGTGGTAGATCGTGTATTCAAAGACGAAGACGATATGACCATCTGGATTACAGCGGATGAAAACAAAATACCTGTGCGCGTAGAAGCCTCTATCTACGTAGGTAGCGTAAAAGTAGATATCACCAAAGCCAGTGGATTGAAAAACGCATTTAGTAGTAAGCGGTAGGCTAACCTGAACTCAGTTTTATAACTGTCATGTGAAAGGTCTACATTTGTACGAGACTGATATGCATAAAATAGCACTCATACTAATCATCACAAGCCTTCTTTTTGTCTCCTCATGCAAAGATGATGAGGAGACGGAACCTATATGGGACCCAAGTGGGTTGTACACATTAGACATAAGTGTAACAAGTAGACCACCTGCAATCATAACTGATGACAGTATATTACAGTATAATCATCAATTTCTGTACAGTGAAATTTTTGATACAACACAGACCAAATGCTGCTACTGGAGATTTAGTAAACACGATTGCCCGCCTACCTACTCGGTATCAAACGTTAGAATATTTGAATCGGAAGGACAATACTATCTTTATAACGGTATTGACTATAGTGGGGGTAACCAGATTTCTTTTCATATCCCTTTGTCAATTGACGACAATACACTTCGATTAGAAACCAATATTCCCAAAAATGAAAAATCATTTCACTTGGCCTCACTCAATTCAATTATGACATCCACTGCCGAGAGTTGGCCTACTTGGTTTGATTTAATACATTTTCAGATGAATAAATTAGAAGATGGAACTACATCAGGATCTTGGGCAATCATAGACAAAAGTGAATACTGTACTACAACTATGAGTGATGGATCAACACAGTCCTATTACATGTCAGAATTTGCGGACATTACCTTTACTAGAATAGGAGATTAAACCACCATTTGAATAAAATAGTACTGATACTAGTCACAAGCCTTCTTTTTGTATCCTCGTGCAAAGACGACTAGAATCGGAGATTAGTATCGCAGAACTTCTTTTCACCTCCCTAAAGCCAGAGTTGCGGGGTAGACTGATTGAGTTTGTAAAATCTGAATTCTTCTTTATCTGTACTAAAATATACCGCACCTAGTGCAAGCGTTTTTTTATCTAAATATCGTGCATTGAACAACACATTTTTCACTTCATTCTGGTCATAATAGCGAAGTGCCTGCAAGATATCGTCTATTCTTCCTTTCATAAATACACGTGGAATTATCTGTGATTTATGGACTTGAAGATCTAAGTTATCAAAATTCAAATCCCAAAACAACTCCTTAGAAAAACGCATATTACAAAGACAATAGAATCAAACGACTTGAATACTAAAAGTTCTTTTGATAGTAAGGCACACTCGCTCTACCTTTACAGCCGTAATTCATGAACTACCTAAACGGAGAAAATCTGAGCAAAGACCTGGGCGAGAGAATCCTCTTTCAAGATCTAGACCTAAGTATAAACAAAGGCGATAAAATAGCACTCGTAGCCAATAACGGCACGGGTAAAAGCTCCTTGCTCAAAATACTTGCACAAGTAGAACAGCCTGACAATGGCATAGTACGCCTGCGCAAAGGGATACGCTCTGCGTACCTTCCCCAAGAACCCAAATTTGACGAAGGAACCATACAAGAGCTCATAGACTTCAGTAGCTCGCACATTATGGCGACTATACGTGCATACGAGGCATCGCTAGAGGCACAAACAGCCGATTACAACACAGAGACCCAACGAGCCTTTGAGCACGCTGCTGCAGCTATGGATGAGGCAGATGCATGGGATTTTGAGCGAAAGCTAAAAGAACTGCTTACACGATTTACTATCACCGACTATGACCAGCAGATAAGCTCTCTCAGTGGTGGGCAGAAGAAGCGTCTAGCCATAAGTCTTGCTATACTGCAAAATCCAGACCTACTAATGCTAGATGAGCCAACCAATCACTTGGACTTGGATATGATCGAGTGGTTAGAAAAGTACCTGAGCAACTCCAATATGAGCATACTTATGGTCAGTCACGATCGATATTTCCTAGACTCAGTGTGTAATCAGATCATAGAAATGACCGACGGCAGACTGCAAAACTACAGCGGAAACTATGCTTATTTTCTAGAGAAAAAAGCAGAAATGGAAGCCGCACAAGCTGCCGAAATAGGCAAAGCTCAGCAACTTATGAAAACGGAGCTAGAATGGATGAGACGAAGCCCAAAGGCACGTACTACCAAGAGTAAGTCCCGTATCTCTTCTTTCTACGATACCGAAGCTAAAGCCAAAAGTGGCAAGAAGACACAAGACCTTGAACTCTCCGTGAAAATGACTCGAATAGGCGGTAAAATACTAGAACTAAAAAAAGTATACAAAAGCTTCGGAGATAATGTCATTCTGAAAGGGCTAGACTACACCTTCAAAAAAGGCGAACGCATTGGCATAGTAGGTAAAAATGGCTGCGGTAAATCTACCTTCCTCAATATGGTGATGGACCTGGAGCAGCCAGACAGCGGTAAGATCAACCGTGGAGATACCATCGTCTTTGGCTATTACAGCCAAGAGGGAATGAAAAATCTAAAACCTCAAAAAAAGGTATTGGATGTAATGAAAGATGTAGCTGAAGTAATCACTCTCGCCAACGGGAGTAAAGTGACGGCAAGCCAAATGCTGAATCTATTCCTCTTTCCTCCACAGATGCAAAACCAACTTGTAGAAAAGCTAAGCGGTGGTGAGAAGAGAAGACTGTACCTACTCACTGTACTCATGCTGAATCCTAACTTTCTTATACTGGATGAGCCTACCAATGACCTAGATATTCTCACCCTCAACAAGTTGGAGTCTTTCTTAGCCGATTTTGGTGGATGTATCTTACTGGTAAGTCACGATAGGTATTTCCTAGACCGCATAGTGGACCACATATTCGTATTCGAAGGACAAGGAGAAATCCAAGACTACAACGGCAGCTACACGGAGTATCGCCTAGAGCAAGAAAAACAAGCCAAGAAGGAGAAAAAGGCAGCAAAAAAAGAGGCTACAGAAGCCGCCAATAAACCTGTAACTGATGCAGCGGCTCCCAAGACTAAACTTAGTTTCAAAGAGAAATATGAGTTTGAAACACTAGAGAAAGAGATAGAAAACCTTGAAGAAGAAAAAGTGAAACTGGAAGCAGAACTTGCCGAAAATGCTCCCGACTTTGACATCATATCTAAAGCTACCGAACGACTAGGCGTAGTCCTAGCCGAACTATCTACCAAAGGAGACAGGTGGCTGGAGTTGAGTGAGTTTGCTGAGTAGGGAGGAAGTTTAAGTATACGTTTAAGCTTAGAATCATACTATTTCTTTTATCGCTTACCAAACGTATACTTCACACCAAAGGAATGCATCATTGGGACGGAGGTAGTCAATTGAATAGGTCGATATGCTGCAGCATCTGCATACTCCACTTGCTCACGCCCCACGCCCAAAGCTAGCGAGTAAGTAAGACTCCAGTTTTTATTCAATTTATACTCTAGACCAACTCCCACATTCGCAGTAAGCAGTTTGTACTGATCAAAGCCCATTTCTGCTGATTGTTTTCTTTGCGAGTAAAGCACAGATATTTCTGGAGCTATGATTAGCGGTGAGTTTTCTTTCAATTTTAATCTGTAATTCACATACGGTCCTATAAAAAACTCATTGCCTACCAAACCCAAAGAGGACTTTGTGATGCCCGTCAATCCAAATCCAAATTGGCTCTTCTCGTAACCTATTCTCAGATAACTATCCGGTCGAAAACCAGTGGATTCGAACTTAGATTTAGTCATAGACAAACTGGGGACACCTGTTTCTAATGTCAGCTGAGCCAAAGAGCTATAAGACGAAAAAAGAATTAAACCAAGGATAATTGTTTTATTAAATTGCATACGGATGATACGCAAACTAGCCTTCGATGTTACACCTCAGCTTGGGATATTGGCAAAGTCAACACTACTGGACATGATCAACTACATCATTAATTCCACTCCAACTTCTTACGCTCAGACCAATACCCTTCAGGATCTACTTTCAGCATTTTTATTCTAGCTATTTCTTCTTCTGTTAGTACAAAGTCGTATGCCTTTAGGTTTTCGGCAAGTTGCTTTTGGGTGTTTGCTCCGCTGAGCACTATATCACTTTTTATGCTATCCATACAAAATCGTAAGGCGATAGCGTCAATTTCTACCGTGTACTTTTTACTGAGTTCTAACAGTAAATCATAATGAGCTTCGTACTGAGGATATCGCTGTACATTTGGAAACACTCGGCCATTGGCAAGTGCTTCCTTTATGATTATTTTTCTATCAAAATCGGTGTCTACCAACTCAGCGATACGTTGATCAAAGACATTGTACGTCACCTGAAAACTGTCAAATAAAGCTTCATTTTCCACTTGGACATTCATCGCTAATCGCTTAACTTCCAGTTGGTTATGCCCTGTAGTAGTTATTCCAATCGCTACATGGTGTTTTTTCTTTAGCTCATAGAGTCGCTTTAGTACGTCCGTATTTTGCAGCACTCCAGTATCTAGCGTAGCGGAGTGTATCTGATAGGTATTCAGGCTAGGAAGCAGTTCTTTGGTCACCTTCCATTGTTCACTGAGCTTGGTAAGTGAGTGCTCTTTTACTTCGTGTTCTATGGCCGTTTCGGAGAAGTTTGCCACGTAGGTATATCCCCATTTGCTCGAAACAGATACATCTGAAATTTTTCGCTGCTTCAGCCATTCTAAAACTAAATTCTCTGCCAACCCATATCCTGGAGCCGTGTCTAGTATTCTGATTCCTTTGGCATACGCAAAATCCAATAAGGCCTCGCCTTCTCTGATAAACTCCTCTTTATCAAAAGGTTTAGAAGTATTCTTCTCTTTTATATTGATGTATAGCGGCCTACCTATGGCTGCTGTGCCTAGTCCTATTTTAGCCATACTTGGATAGTCTACAGTACTTCTGCTATTCCTTTTGGATTGATAGCGTGATGTGTCACACTGTGCACTACTTCCCCATTTTTGAGAATGATAATTTGAGGTGACTGGTGGTATACTCCAAGGTGATCAGCGATAAAATTGGACACTGATCTATAAGACAGTAGGTCTAGATAATTAAAATCTGCCTTACCATCTATCTCATCATACCCATCTACAATTCTACTTTTAGCATACGCACTGATTCCACATGTCACGCTATCCTTAAATATAATTTGAGGTGTTTGATGTGATTTTTCTACGATATCTTTTATCTCTTGCTCTGATGTTATTTTATTCCAACTTTCCATTTCTACTTTGTTTTTACTCTTCTTATTTTTAAATATGCTAAACACTACTTACAGAAACGTATCAAACCGCTCAAAATGACATGTGTATCCATTTGGATTTTTCACCAAGTAATCTTGATGTTCTGGCTCTGCTGGCCAAAACGTAGCAAAAGGCTCTAGCGCAGTGACCACATCACCCTCCCATCTGCCAGATTTATTTACTATGGCTATTACTTCCTCAGCTACTTTTTGCTCTTCGTCATTCTGAATAAAAATGGCTGATCGATAGCTAGACCCCATATCGTTTCCTTGTTGGTCTATGGTAGTAGGATTATGTACCCTAAAAAAGTAGTCCAATAACTCTCTAAACGAAGTTTCATCTGCATCGTACGTTAACTCTACCGCCTCTGCGTGACCTGGATGGTTTCTGTATGTTGGGTTATCATTTACGCCACCTTGGTAGCCCACTTCGGTATCTAGTATTCCTTTTCGGGTTCTAAAGAGGTCTTCCATTCCCCAGAAACAACCGCCTGCTATATATGCTTTTTTCTTGTTCATTTATTCTTTTAAAGTGTTAGACTCAAATGCCTTTACTAAGTATCTAAGCAATAGATATGCTTAAAAGTTTTTATCGCCTGACTTTTTGCCTTGACGCAAAAAGTAACAAAAAAGTCAAGACTTATTTCATTTTAGCTCAATTTTACTACGATTACTACACTGAAAATTAAAAGGTGTGAATTTTGAACAGCCAAATTAACTCAGATTCTTCTAAATACTAGGTAAACTTAAAAACAGAACTGCTATAGAGCACTGGATAATTTTCTACGCTCCACAATCTTGAAAATTAGCAAAATCAAATAGGTCCGTCCTTAATCCCACAGCTCCATTCACTTTCAACATTATTATGATTTTTATACCTATGAACTACAAGATAACATGGAGCACCCCACTTTATGCCTCGCCCATTCGGGTCTTTTGGCATACCACTTCTCCATAG
>ENA-OUOG01000949-OUOG01000949.1-marine-metagenome-genome-assembly--contig:-NODE-949-length-35346-cov-6.655590_pt1 | contig 35346 bp, 18 predicted proteins | sample MGYA00248635_ERZ508505 | MGnify/ENA primary metagenome ERZ508505 (study PRJEB26176, sample SAMN06267871) | marine metagenome | isolation source: Saanich Inlet, British Columbia, Canada | place: Pacific... | reverse complement strand
TAGGTGCCCGGCGTGCAAGGCCGCTCGCGCTGGTCAGCCGGTTGCGCCCGAGGTCAAGCCCGAGCCCGAGATCAAGCTCGAGCATCCCGAGGTCAAGCCCGAGCCCGAGATCAAGCAGGAGCCGTTCACCATCCGCGGCTACTTCGGGCTCGCGTGACCCGCGCGCGTCATCGATAGACGAAACGAAACGAAAAAACGAAAAACATTTCGCAGAGACGTCGACGTGCCCATGTACAAACGCGTCGCGCGTGCCTATTCGTGCGGAGTCTTCCCTCCTTCCTCTAGTTTTGTTTTTTTTCACCCCTTGTAGGTCTGTCATCTTCTCCCCTCCGGATGTCGTTTAGAATGTGTGTCGAATGTCATGGCGTTCGTCGCTTCGTCTCGTCGAACGCGTCGTACTGCTCCTCCGAGACGCCGAGACGCGAGGACGCAAAAAAACCGTCATCAAAACCGTCATCAGTACCTCTGCTGGTACTGCGTCGGCGGCTGGCCCGGCGGCGGGCCCTGCGGCGGGTACCCGTGCGCGCCCATGGGCGTCTGCCCGCCGTAGTACCCGCCGTACGCCTGCACGGGAGGCGCACCGCCGTAGTACCCGGGCGGGGGCTGGCCGTACTGCGCCGGAGGGTAATTGCCCATGGGCGCCTGCGCGTACGCGTCGTACTGCGCGGGGTAGGCGGGCGCGGCGCCCATCGGCGCCTGCGGCGGCGGCGCCGCCGGCCGCGCGGCTTGCGGCGCCGGCTTGGGGTTCACCTTGAAGTAGCTGAGCATGCGCTCGACGGTGGGAAACTCCATGCGCCTGAACCTGAAGCCCTCCGGCTTGCACGCGAAGTACTCGTGGTGCACGTTGCCCGTCTTGGACAAGATCGCCGACAGGCAAAAGACGCCCTCGTGCTCCTTCGAGACGCTGATGGCGTACGGCCGGGTGTTCGGCGCGCGGTTCATCTCGGCTTTCAGGCGCAGGTCCACCTCCCTCTTGTCCCCCAAGCGGAACTTCCTGTGCGCGTGCGCGGCGCGGATGTGTTTCACCATCGGCTCGATGTGCCGCGCGTACACTTCGTCCAGGTCCTCGTACTCGGCACCCTCCAGCGTGAGCGGCGATCCAAGCGCGAGGTTCGCGGTGTGCCCCACGCCGGGCTTAGCGCCCTCTTTGATGTCGTAGTGCACGTACGAGTCGTTGGAAAACTTGAGCGTCATCGAGAGCATCGCGACGCCCTTGGAGGACGGCCGAAGCACCACCTCGCCGATATCTTTGCCGAGCAGGAACTTCTGCGCACCCTGGAACGAGACGTTCTGGAACAGAGGGTGGTCGATGTTCCGCGCGATGAACCCGCGGTTCTCGTTTTGCTTCTTTTTCCTCGGCTTGGGTTTGGGCTTCTCGCCGTCCAGCGGGGTAAAGGAGTAGTACCGCTTGTGCTGCCACGCCTGAAGCTCCCAGCGCGCGCTCTCCTCCGCGGAGAGCGCGCTGCCCTTGCACGAGAGGTGCACGGCGTTGGCCTCCAGGTCCAAGCCGTTGGGCTTGACCCGGCCCGCGATCACCTGGCCCACACCCACCTTGTGCTCCAGGCGCTCCACGACGCGATCCGACAAATCTTCCTTGGCGACGATGCCCGTCACGCCGCTGTCCAGCGCCACGACGACGTGCCCCGTCCCAATCTCCGAGCCGTCCAGGTCGCGCCGGGGGGGCACCAGCCTCTTGACCGTCGCGTGCACGATCTTCCCGGGGCACAGCGTATGCGCGGTCTCGCCCGTGAGCAGCGTGAACTCCTCCCAGGGCGTGTGCTCGCGCCAAGGCTCGCGCAGCTCGCCGTACGGCGCTCGGAGCTCCACGCGCGTCTCGCGCAGCGTCTGCAAAGTCCAGCCCTGCCCCTGTTGGGCGAGGTACTCCGCGTACGCGCGCAGGTCGAGCACCGCCAGCTTGTCCCAGTTCTCGGGGTCCATCGCGCGCTCGAACGCCTTGCGCCGCACGGATGAACTCGCCACCTTGAGCTGCTCGTAGTCGTACTCCAGCGCGTTCGCGACAATCTCGAGGCAACGCGCGTACTCGTCGGGGTGCACGCGCGTCGCGTCGAGCGCGTCGTCGGCGTCGGCAATCATCAGCGACGCGGCGGCGTTGCGGAACACCACCGGTCCGAGCGGGTTCCGAGACGCCGCGCCGCCGCCGTCGTCGTCGTCGTCGCCGTTAACGCCGGTGACTCCGTCGACGCGCAGCAGCTCGGCTCGCGACTCCACCGCGCCCCCGTCCCCGGCGCGGATCGCCGCGACGAGCGCGCCCGCCTTGCGCGGGCCGAGCCCGCACACGTAGCGCAAGCCGAACTGGCGCCAGGGGTGCGCGACGGCGGCGTTGACGTCGACGCCGATTTGGTTCACGACGTCCACCAGCGCGCGCTGGAACACGCTCGCCTTCTCCTCCTCCGTCAGGCAGTCCTGCAGGGGCGAGAGCGTCATGGACCGAGCCTCGCCGCCGGAGGCGAGCTGCGCGATCACGCCCGGCGGGTCGCGCACGTAGCGCCCGAGCGCCACCGCGTGGCGCACCGAGTGCGAGTGCTCGACAAACTCCGAGCGCAAAGCCGCGCACTGCCCCGCGAGCGCCGGCACGACGTCATCCACGAAGTGCACTTTGATGGTGTCCACTTCCTCCGGGATAGCGCGCGCGTGGTCCTCCACGATGCGCCCGACCACCATCGCGACGGCCTCCTTGAGCAGGCGCGCGTTGTTCCCCGCCGCCGCGGACGCGGCGACGCACACCACGTGCGGGCGGTGCTCGATCATAAACTTCAACAGCCGGTCGAGGTCGGCTTGCTGGCGCGCGACGGCGGCGCCGCCCGACTTGGGCGCGCGCGTCGCGATGTTCGGGCACTGCAAAAAGTCCACCAGCTCGCCGTCCGCGTCCAGCATGGCGAACGTGCTCGGCGGGTCGCCCGGGCCCCAGACCGCCGCCAGGACGCGCACGTCCACGGACGCGTCGCCGACGTCGGCGTGGTCCTCGCGCACCTCCGGGCGCCACGGCGCCACGGCGACGCGGCGCCACAGCGCTTCGCCGCACTCGCGTCTGACGTGCACGCGCGCTTCGCGCTCCATGGCGATGGCGGCTTCGCGCGTGAGCGCCTTGACCAGGTGCTGCCTGATGCCGCGCTTGATCGCCTCGCGCCGCAGCGCGTTCCAGGCGTCCGCCAGAGGCGTGGACTGCTCGAGCAGGTACGCGGCTTCGGCGTCGGCGACAATCTCATCCACCACGCGATCGGGCAACGCGATGCGAAGCTTGATGAGCCCCTCGCGGTGCGCCTTGAGCGTCGCCGCAAACTCGCTCCCGTCGAAATCGCACACCGGCTTCTCCTGCAGGCGCTTTACGCCCGCCAGAGGGTGGAACGGGTCGATCGCCTCCGTGCCCGCGGGCGTCGGCTGCGTCCAGACGCACGCCTTGCGCCGCACCACGCCGCGGAGCCACGCGCGCACGCCCGGCTCGGCGGAGATCTCGGCGGCGGCGACGTGCGTCAAAGCCTTGAGCACGTGCTCCGCCGTCTCGTACCCCGTCTCCGGGCCGACGTACACCGAAGCCGCCTCCTCCGGGGACATGTCCGGCACCGCGCTCTCCTCCTCGCCGCCGCGGTAGCTCACGAGCCGCTCGGCGAGCGACTCGGGCGATGCGCCGTACAGGGGGAGCAGGTCGCGCAGGCCCTTCTTGACGTGGTGCGCGTACTGCGTGCGGTTGAGCGGGCGCAGCGTGCGCTCCGCCGCCTTGGCGTCGCCGCGCGCCGCCGCCGCCGCCGCCTCGCGCTCGGAAAGCGCGACCAGCTGCTCGTCGAAGCGCAGCGCGAGCTTGGCGTCGACGTCGTCCAGCGCCTCGTCCGTCTCGGCGTCCGCGGCCGCGTTCGCCAGCGCCGCGGTCACGGGCAAGTCGGGGTGGTCCGCGCGCTCGCGCTCGAGCAGCGTCGAGACGGCGTCGATCTTCGCGACCATCGTCTTGCGGCGGCGCGTCATGCGCGCGTGCCTCTCGTCCCACTCCATCACCTCGTGCAGCACGTCGCGGCGGTGCACGCGGCGCTCGAGCACGGCGCCGCTCGCGTCGCGCGGCGGCGGGCGCGAGTCGTCCCTGCGCCCGCGCAGAAGCGGCGCGACGCGGTCCTTGAGGTGCTGCGCGACGTAGGGCATCTCCGAGCCCTCGACGTGCACCATCTGCAGCAGGTCGCCGATCGCCGCGACGACGGCGTCGGCCTCCTCCTTGGGGAGCATGCCCCCGCTGGTCTGCTCGCGGTAGCGCACGCGCGCCTCGTGGTCCTCGTTGCTCTCGTCGTCGTTCCAGCCGTTCAGGAGCAAATCGCCCCCGAACGTGGGCAGGTCGCGCACGCTGCCGACGCCCATCATGCGGTCGAAGATCCACGTCGCCACCGCCTGCGCGTCTTCGGGCGCGCCCCCCGGCCGCGGCGAGAGCTGCAGGCGCTCGGGCCAGTCCTCGCGCCGCACGGCGTCGTCCGCCGCGGTGAGCATCTGCTCGCGCACGATGGAGGGCTCGAACACGCTCTGCCACTTCGCGGGGAGGCCGCCGCCGAGCCCGGCGGCCCTCTTGCCCTTCCGCCGCCGGCGGGGCTTCGCCGCCGCCTCCTCGTCGCCATCCTCGGGGGCGATGAAGTCGTCCTCCTCCTCCTCCTCTTCGTCCTCCTCGTCGTCGCCCTCGTCCGCGGCTCGGACGTTGCGCCTGGCGAACAGCTCCTGCAGTTCGCCGAGGTCGCCGAAGATGTCCACGGCGTCCTGCAGCTGCTCGCTGCGCACGCCGGTCATGGAGGACTTGAGCTTGCGTCTCGGCTTCTCGCCCTCCTCGCGCTCGATGAAGTCGGCAAACTCATCCTCCGAGTCGGAGGCTTCCAGGTCGGCGTCGCCCTCGTCCACGGGCGCGGTCTCGGGCTTGGGCTTCTCGGTCGCGTCCGCTTCGGGAGCGTCGTCGTCGTCGTCCCCGAACAAGTCGCGCTCGACGTCACGCACGGTCTTGGGTTTCTGTTTCTCCTTCCCGGACGCGCCCTTCTCGCGATCGGCGGCTTTCTGAAGGCGCTTCTTCTTCTCCTTGGGGCGCCTGAACCCCGTGACCTGGTTGTCCTCGAGGAGGTCGTAATCGTCCTCGTCCAGCTCCAGAGCCTGCGCCTTGCGCTTCTTCTTCTTCGCCGCGGTGTCCTCCTCGTCGTCGTCGTCGTCGCTCTCATCCTCCAGGACCGCGCCGCGCCGCTCGCGACGGCGGGCGACCACCGGGCCGTCGTCGTCGTCGTCGTCGTCGTCGCCGAGGCCCGCCTCCGCGGCCGTCGCCGCGGGCGCCACCTCGGGCTTCTCCTCGTCGGCTTCCAGAGGCGCATCCTCGGGATTCAGCTCGGGCGCGGCATCCTCGTGGTCCGACATCGCTCCGGCGCGCGGGTGGCTTCCGGGCTCGACCGATCAAGAGGCGGCGATTCCCGCGCCCCGCGACTCACGAGATCGCTCCTCCGATCCGCCGACGATCCACGGACGGACCCGATCCGCTCGTCCACGCACGTGTCACGCTCGACCAGACGAGACGCACGACGCGGTCGATGGAGACGATCGGCGAGAGGCCTTCCCTTCCGGTCGCGCGCGCGCTGCCGGGAGGTATGAGACCCGCCGACGCCCAAGCGCTTCGCTTCGTTTCATTCCCGCCGAGATTCGTCGCGCCTCGCGAGCGTCACATTTGCGGCCGCCGAAGGCTCGCCGAAAATCGAGACATATCCAGTATCTTATTAGTCATGACATTTTGTAAAACTCGGTTTCGACATTTTTCGGGGACTGCGTGCGTAGGCGAAAAAAAGCGCTCGCCGAAAAAGCCGAATCGATGCGTCGAACGTCGAAATCGTGAAACGAGAAAAAAACAATTCTCGGCTACTTCCAGTGTCTGTCCAGATCCTTCGCGAGCACCATCCCTTGCGTGGAGAGCGCGCCGACCGCCAGCGCCGCGAGGGTCACGATCAGCAGCAGATACGAGAACTCCTCGTCGAGCATGTCGTACGACCGGCTCGGGTGCAGGCGCGTGAAGAAGACATCCAGGCCGTGAGCGACGCACAAAACCGTGCTCTCCAGGCTCGCCGGCGCGGTGACGATACCCCGCAGACGCGCGACTTGGTACTTCGTGGTGACCCACGCTTTGGGCGCGATGGGGAGCACCTCGGCGTACGGCACGAGGCCCTCCTCGCGGTCCTCTCTTGTCGGCTTGGTCGGCCGCCGCGGATCCAGAAACCGCTTATCCAGCGCCAACACCTGGTCCGTCCCCGTGCCCATCAACACCTGGTGCGCCGTGACGCCCATCTTGGAGTACGTCGCGACGAGAATAGAAGCGCTCTGCCGCACAAAGTAGCTCTGCCCCATGACTCTTAACGGCGGCGGCGCGAACGAGCTCACCGTCTCGCGGTTGGCGTCCGCGGCGCCCGTCAGCGCCGCCACCATTAAATCACCAGCGGCGACGCCCTTGCGGTGCTCGCTGTCGTCGAAAAGCTCCAAGACGCTCATCGAAAAACGCCCGGCGCGTTGGTTGAAGTAGTGGTACACCACCCAGTTCTCGCACACCACGGCGTGAACCGGGCCGCGCGCTTCGGGATGCCGCACGCGGTACAGAACGCGGCCGGTCGCGGCGTCCAGCAGGTGCGCGCTCACCGCGGACGCCTCGTCGTTGACGTGTGACATATGTGTCGGCGCGACCGCGACGAAGATGACGTTCGGGGATAAGTACTTGAACAGCGTCGAGCGGTCGCCGAGCACGCGCGTCCAAGCAAACGTAGGTTCGTTCGCGGGCTTGGACGCGAACCCGACGATTGACCCGAGCTCCTGGGGGAATTTTGTCGCCCACGTCTGCGCGGCGCGGTACAGACGCGGGTCGCTTCCTTCGTCCGTCTCATCGTCCGTCTCGGACGGACGCACGAGCGCGTACCCGCGCACTTCGTTGTTTTCCTGGTCCACGGTGAAGAACGAGACGCGCTTCGCGTCGAGGCGCGCGGCGCGCGCGGCGTGAGGCGTATCGGGGAAGACGTGCGCCTTCGGCGCGTGCGCGTCCACCAGAAGCATCGCCGAGGGCTCGTGCGCCTCCTCTCCCTTTTCGTGCTCGTGCGCGCCGGGCAAAGGCAGCACGTGCGCAGCCTCGAAGGGCAACACCACGTCCGAGGTGATGCGACCCGTGTACACGTCCACGATCACCGCGCGCGTCTTGCGAGCGCGCGATTGCGCGACGTCATCTTCGTCGGAGACGGCATCCGCCGTTCCCAGGATGAGCGCGTGCTCGTCGTCGTCGTCGTCGCCGTCGCGCCACGGCAGGAGCACGGCGTACCTGTACGCGTCCGCGGGATCGCCCGCGGCGTCCACGCCGCCGCCCAGGAACGTGCGCCACAGCTGCCTGCCGTCGCCGTTGTGCAGGCTCACGAGCGCGCCGTCGGGGGAGAGAAACAAAATCTGCCGGCGGAACCCGTTGGCGTCGCGCGTCGGCAAAAGTTTGTCGCCGCGGCTCCGGCGTTGCGCGGTGAGCTCGGCGAGCTCAGCCTTCGTGGCGCGCTTGAACCGCGCCTTCGCGGCGAGGATCTGCGTCTGAAGGCTCTCGCGGAAGCTGGGGCGGACGCGCGAGTCGTCCGCCGCAGCCGCCGCCGCGCTCTTCGGCGGAGGCAGACGCGCGAACAGAACCTCGCCGGCGAGCGCCACGGACTCGTCGCGCGTCCACGCGACGTCCGCGCCGCGGAGCGACAGGGACGCGTCCGCCGTCGCCGCCAGCAGAGAGAGCGTTTCGTCCTTGGGGTCGACGGCCAGCCAGCACGCGGCCGCGGCGCCGCGCTCCAGGGGGGTCAGCGGTAGGTTCTCGTTGGGAAAAACAAGCGGCGACGCCTCGACGCCGGGCTCGAGCGAAAACGACTTCGCGACGAAGGCGTTTTCGGCGGCGTCGGCGACGACGGCGGCGACGCGCAGCGACGCGCGCCGCGCCGCGGGCGCCGTCTTCGACGCCTGCTTTGTGTCCGCGCGATCCAGCAACGCCGCGGGCGAGACCGCCGCGGGACACGCGCCGGACGAGTCCAGCGGCCACGACGCGAGCGCGCGCATGCGGTCCGCGGGCTTCCTGGACGCCGATCCGTCCGCGACAGGGTCCATCGCGATCAGCGCGCACGATTCCGATCCCGACGCGAGCGCCGCGCCGGCGCGCGCCGCCGCGACGTCGCCGGCGCCGTCCGCGCCGCGGACGGGCTCGAGCTTGATGGTCCCGCCTGGTGCGCCCAGCTCGAGCGCGGTGGGAACCGCGAAGACGCTCGCGACGTCTTTTCCTGCGCCGCGCGACCCGGCGAGCGCCAGGAGCTTCCCGAGGTCCAGCGCGAACAGCTTGGTGGGCGCCTCGTCGGCGCCGGCGCCGGCGTCGCGCGCCGCGCCGAAGACGGCGACGCCTTCCTTCGCGTCCGTCGCCGAGACGGTCATCTTCGAAATCGCGTCCAGGCCTTGCACGCCGGTCGCGATCGCGACGCGCCTGATGGCTCCCGACGTGCTGTCGATCTCCGCCGCGACCGGGTGGCCGCGCTCGGCTGTGGCGCCGACCGCGACGATCGAATCGTCGGCGCCGACGACGGCGAGCCGGTTGAAGCGCGCGACGTCGTCGCCGGCGTCGCCGCGCTCGTCGTCGCATCGCGTCGCCGCCTCGGCGGTCCACGCGATGACCCCGTCCGACAGCGAGCGCATCTGTACCTCCCCTCGCGCGAGCACCAGCACGTCTTCGGCGCCGTCGCCGTCGGCGTCGCGGCCGAGGGGAAGAAGGTCCACGCCGCGGTCGGCGCCGCGCTCCTTCGCCGCCTCGGCGGAGGGCGCCGCCGCCGTGTAGGTCACCGCCTCCCAGAGCAAAGTGCCGTCCTTCAGGGACCACCCGCGCAGGTACTTGCCGCCGCTGGAGAGCGACACGAGCACGCGGCCGGCCACCAAGAGGCGGTCCACGGCGTCGCCGGGCTCGAGCACGTGGCGCCACGCTGCGTGTGGAGGAGACGGAGGGAGGCGCGCGTGAAGCGGAACGACGCGGAGACGGGCGGTCAGACGTATGATGACGCGACATGATGACGCGCGATCGAGGTACGTCTCGTTCTATGGTCACTTTTCGGGGGGGGGACCGATCGTCGCGCGCGTCGAGTATCTGGTGGTGTCGGGTTGGCCGATTCGATCGGGCCGGGTTCGCTCGCTCGACGCACCTATGTCCCCGGTGTTGAAGTCCAGCGATCCGATGGCGCCCTGTTCCGTGGCGACGAAGGCGCGCTTGTTCGCCTTGGAGCCCGCGAACGTGGCGTGCGTGACGCGCCCGAGACGTTCCTGGTGCCAGTCGAAGGATCCCACCTGGTCCTCGTAGATCGCGGTCGCGGTCGTGGCGAGCGTCCCGAGGACGAGCAGCGCCAGCGCCGCCGCGATCGCGCGCCGCGCGCCACCTCCGTGGCGAATCATGTTCGCGCGCGGGAGCGTGCGTGTGCGTGTGGCGGTCGTCGTCGAGCGCAGATCGGCTCGAGGGCACGCGGGAACCCGGAAAAGCGAAAACCTGCAGTTTGCAGTTTGGCCCCGGAGAAAAAGTCTCACACGACGACGTCGCTTTTGTTGGCCGCCGCCGACAGACGACGCCTCGCACGCGACCATGAGCGGTCCCGGCGCGTTCGAGCCGTCTCCGGCGGAGGAGTACATCCCCGCCACCATCAAGGGAACGGGGTGGACGCGAGGCGGCGCGTTGCCTTCGGAATCCAAGCCCGGGGAGGACGAGCTGTGGTTCATTCAGGCGCCCGGCGACGTCTCCGTGGAGGACCTGCGAGGGTTGCGATTCAAGCTCGCGGGGGAGGGCGCCGGCGCGGAGATGGCCACCTTCAAGGCTGGCGGGAAGAAGTACAGGATGGTGGAGGAGGACGCGGAGACCGTATCCCGCATGTTCGTGCTCCCCCCCGCGTCGGGGAAGACCGAGTTCGCGCCCGCCGCGCGCGTGACGCGTCGCGTGACGCTGATGCGGAAAGCCAAAGGCGCCGGCGAGCAGGACGGCGGCGAGGAACCGGGTATGACCCCGGGCGGGGAGAAAAAGGCGAAGAAGAAAAAACGAGACAAGGGCGACAAGGCGAACGACAAGAGCGCTAAGAAAGTCAAACGGTAGGTTAGCGGCATATTGTTACAGTAACGATTCACTCTTTAAAACCGTGCCTCGTCACGCCGCGATGGTGGCCTTCTTGAACGCGTCCTTGAGTTCGTCGTTGCTGTGCACGAAGACGGACGCCGCGTCGAACATCTCTTTGTTCTCCTTGAACGCTTCGGCGCCGGCTTTGGCGAGCGCCAAAGCGCCGTCCTCGCCCCACACCTTCTGGTAGATGTCGTAGTCGTACTCGCCCTCCTCGAACGCCCACGGGTCGCAGGTTCGAGGCGAGATGGGGGACAGGGCGTACTTCATGGACTCGTAGAACTTCGTCGCGTGCGCGTTCGACGTCTGCACGGTGAGCACGACGCCGCACACTTTCGCTTTGCGCGCGAGCGACTCGCACAGCATCATGAGAAACTTCCCGAGGCCCCGCCGGCGCGCGCCGGGCGCGATCTGGAGCTCGTACACGTACAACACCGCGGCGCCCTCCTCGATGACGAAGCGGTAGTGCACGAAGCCGAGGGGCTCGTTCGGGTCGACGTTCTCTGTGTTTTCGGCATCCGCGGATGGCGTCTCGGCGTTGCGCGCGACGAGGAAACGCGCGTCGTCGCTCAGCATCTCCTCTTTTTTCTCCTTGCCCTCCTTCTTCCACGCCTGCGCGCCGTACACGGGCTTCATGTTCTTCTCGAGCAGGTTCCACATCCACTTCCGGTCCGACGCGGACAGCGCGCTCGCGTGCGGCACCGCCTCCACGGAGGTGCTCAGGCCGTTGCGCACGAACGGCTTCGCCAAGAAAGGCGCCAGGGCCTCGGACGGGTCGAGCGCATCCGCTTCTTTCACCGCGTCCTCGAGCTTTTGCAAGGCGGCGCGCTTCGCCGCCTTCGCCGCCTTCTTAGCGTCGGGAAGCTGTATCTTCACGCCGGTCTTACCCATGGTCGATATTCAGCCTGCGCCGAAGAGCGATGGAAGTGGCGGGGTCGCGGCGCGCCGAGCGAAGTTCAAGATTATTTTGAAAAAATCATGTGCTTCGAGCGTTTCAGGTTTCACGGCGAATGCCAGACTTGCCAGATGCCACGCGTTTCGGTCGGCACATCGCGTCACGAATCTCGGTCCCGAGATAACGTCCGGTGTCACAACGACACGCGCTCGAAATGGTTGGCATCGCCGCGGCGCCCCGCGCCACACGGCCTGCGTTGCGATCCACGTTATCGACGAGGGCGCGCTGTTCTTTCGTGAAGAGCGACGGGGGAGCCGTCAGCTCGAACCGTCGCGTGGCTGAGTCTCGTTCCACGTCATCGAAAAAAACTCGGCGTTCTTTCGTGCCGGGCGACGCCTCGGGTTCGGTGTTCGGCGCGATCGCCGGCGTCGCCGTGTTCCTGGCGTCGCCTTCGCCTTCCCTCTCGGAGCCGGGGCAGCGCCCTCCGCCCGTCGCTGAGATGCCGGGGGGATGCACGTTAGACGCGCTGGACCTGTTCAAGGACACGCGCGCGAAGTTTTCCCTCGAGGTTGGCACGGGGGCGCTTCCCGAGGCGGTGCTGGACCTCGCGACGTGCGACTACTCCGGCGCGAACATGGACGGGAAGGTTCTGAGCGGAGCGATCGCGTCCAACGCGACGTTCGACGACGTCAGCTTCACTGGCGGGGAGATGAGCCGCGCGAAGGCGGTGGACAGCTCGTGGAAGGGCGCCAACTTGAGTTCCACGAACTTCTACGAGGTGAACTTTGCGGGGTCCGACCTCCGCGGCGCAAACTTCGACAACGCCATCCTCACCAACGCGCGGTTCGGAAAGGACGCGAAGGGGAAGTGGGCCGACCTGGACGGCGTGAACTGGGATGGGGCATTGCTCAGCTCGTCGGACGCGCAACGCGTGTGCGAAAATCCGACCGTGGACGAATACGGACGAGCCATCTTGGGGTGCAGATGATGACGAAGACGCGCGTCGCGCGTCGCGCATCGCGATACTTTTATGATAAATAGACTACAATCGAAACGTCAATACTCCCACTCGGTTCCCTTCTTCTCCAGCAGCGCCTCTCGCAGTCGCTCCCTCATGCTCTCGACCTTGCCGCTGGTGGGCAAGCCCAGCGCCGCGAGCGCCGTGCGTATGCCCGTCTTCGAGAATCCGTCCACGTCCGCGGGCCCGATGGCGTCCGCGCGAACCGCCGCGTTAATCTCCGCCGTGGACGCGATGCTCCAGTCCATCGCCGCGCCGCCGTCCGCGCTCGCCGCCGCCGCCGAAATCGACGACTCCAGCCGCGTCTCCAGGCTGGGCCCCGCCTCCGCGCCGTTCCGGCGGCGCAGAAGCGAGTACTCCTCCTTGATGAACACCTCCTTCTCCAGGAACTCGTACGAAGGCTCGCTCGGGACGACGCACACGCACTCGGAAGAGCCGTCTTGCCCCATGGCGAAGATCTGAAACGCGCTCGTCCTCGTCTTGAGAATGCGCGCCACGCCGCCGACGCCCATGAAGTCGCCACCCCGCGCGGGGTCGCGCGTCGCGGCGGCGCCGACGCGCGACTCCGTCAGCGCGTACGTGCTCTCGAACGTGTCCAGGAAATCCATCGCGCGTTTCTTCCAGGGCCCGATCCCGAAGTCGCTGATGATCTGGCCGGACTCCACCCACTGCGGGTTCACGAGCAAAGTGATCTGAGTGCCGTTCGCGTCGCCCAAAGATGCGAGCGTTTTGAGCGCGTCCAGATCCTGCGCGTTGGGAATCACCAGCGCGCGCACCGTCCCCGCCGCGTTCTGCAGAACGCCCACCGGGTCGTTGTCCTTGTCCACTCGCTTCGCGGACATTTCTCCCCCGTTCGGGTCCACCAGGCGGATCATCGCGCTCGCGGTCTCCATCGCCACCTTGTACACGTCGGCGTCGTTCATGCCGTAGTCATCCGCCTCGACGGAGGTGAACTCGCTCTTCCGCTGATTGATCGGAAGCAGGAGCTGAACGCGCTGCCTGCGGTGCGAGCCCCCCTCGGGGGAAGCCGCCAGACGCACAGCGGCGGCGCACTGCGCCACCTGCTCCGCGCACGTCTGCGGGAGAGGCTCGAGCGCGGACGCGCTCACCGCGGCGACCGCGAAGGACCGGCGCGCGCCAGCGTGGCACGGACTCAGCCTTCGCGTGCTGACTTGGCATAGCGGATCCCTAGGCCCAGCGGAGAGGCCCCGCGCGGGGGCGCGGAGGGAGGGGCTGGCACACACGCTGGATGAAGATGCGAGCATGATGCGGTCGGCAAAACGACGAGAGCTCAGCGCCCGACCGGCGTGCTCGCGAGCGCGCGCGGTTGTGGTGATCGCGTCATCGGCGATCTTTTCGTCATCGGCGTCGACCGAAACCGTCTCGGACGCAATCCCGCACGTAACCGAGAGGCGCGGAGGGCGTCGACGTCGTCTTCTGCGCGCAAAAAATGAATGATATACCCTCACGGAAACGCTCCAAACGCTCCACACCCCAGTGCGTCGAGATCACATGACGGAGGTGACCTTGAACTCCAGCTCGGGCGCCTCCTTCTGCGCCGCGGCGGCCGCCTCGGGCGAGCACACCGCCACCACCTTGGCCTCCGGCCCGCGCGCGGCTTCGAGCGTCTCGCCAAAGGCGCGGAAGTCCTTCTGCGTGGTGCCCAGCACCTCCTCGCGGCGCTGCTGGCGCTCTTCGTCCTTCACCTTGAGCAGGTGGCGCATGAGCGCGGTGTAGCCCTTGGCGTCGGGGAGCTGGTACGCGTCCAGGTCGCCCATGGTGCCGATGATGGACTTGGTGAGCTCCTCGCCCTCGATGTCCAGGCTTTTCAAAAAGTCCACCGTGCCGTCGTAGTTCGCCACCGTCTTCATCAGGTTGGGGTCGCGGTAGGACAGGTACGAGAACATGCCGCTGTGCGAGTCAAAGTCGGAGAACCCGCCGTACGCGCCGCCGGAGACGCGCACGCGGTCCCACAGCCAGGTGGTCCCGAGCAGCTTGTTGATCACGTACGCCGAGCCGTGCAGGTCGTACCCCGCCGCGTACAGGTTCGCGCCCTTGCCCACGTAGTTCACCTGCGTGGGCACGGTGATGAGCTCGTTCATCGACGGGAGCACGAGCGAGGAGGACCAGGGTTCGGTGGCCGCGCCCGCGCCGGTGGCGGGCAGCGCGTTCAGGAAGGACTCCACCGCGGACGCGGTGGACTCGAGCGTCTTGGCGTCCGCGGTGAGGTTAGTCACCGAGCCGGCGCGCGCGACGACGGCGGCGCGAATCGCCTCCAAGTCCGCCACGACGCCGTCCCAGTCCTTCTCGACGCGTTCCGCCAGAACCTTGAGGTACTCCAGCTGCGCGAGGCCGCCCAGCTGCTCGTTGACGTAGCCCGCGACGGAGTCCATGGCGTCGAGGCGCCCGGCGGCGACGGAGTGCCCGCCGGACTGCACGCGCGACTCGGCGCCGGCGCGCGACTCGAGGACGAGCTGCTTGAAAATCTCGCGGTCGTCGAGCTTCGCCTCGAGAAGCATCTCCGCCATGAGGTCGTGCAGCACGCCCGCGTTGGCGGCGGTGGACTTGCCGCGGAGCACGAGGTACGCGGCGACGTCGTCAGTGCCGCGGATGCTCGAGGCGAAAGGCGAGAGCGAGAACCCGCCGGTGGTCGCGCCGATGGTCTGGTCAAACTCCACGAAGTCGCGCTTCGCCGTGCCCATGCGCTGCATGGCGCGGCACCACAGCGGCACCAGCGGCATCAGCTCCATGGGGACCGCGTGCAGGTCCTGCCGGTTCGCGTTCGAGGGTTGAGCGTGGTCAGCGGGAATCGAAGGGTCTGCGTTTCACGTCGCGACGCGCGCGAAAGCCGGTCGGAACCGAACGAAGGCGCGAGACGGATGTGACGTCGCAGCGAAACGGGCGCGGAGTGAGACGCTCCGCGCGCCGCATTATAGCGGCGTCTACGTGTCTTCTCGCACTGACTAATGTGCCTACGCGCGATGGCCCACTTTTCAGCGAGGCCCGCGCGCGGCGTGGTATGCAGTGCAGATGGGCGCAGGCACACGCCCACAATGGTGTGTGTCGCGTCGAAAGGGAAAATCCAAACATCCAAAACCCGCGCGCGCGAATTCATCGTCGAAAAAAAATCCGCGTACACTCACCATGAGGTGCTCGGCGTACAGAATCTCGGCGGTGGCGATGTCGTGCGTGAGCATCTCGGTGGCGCCGACGGCGGTGACGTCGGTGGGAATGGACTTGGCCTCCTTGGGGATGTCTGAGACCAGGAGCGTGGGAACGCACGCGAGCGCCTCGGGGCTATCCGGCGTCTCCTGCAGCCGCTTGAGCTCCTCCGTCTCCGCGACCACCTTCTCGATCTCCTCGGGAGAGAGGCCGGCGCGGTACGCCGCGATGCGCGCCTTCTCCTCGTCATCCTGCGCCTTGGCCATAGCCTTGTCCGGGTTGAGCTCGATCGTGACCTGGTGCGTGTTGTCGATGAGCAGCTTCTTGATGAGCGGGCGGAACACGTCCTCCTCGGCCATGCGCTTCTTGAGCTGCGCGAGCGGCTCCTCGAAGCGCAGGGGCATCACCGGGTCGCCGTCGTACAGCCACGCGCTGAGCGAGCGCAGCATCAGCGACAAGCCGCGCGGGAATCGCCCCGTGTTGTTCTCGCGCATGGAAAACTCGATGGTGTTCACGGACGAGTCGATGGCGGCTTGCGTGAACCCTTCTTTCGCGATCGACGCGATGGTGTCTTCGATGAGCTTCTCCACCTTAGGGATGTCCTCCTTCGCGACGCCCTTGAGCCCGATCGCGAACGTGGGCTGGCGGAGCTCGTCCTCCAGGCCCCAGCCCACGATGGCCTCGCCCAGCCCCGACTCCTCCAGCGCCATGCGCAGCGGCGCCGCCGGCGAGCCCATCAGCAGGTTGTCCAGGAACCCGACCGCGAGCGCGGTCTCCTGGTCGAACGGCCCGTCGTTCAAAAGCCAGTTCACCTGCACGAAGGACTTCTGCTGCTCCTCGCCCTCGCCCGCGACGTACGACGCCACCACGCGCTTGGGCTCGGCGAAAAACGGCTGCGTCGCGACGGAGGAGTCCACGTCTTCGCGCTCGAATTCGCTCAGGAACGAGTCGAGGAGCTCGAGACGCTCCTCGACGTCGTCGTCGCCGTAGAACCACAAACGCGCGTTGGAGGGGTGGTAGAACTTACCGTGGAACGCCTTGAACTCGTCGAAGGACAAATCGGGAATAACGCGAGGGTCACCGCCGGAATCCACGCCGTACGTGTTGTCGGGGAAGAGCGCTTGCTGAGCTTCGCGCGCCAACACGCTGTCCGGGCTGGAGTACACGCCCTTCATCTCGTTGAACACGACGCCTTTGAACGTCATCTCGCCCTCCGGCGAGTCCAGCTCGTAGTGCCAGCCCTCCTGCAGAAACGTTTTTTCGTTGGTCATGCACCGCGGGTGGAACACCGCGTCCAGGTACACGTCCACCAGGTTCTTGAAGTCCTGCAGGTTGCACGACGCAACCGGGTAGCACGTGCGGTCCGGGTACGTCATGGCGTTGAGGAACGTGTTGAGCGACCCTTTGATAAGCTCCACGAACGGCTCCTTGATGGGGTACTTTCTAGAGCCGCACAGCACGGAGTGCTCGAGGATGTGCGGGATGCCGGTGGAGTTGGCGGGGGGAGTGCGGAACGTCACGCCGAAGGTCTTGTTCTCGTCGTCGTTGGAAAGAGACATCACCTCCGCGCCCGTCTTTTCGTGCTCGAACAGAAACACCTTGGCGTCGTACTCCGCGACGTACTCCTCGCGCAGGAGCTTGAACCCGTGAAGATTCGCCGGGGGCTTCATCTCCACGGGCGCGATGGGCGCGGCCACGGAGCGGCACGTGTGCAGGCGCCGCGCCTGCGGCGCGCGGCGCAGCGCCGCGCGCGCCGCGCAGGGCGCGGCCGCGGCGGGCGCGACGGCGGAGGCGACCATGCTGGAGCCGAACGTGCGAAGCGTCGACGCGGCGGGAAGCGACTGGGTGCCGGCGGATGCGACGGACGACGCGACGCGCGCGCGAACCGAGTGAAGCGCGGTGACGAGGGCGCGTCGAGCGGGCGCCGTCTTGAGATTCGGAGATCGGAGGACGGGAAGGTCCAGCGAAGCCCTGAGCGATGTGACGGCATCGGCTTCACGATCCGTCGCTTAACCTGAGCACGTGCACGTGGCGGGCTCGGCACTTCGAGAAGTCGAGTTTTATTGGCCGATTTTACACACAAGTGGCAGTCTGGGAATAACGAAAATGCGCCGTTCGGAGGTCCGCGTAAACCCTCGATTCAGGGTTCGTTTCGCCCGTCGGAGGATGTCGGATCTCGATGTCGGACTCGCCACTTATCCTCGATTCTCGGCCACGAGCGCCTGCGCCATTCCGACACTTGCAGAAGCGCCCAAGTGACGCGTCTCTCGCCACTCGCACTTTCCCCGTGCACGACAAGACGACTAAGATGGCTTCCATGACCATCTCCGCCGCCGCCGCGCGCGTCGCCGCGCCCGTCCGCGCGCGATCCGCCAAGTCCGCTCCCGCCCCCTCCTCGGCGTCGATGCGCGCGCGCGGCGTCGCCGCCACCGTCTCGCTCGGCCCCCGGCGCGGCGCCTCCGTGATCGCCTCCGCGGGCCTCCCCCCCAACCTCGCGGGCATGATGGGCAACATGGACCCCGAGAAGCTGAAGGAGATCCAGGCGGCGTACGAGCAGGCGATGAAGGATCCCGAGACGGCCAAGAAGGTGAACGCGCAGATGGCGCAGATGCAGGGCATGATGAACAACCCGATGGTCGCCAAGCAGATGGCCGCGATGAACAACATGATCTCCAACCCCGACATGCAGCGGCGCATCGCGGGCCTGAAGGACGACCCGGATTTCCAGGAGTTCTTCCAGGACGTGCAGAAGAACGGGCCGAGCGCGATGATGAAGTACTCCAACGACACCGCGTTCCTCAAGAAACTCAACGATAAGCTCGGCGGCGAAGACGCGATCCGCGCGGCGGTGGGCGGGGCCATCCCCGTGGACGCGCCCGGAGGCGCGGCCGCGCCCGCGGCGCCCGCGCCCACGCCCGAGGTGGAGACCCTGCACGACGCCGCGCGGTACGGCGACACGGAGGCTGTGGAGGACTTCATCGCCGTCGGGAAAGACGTCGACGCGCGCGACTCGTCGCAGCGCACGCCGCTGCACTACGCCATCGCGTTTGGGAAGGGCGACGCCGGCGAGGAGATCTTCAACATGCTCATGGACGCGAACAGCGATTTGACCGCCGTGGACGAGAAGAAGAACACGCCGCTGCACTACGCCTGCGGCTACGGCAAGACCTTCGCCGTGCGCGCGCTGCTGGAGAAGGGGTGCGACGTGAGCGCGAAAAACGGCACCGGGAAGACCCCGCTCGACCTGGTCAAGTTGGAGGCGAAGAACCCCATCAACGAGGAGGAGGACCTCCTCGCGAAGCTCGGGGCGTGAGCGGCGAGGAGCGACGGACATTTTTGAAGACGGAGGGGACGTAGCGGAGAGAGGTGCAGGGAGTTGGCGTTGTCACGCATCACAAAACATTCCCTGACTGACGAGCCAGCCGCGCGTCGCGCGCGTCGCTTCCGACGGCGCCGAGGCCCACCATGGACAGCCGTCGTGCGCCAAACGCGATCGGCGTCGAAATCTCATCCGATTGGCGATTCGACAGGCGATACAACGACGATGGCGTGTGCTGACGCGCCGCACTACGACAGGCGCTCGCGGTCGACCAGGGGTCGACGCGATGCGCGCGTCGACGTCGGCGTCGATGGCGGTCGCCTCGACATCGCGCGCGGCGGCGTGCGCGTCGCACGCGCGGCGGGTCGCCGGCGCCGCGGTGCGCCGCGACGGGTGCGTGGTTCGCGCGGCGATGCGCCGCGAGCGGCATGCCGGGCGAGGACGCTCGGCGTGGGCGGTGCCGCGCGCGACTGCGCGCGGCGGGGATGACGACGCCGACGAGCCGCGGCGAGTCGAGATCGACGTGCCTTCGGAGTGGCGGGACGGACCGGAACCGGCCTCGCCGTTCGCGTCTCTGTTCGAGCGCGCCGCCGAGTCGGGGGGGGGAGACGACGAAACGCGCGCGCGCGCCGAGGGCGAACGTCTCGAAGATGGTGAACGAGAAGAACGCGCGACGCGCTCCGAGACGACCGAGGCGTCTCCGTTCTGCTCGATCTCGTTCATCGACGAGAGCGTGGACGACGGCGAAGGCGTGTTCGACGCCCCGATGGCCGGACGCGAGTCGGTGACGAGCGAGAACGAACCGCCGGGCGCGCCCGTCGCGGCGTGGCCGCCGTGGCTCGCCGAGGAGGTGGCGGCGACGTTCGACGAGGCGGAGGAGCGCGCGCGCGCGGAGACCCGGGACGATGAGTCTTCTTTGTCGGAGGTTTCTCCTCTTTTTTCGGAGGTACCGAAAGCACCCAAACCTGCGCGTCCCGCGGTGGTGGTGGAGTCCGCGCTGGTGGAGGTGTGCGCGGGCAAGGCGTGCGCCAAGAAGGGCTCAGCGGAGATCCACTCGGCCATCGCCGGCGCGGCGCCGGCGACGTGGCGGTGCGAGCAGCGCCGAAAGTGCTGGGGCCTGTGCCAAGCCGCGTGCGTGGTGCGCGTCACGAAGGGCACGGCGCAGACCACGCACGTGCGCGTGACGCCCGCGACGGCGGTCGCCACGGTGGTCACGCCCGACCGGCCGCTGGGGTACGTCCCGCGGTCCAACTTTGTGTACGAGAAGCCGAGAGAAGAATTCACAAAAGAAAAAGCCGCCGCCGACGAAACGACGCGCGTCTCGGCGGCGGGGCCGTCTCTGCCGTGGAAGCCGCCGGCGAGTTTTGGCTTGATGGCCGCCGCCGCCGCCGCGGTGGAGAAGGGCGTGGTCGATCCCGTCGCGCGCGAGAAACTCGCGCCGGAGACGGACGAGGCGAAGACAGACCGACGCGAGGCGAAACAAAAGGCGGTTCGGCCGGGTCTGACGCGCGCTAAGCGCGCGTCCGAGCGCGCGGCGACGGTTTTCGGCGGCGCCGCCGAGTACGGTTTCGAGTCGACGAACCGAAAAGGAGATACGTGAAGGTTGGTTTCACGTGCGGCACACTACCGACACTACCGACACATGGACGCGATCGAGACGTGAAAGACTTTTTGTGAGCTTTGAAAGACGAGAGGGAAAGACGACCAATTTTCACGACGACGCTCTATCATCGAATCAGTGTACAACGCGTCTCGAACAAACGGTGGCGCGCGGCGGCCCTCCGCGACGCGACGCCTCCCGGCGAAAATCCAACCCCGAATAAATAACTACCCTACATCGTGCGTCTTCTTCTTTCCAAAGTCCCTTTCCACAGGCGACGCACGTGACTTCTGGAGAAGCGAGACGTCACTTCACCGCGGGTCCGCCCGCGGGCGCCACCCTGGCGATGGCCATCTTGAAGCTGTCGAAAGCGCTGGTCCCTCCGGCGAGCGTGGGAAACGACCCGGGGTTCGAGACGCCCTCCGCCATCGCCGCCGTCGCCGTCTCAACCATCGCCGCCACCGACCCGAGGTCGCCCGCGAGCATCGCGCCCCAGTCGCCCGAGTTCATCGTCGCCAGCCCGAGCCGCTCCACAGACGCGACGTCGTCCAGCTTCTCCAGCTTATCGCCCAGGGCGCTGAGCACGAAGGATGAGCCGTTGCGCGGCAAACGGTGCGCGAGCTCCTTCGGCGTCGACGCGTCGCGCGCCGTCGGCGACGGCAGCGCCGCCTCCTTCATCATGAGCTCCGCGACGTCCGGTGGCAGCGCGACGTTCAGGCTCGACGTCAGCGCGCGCGCGGTTTCCAGGTTGGAGAGGCTCGAATTGTCCTCCCCGCGAGGCACGCCGGGGAGCGTCTCCTCGCTCGGGGGAGGGCGCGAGGCCCGCTTGCGGAGCAGAGGAGGAGGCGCCTCGGGCTTGCCCGGCGTCGTCGCCGGCGTGCGCGTGCTCCACGCCGCCGCCGCCGCGGGTTCCTCCTTGGGCGCGAATCGCCCCGAGGCGTCGCGCGCCAGCGCGGCGTGTTTCCGCCCGTCGTCCGCATCCTCGGCGTCGCGCTTGCGCTTCTTCTTGCCCTTCGCGCCCTTGGCCTCCTTGACGATGCCCTTCTGCTTCATGACGCGCTCCACGTCTTCGTGCCCCGCCGCGCCCTTGACGCCGTTGGGGCGCAGCGTCTTCCCGGCGCGCGCCGCGGCGGCTTTGGCGGCGTCGACAGCCTTCTCGGCGTCGTCCGCCTCCGCGGGGGACACCAGCTTACCGGAGGCGTCGATGTACCTGTGGCCGGTGAAGTGCGCCTGGAACCAGCGCGCGCGGCACTGCTGCGCGGTGCGGTCGCGCATCTCCTTGGCAATGGCGCTCCAGTTGGCGCCGTGCCGCACGCGGAGCTCCGCCAAACTCCGATCCTCCTTGGTGCTCCAGGGCTCGCGACGCACGCGCGGGTCGAGGTGCCGGCGCCAGCGGCCCATGCACTGCTGATCCGTGCGCCCGTCCATGTGCCGCGCGATGTCCGCCCAGCGCAGGCCGTGCGTCTCCACCAACGCGGTGAGCTGCGAGGGGTCGCGAGAGGATCGGTTTTTTTTTTCGAGGTGAGCTGTCTGGAGGAGCGTTTGACTTTTTCGGAACTGGCAAAAGTGCAAAAGCCGCGGTCGCTTTTCACGACGAAATCGTGACTGTTTGCTAGTGCGTACGCGCGGTTTCGGGCCGATGGCGGGCAATGTGCGCGCGTACCTTGGCGTCTTCGTCGTCGCTCCACTTATCCTTTCGGATGTTGGGGTTCACCTTGTGGCGCCAGCGCTGCGCGCACTGCTGGCCGGTGCGGCCGGGCATCTCCTCAGCCACGGTGGCCCAGCGGTTGCCGTACTTCGCCTGGGGGTACGGGCGATGGAGATATCGTGAGTGACCGCGCAGTTGTCGCATCGCGAAAAGTCGAGCGTCGGACAGACGAGGCGAGCTCGCGTCGGGGGGGAGGCTGGGCGTACCTGGAGGCGGGAGAGGACGACGTCCTCGGCGTCGGTCCATGGCGCGCCCTTGAGGTCAACGGGGTCGGCCATGAGGGCTGCTTGGGGTGTTGAGAGCTTGCGCTTTACGAGAGTGAGCGCGGGGTCGTTGAAACTGGCTTTTTCAGGAGCCGAATACGACAAGTGTCAGTTTTTTTTCTCTTTTGTCACTTTGTCAGACTGCTTCGTCTATACGTGCCGCGAATTCGCCCGATGTCAACTCCGTTCTTCGCAAGCAGGATGTCCGCGCCCCGCGAAAAATAAAAACGCGCGATCGATCCGCAGTCACTCGAGACGAAAGGCACGACGCTCTTCTCTTCAGCTCGCGTCGTCGTCACGGCAGAGAACACGCGACGCGAGGGAGGATGAGCGCGGTCGCCTCGCGATCGGCGGTCGTCCCCGCGGGGACCTCTCGAGGCGTGCGTCGAGACGGTCGCTTCGGTCGCGCGGCCAGGCACGCGCCCGCGACGTCCCGTGTCTCGCGTCGCGCGCGCTTCGTCGCGGGCGCAGCCGCCGACGTCGAGTTGCCCGAGAAGCAGGAGGCCATCGATGACGCGGGGGTCAAGCCCGGGTCGCTGACCCGCGCGGTGATGGCGCTGGAGGACGACAGCGCGGAGGCGATGTTCGAGTGCATCCTGGATTGGGCCACGGAGACGAAGAACATGGAGCTGTACGAGGCGCAGGAGGAGGCCATCATGGAACTCGTCGAGGGCAACAGCGTGCTCCTGACCACCCCCACGGGGAGTGGCAAGACCCTCGTCGCGACCGCCGCGATCGCCGCCGCGACCGCCAGAGGAGACGTACGTACCCGCGAAAGCGTTCGGAGGCTCCCCGGCGCGCGCATCGCCTCGGAATTCCGCGTCCGAGGCGGCATCCACCCGAGACGCGACGCTTATCCGTCCCGACTTTTCGCGATCGCCGAGCCACCGTCGGTGCCGAGAAACGCGCTCTCCACGCGACGCGAGCCGAACCGTCATCCTCCATCGCGTTTGAAGAGACGCGCGTCTGACACGTTTCCCGTCGCGTTTTCGAAAAACGCCTCCCGAAAACAAAAAAACAGGCTGCCTGGTACACCGCCCCCCTGAAAGCCTTGGTGACGGAGAAGTTTTTCCAGCTCGTCAACGAGTTCGGCGCGAAGAACGTCGGTTTACTCACCGGCGACGCGTCCGTGAACCCGACGGCGCCCATCCTGTGCTGCACCGCGGAGGTTTTAGCCAACGCGTCGCTGCGGCGCGGCCGCGAGCTGGATTGCGGGCTGGTGGTGGCGGACGAGTTCCACTTTTACGCGGACCCCGACCGCGGGTGGGCGTGGCAAGTGCCCATGGTGGAGATCCCGGACGCGCAGTTCCTGCTGATGTCCGCCACCTTCGGGGACACCTCCAAGTTCGTCAAGCTCCTGACCGCGAACGCCGCCGGCCGGGACGTCGCCGTCGTGGGCGGAGGCGACCGCCCCGTGCCGCTGACGTACGAGTATCGGACCACCACGCTTCTGGAGTCGGTCAAGGCGCTCCTGGACACCGAGCGCGCGCCGGTGTACATCGTCAACTTCACGCAGAAGACGGCGAACGAGCGCGCGCAGGACCTGTGCTCGACGCTGGCGCTGACGAAGGAGGAGAAGCGAGCCCTGAACGACGAGCTGGGCGCGTTCAAGTTTGACACGCCCGTGGGGAACGAGCTCAAGCGGTACATCTCGCACGGCGTCGGGGTGCACCACGCGGGTTTGTTGCCAAAGTACCGCCTTCTGGTGGAGAAGCTCGCGGGTAAGGGCTTGCTGAAAGCCATCTGCGGCACGGACACCCTCGGGGTGGGCGTGAACGTCCCCATCAGGTCCGTCCTGTTCACGCAGCTGTGCAAGTTCGACGGGAACAAGACGCGCCTGCTGACGACGCGCGAGTTCCAGCAAATCGCGGGCCGCGCCGGCCGCCGCGGCTTCGACGACGAGGGCTTCGTGTGGTGCCAGGCGCCTCCGCACGTGGTGGAGAACCTGCGCAACGAGCAGAAAGCCGCGGAGGCGGCGGCGAAGGGGGGCAAGGGCAAGAAGTTCAAGAAGGCGTCCCCTCCGGACAAGGGTTTCGTGATGTGGAACGAGGACACGTTCCGAAAGGGCGAGACGGGCGCGCCTGAGACTCTGGACAGCTCCTTCGAGGTTACGCACGGGATGATTTTGGCGGTGCTGTCGCGCCGCGGCGACGGCAAGCGCGGGATGTACGACCTGCTTCGCAAAAACCACGAGCCTAAAATCAGGCAGAGGAAGCACCAGAAACGAGCCATCTCCATGTACCGCTCCCTGCGCGACGCCGGGATCGTTCAGGAAGCCGGCGCGATGGAAACGTCGGGGCGCACCGTGACGCTCGGGTTCGATTTGTCCGACCGGTTCGACCTGACGCAGCCGCTCTCGCTGTTCGCGGTGGAGTTCCTGCCCACACTCCTGAAGCTGCACGGGGAAGACCACGCGTCTCGGTCGAAAGGGCGCGACGAGGCGTACGCGCTGGACGTGCTGTCCACGCTGGAGTCCGTGCTGGACACGCCGGCGGCGGTGGTCAACGCGCAGGTTTCGCGTTTGAAGCGCCGGAAGATGGCGCGGATGAAAGACGACGGGGTGGAGTTTGACGACCGCATCGCTGTGCTGGACGAGATGGAAGCGCCCGCGCCTCTGCGCGAGGCGCTCGAGTCGCACTACGAGCACTTCCGAAGAGCGCACCCGTACGTGGGCAACGAGACGGTCAAACCCAAAGCCGTCGCGCGCGAGATGTACGAGCTCGGGTTTGACTTTAACAAGTACGTCGTGCACCACGCGCTGAACCGGTCTGAGGGCGTCGTGCTTCGGTACCTCACCGACGCGTACAAGTCTCTCGTGCAGAACGTCCCCGCGAACCTGAAGAGCGACGCCGTGGAGGACCTCGAAGCGTGGCTCGGGGAGACTATTCGACAGGTTGATTCGTCGCTCATCGACGAGTGGGAGGCGCTGAAAGACCCGGTCGCGGCGTCCAGAGCCAAGGACATGGAGGAAGCCGCCCAAATCAAGGCGGCGGCGGAGAAGGACGCGCGCGTCGCGTTTTCCTCCGGGCGCGCGTTCCGCGTGATGGTCCGGAACGCCGCGTTCCGCTGGGTGCAGCTCCTGGCGGAGGGCGACGAGGAGGACATGGCAGAGCTCGCCTCGTATCCGCCCGCGCGCGACCGCGCGCGGCCCTGGACGGTGGACGAGATGTACGAACTGATCGACCCGTTCTGGCGGAGCGGGCACGCGTCCATCGCCGTCGACCGCGAAGCGCGGTCGCCCGAGTACTTTTCGCTCGACGACGTTTCGGACGCGCAAAACTGGAAGGTGACGCAGCGGCTTGTCGACCCCGCGGGGGACCTGGACTGGGTCGTCGAGGGCGAAGTGGACGTCGCCGCGTCCGAGGCGGAAGGCCGGGCGGTGCTCCGTCTGTGCGCGATCCGCAGCGAGGGAGGCATCGAGCAGGACGCCGACGACGCGGCGGCGGCGCCAGACTTCTCTGACGTCCCGGACGAAGACGACCTGTGGGCGGCGTACGAAGAGGAGGAGGCGTCCCAGGAAGAGGAAGAGGAAGAGGAAGAGGAAGAGGAGAAATGACACCTGGACATCCTCTACCTAGTAGCTACCGCTAGAATATTCGAACAGCGCTACGCTCTACTTCCTACGCGGCGCGCGGCGCCGTGCTACCGTTCCGGCGGATGAGATTATCAATCGCGCAATCACTTTTTTTTCTCCTTTCTCGGCTTGGCTTTGTTTGTCGCCGCCGCTTCGGTCGGGTCCTCCGGCCAGAAGTGCTTCGGGTACCGCCCGCGCATTTCCTTGGCCACGTCGTGGTACGCGTCCGCCCAGAAGGACGCGAGGTCAGTCGTGACCTGGACGGGCCGGCTCGCGGGCGAGAGCAGGTGCACTTCCACCGGGACGCGCCACCGGTTCGACCCGACAGTCACGCCGACGAACGGGCTCTCCTTCATGCCGAAGAGTTCCTGGAGCCTCGCCCTGAGCACCGGCGCGCCGCCTGGCGCGTCGTAGTCGAGCTTCAGCGAGCTCCCCGAGGGCACCGTGAACTTCGCGGGACACGCCTCGTCCAGCAAACGCTGCTGGTTCCAGGAGAGGAGGTTCCGCAACGCGCTGTTCCCGTCCACGCGCTTGCGGAGCGCGCTCTTGCTCGAGACGCCGGCGAGCATCGGCGCGAGCCACTCGTCGGCGGACGCCGCCAACGCGTCGTCGCTCAAGTCGGGGAGGAATACCTCGTCGTCAAACACCTCGACGGAGTCTTCGTCGACGTCCCCTTTCTCGTTTCTCTCTCGTTTCGCAGCCAGAGCTCTGGCGCGGAACCACAGGGCGCGCTTGCGCCACGCCTCCGTGTCCTCGCTCCACCCGAGCGCCTCGCGGACGCCCATCTCGCGCACGCCCTGCAGCATCGCGCGCGCCACCGCGTCAGGGTTGGCGTCGGCGGCGACGGAGGATTCGCGGAGCGTCGCCTCTCCCACCGCGAGCTGCCGCCGGCACACCACGGCTTTGCTCGCGGTGGCCCAGGTCACGACATCGCGCGAGACGCAGAGGTGGGGGTACAGGCATCCGCCCGGCTCGAGCGCCGCCGAAGGGACAATCGCCGCGACGCGCGCGCGGTCGTTGCGCGAAACGACGTTCCCGCCGCCGCCGTACCCGCCGCTCGCGTCGCCGGCGAGGTCGGCGATGGCCAGCACCTCCGCCGCGGCGAGCGGGTCTGTTCCGGGCACGGTCGCCGCGCCGTTCCCGCTGGACAGCTTGTGCGCGCCCGATCCGCGCGCGCGCTTGACGCCGACGCGGTCGGGGTACGCCATGGCCAGCAGCGCGCCGCACTCGTCCGCGCCCTCGCCGAGCAGGAAAGGAAACACCGCTCCGGCGGGGTCGCCCGAGCCCACGCCCTCCGCTAACGAAACACGCGCGGCTCCGTCGCCGTCGCCCTCGTCGTTTCTCGCGAGGCCTCCCAGCGCCCTCAGGAGCTGCTCCGCGACCGCCTTCGCCTCCCTCGTCGCCGCGCGATCCACGTCGTTCGGGTCGTACGCGGAGAAAGGAGAAACGCCGGTCGCGCCGGCGGCGGCGTTCTTCACGGCGGCGCGAGCGCCGCCGCCCGCCGGGCGCCCGCGCGGCGCGCCCTTCATCTTCCCGCGCTTTTTGCCGCTCTGGATCTTCGTGCCGATGGGCACGCGCGTGGGCGCCGAGGAGGTGGCAGGTTGCGCCGCAGAAGGCGGGACCTCCGTGACGTCCGGAAGGCCTCCAAGGAGGCCGCGCGCGCCGCCCGCCTCGCCCTCAGCGTCCCAGAGCGCGCCGACGCGCGCGCGCACGTCCACCGGCGCGTCGCGGCCGCGCAGCACGTCTCGCTCGCCCAGCACCGCCGCCAGCTGGCACGCCAGCCTCGCGCTTTCCGGCCCACGCGAGCCCGCCCACAGCAGCATGCGCGCGATGCGCGGGTGCGCCGGCAAACGCGCCATCGCCTTGCCCGTCGCGGTGACCCGCCCCGTGCCCGCCTCGAGCGCGCCGAGGCGCTCCAGCAGGTCGCGCGCCGCCGCCATCTGCCCCGCCGGCGGCGGGTCCAGCCACGGCAGCGCCGCCGCCGGATCCGCCAGCGCGGCGCCCCCCCCCCACGCCGCGAGGTTCAGCGCGAGCGGCGCGAGGTCGGCGCTGGAAATCTCGGGGGGGGTATCCGCGGGGAGCGAGGCGTGCGTGGTTTCGGACCACAGGCGGTAACATGTGCCGGGCGCGACGCGCCCGGCGCGCCCGCGCCGCTGGTCGGCGCTCGCCACCGACACGCGCGCGACGTCCAGACGGGTCATGCCCTTCCTGGCGTCGAAGCGCGGCGTCTTGCGGAGCCCGCTGTCGACCACCAGGCGCACGCCCGGAATCGTCAGCGAGCTTTCGGCGATGGGCGTGCTGACCACGACGCGCCTCGAGCCGGGAGGCGCCGCCTTGAGCGCCGAGGCTTGGTCCTCGCGCGACAAACCGCCGTGCAGCGGTAAGACGAGCTCCGGCTTGACGCGCGGTTCGTTTCTTCGCAACGCCGCGACGGCGTCGTTGATTTCCCTCGCGCCGGGCAGGAACACCAAGATATCGCCTCCGTCCGCGTGGGGGTGCTCGTCCAAAGCGATGCCGACCGCGCTGACCACCGCGTTTTGCAGGTCGAACCGACCGCGACCCGGCGCGCCGACGTACTCCGTGCGCACCGGGAACGCGCGGCCCTCGCTCGCGACGAGTGGCGCGCGCTTTTTTGTTTTTCGTTCCGTCGCGCTTTCGGAGTACGCCGACGTCTCACTCGACCCGAGCAAATCGGCAGCCGCGGGTCCCACCTGCCCGAGCGTCGCGGACATCACCACCAGCCGCAGATCAGGACGCAGCGCGGCTCGCACGTCCGTCGCGAGCGCGAGGCACAGGTCCGCGTCCAGGCTCCGTTCGTGGAACTCGTCAAACACGACGGCTTTGACGTTCTCCAACCCGGGGTCTTGCTGCAGCCGCCGCGCGAGTATGCCCTCCGTGACCACCTCTATTCTCGTGTCCCGACTGATCTTGGAGTCGAAACGCACGCGGTAGCCCACGGTTTTGCCCACGGGCTCGCCCAGAATCTCGGCCATGCGCGTCGCCGCGGCGCGCGCGGCGAGCCGGCGGGGCTCCAGCACGACGATGACGCCGTCGTCTCCGAGCCACTCGGGGCGACTCAACAGCATCGCCAGGGGGAGGGTGGTGGTCTTGCCCGCGCCGGGAGGCGCCTGGAGCACCAGAGACGTCCCCTCGCGAAGCTCATCCAGGCAGCGGTGGAGCACCTCCTGAATCGGAAGCGTACGCACCACCGCGTCCAGGCGGGGCTCGATGGGAGCGCACGAAGCACCCGCCGACGCCGACGCGTCTTCCGCTGACGCCCGGAGGGGCGCCACCGAGGCGCGGCGCGCGCGTCTCCCACCGCCGAGCGCGTCCCGACCGACGCGGTGACGCGCGCCGATCCTCGCGCCCACCCGAGACACGTCCGCCCGTCCCATCGCGGCCGCCATCGTGCCGCGCGGTCCACCTCTGCCGTGCGGCGCGACGCGCTTCGTGGATAACATCTGCGCTGCAGGCGACGACGCAGTCACGACACCGGCGTAAATACGAGAGAAAACGGTCGACAGTGTGGCGCTACGCGCTCCTCTCGCGTCTACTCCCCCCCCCCTTTCGCGGCTTCCCCGAGCGTCTCGGCGAAGGTTTCGACGTCCACGACGCGTATACGCGGGTTGGCGCGCGCGCGCGCGCGCTCCTCCTCGGTGTTGTACCCCCAGTCCACCAGGAACAGCTCCCACTTCTCCAACCCGTCGCGCGCGCACACCTTTTCGAGCGTGCTCATTTTGTCTTCGACAAACACGAGTCTAGCGCCGGGCGCGGCGTCCGCCTGCAACGCCAGCAGCACCTCCGTCTTCGGGACGCCGGAGACGGTCTGCGAAAACAAACGCTCGGGGGGAATGTCGATGTTCGCCTTTCGCGACATGATCGCCGACGCGAAGCGCGCCTGTTTGGTCGTCACGACGAAGACCGAAACGTCGGGCGACGTCTCCGCTAAACGCACGGCTTCGCCGACGCCGGGGTAGATGAGGTTGGGCTCCAGCCACGACTCGAGGTCGGCGGCCATCCAGTCGTCCCGGATCGCGCCGTACCCACGCACCATCTCCGCGCGGTCCAACGCCCACCGCTCCATCAGCGTTGGCATGATCGCGCCCCAGTCGTTTATGATGTCGTCCGTCGAGTGCGTCTCCTCCAGGATGCACCGCGCCAGCAAGGTGTTCTCGAAGCCCGTCTCCACCACCGGCCTGGTGCGTTTCAGGCCCTCCAGCACGCGCGCGTACTGCGTTTCGTCGTCGAACACCTCCGGCCACAGCGCGACGGCGTGTTTCCAGCCGCTGATGCTGCTCTCGGGCTCGCTGTCGCACACCACGCCGTCGAAGTCGAGCGCCAGCACGGTCGAGGCGGTGGAGGGCGCGGCAGCCATCGCGACGGCACCTCGGCGGGAGGCGCGGCGCGAGGCGTGCGGGGGGGTCGCGCGCGACCGCGAAACGCGCCCGGGAGCGGCGGCGCGGGCGGCGGGGAGACGCGCGCGTGGGGCACCGACGGCGGACATCGCTGTGCGGGTGACAGTGGTGCGTTCCAGGGGGGAGCAGGCGCGATCGTGTTGTTGTTTCCGCCCATCACGACGCTGGTATAGAATGGCGCCGAGACCGAGCGCTCGAAACAGCAGAGTCAGCATCAGCGCATTGTGCGTTTTTGCAGACTGGGCTCCCGTTCTCGGAAGCGTTAAACTCACGCCTCCCATTTTTCCTCCCACGCGTCTTCGTCACACAAAACGAACAAAGCTGTGTCACATCGTTTTCTCCGCGTCGACCGGAAAACGTGTCAAGAGAAAAGCGCGTTTATCTCCGGCTTTTACCGCGTCATCGCGCACCGCGCCGTCACTTTCCAAGCCGCAAACGACGAGCCCCCGCTCGTTCGCTTACCGCACACCGGTTTCGTCCGTCGCATCCGCGCACGCACGAGCCTAACCAACGCACCTCCGCGTCTGCTCGTTCAGACCGCCCTCGCGTTCCGCCTCCGCCGGTCTTCTCGACCCGCCCGATTGCCTTCGGCAAATCGGAAAAAGTCGCTCGCTTCCCGTAAGCCTGCGCCGCTCTTGACCCGTACGGCCCGCCTCGGCCGACGAACGACACGCACTTGCTCTTCGAGCCCCGCTGAGTACAGCGCCGATACGTATACGCGATGAGTGAAGCCATCCCTTGCGACAATATTGACTGCGACAGTATATACAACGACCAGCCCGAACACCTCGAGCCGCCCGCGAGCGCCGAGCTCATCACCGAAGATCTCCGTTGCTGGGGAGTGGAAGCGTACATCGCCGGATACGTAAACGTACGTCACGCGCGACGCTTCACGCCACGAGCGCGTCTCTCGAACGACTCTCGCGTGCCCCGAACGACCCGCTGACGACGCACATCCATGTCTCCCGCCTCTGCGCAGTTCCCTGGACGACCTCCTAGCTGACAACCCAGGAGCGGTGCACACACGCGTTTGAGCGTTTATTAGTTTCTTTTCTTTGGACACGGTCGTTTCCGCACGTTTGCGATGACCACCGCGGCGAGCGCGCACGCGCTGCCGACTGTCGAGCCCGCGCAGGACGCGGGCATCCTGCCCTGCCCTCACTTCGAGGGCGTGGAGAAGCGGGTGGAGATTGATTTCCACGATGGGAGCTGCGAACAGGGTGCGTCTCCCGGCCTTTCCCGACGCGCGTTCGAAGCGATGCGCGACGCGACGCGTTGAAAAATCCGCCGTTTCGAGCGTCAGCGCGGCCGGCGGTTGGTTCGAAAAACCCTAAATATCCCACAGCGCGCTCGACACTTGGCGCCGCGCGATTGATGGATGAAACGCTGACGACGTCTCCTCACAACGTCTCCTCGCGCCACCTCTCTCTCACCTCGTCATCAAACGCGCGTCATTAGGTTTGCGCTCTCTCCCCCGCGCCACTCTGGACGCGGCGATGACCGCGGCGGAGTGCCTGATCGTCTCGTCGCGCGCCGCGCCGTCGTTTGACGCGTACGTGCTGAGCGAGTCGAGCCTCTTTGTGTACGCCAACAAGTTTGTGCTCAAGACGTGCGGCACCACCAAGCTGCTCAACGCCATACCCGTGTTCCTCGGCGAGGCTTTGAAGCTGGGCATGGCCCCAAGAAGGGTCAAGTACACGCGCAGCACCTTCGACCGCCCCGAGGAGCAGCCCCTGGAGGGGTGCTTCAAGCGCGAGACGGAGTTTCTCGAGACGCACTTCGGGCGACTCGGGCCGGACGGCGGGAACGCGTTTGTGCTCGGCAGCGCAACCAAGGGCGTGCAGTGGCACGTCTACGTCGCCGACGACGATTCCGCGAACGCTCTCGCGAATCCCTCCGACGCTTCGCTTTCCGGCGAAAACTCGGAGTGCTCCACGCAGGAGGCGGACCTTGTCGGCGCCGGAGACGAGAACGTTCTCAACGGCGGCTCCCGCCGCGCCTTCACGAAGGCTCCCGAGCCCACCGTCTCGCTCGAGGTGTGCATGACGGATCTGTGCCAGACGCACGCCAAGCACTTCGTGCGCGACGAGACGTTTGTGTCGTCGCGCGCCACCACGGAGGCGTCCGGCATCGCGGGCGTCTTCCCCACCATGGACGTGGACGACTACGTGTTCGAGCCGTGCGGCTACTCCATGAACGGCCTGTGCGGAGACGAGTACTCCACCATCCACATCACGCCCGAGGCCGGGTTTTCGTACTGCTCCGTCGAGCACTCCAACGTGCCCGTCTCGGTCGCCGACCCCGAGGCGTACGTGCGCAAGGTGGCCAAGACGTTCAACCCCGGGCGGTTCTCGCTCGCGGTGTCCACGGACGCGCCGCTGGCGGCCGCCGCGGACATCCGAAGAGTGCCCTCGCTGCCCGGGTACAGGCGCGTGCAGGCGAGCCACCAGGAGATCGACGCCTCGGGAGGCGCCGTCTCCTTCTACACCTTCGTCAAGGAGACGCGCCCGGCGCGGCGCGCGCCCGGCGCGCCGGGCGCCGCCGTCAAGGCGGGCGCCGAGCCCGTTGTCGCCGCCGGCTCGGACAAGTACGAGTCGGACGAGGAGGCGCCTGACCGCAAGAAGATGCGCGCGGGCTCGCCCACTTCCCTGTCCCCGGCGACGCCCTCGCTCGCCGGCCTCGGGTCGGGGTCGATGGTGGCGGAGAGCGTTGATTTTCTGCGCGCGCCGAGCGTGAACCACCTGCCGGCGCTGCCGGCGGCTTCGGCGCGCAACCCGATGAGCGATTTCGCCGGGCTCGTGACGCTGCGCACGAGCCTGCCCACGGCGCGCCCCCTGGCGACCACGTTCGCCGCTGAGGCACCCGAGGTTGTGGCTGCGCTCGCCGCGAACGCCGCGAAGCCCATCACCGGAGGCGGCCCGCGCTGCATCGACAACTGCGTGCTGGACGTCATCGAGGAGGGCCTCGCGGCGCCTTCCGCGGAGCGCCTCGAGCGCTTTCTCATCGTCGACTTGGGCGTGGTGACGCGTCGCTGGCACTACTGGCGCTCCGTGCTCCCGCGCGTGCTCCCTCACTACGCGGTGAAGTGCAACATGGACACCGGCATTCTGTCCACGCTCGCCTCTTTGGGCGCGTCCTTCGACTGCGCGTCCCCCACGGAGGTGGACAAGGTCATGTCTCTGGGCGTGAGCCCGGATCGCATCATCTACGCCAACCCGTGCAAGCTGCCTAGACACCTCGCGGCGGTTTCCGCGTCGGGCGTCGGCATGACCACGTTCGACTCAGCGGGCGAGCTCGCGAAGATCGCCGCTCTGGCGCCGGACATGCGCGTGCTGCTGCGCCTGCGCGCGGACGACCCGGACGCGCGATGCGTGCTCGGGAACAAGTACGGCGCCGAGCCCGCCGAGGTTGAACCGTTGCTCCTCGCCGCCAAGGCGCTCGGCGTCAAGGTTGCCGGGTGCGCGTTTCACGTCGGGTCGGGCGCGACGAACCCCCTGGCGTTTCGCGAGGCGCTGGAGTACGCGCGCGTCGCGTTCGACACCGCCGAACGACTGGGCCTGCCCCCGATGGACGTGCTGGACATCGGCGGCGGCTTTTCCGGCGCGCTCACCTCGAGCCAGGCGTCCAACGACAACGACGTGACGCTCACCGCCGTCGCCGGCGAGGTGAACGAGTCGCTCGAGCGCCTCTTTCCCGCGCGCGACGGCGTGCGGGTCATCTCCGAGCCCGGGCGGTACTTCTCCGAGGCGTGCGTCACGCTGGCGTGCCAGATCTTCTCGCGCCGGATCCGCTCGGAGAGCGACGGCTCGCTCGCGCCCGGCGAGGACTCGCACCAGTACTTCGTCACCGACGGGCTCTACGGGATGATGAACTCCATCATGTACGACCACGCGACGATCACGTCGCGCGTGCTTCCCGTGGCGACCAACGCGGCAGCTTTGGCGGCGGGGAACACGAACGGGCTCATCCCGGTTGGCGTGAACTCGGGCGAGACGTTCGCGCCCGGCCAACTGGAGACGTTCCCGTCCACCGTCTTCGGGCCCACCTGCGACGGCCTGGACAAGATCCACGAGCAGACGGCGCTCCCCGAGCTCACCGTCGGCGACTGGCTGGTGTTCCCGCACATGGGCGCCTACACCGTCTCGGCGGGGTCCAACTTCAACGGGTTCTCGTGCGCGGACGTCAAGACGTTCTACGTGGGCTCGCCCCAGGACGCGGACCCGGAGAACCTCAACGTCAGGCGCTGAGACACATCGGGACGCGCGCCTGACGCACCACCGGACGGAGCTCGTCGCGTTTTCGCGACGGCGACTGACGACTGAAAAAAACGGAACCTTCGTCGCCCTCCTCCGCGGGTGAAGAGTCAGCGGCAACGCCAGAGGCGGCGGCGAAGGCCGCCGCAGCCGCTGCTTCCTCTTCTTCCGCAACCACCGCCGCCAACTTCATCACCGCGCGAGCCTTGACGACGTAGTCTTTGAGCGGCACGCCCAGGGGGGATTCCCTCCACAGCTCGCGCGCTTTGAGGGTGACGTAACTGCGGCGGAGGAAGGCGGAGACGTCGGCAGGTGGCGGGGCGGCGGCGGCGTCAAACGTCGCCACGCCATCGAAAAAGTTGGCGCCGTCGACGACAACCTTGGCGCGCAACGCCGGCCACTTGAGTGCGCTCACGTCGGCGGTGGATCTCGCGAGCAGAGCGATGGCGCCGCGCAGCAGTGCCGCGGTGGCGGGTGGCTCCATCTGGTACAGTTTTAGGACGGCGACGGACTCTGCTTTCACCGCGGCGACGGCTGCGGCGGCTTCACCGAGGGTCGCCTTTGCCTTTTCCAACTTGGCGGCGTTGGACTCCTCGCCAGGATCCGAGGGTGCCGGAGCGTCTCCCTCGACACCCTCTGCGTCAGGATCCTCAGCCTCCGCCTCAGCCGCCGGCACAGGCGCAGCCGCGGCAGCTTCGCCCTCGCCCACGCCCTCGCCCTCGCCTTCCGACGGAGGTGGCTGGGGGGCGTGGGCCTCGGTAGCCTTGGCGACGTACTCGCTCAGTTTGGCATCCATCACCTCGAGGCACGCGTTCACCTTACTCGCTACCTCGGCGATGAATTTTTTGTCCTCGAGCGTGAAGGGCTTACCGTTGCCGAGAGTGATGGTGGTGTCCGCAGCGATCACGGCCTTGATTTCGCCGGTCGCGGCGTTGGAGAGAGCCTGCGCGTAATACGCGCCCACTCGCGGCACGGGTTTGAAGAATCGCACCTCGTCC
>ENA-OUOG01000947-OUOG01000947.1-marine-metagenome-genome-assembly--contig:-NODE-947-length-35407-cov-13.610926_pt1 | contig 35407 bp, 27 predicted proteins | sample MGYA00248635_ERZ508505 | MGnify/ENA primary metagenome ERZ508505 (study PRJEB26176, sample SAMN06267871) | marine metagenome | isolation source: Saanich Inlet, British Columbia, Canada | place: Pacific... | reverse complement strand
GTACTTTTGTATCGCTCTTGAAAACAGAGCAAGTCGGTCCGGTAGTTCAGCTGGTTAGAATACCTGCCTGTCACGCAGGGGGTCGCGGGTTCGAGTCCCGTCCGGACCGCTTAAATAGATCGAGAGATTGAATTAAAAGCCTAATTACTAAGTAGTTAGGCTTTTTCTTTTGTATAACTGTGTCAGACCTTGGGCAGTTTTATTTTGGGATTCTACTTAAACAAGAATTTCACTCAACCTTTCATTACTTTTTGAGAATAAAAAAAAGAGAAGAACATCTCTGTCTCCTCTTTTTCTTTGACCTTCGTCTCTCAAAACATGAATGAAGTAGATGAGTTACTAATAATTCGGCTGTGGCTTTTGCCTCTCCGCTTAAACTTCCTGCGGCAGGCGCTAGAACTTTTAGCCTTGGACAAATAGTTTATGAAGGGTCTTCATCTTACTATTTGAGCAGTACAAGTATCGGTTCATTCGCCCGTATGCTAAACTCTGAATCAGGCAATTCGGCAACAGGGGATATACCAAAATCAAGCGGAGGTTCAGTCAGATGTATCAAAGAATAAAATAGGTCCAATGACTTGATTGCAACTATTATTCTATGTGGTTTACGATTACTAATCCCTCCTGCTTTTAGGAAAAATGGAAGGAAATCACCATGAATAAAATTTATCTTATTAAAAGATAGTTTTGGCAATTGAACTTAAATGCAGGATGATGGTAAATTCGCTTTTTACAGACTCAAATAAAAAAATCCGATTTATTTCTAAATCGGATTTTCGTTAACTGAAAATTCTCATACCCTTGTTAATCACCCTGACCGTTGTAAAGCTGACAAAATTATTCATGAATAAGTCCCCAGAATAGATTGATATCTTTTTTCCTCTTCTAAAAGAACTCCATTCGACTGAGCGAATGGAGTTTATGTTTTTCATTTGAAGAATCCTTATTTCACGATAATTAGCTTTTTGGTTACTACTTTCTCCTCTGAATTAAACCGAATTAAATAAACACCTTCGCTAAATCCGTTCACATCTAGAGTGGTTTGTGCTGTTTTCGTATTGATGACAGAGTTGTAAACAACTTGACCAGAACTATTAAAAATTGACATATTCACTTTATCCATTTTGCTCTCAAGAATAGAAATATTCAAATATCTATTCGCTGGATTTGGATACACCACGATGGAAGATGCAAAATTATCTTCTTCTAACCCTGTACAATCGTTCACAACAACTTGAATACTCGATGAACTATCACATAGTCCAAAAGTACCTTTCACTGTAGCTGTGTAGGTGCCTGGAACAGAATAAATATGGGAAGCATTTGGCACTGAAGTAGTTGTTCCATCTCCATAATCCCAATCATAAGTAATTGCATTAGAACCGACCATACTAAAATAAATGGCACTTCCTAAACAGACTATAGTTGGATTTGCATTCGCAACAACATTCGGAATGGGATTGTTCGTTATTGTCACATAGGCTGTATCTCCTACACAATTTGCATTACTTCCCACTCCCCAATATTGAGTAGTTGCCGAAGGCGATACTGATATGGTTTGAGTGGAACCTCCTGTACTCCATGAGTAACTTGTTCCTCCATTTATGGTAATGGCAATCGATGAACCATTGCAAATAGTAGTATCTGAGGGAGAAATAGTCGTACTCGGATAACTTCTTACGGTAAGTGTTTTAATCACACTGTCAGCTCCACAACCGTTATCCACTTTCATTTTTATTGGATAAACTCCTGGCGTAGAGAAAAACACCGTATTATCCTCTTGGTTGGATACTGAAGGAATACCTGTTGGATAAGACCAATAGATTGTTCCAGATCCGTTTAAAGTTCCATCAAACGAAACGGAATCTTGCTCGCAAATAGTTAAGGATGACTCTGTAAAACTTGCAGTTGCTCCAGAGGTATCTACAATAATAGTCGTAATCAAACTATCATTCGAACAAACTCCTTCAAGGTATAAAATAGCCTTGTAGATTCCTGGTGTACTATATGTTACAGCTTGGGTAGTATTCGTTGAAAAATTGGGTGTGCCACCAGGGAAAAACCATTTTAACGAATCATAATTCGCCAGACCTGTGGCACTAAAATTGGCAGTTTGACCCTGGCACAGCCTATTTCTTGACACATTCAAGGTGCCTGTTGCAGGTAAGTCAGTGTATATTACTCGAATCCCCAAAGAAGTATTAATTGCCGCCACAACATTAGAACTTTGCCAGATTCCTCCAGTTTTAACAAAAGTTGTATTTACTCCGCCAATTCTATTATTGGCTGTGGTTATTACAAGAGTGTCGCCATTGCCATATTCCAATTCTATTCCGGCCCAAAAATTACCTGTAATAAATGGAGGGGTAGTCAAATAAATCTCATTACTTACTCCAGCAACTAAAGAATTGATTCGAATAGTATCTGAGGAGAGAACAGCACCTGGCGATCCAGCATTATCATCAAAAATATTAATCACAAAAGAGGAGTTTGCCGTTCCTGCATCTGCTTGTACTACTGGCAAAACCAATCGCTGCACGGAGTTTGTTGCTCCAGTTAATGTAAATGGCTCTGCATAGCCAGTGATATTGGCACCGTTGTGACCAGGATAGTACCCCCATGTCCCTAATAGTTTGTAAAAAATCATGGAGTCTTGCAATTCATTATAATTGTACAATGTATCACAAAAGCCTGGAGGAGTTGGAATAACAACAACACAACCAGCTTTGGTTATTGAATCTTTCAATGCCGCATTCTCCACTACCAACTTTACATTATAGGTTCCCACTGTTGGATAACTTTTTACAGGATTTTTCTGAGAAGAAGTTGTTCCATCGCCAAAATCCCAATCCCATTTGAAAGCTGCTGGGAAAGAAATTGAAGTATCCATCAAATAAACCGGATAACCGGGATAAACAGTATCACAGCCTGTAAAACCAGGAATTAATGAGGTACTATATGGCAGACAGAATGAGGTGATTAACGAATCGCCAAAATTAGGGTTTATTGTTTTTGCAATTACTTGGCCTGTTCCGGCATCGGTTACAGTAAACTTACCATTCGTAGGACAAAATCCCTTTCCTTGAAGCCCGTCACCCCAAGTATCATAAATGACAAACTCGTAACAACCTGAATCTAGACAAGCCGTTTCAAATATATTTTGAACTTGTTGTGAATACCCATTTCCACTCAATTTTATTGTGCCATTTGTATCTCTGATTAACCAAGAAATTTCTTGTGCACTACAATCAGTCGTAATATCAACTAAGACAGCGAATCCACTTTTTGAGACGAATCCAGTTGACATCATATTATTACCTGGAAATCCGTCATTTAAAGTTCCATTGATGAGAGTTGAATCAACCCGAACATTGTAGGTATGAGGGCCTACAGATGTTGCCAAAGCTGCTAGGGCAATAGTATCGCATTCAAACGGTCCTATTTTTCCCGTCCAAAAATGAACATTCGAAATACCGCCATCAATGTCATAATTCACTTGAAAACTTGTTAAGGTATCATTTCCTCCGTTGCATACCACAGCAAAGCCAGGTATTATATTTGAACATACCGTGTCTTTTGGGTAAAAAACACTAGCTAATGTTGGATTTACTTGGTAAGGGGACAAACAATTCTGATTCGTTGTTAAAGAGTGTCGAGCACCACCTGGCACTAACACGGCCCTCATTCTTGAAATTTGATTGGGTGTGAAATCTGATGCACAAGCGCCATTCTGATATTGCATATAATTTTCTTTGTTATCAAGTGGACATGCCAATGTAACACAGGCATTACCCGTTCCGACAGTTGTTGGGGGGGTATCGCAACACAAATCACCAGAGGTGGCACAAGGAGTAGAAACAGAACATGAGCTTGTGTTGTGAAAGGTGTGATACAGATTAAAATAGTGACCCATTTCATGCGTTAAAACTCTGTTATCGTTGGTGGCCGACCAAAGATTGAAACCGTTAATTCCCGAAATATCATTTCCTGTGGCACTAAATCGAATCACAACACCATCAGAAGCTACTGATCCACCTGGAAACGTAGCATACCCTATAACTCCACCACCACCTCCTTGGTATATATTAGTCGTGCTTTTTATTTTGTTTACCACCCACACGTTGATGTACTGTGCTGGATTCCATTGAACCATTGCTTTCATCGAAGCATCACTTCGCCATGTATTATTATGATACACACCACTATCCAAATAACCTTGTACTCCAGACATGTCATGCCTTGTAATTCCCGTTGTAAAATTTCCGCTAGGGTCTCTTCTTGCCAAACAAAATTCTATTTCGGCATCGGCACCCAAAGGTCCCGATTGAGCAATCCCCCCATCGTCTGAATTTCTTCTAAAATCTCGGTTAAGGGCAGCAATACAAGAATATATTTGAGCATCTGAAATGTTAGTAGAATCTCCAACAGCTTCACCTTCGTGTAAAACATGAAACACAATCGGAACAGTGTAAACTACTCCTCTGTTCACTCCGCCAGATCGAGAAACAGACGAATTATACAATACTTGTTGCGTGTGCTGTTCGATCATTTGTCTATTAAGTGAATAGGCTGGATCAAATCGTTTTAAAAATTCATCCATGTAATGGGAAGCACATTTTTCACCGTCAAAAGGAACTGTTTTTCCGGGAATTAACGGATAAGAACTACTCGGTGTCACTTGTGCATATGACAAGAAGGACAGAAACGACAAAAAGGAAAGTACAATTATTTTCTTCATAGGTTGTTTGTTATATTTTAAAATACGTAGTGACACTTGTATAGGTTGCTTTCACTAGTAAATTTGATTATTTCGCTAATTTTAACTTCAATGATTTAATGGAATCTCGGAGCCTTGCTGCTTCCACAAAATCAAATTCTTTTGCAGCCTTTTCCATGGCTTTTTGGCTCATTTTAATATTCTCTTCTAACTGAGAATTTGTCAGATACTCAACTTCCTCTTCGGCAGCTATCGAAGCAACTTTTTCAAGGTTGTTTTCAAATTTGTAGAGTGTATTTTCCGAATTCTTCTTAATAGGTCTAGGTTCCAGTCCGTGCTTTTTATTGTAAGCCATTTGAACACCTCTTCTTCGCTCGGTCTCATCAATGGTTCGTTGCATCGAGTTGGTCATTTTATCAGCATACATAATGACTCTTCCATTTATATTTCTTGCTGCTCTTCCCACTGTTTGTACCAACGCCCTTTCCGACCTCAAAAAGCCTTCTTTGTCTGCATCGAGTATGACAATTAAAGAAACTTCGGGCAAATCGAGACCTTCTCGCAGCAAGTTTACTCCAACCAGAACATCGTAAACTCCTTTTCTTAAATCCTGAATAATTTCAATTCTATCCAAGGTATCAACATCCGAATGAATGTATCGGCTTCTTACACCTACTTTTTCTAAATATTTCTGCAACTCCTCGGCCATTCTCTTTGTCAATGTAGTAGCCAACACTCTTTCGTTCTTAGCGATGGTTTTATGCACTTCTTCCAGTAAATCATCAATTTGATTTTTACTTGGTCTCACCTCAATAATTGGATCTAACAAACCGGTTGGTCTTATCAATTGTTCCACATAAACTCCCTCTGCCCTTTCCAACTCATAATCCGCTGGAGTAGCCGAAACATACAAAGTCTGCTTTGTTATTTGTTCAAACTCTTCGAACTTAAGCGGGCGATTATCCATTGCCGAAGGCAAACGAAATCCATGTTCAACTAGGTTAATTTTTCTCGATTTATCTCCTCCATACATGGCTCTTATTTGGGGCAGTGTAACATGGCTTTCATCAATCACCATTAAAAAATCATCAGGAAAGTAATCCAACAAGCAAAAGGGTCTTGATCCTGCCGCTCTTCCATCAAAATAACGAGAGTAATTTTCGATTCCGGAACAGTATCCCAATTCTCTAATCATTTCTAAATCCAAAGTGACTCGCTCTTCCAGCCTATTTGCTTCAAGATGTTGACCACCCGCCTTGAATGCTTCAGTTCTCGCAACCATATCATCTTGAATATCGTGTATTGCTCCCTGGATAGTATCTTTGCTCGTTACAAATATATTGGCGGGATAAATGCTGTATTCATCAAATTTTTCAATTCTTCTTGCACTGTCATTTTCGATGGTTTCAATCTCTTCTATTTCATCTCCCCAAAAACCTATTCTCAATGAAAAATCTGCATAAGGCAAATTTATATCTACGGTATCCCCTTTTACACGAAACGTTCCTCTTTCAAAATCTAACCCTGCTCTAGAATATAAATTATCTACTAATTGAGCCAAAAAAGTATTTCTCGTCACTACCAATCCTACTTTAATTTGCAGAATACTGTCTTTAAAATTTGTGGGATTTCCAATGCCATAAATACATGAAACAGAAGAAACTACAATCACATCCTTTCTTCCCGAAAGTAAAGCTGATGCTGCACGAATTCTCAATTTTTCAATCTCGTCATTGATAGACAAATCCTTCTCGATATAAGTTCCGGTTGTTGGCAAATAGGCTTCTGGCTGATAATAATCATAATACGAAACAAAATACTCTACCCTATTTTCTGGAAAGAAATTAGTAAACTCCTCAAACAATTGAGCCGCCAGCGTTTTGTTGTGGGAAAGAACCAAAGTTGGTTTATTTGTTTCTTGAATCACATTGGCTACCGTAAAGGTTTTTCCCGAACCTGTAACTCCCAAAAGTACCTGACTCTCTATTCCAGAGTTCACACCTTCCACTAGTTCCTTTATCGCTTTTGGCTGATCTCCAGTTGGTTTAAAATCCGATACTATGTTAAATTTCATTGCAAATTATTTATTCCATTTCAATACCCTAACCTCAACTTAGTGCGTAAGTTCCTTGAAAATATTTTCTAACTTTTGAGTTTCTTTTTGAAGTGAGAGAACCAGAATACCCTTCGTTCCCGCAAATTTTGAGATAGAAGCCCTTAAATCTTCAGGCTGCAAGGAAGTTATTTCCCACTCATTTCCTTCTAGCTGATTCACTTTATTTACACCAGCAATTTGTTTTAATTCCGATTTAGAAACCTGTTGGTCAAATTCTACTTTTACAATTTGCCGATCAGAACTAGTTTTCATAATCTGGCTAGCATCTTGATCCACCAACAAAATCCCTCGATTTATGATGACGATCCTGTCACATATCGCCTCTACTTCTTGCATAATATGTGAGGAAAACATAACCGTTTTTTCCTTTCCAATCTTCTTGATAACCTCTCTAATATCTGCCAATTGATTTGGATCTAATCCACTCGTTGGTTCGTCCAATATAAGCACATTTGGATCATGAATAAGCGCTTGAGCAAGCCCAACTCTTTGCTTGTATCCTTTTGATAATTCTCCAATTCGTTTATTTTGTTCTAGCTCCAATCCCACTAGTTCAACAACATTAGCAACCTTTTCTTTTTTCTTACTTAGCTTGTGTATACCGGCAATAAAACTAAGATACTCTTTCACATACATATCCAAATAGAGAGGATTGTGTTCTGGTAAATAGCCAACTTTTTTTCGAATCTCCAGAGAATCCTCTCTCACATCGTACCCATCCACAATTACGGTTCCCGATGTGGGAGGAATGTAACACGTTATTATCTTCATCAACGTTGATTTTCCAGCCCCATTTGGACCCAAAAACCCCAAAATCTCACCTTTATTTACCGTAAACGAAACTTCATTCAATGCTTTTTGAAGTCCATATTCTTTGGTTACGTTTTTTATTTCTATTGACATTTCCTCGAAATTGATTTTGAATTATTTTTTAAAAATAAAGAATTTTCAACCAACAAGAACATAAGTGTGTGGTTTTCCTCGAAAAAAGATGTAACATCAGAAAAGTCCAATTAAAACAGACATTCTCAGTTATCCAAAAGAAGAGTACTAGCAAAATAAAGAAATTAGCCTAGTGAAAAATGAGCCAAACTTTCACTTATATAAACAAAAATCTACTGCAAACTAGTCATTTTAATTTGACTAGAATTACCTTATCTTTGAATTCTAAAATAACTCATTGAAAAAAGGATTAGTCATAAAATCAACAGGAAGCTGGTATTCCGTGAAATTACTGGACGGGACGATTGTTCCTTGTCGAATAAAAGGGAAATTTCGACTTCAAGGAATTCAAACCACCAATCCCGTGACTGTCGGTGATGTTGTTCAAATTGAACTGCAAGAAGACGAAAACGGAATGATTGTAAAAATTGAACCTCGAAAAAATTACATCATCCGCAAATCGGTTAATTTATCTAAAAAAGCTCATATCATTGCCTCTAATATTGACTTAGCGTTTTTAGTTGTTACCGTAAATTATCCAAAAACCTACCTCAACTTTATTGATCGGTTTTTAGTTACTGCAGAAGCTTATCACATCCCGACAGTACTTATTTTCAATAAAATTGATTTGTTATCAAAAACTGAATTGGAAGAGCTTGAAACGCTCATTCAAATTTATTCAAAAATCGGATATCAATGCATAAAAACCTCAGTAGAAAAAAACGTAAATATTGAAGAAGTTAAGACCATGATGACCCACAAAACTTCTGTTTTTTCCGGTAATTCTGGAGTAGGAAAATCATCCCTCATCAACCTGATTGACCAATCATTAAACATCAAAACGAGCGACATTTCTGATTCGCACAACCAAGGAAAACACACCACGACATTTGCCGAAATGCACGAACTAAAATTTGGTGGACACATAATTGATACACCTGGAATTAAAGGCCTTGGAATTATTGACATCGAAAAAGAAGAAATTCACCATTATTTCCCTGAGATGAGGAAAAGAATGAATGAGTGCAAATTCAATAATTGTGTGCACGTAAATGAACCGGCATGTGCCATCAAAGAAGCCTTAGAACAAGGAGAGATAGCAGATTTTAGGTACGAAAACTATTTAAACCTATTTCATGGCGATGACACGACAGGATTTAGAGAAAGTTTGTACGCTCCTAAATAATTAGCGCATGAGAATTCTTTTACAACGAGTTTCTGAAGCTTCAGTAACCATCAAAAAAAATGTCCACTCTTCCATTTCCACAGGGCTTTTACTACTTGTAGGAATTGAAGAAAGTGACTCAAATGAAGACATCGATTGGCTAGTGAGAAAAATACTAAATATGAGAATTTTTTCGGATGAGCAAGGCAAAATGAATCTATCTTTACTCGATGTAGAAGGAGAAATACTTATCGTAAGTCAGTTTACATTGTATGCTTCGTGCAAAAAAGGAAATCGCCCTTCATTTGTTCGTTCGGCCCAGCCAGAAGTTGCCATTCCATTGTATGAGGAATTCATACGAAGCATTCAAAATCACCTAACTTCAGAGGTTAAAACTGGAGTTTTCGGAGCTGACATGAAACTAGAATCAACAAATGATGGCCCGGTAACAATTTTACTCGATTCCAAAAACAAAGAGTAATTTGTTTCTTGTACTGTTTAAAAAAACAGTTCCCATTCCAGCCACATCGCGATAGAAATATAGGTGTAAAACGCGAAAAGTAAAATACTTAACCTCATTCCTCTCTGGAAATAAAGCCAAATAGAAACTAGATTTACTCCAATAAAGTAAAGCCACATTTCCTGAACAAAATTAACCATTAACCAGGTAGCGGTAAAACTAGCAATGGTGGTAAAAGAATCTAGATAAGGTGATTGAGAATCAGTTTTAGTCTTCAAAGAATATCCTGTTCCAAGAACTGCAAGAAGTGTGGCAAACAATAAAACTAGGTGAGTACTGAACGAAAAAGAATTTGTATGGTATTCGCCCCAATGAATCCAGCCGTAAATTGCCATTGGAATATAAAATAATTGTAAAGCCACTTCGGCATAAACCTTCTTTTTGATGCAAAGTATCGAGTAAATAATTGCACCTATAATTGCGAATAAAAAACAAATTTTCACTTCTTTAATGTACAATATGGTGTACAACAAACCGCTTACAATTCCTAAAACTTCTAACAAGATTGTATTCTTTGCTGTATTTTGTAAAAAACTAGTCAAAGAATTTTCTTTTCTTTTTTTGTTCGCCATGAGTTTGTATTCGTTTTCCAAAATACACTTCAAGAACTGAATAATCGGTGCTAAATGCACTCTTAGCAAAATCTTGTTGGGTATTTGTGCCATTAAACATTATTCCTGCAAAATAAGAGTCGTTATCATATCCTAAAACTAATCGATAACTTAGGCCAAGAAATATAGAACGAGAAAAAATCGAAACGCTATCAAGGTCATTTATCTCTTGAATCAATCTGTCCTTGTTCAAGTAAATTGTAGGAGAAAAATGCCCAGATAAGTGCCAATTTTTATGAAAAACATACGTGTACATGTACCCAAACTTTAAACCCACATTTACATCCAGTGCTTTTTGACGTTTCACTTCCTCTCCAAAACTAGAATCTAACGAAGAAGGAACCAAAGAGGAGTCTGCCGTAATTCCGGAGACAAAAAAATCTGTTCCTAAGGTAAAAGACCCTGCGCTTTTCAACTGTTTTTCAAAGTAAAGAAAAGAGGATCTGTACGAAACACGTGTGTGATTAAACAAATAAAAAAAAGTGCCTTGAAAAATGTAATCAGAAATATCTGGTCTAAATGGAAAGTCTTCATTTTGATCAAACCAATCGCGAGGGAGAGTGGGATCTTGTTGAAAAAAACCCTGATACTGCTGGTACATTAAAGAAATTCTAAATTTCCTTCGACTAATGCCGTAAAATAGATTAAAATTACTTCCCTTTTTTTTCTTTTTACTTTGCATAGGAAACGCATAACTAAAGGTCATCCATTTATAATCAAATCCCAATCCAAAAAACAAAGGGGAATTGGGGAAATAATTTACCCATGCATCTTCCTCATAAAAATTACTTATGTATATATTGTGGTTTTTTACATTAGAGAAAGTGAACGGATAGAAAATATCATTCGCAAACTCTTTGAGATATAGTGTGTCATAATTCTCTCGGTCATTTTGAGACCAACCCGATAGAGAGAACATCACAACCACTATAACTAATGCTTTTTTCATTGATACTTTTCATAAGTAACGTAAGAAAAAGGAAAATCATGTTTTTCGTCAGTAGGGTGAAATATTTCGCTTGTTTTTTTCCAAATAGACTTGTCATATTTAGGAAAAAAAACATCTGCCTCGAATTCGTGATGCACATAAGTGATGTACAACTTATCAAGCAAATCATTCTCCAGTGCTGTTTTATAAATCTGACCACCACCAATCACAAACGCTTCTTTTTCGCCTTGTTTACGAGCCAGCTCAATTCCCTCTTCAATAGAACCTACCACATCGCAATTCTCTGCAACAAAATCAGAATTTCTCGTTACAATTACGTTTGGCCTATCCGGTAAAGGGCGATATTTATCTGGAATAGAATCGAAATTTTTTCTACCCATAATCACATAATGACCTTTGGTTGTATCCGAAAAATAACGCATGTCATCACGCAAATGCCAAATTAAATCATTGTCTTTTCCAATGGCTTCGTTAGCCGCTTTTGCAACAATTAAGGATACTTTCATGGTGAAATAAAATTGATTTTGTCAAAGTTAAAGAAATAACTGATAAATAGTTTCACTCCACATTTTTATTCTTACTCTTCTCTTACCTGAAACAAGGAGAAAAATGAAGAGTAAACTCACTACAAAATGCCTATATTTGCAACCAAATTTAAACCAAGCCAAATATAGTTGAACAATGAGCTTAGAATTATCCGAACAAGAAATCATTCGAAGAGAAACAAGAAAAAAAATTATCGATCAAGGAATTGAGCCTTATCCAGCTGCCCTATTCCCTGTTGACACTTTATCCAAAGCGGTAAAAGAAAACTACGAAGAAGGAAAGCGAGTAGTTGTAGCAGGAAGACTAATGACCAAAAACATCATGGGTAAAGCTTCTTTTTCTTCGATTCAAGATTCTGCAGGTAGGGTTCAAGCATACTTCAACCGAGATGTGATGTGTCCGGAAGAAGATAAATCATTGTACAATGAGGTATACAAAAAAATGCTCGATATTGGCGATTTTATTGGGATAGAAGGAACACTTTTCACTACCCAAGTAGGAGAAAAGTCGATCAATGTAGAGAAAATGACTTTACTGAGTAAATCGCTTAAACCTCTGCCAATGCCCAAAACGGATAGCGAAGGAAAAGTACACGATGCTTTTACCAACCCAGAATTGAGATACAGACAGAGGTATGTAGATTTAGTTGTAAATCCGCAAGTAAAAGAAGTATTTGTGAAGCGAACGAAAATGTTCAACGCCATGCGAAATTTCTTTAACGAAGCGGGTTATTTTGAAGTAGAAACTCCTGTTCTGCAACCAATTGCAGGTGGAGCCGCTGCTCGCCCTTTTATCACCCACCACAATAGTTTGGATATTCCATTGTACATGCGAATTGCCAATGAATTATACCTGAAAAGACTGATCGTGGGAGGGTTTGACGGAGTGTACGAATTTAGTAAGAACTTTCGTAACGAAGGAATGGATCGAACGCATAATCCAGAGTTTACGGCAATGGAAATTTACGTGGCCTACAAAGATTACAACTGGATGATGGATTTCACAGAAAAACTTCTCGAGAATGTGGCAACTGAGGTAAACGGGACAACCCAAGCTACTTTTGGAGAACATAACATCGACTTCAAAGCACCATACAAACGTGTTACGATGACCCAATCTATTATTGATTTTACTGGATTTGATATCACAGGAAAATCAGAAGACGAATTGAGAGCAGCTGCCCGAGGAATGGGAATTGAAGTAGATGAAACCATGGGAAAAGGAAAGTTGATTGATGAGATTTTTGGAGAAAAATGCGAAGGAAACTACATCCAACCTACTTTCATTACTGATTATCCCAAAGAAATGTCGCCTTTGTGTAAAGTGCACCGCGAAAACCCAGAATTGACCGAAAGATTCGAGTTGATGGTGTGCGGAAAAGAAATAGCGAATGCCTACAGTGAGCTTAATGACCCGATTGACCAAAGAGAAAGATTTGAAGAACAACTGAAATTAGCTGCTCGTGGAGATGACGAAGCAGGAGAATTTATTGACCATGATTTCTTGAGGGCTCTCGAATACGGAATGCCTCCAACCTCAGGTTTAGGAATTGGTATGGATCGTCTTATTATGTTCCTTACGAATAATCAGTCTATCCAAGAAGTATTGTTTTTTCCCCAAATGCGCCCGGAAAGTAAACAGAAAAAATTGGAACTTGCCGAAAATGAAAAAGCAATTTTTGAGGTGATTAAAGCACAAAAATCGATGGAATTGACTGCCCTAAAAAACTCGGTAAGTCAATTAAGTAACAAACAATGGGACAAAGGAATGAAAGCCCTTACAAAAATGGGATTAGTAAAAGTTACTAAAACTGACGATACACTTACCGTAGATTATACTGAAAACTAATGCAAGAAAACGAAGAACATACTGATGTAAAAAACGAAGATTTGAGAGACATGTTGCTGCATGTACTTCAAACTAGCTGGGGAGTGGTGGAAGTAAAAGAGGAGTTGAATCCAGTAGAATACGATTGGTACATTTCTACCATCATTAGAATTTTTGAAAGAGGAAAGCACACGATTGATGTGGGTAACTTCTTAATGGAGCAGGAAACTAAAATCTTAGAAAAAAGCGGTGACCGTGACAAAAATCACGACATTGCCAATAAATTGAGCTTTATCTACCATAAATTGAACACGAAGGATTGGACTAAGGAGGATTAATGATTGATCGTATCTATTTAAAAAAAGGGAAGTTTTGGCTTCCCTTTTTTTTGTGAATTCTCATTTTTTGCAAACAGCCCAAAGCTATAATTTCAAGCTGCTGAAGCACGTTCATCTTGAGTAATTATATAAAGGACAACTAGCTTTATAGATTACATTATTTTTTAAAAACTCCCCAACACCTCTTCCACTTTCTTCAACGAATAGGAATTTATTTTCTGGTGACTGGGCATCCAACCCAGCATAAATCGAGTAAAATCTGCTACTGCAAAAGGATACAATTCCCTCCACTCCTGCTCTAGTTGATTCAAACCAACCTCTGCACTTGCAGCTATCCGAAGTGATTCGAAGTAAAAATTCAACAATTCTTCTTCTAATTCTTCCAATTCTGAGGAGGATAGGCAACTTCCAAGAAAATAAGCCACGTCTTTCATTCCACAACCACTGCCTACATATTGAAAATCAACTGCTGCAACTTCTTTTCCATCCGAGGAGAAACAAAAGTTACCCAATTTTGCATCTCCATGGACTATCGTTTGAAATTGGCAACCAGACAATCGGGCGTCAATCAATTGGGCTTTTTCTCTTACTCCAGTGTGTTCAATTTTTTCCCATTCGTCTTGTCGAGTAGCTAAGTGCCAGTAAGTTCCTGTTTTCCACAATCCTTTTGGTTCATGATGCATAAATTTTCCGTGAAAATTAGCTAACCATTTCAGAACCACTTTTACTTCTTCTATAGGAAGTTGATTTTTTCTGAGCGCATAATTTTCATCCAAATCCTCCAACACAATCCATTGGTTTTTGCCTTCCTTAAAAGAACCAATAAACTCAGGAATTCTACAATTCTCATCGGTAAACTTACTCCAATTGGCATACCAATTAGTCTCCACCTCGTATGATTTTACTTTTCGCTGTTGCGAAACTTCGGTATTCCAACCTCGGGGATGTTCGGGTACTTTTCCCAAGGCTATATGCTTTACCACCACCGTTTGAAAACCAGGATCTACTAATTGATACCGAGAAATTTTCCCATATCCACTCCATAATTCTTGAATCATTTCTTGCTCTTCACAATCTGAAGATTGAGTTAATTCAAGCAGGTATTTTTTGAAGTTTTGGTTCATTCATATTGAAATTGAAATGCAAAAATAAAACTTATACGATAACTACCTGTCATTCCCTTGAAAAAGGGAGTCTTAAATTAAGCATCCATTCTAATGAATAAGATTCCTCCCGGATGTTCGGTACAAGCTGCTTGAAAATTCTGGCTCGGAGACCAGAATGACAGAGAGAACAGGAAAAGATAAGATGGTAAAATAATACGGCAAAAATCGGCCTTTTAACTGTTTTAATCAAGTTAGAAAAAATAAGAACGGGAGGCATTTGAGAAAGAAATCCTTGAACCTCACAGTATATAAATAACCCAAAAATATAATCCTCCAATAAATCAAATTGAGACTAGAAAACTATCAGGCTTGGGTTTCTGAGGGACACCTGTTTTTTCGTAAAACTTGAAAAAACAGTTAGGAAGTCTTGAACTTTTGGTTCTTTTGGTTCAAGACAAAAGAGCATGAAATGTAACTTTTATGAAAAATTACATTCTGAAATATTCTTTCCCATCCCACAGAAATGGCTGTTGTAAGATTCCTGCTCGGAGGCCGGAATGACAATGAAAACAGGAATGGTAAAAATTAGAATAAGTGATAAATAAAAACCTCAATTTCCTTATTAATATAATGGCCTTGTGAAATTTGGGTTAAGAAAAATGAAGTTAAAATCGTTAAGAAACAAAAGCTGTTTGACGCGAATTACAAGTTGTAAGTTTTTACGGAGTAAAAGCAGTACAAATTCTTATTCAATGAGTTTTTTTGTTTTAGATTTTGAATTCCTTTTTTACCGAATTTCGCGAAGCCTTGACTTTTTTTTGCTTCTTTTTTTGCGTCAAGGCAAAAAGAAGAAGGTCGAGCAATAAAAAATCGTCTTCTGAAATATTCTTCCCAATACTGAGGAACAAGCTGTTTTATGATCCCTCCCGACTTTTCGGGAAGGATGACAGCAAAAAGCTAATTTCATTAAAAACTTTCCTATTTTAGTATTTCCAAAATCAAAAACAAACCAAAAGACTATGAGATTCCTCAAACTAATACCCCTTTCTTTTATCCTATTATTTACCAGCAATTTGTTAGCACAAAAAAGTCCTAGTATAAAATCAGTGTTAAACGGATTCAAGTTCAGAAGCATCGGTCCTGCTTTCATGTCAGGAAGAATTGCGGACTTGGCAATTGACCCAACTAATGAAAATGTATGGTATGCTGCCGTAGGTTCTGGAGGTGTTTGGAAAACGACTAATGCAGGAACTACATGGCAACCGCTTACCGAGAATCAACCATTTTATTCAACAGGTTGCATTACGATTGACCCCAACAACAACGCGTCCATATGGCTTGGAACTGGCGAAAATGTTGGTGGAAGACACGTAGGAATCGGTCACGGAATCTATCACAGTTCGGATGGGGGGAAAACTTGGAGCGATAAGGGTTTAAAAAACTCAGAACATATTTCTAAAATTATTGTTCACCCTAAAAATCCGAACATAATATGGGCTGCAGCACAAGGTCCATTATGGAGCAAAGGAGGCGAAAGAGGTTTGTACAAAAGTATGGATGGCGGAAAAACTTGGACAAACACACTAGAAATAAATGAATGGACCGGAGTTACCGATTTAATAATTGACCCAACCAACCCAAAAATATTGTATGCCGCGACTTGGCAACGACATAGAAATGTGGCGGTTTATATGGGGGGCGGACCAGGAACCTCTGTTTACAAAAGTGTAGATGGAGGAGAAACATGGAATAAAATCGACAATGGAATTCCTAAATCGAATAAAGGAAAAATTGGGTTGGCTATTTCGCCCATGAAACCCAATGTAATCTATGCAGCAGTAGAACTTGAACTCAGAAAAGGAGCTGTGTACCGAAGTGAAAATAGCGGAGGTAACTGGACAAAAATGTCTGAAACAGTTTCGGGAGGAACGGGACCACATTACTACCAAGAACTGGTTGCCTCGCCTCATGAGTTCGATAAAATATTCTTAATGAACGTTCGAATGCTCATTTCCGAAAATGGTGGTAAAACCTTTTATACCATGACGGAGAAAAACAAACACTCCGACAATCATACATTGGCCTTTAAACAAAACGACCCGAATTATTTATTAGTGGGAACTGACGGAGGCATGTACGAATCTTTCGACAACACCAAGAATTGGAAATTTATTGGAAACCTCCCTATTACTCAATATTACAAACTGGCTCTTGATGACTCCAAACCTTTTTACAATATCTATGGAGGAACACAAGACAACAACACCCAAATGGGACCTTCGCGTACATTTAAATACAGCGGAATAACCAATTCTGATTGGGAAGTGGTATTGGGAGGCGATGGCCACCAACCTGCCACTGAACCCGGAAACCCCAATATTGCCTACGCCCAATGGCAGCAAGGAAATCTTAACAGACTAGACAGAACAAACGGTGAAAGAGTGTACATACAGCCTCACGCTAATGCCGGTGAACCTAAATTGAGATTTAATTGGGATGCCCCAATTTTAGTAAGTCAGCACGATCCAAAAAGGATTTATTTCGCCTCACAAAAAGTACATAGGTCGGATAACCGAGGGGATAGTTGGCAAAATATTTCTGAAGATTTAACAAAGAATGAAGAAAGACTTGCGCTCCCAGTAATGGGAAAAGTGCAAAGCTATAACAATGCTTGGGACGTTTATGCTATGTCCACATACAATACGATTACTTCATTGGCCGAATCCAAAACTAACGAAAACGTAGTGTACGCGGGCACAGATGATGGGATAATCCAAACAACAAAAAATGGAGGGAAATCTTGGACAAAAATATTTGTAAACAAACTTCCTGGAGTTCCTTCCACAGCATTTGTCAATGACATAAAAGTGGATTTATTTGACGAAAATATTGCTTATGTTGCTCTTGATAATCACAAGTTTGGAGATTTCACCCCTTATTTATACAAAACAATAGATGGCGGAGTATCTTGGTCTAACATTACTTCGGGAATTCCAGAAAAATCCATGGTATGGAGAATTGTTCAGGATCATGTCAATAAAAACATCTTATTTATTGGCACAGAATATGGCGTGTATCTCAGCTTAAATCAAGGAAAAACTTGGAACAAATTTTCGAAAGGATTACCCACAATTCCAGTGAGAGATTTGGCCATACAAAAACGAGAAAACGATCTGGTATTAGCCACCTTTGGAAGAGGGTTTTATGTGTTGGATGATTACAGTGCTTTGCGAACCATCACCAAAGAAACTCTGAAACAAGACGCTCTGCTATTTACTCCAAGAAAAGCATTGCTTTACAATCAAGTTTCCTCAAACTCATGGTCTTCGGGAGGGCAAGAATATAGAGCTGACAACCCACCATTTGGGGCGGTAATTACTTACTATCTCAAAGAAGGATTTATCTCAAAAGCAACAGCGAGAAAGAAAGCTGAGCTCTCGGATAAACTGGACTATATAGTCATTGAAAAATTAGCCGAAGCCGGATACACAACACCGGAAAGCATTGTGAATGAAAAGCTCAAAAAACTGCGTAAGGCAACAGACATTGAAAAAGAAAAATTAGAGGAAGTTATTTCCATATTAGAAAAAACCAAAGGCAAAGTCAATGAGTTTCCGGGATGGAGCGCTATAGATGAAGAACTAACTGAACAAAAACCAAGTACATTGGTGGAAATAAAAAATGAACAAGGAGAAATTGTAGCGCAACTAACAGGTTCGTTAAAATCTGGAATGAACCAAATCGTGTGGGATTTAACTTCCAAAATTGGTGTGACAACAAGGGTAAACTCTCGATCCAACTACCTAGACATTTCGAACAAGGTAACTGCGGGAACCTATGAAATTACTTTGTATAAAAATGAAAAGGGAAAATTGACAAAACTTGCCAACAGCAAAAATTTGATTGTGGAACAAATTCGAAAAGGCACGTTAACTAATCCTCTAGAAAACGAACACGAAGACTATTTCGTGGAGCTTGCTGATTTAACAAAAGCAATCACGATATCGACCCATGAATTTGGCAAGGCCAATGCAAAACTAAAAAGCTATCAAAAAAACCTCACTTACTTAACCAAAGAAAGAGCAACCTTGACCAAAAAGGTGTACGAGCTTATAGAAGAAATGAACAAACTGAAATTAGCGATGAATGGCAGCGAAGCAAAAAAGAAAATAGGTGAAAAAACTGAACCTACACTAGAAAACTACTTGTGGAAAGCAAGAGGCTCAAACAACTCTTACGGACCTACTCCGCTGCACATGGAAAATTATGAAATTGCCAAAACCTTGTACGATAAAATGTTACCCAAACTCACTAATTACCTAAAAGAAGTAGAAAAACTAGAAACACTCTTTGAGAAAAATGGAGCTCCCATAATTTTAGATTAAATAAGAACACAAAAAGACGCTGAAAAGGATTTAAATTGAAGAAAAATTCGTTTTTTTACAAATAAAATATAACCCAACAAAAAGACATGAAAAATTTATTAATGACACTTACGGCCTCGCTCTTTTTATTCTCGTGCGGAACCGAAAGCTCTACCGATGAGAAGTGCGAAGAAGGATGTAAAAAAGAGAATTGTACGCACAGCGATAATTCAAAAAAAGAATGCTCAGCAGATTGCACAAAAGAATGTTGTGCTGATAAAAAAGAGAAAGAATTTTCGCTGGGTGATGTAAATCCTGCTCTGGAATCAAAGCTTAAGGACATCTCTGGGTCAGAAATGTTTATTGAGCAAATTGGCAAAAAAACTGGAGCATTGTTTATTTTCTCTTGTAACACGTGTCCTTTCGTTGTTGGAAATGGAGAAAAATCAGAAGGATGGGAAAACAGATACAACGGCATACAAGAGTTGGCTGATAAATTGGAGATCGGTTTTGCCCTGATCAACTCCAATGAAGCAAAAAGAGAGAAAGAAGATTCTTTTGATGAAATGGTAAGACATGCTGAAGAGATGAACTACAAGGGAATAAACTACCTATTAGATGAAAATCATAAAGTAGCCGACATGTTTAATGCTATGACTACTCCACACGTATTTTTATTCAATGATCAAAATGAATTGGTGTACACTGGAGCTATTGACGACAACGTGGATAAGAAAAACGAGGTAAAAGAAAATTGGCTGAAAGATGCTATGAACGCGATGGCCGAAGGAACTGAAATAATGACTCCAAAGACCAAAAACATAGGTTGTTCCATAAAAAGGGTGAAACATTAATTCATTTTCAACTCAATCTTATGCAAGTCTCGACTATCAATCGAGACTTTTTTTGTACCTTAAAGTAAAATATTTTGACATGAAAAAAACTCACAAAACATTCATATTTCTGGGTATAGCGCTTTTAGTTTTGGGTACTTTGGCTAAATTGAATCATTGGAAGTATGCTTCCGAGCTCTTTTTGTTTGGTATGGTATATTTTGTCGTTTTCGCCACATTTACCCTGATTAAAACTCAACAAAAGAAAAAAAAATAAAACCCAATAACACCCGTTTCAACTATTCATTTCGTACATTTATTCGATCAAAAATAACGAATGAAAACAGAAATAATCTCCATTGGAGACGAACTGTTGATAGGTCAAACTATCAACACCAATGCCTCTTGGATGGGGCAAGAACTAGCCAAAATTGGCATTAAGAATAATAGAACCACCACTATTTCAGATACGGAAGAAGAAATTCAAATCGCACTTCAACGAGCAGAAGAATATGCCGATTTAATTCTTATTACTGGCGGACTGGGACCAACCAAAGACGATATTACTAAAATAGTTTTGTGCGATTATTTCGATACTGAGCTTGAACTGAATCAAGAAGTATTAGCAGATATTCAAGCCTACTTCAAACTCCGGAACAAACCCTTTTTAGCCTCGAACAACCAACAAGCGATGCTCCCAAAAAAATGCAAAGTATTGCGTAATGCAATGGGAACAGCCTCTGGGATGTGGTTTGAAAGAAACGGAAAAGTGTTTGTTTCTATGCCGGGAGTTCCCTACGAAATGAAACATTTAATGGAAACAGGAGTGTTTCCTGAAGTAAAAAAAACATTTGGGCTTCAAGAGTTAGCACACAGAACTATCTTGACACATGGCATTGGAGAATCGTTCCTTGCAGAAATAATTTTGGAGTGGGAAAACCGCCTGCGGGAGTCAGAGTTGGAAATGGCCTACCTCCCCTCGCCTGGTTTGGTAAAATTGAGAGTGACCAGTAACAAAGGAGACTCCAAATTGGTGAATACATTTTGTGACGAATTATACGAAATTATTCCAGAGTATATCTTTGGAGAAGGAACCATTACGATGCAAGAAACACTTGCAAATTTACTAATGGAAAGAAACGAAACTGTTTCATTAGCGGAAAGCTGCACCGGAGGTTTTGCCTCGCACTTATTAACAAAAATACCGGGAAGTTCTGCCTTTTACAAAGGCAGTATCATCTGCTACTCTTATGATATCAAAGAAAAGGAGTTGGGTGTTCCAAAATCGGTTTTACTAGATAAAGGAGCCGTGAGTAAAGAAGTTGTAGAGATATTGAGCATGGAAATAAAGAAAAAGTACACTACTCATTATGCTATTTCGATTTCAGGAATCGCTGGCCCCGCTGGAGGAACAGAGGACAAACCAGTAGGAACAGTTTGGATCTCTGCCAGAAGCAACCAACGTGTTGTTTCTAAACGATTTAATTTTGGAAACAACAGAGAAAGAAATATTTCGCAATCTGCTATTGCGGGGTTCAATCTATTACGTAAATTAATGTTAGAAGAAACCAATTAATCATGATAAACGAAATCTTCTTATCGCAAAAGGACTATTTTCAAAAAGAACTTCAGTCAAGAACTATCCAGTCACGGTTGGCGAAACTGAAAAAGTTACAAAACTGGATTCGGCACAACGAACAGTTTATTTGTGATGAAATTTATAAAGACTTTGAAAAAGGACGAGAAGAAGTTTTACTAACAGAAATAAAGCCTATACTCGATGAAATAAAACAACACAGGATCCATTTATCGGATTGGGCGGAATCCAAAAAAGTTTCGACTAGTTTGTCCTTTTGGGGAACTAACTCTCATATTCAATATGAGCCCAAGGGAGTTACCTTAATCATAGCACCTTGGAATTATCCTTTTAATTTATGCATTGGTCCCTTAATATCAGCAATTGGGGCAGGCTGTACGGCAATCATTAAACCGAGCGAGCACACTCCCAACACCTCCAATCTTATTGAAAAAATGATTTCTGAGTTATTCAGTAGCCAAGAAGTTAAGGTGATTTTGGGAGATGTATCCGTTTCTACAGAGCTTCTTAACCTCCCTTTCGATCATATTTTCTTTACTGGTAGTCCAAGCGTGGGTAAAATAGTCATGACAGCGGCCGCAAAAAATTTAACCTCCGTAACTCTTGAATTGGGAGGTAGAAACCCCACTATTGTAGATGAAACTGCCAACATAAAAGATGCTGCCCAAAAAATTGTTTGGGGAAAGTTCATTAATTCAGGGCAAACTTGCATAGCACCAAACTACATTTTGGTACACGAAAAACAAGCAGAAGCTCTCAAGAAAGCACTCATTGAACAAATAACTATTCAGTTTCCAATTACCGATGAGTCGAGAACCAAGATTGTGAATCCCATTCATTATAAAAGACTAGTTGACCTGCTCGAAGTAACCCAGAAAGAAGAGGGAGAGATTTTGGTTGGGGGAGTCGTAAATCCAGATAAAAACTTTATATCTCCTACGCTAGTTTCCAATTTGACCTCGAAATCATCTATATTCAAGGAAGAGATTTTTGGGCCAATTTTGCCAATCATTTCATTTTCTACCTTGACCGATGCTATGGAAGTTGTGCAAGAAACCGAAAAGCCTTTGGCACTTTATTTATTTAGTAAAAACAGAAAAAATAAACAGTTTGTGCTACAAAATACCAGCGCTGGAACAACAGCAATCAACGAAACAACCATTCAATTTGCTCAACCCCACTTGCCATTTGGTGGAGTTAACCACAGCGGAATTGGCAAAGCACATGGAGAGTTTGGATTTCTAGAATTCAGCAACCAACGAGCCGTTCTATCTCAGCGCATTGGCTTTACAACTCTCAAAACTATACTTCCACCTTATTCAAAATTCAAAAGGAAATTAATTCGGTTTATTACATTTTGGGCTTAATGTAAACTTAAAAAAAAAATCAAAGAAACAGAAAAAAAAGTCGTACATTTGCATGCAATTACAGAAAAACAAACGACTATGTCTCATTCTAAAATTGTGCAAGAAGGTCTAACTTACGATGACGTTCTTTTGATCCCAGCTTATTCTAATGTTTTACCAAATGCGGTTACTCTAGAAAGCAAAATCACCAAAAACATTTCTATCAAAACTCCAATTCTATCGGCTGCGATGGATACGGTGACAGAATCTGAATTGGCTATTGCAATTGCGCAACAAGGTGGAATGGGAATTATACATAAAAACATGTCAGCTGAGTCTCAAGCCAAAGAGGTGAGAAAAGTAAAGAGAAGTGAAAGCGGAATGATAACAGACCCGGTTACTTTAACCTCTAGCGCTACTGTTGGAGATGCTTTAAATCTGATGGCCGAATTCAAAATTGGTGGTATTCCAATTGTGGACGAAATTGGATTACTGAAAGGAATTGTGACAAACCGAGATTTACGTTTTGAAAAAAACAACTCCAAAAACATTACGGAGGTAATGACAGGTGAAAAATTAGTTACGGCAGTGAATGAAATTTCGTTGGTTGAGGCTGAAAAAATTCTTCAGCAACATAAGATTGAAAAATTATTGATTGTAAATGACGCCAATAAATTAACTGGACTCATTACTTACAGAGATATTATAAAAGTAAAAAAACACCCAAACTCTTGTAAAGATGAACAAGGAAGACTGAGAGTTGGTGCGGCTGTGGGCGTTACTCACGACACACTAGAAAGGGTGGCTGCACTTGTTGGAGCCGGAGTAGATGCAATTGTTATCGATACGGCACACGGACATTCACAGGGTGTAATTGACAAACTGAAGTTAGTTAAAAAAGAATACCCAACATTAGAAGTGATTGTGGGAAATATTGCCACGGCAGAAGCTGCAAGAATGCTTGCAGATGCTGGAGCTGATGCAGTGAAAGTGGGAATTGGACCAGGTTCCATTTGTACTACTCGCATTATTGCGGGTGTTGGAGTCCCTCAACTATCGGCAATTATGAATGTTGCAGAAGAATTAAAAGGATCTGGAATTCCTGTCATTGCAGACGGTGGAATTCGTTTTACGGGCGATATAGTAAAAGCTATTGCCTCTGGAGCAAGTTCGGTTATGCTAGGGTCAATGTTTGCTGGAGTAGCAGAGTCACCGGGAGAAACTGTTATTTACCAAGGACGAAAATTCAAAACTTACAGGGGAATGGGTTCACTTGAAGCAATGAAAAAAGGTTCGAAAGACAGGTATTTTCAAGACAGCGAAAACGATGATAAAAAGTTAGTGCCTGAAGGAATTTCGGGAAGAGTTCCATTTAAAGGGTACCTAAGTGAAGTGATGCATCAATTGATTGGTGGATTGCGCTCTGGAATGGGCTACTGCGGGGCAAAAGATATCGAAGCTCTGAAAGAAGCTAAATTTATTAAAATCACTTCGGCTAGTATTCAAGAAAGCCATCCCCATGATGTGACTATTACAAGAGAGGCACCTAATTATAGTTTAAAATAGGTTTTCGTCTTTACTTTCTGTTTTTATAAAAAAAAGGGTAAATTAGCCTCTCGATTTATAAAAACAAATAAAGCAATGAAGAAAACACTGATAGCAACTTTATCTCTACTTTTAGTTAACTCGCTTTTAGCTCAAAACAATCCTGTTTTATTAAAAGTAGCTGACGAAGAGATAAGAAAAGATGAATTTTTATATAACTACACCAAAAACAATTCGGATGTAAAGTATGACAAGGCCTCTTTAGACGCTTACACAGAAATGTTTGTGAAATTCAAGCTCAAAGTAGCTGATGCAAAAGCGGCTGGATTGGATACCATATCCAGGTTACAAAATGAATTAAAAGGGTACGTAGAGAAATCTGCAGAAAAATATTTATCTGATCCTAGTGCCACAGAGGAATTAATCAAAGAAGCTTACGACAGAAAAAAGTTTGAAATAAATGCGAGTCACATCCTAATAATGGAAGGAAATGCTTATGAGAAGGCATTGGAAGCTAGAAAAGAAATTATGAACGGAGCCGATTTCGAAACGGTCGCAGTAAAATATTCTCAAGATCCATCTGTTCAGGAAAACAAAGGAAAACTTGGTTATTTCACTGCTTTTCAAATGGTTTATCCGTTTGAGGATGCTGCTTACAACACCCCAATAGGTGAAGTATCAATGCCTGTAAAAACAAGGTTTGGCTATCATTTAATCAAAGTGAATGACAAGAGACCAAACCCGGGTAAAGTACAAGTGGCACATATTTATACAAAAGCTCCAGCTGATGCAGATGCACAAATAAAGGCGAATGCCGAAGCAAAAATAAAAGATATTTATCAAGAACTTCTTTCTGGAAAGAGAGATTTTGCCACTTTAGCCAAAGAATATTCTGATGACAATACATCTGCCGACAAGGGAGGAGAATTACCCATGTTTGGCTCTGGAAGGATGGTTCCTGAATTCGAAAAAGTTTCATTTTCTTTAGAAAAAGATGGAGCTGTTTCTGAACCTTTTAAAACATCCTATGGATGGCACATCGTAAAAAAAATAAAATCTGAACCTATTGGAAGTTTTGAAGCAATGAAAAGTGAGATTCTTTCAACCATCAAGCGAGGCGACCGAAGTGGGAAGACCAAAGAACACTTTGTGAATAAATTAAAAAAGGAATACCAATACACAGACAAATCTTCGAAATGGATTAAAAACAGTTTCAGCGAAGAAGTAATTGGAAGACTCAAAGCGGATGATGACAAGGTTGCTTTCAAGTACAAAAAAGTTCCAGGATTTTTTAAGCTCTCAACCAAAGTTAAAGTCTCAGAGTTCAGAAACTACCTTACCACCCATTTACCAGCTGCTCAGCAAGATATAGAGTCGAATTTCAAAGAATTTACCAATGAGTACTTTTACAATTATGAGAAATCACAATTATTTACCAAATACCCTGAATACAAATCTTTGGTAAAAGAGTTTGAAGATGGTATTCTTTTATTTGAAATATCAGACCAAAATGTTTGGACTAAATCGAGTAAAGATACCACAGGACTTGAAAAGTTCTTTGAATCTACTCAAGAGAAATATAAGTGGAAAAAAAGAGTTGACGTTGAAATCTATTCCTCGGCTAAAAAAGATATCATACAAGAAACATATATCTTGGCAAAAGACTCGGGACTTTCCTCACAAGAAATATTAATGAAAGGAAACAAAGCGTCACAACTGGACCTAACAGCGAAAGAAGGTAAAATTGAAATCGAAGGAAATGAAGTTCTTTCACAATTTCCGATTAATCAAGGAATGTCTGAATTGAAACTCATCGAAGGTAAATTTGTATTTCTAAAAATTAACGAAATAATACCCCCTCAGAAGAAAGAATTGAAAGAAGTGAGAGGAATCGTAATTTCTGAATATCAAAAATACTTAGAGAGCGAGTGGTTAAATTCATTATCAGAAAAATACAAAGTATCCATAAATAAAGAAGAAATATACAAACTAAAACCAACTAAAAAATGATTAAAACAATTAGACTTACCTCACTGCTATTTGCCGCGGCTATCTTATTTGGAACTGCTTCATGCAACAAATACGAAGATGGACCGAGCCTATCTTTAAGAACAAAAAAGGCGAGACTTGTCAATACCTGGGAATTAACAGAATCAGTAGACGGAAGTGCTGATATTTCAGATTTTTCGAGAGGAATAACTTTAACTATCGAGAAAGATGACAAATTCAATTACGGAGGAGAAACTCCACAAGGGTTCAAAGCAACAGGTTCTGGAACTTGGGAATTTAACTCCGATAAAACAGTATTAATCCTCTCCATAGAAGGTCAAGTAATACCGGACAAATGGACTATTACTCGATTGAAAAATGATGAATTATGGCTAAAAAAAACTCAATCTAACGGCACTGAAGCAATCCAGAAATTCAAAGGTTTGGATTAAGTTGAACTAATTCACTCAACCCTGCAAATAACTGTAAGACTCAAGAAATTTTCTTGGGTCTTTTTTTTTGTTTGAATCGTAAAAAAAAGAATTCGAAATATTTTTACTTGTTAAATATTACACTACATTTGTTAAATATTTAATTTAGGTATGAAAGTAATAAAATTTGGAGGTACTTCTTTGGGCTCTCCTTCCAGAATGAAAACAGTTGCCAAACTGATAAAGAACCAGGAAGCGATAATCGTTCTTTCGGCAATAAGCGGAACGACCAATTCTTTATCGAACATTGCTCAATTGCTGTATCGGAACGACAGAAATGAAGCGAAAAAAGAAATCAAACAGCTCGCTGAAGGCTATCAGAAGTTTGCCGAGGAATTATTAAAAACAACAGTTCAACTCAAGAAAGGTAAAGAACTAATCGAAAGTCACTTTGCCTACATTGGTTCTTTTACAGAAGATTTATTTACACTTCACGAAGAAAAATCGATTTTGGCCCAAGGAGAATTACTTTCTACTGCTTTGTTTCAGTTGCATTTGGAAGAACAAAAGATTCATTCTTGCCTTCTACCTGCGTTGGATTTTATGAGAATCGACAAAGATCTGGAGCCAGATAGTTACTATATAAAACACAATATAGAGCGAGAAATGGTTCATTGCAACAGTTCACTTTACCTCACACAGGGATACATTTGCCGAAATGTTTTTGGAGAAATAGACAACTTAAAAAGAGGCGGAAGCGACTATACCGCATCGCTTATAGGAGCTGCTATTTCGGCAACGGAGGTTGAGATATGGACAGACATAGACGGAATGCACAACAACGACCCAAGAATTGTGGAAGATACTTTTTCTATAGAGTATTTGTCGTACGATGAAGCTGCTGAATTAGCTTATTTTGGAGCTAAAATATTGCACCCGGCAAGTGTGTATCCTGCCCAACTCGCTGGCATCCCTATTTGGTTAAAAAACACCATGGAACCAAACAAACCTGGCACAAAAATCGCTAAGGACATTGAGAACAGAGAATTTACAGCAATTGCAGCCAAAGACGGAATTACCGCAATTAAAATAAAGTCTGGGAGAATGCTTTTGGCCTATGGATTTTTACGAAAAATTTTCGACATTTTTGAACGGTACAAAACACCCATTGACGTAATCACAACTTCAGAAGTTGCCGTATCCATCACAATTGACGACAACACAAATCTAGATTTGATACACGAAGAATTGCGCTATTTGGGCGAGGTAGAAATCAACAAACAACTTTCGATTGTTTGCGTGGTAGGTAATTTTTCTCACGAATCGATGGGATCGGGAAATCAGCTTTTTGATTGTCTTAAACACATCCCAATCCGTATGGTATCGTATGGTGGAAGTCAGCACAATGTCTCTATTGTAATTGACACAAATCACAAGAAAGATGCACTTATTTCCTTGAATAATGGACTCTTTAATTCTGTGAAAAATGACTAGTAGCAAGACCCACAAAACTCCTTATTACGAATACAACCTGGATTTGCTTCACTCAACACTAGACGAAGCAAAACGCCATGCAAAATCGCACGGGTACCACATTCATTATGCGTTGAAAGCTAACTCAAACGATAAACTGCTGGAAATTATACAACAAAAAGAATTTGGTGCCGATTGTGTGAGCGGAAACGAAGTAGCCAAAGCTATTGACTCTGGATTCGATTCCAATCAAATCGCATTTGCTGGAGTGGGCAAATCAGACGAGGAAATAGAAATTGGTTTGGCTCATGATATTTTCTCCTTTAACTGCGAATCTGTACAAGAAATAGAGGTAATCAATGAATTGGCAAAACAACAGAACAAAGTGGCGCGCATCGCACTAAGACTGAACCCTAATGTGGATGCCAAAACTCACAAATATATTACCACCGGACTAGAAGAGAATAAATTTGGGATAAACAGCTGGGAACTCGAAGAACTTATCGAAAAACTTAAGACTTGGCATCATATAACACTCACTGGGCTTCATTTTCATATCGGTTCACAAATTACCTCGATGACGCCATATAAGAACCTTTGTATTCGAGTAAACGAGCTAAACACTTGGTTCTATGAGAGAGGAATAGCAATCTCTCACCTCAACTTGGGAGGTGGATTAGGAATAGATTATCAAAATCCATTGGGCAAACCCATTCCGGATTTTGAGTTGTTTTTTGGTGTGTTCAATCAATTCTTAGAACCTCTTCCTCTTCAAGAAATTCACTTTGAACTTGGCAGAAGTTTGGTTGCAAATTGCGGCAGCCTGATTTCTAAAGTTTTGTATCTGAAAAATGGAGTAAAAACAAATTTTGTTATTTTGGATGCCGGAATGACCGAACTTATTCGACCTGCTCTCTATCAAGCGTCTCATTTTATCGAAAACCTAAGTTCAAATACTGAGGTGAAAGAATTTTACGATGTAGTGGGCCCAATCTGCGAATCATCTGATTGTTTCGGAAAAAAAATCTCATTAAACGAAACCAAAAGAGGTGATCTAATTAAAATTCATAGTACGGGAGCATACGGGGAAGTGATGACAAGCGGGTATAACTTGAGAGAGCAAAATCCCGTTGTATTTATGAAGAGTTAATTGATTATTCCTTCAGGTTGTCATTTCCGTGAAAACGGAAATCATATTCAACTATCAACATTCTCAAATTAAGATCCTTGCCTTCTTGAGGAGGACAAACGAAAAGAAAAAAGCAAGTCATTCTGAACTTGACACAGGGATTGTTTACTAAAATTGGAGTATTAAATTAACAGTTTCCACATTGAGTGCGGAATGACTAATTGTTTTTATTTTGGATAAAAAGACTTTCTACCTCACGCTATCAAATCAAACTCAAACAGCCAACCCGTTGCCTAGTTATCATTTTAACCTTACCTTTGCAGTCAATTACAATGATTTACTATGATTTCTACTGAAAATATCTCCTTACAATACGGAAAACGAATTCTTTTTGACGAAGTAAACGTCAAGTTTACACAAGGAAATTGCTACGGTGTGATTGGGGCAAATGGTGCTGGAAAATCTACCTTTTTAAAAATTTTGGCTGGCGATATTCAAGCTACATCTGGTAGAGTTGCTATAGAACCTGGCAAGAGAATGGCTGTGCTAAAACAAAGCCACTCGGAGTACGACAACGTAACGGTGCTCGACACTGTTTTGATGGGACATTCCAAGCTTTGGGAGAACATGAAAAAGAAAGAGGAAGTGTATGCCAGAGAAAACTTTAGTGAAGCTGACGGAATGGAAGCTGCCGAGCTAGAAGCTGAGTTTGCCGAAATGGACGGTTGGAATTTACAGCCAGAAGCTGAAAGTTTGCTGAGTGGAATTAACATTCCTGAAGACAAACACTATTCATTGGTAAAAGATTTGAGCGGGAGCGAAAAAGTGAGAGTTCTTCTTGCTCAGGCCCTTTTTGGTAATCCAGATATTTTGATTTTGGATGAACCGACAAATGATTTGGATATCAATACGGTGTCGTGGCTAGAAGACTTCTTATTGGATTTTCAGAACACGGTAATTGTGGTTTCGCACGATAGACACTTCTTGGATACGGTGTGTACCCACATTGCAGATATTGACTACAGCAAGCTGAATTTATTTACGGGTAACTACACTTTCTGGTACGAAAGTAGCCAACTTGCAACCAGGCAAAGAGCCAACCAAAACAAGAAAGCCGAGGAAAAGAAGAAAGAATTACAAGATTTTATTTCGAGATTCAGTGCCAATGCCTCTAAATCGAAACAAGCAACAAGCAGAAGGAAGCTGCTAGACAAAATAAGTGTAGAAGAAATTAAACCTTCCAGCAGAAGATACCCTGCGATTATTTTTGATCAGTCGAGAGAGGCGGGTGATAAAATATTGGAAGTGGAATATTTAACCAAAAAAGGATTATTTCAAGATTTCCATATCAACGTAAACAAAGGAGACAAAATCGCATTCGTGGGGAAAAATAGCAATGCTATTAGCGCACTCTTTAAAACTTTGATTGGAGAGATGGAAGCAGATGGGGGAGAAATAAAATGGGGACAAACCATTACTCCTGCTTACATGCCAAACGAAAATGACGAGTATTTTAACGGAGACGACAATTTAGTAGATTGGTTGAGACAATATTCGGATGAAAAAGACGAAGTATTTATCCGTGGTTTTTTAGGAAAAATGCTGTTTACAGGCGAAGAGGTTTTCAAAAAAAGTAACGTACTTTCAGGAGGAGAAAAAGTAAGATGTATGTTATCCAGGGTAATGTTGCTCTCAGGAAACGTATTGATTATGGACGAACCTACCAATCACCTTGACCTAGAATCTATTCAAGCACTGAACAATTCTTTGGCAGATTTTAAAGGAACGGTACTCTTTACTTCACACGATCACCAGTTTGTACAAACGGTTGCAAACAGAATTGTAGAACTAGGACCGACAAGCCATTTGGATAAATTAATGACCTACGATGAGTTTATTGAAAGTGACAAATTAAAAGAACAACGAGCAGAGCTTTATAGTTAATCCACCCCTAAATATTTGTGAGTTTGAACAGAAATACTCCACTGAGGATTCTTGGTGATGTAAGACAAAATTAACTCATACATTTTCATTTTCTTCTCCCATTCAGCTTGCATGTAAAGTTTACAATGTGCAGGAACTCGTTTAGCATGAGTTTCTGCCCATTCAATATCTGATTTATTAAACACGACAACCTTTAGTTCATGGGCTCTTGAAATAACTGAATCCAAAGGTGATTTGAATTTCTTTGGTGACAAACAAATCCAATCGTACTCACCTTTTAATTGATAAGCTCCAGAAGTTTCTACGGCTATTTCGATATTCAACTGATGAATTTCTTGAGTCAAATAAGTCAAATCATACATGGCTGGCTCACCCCCAGTGATTACCACAAAATTGGTTCCTGATTCTGCCACTTGTTTCACCAAGTTGGCAACCGACAGAATTTCGTGGTCGTTGGTATCCCAGCTCTCTTTTACATCGCACCATACACAACCTACATCGCATCCAGCCACTCGTATAAAAAAAGCGGGGCGACCGGAATAAAACCCCTCTCCCTGAACGGTATAGAAGGTTTCCATGATTGGTAATTTTGAAAGTGGATTGATGTTACTCAAAATAAAATATTTGGGTGGGTGAAATGCAACAATGCATTTTCTTGTCAAAGGTATCAATATCTTTTATTTCACCAATAGGTTCAAAAAGAGAAAGTCCAATTAGTTGCGTTTTTTTTGACAACTGAGCAATAAACCTGTCGTAAAAACCACCTCCATACCCTACTCGATAACCTTTTTTATCAAAAGCCAACAATGGCAACAAAACAATATCAATGTCTTCAACATTACATTTTTCCGCATTTTTTGGTTCAAGAATTCCATATTTATTCTGAACCAACTTCGTATCCTTTTCAAAATAAAAATGAGACATGGAGTTGTCTTTAAAATTTGCTTTTGGAACCACTACTCTGCCCTTTTCCATGATTCTGTCAATCAATAGCCAAGTATCAATTTCATTTTTTTTAGAAATTGGAATAAAACAATGGACTGTTTTCCCCTCCATTTTAAAATTCTGAGAAATGATGTCAGAAATTTTCAAGCTTTCTAATTTCACAAATTGAGCCGATAACGAATTTCTTTTGTTTAGATACTTTTTACGAATGTCTCTCTTGTCCATAGCACTTTGTCCGATTTATTTCAGCCTAAATTTGAATGGCAAAGTATATTTTACTCTCACCATTTTTCCGTGGGTTTCACCTGGAATCCACTTCGGCATGGAACCAAGAACTCTTCTTGATTCCTCGTCACATCCATAGCCAACTCCTTTAAGTATGTTAATATCAGAAATACTCCCATCTGTATTAACAACAAATTGAGCATAAACAGTTCCTTCTATTTCATTTCTTTTGGCTTGCTTGGGATAAGTCAGATTCCGCGAAAGAAAGGCCATTAAGCTATCCACGCCTCCCACAAACTCTGGCATCTTTTCTACAAAATCATGAATAGTAGAATCGCTCGTTAGCAAAGGTTCAGGTTCCGCAGTCACCAATCCCAATATTTCTGGCTCAATTACCTCAGGCTGAATAATCACTACGTCTCCCATAAAAACGGGATCAATTTCGCCTTTCTTTGGTTCGCAAACTGACTTTTTCGATACTATTTTCCCTATTTCAGTATCATCTTGCCTAGGAAGCGTATCTATCTCGTTTTTTGCTGGGAAGGTTGTATCTTTAGATATCAAGGTATCAACTTGGATTAATTCTCCTTGTGTGGGATTAAAACCATCAACAGATACAGGTTGCGTATCGCACGAAGCCAGAGCCAAAGTAGCCAAGGATAAAACTAAAAAAGCCCTATTTCCAAGGTGTTTCCGTGTCCCTTCTATCATGGCTTCTAGTTCAGTAAAATGAAAATCAGTTTGACCTCCCAACATTCTGGCACATGTCGATTGATTTTGATTTTGAATTAAATATACCAAAATTTCATCTCGGGTCATTTCAGTAAAATCAACAACAGATTTTACACACATTTCACAGTGTCTCGATTTTACTCCAATTTTCATTTTGGACCAATCCTCAGAACAAGGATTTTTTATCTCAACTTTCATAGTCATGGTTTTTTTTTAGTTTTGGTACACTTAACTTGAATGAAAGTTCAATGATAAAAAACACCTTCTGCCGAACTCTAACAACAAAGTAAAACCATTACATCCCAGGAAGCATTCCAGCAGAAGCTGCTTTCATTTCAGATTCATTAACTCGCTCCGCTTTTTGCAAAGCATCATTGGTGGCAATGACCAATAAGTCTTCCAATTCTTCTTTATCCAAGTTAGTTAATTCCTCATTTATTGAGATAGCATTCACTTTTCTATTCCCAGTCATCGTTACGGTAACCTTACCGTTACTGGCTTTTCCCTCCACGGTGATTGTGTCTAATCTCGCTTTTGTTTCTTCTACTTTTTGTTGCATTTCCTGCAACTTTTTCATCATTCCGTTTCCTCCAAACATATTTTTTAGTTCTTAGTGATTAGTAAATAGTTCTGCCCCCTTGAACCCTGAGTTCGACCGACAGAGAGAGAATCGAAGGGTGACTTAGCTTTTTAAGAAATTTAGTTAGCCGGCAAAACCTTAGCTTTCACTTCTCCAAATCCAATTCTCACTCCATCTTTTTCAGAATATCCTCTCATAATAACGGTATCGTTATCGTTTATAAATTTTCTTTCAGTTCCGTCTTTCATCGGGATAGTTTTTGTTCCTTTCCAAGAAAGTTCAAGCATAGAGCCAAATTCACTTTCTTTAGGTCCAGAAATTGTACCAGACCCCATGCAATCTCCTGTTCTAATATTACATCCATTCACCGAATGATGCGCCAATTGCTGGTTCATGTTCCAATACATGTATTTATAGTTTGAGTTAGAAACAACAGTTTCTTCTGCTCCTTCTGGTTGAATTGCTACTTCCAAATTAATGTCCACGTGCTTATCTCCTGAGTATTCCAAATAAGGCAAAACCTTTGGTTCTTGAACAGGCCCAGCAGTTCTAAATGGCTCCAAAGCATCTAAAGTTACTACCCAACTTGAAATGTGAGACGCAAAGTTTTTTCCTAAAAAAGGGCCAAGTGGAACGTATTCCCACCCTTGAATGTCTCTCGCGCTCCAATCGTTCAGCAAAGTCATTCCAAAAATATAGTCGTCTGCTTCTTCGGTAGAAATGGATTCGCCAAGTGGTTTTCCTTCGTAGGTAAAAAAAGCAGTTTCCAATTCAAAATCCAATAAATTGCAGTTTCCAAAAACTGGTACCTCAGCAGTTGGCGGTTTTTTCTGTCCTTTTGGTCTATGGAAATCCACTCCCGAAGGCACAATAGAACTCGCTCTTCCATGGTACCCAACCGGAATGTGTTTCCAGTTTGGAAGCAGCGCATTGTCTGGATCACGGAACAAACAGCCTACATTAAAAGCGTGTTGCTCACTTGAGTAGAAATCGGTGTAATCTCCTATATGCATAGGTAGTAACATTTCTACTTCGCTTTGTAAATGCAAAACCTGATTGGCGTGGTGTTCGTTCTTTTGTAATTCTTCGTTTTCGACATTCAATAAATCCGAAATTCTATTTCTCAACTCTCTTGTCCCCTGCTTTCCATGACGCATCATTGTATTCAAAACATTTGAGTCAAAATCTTCAATAGTAAATTGCAATCTTGTTAAATAACCCAATGAATGTAAAGCTTTTAAATCCAAAACTTTATCTCCAATTGCAACTCCTACTCTAGGTGAGTTCCCATTGTGTGCAAACACTCCAAAAGGAAGATTTTGAATAGGAAAATCAGAATTAGCTGGGACTTCTACCCAAGATTTTAGTGCTGGATTGTTAGCTTTTATTTGAGTCATAATTTGTTTTATTTTTCATTTGTCATTCCCTTGAAAAAGG
>ENA-OUOG01000946-OUOG01000946.1-marine-metagenome-genome-assembly--contig:-NODE-946-length-35417-cov-5.338087_pt1 | contig 35417 bp, 19 predicted proteins | sample MGYA00248635_ERZ508505 | MGnify/ENA primary metagenome ERZ508505 (study PRJEB26176, sample SAMN06267871) | marine metagenome | isolation source: Saanich Inlet, British Columbia, Canada | place: Pacific... | reverse complement strand
CGCCTCCGACGTCGCCTCCGACGTCGCCTCCGACGTCGCCTCCGTCGTCGCCTCCGACGTCGCTTCCGACGTCGCCTCCGACGTCGCCTCCGACGTCCCCTCCGACGTCGCTTCCGACGTCGCCTCCGTGGCGTCTCCCCCCTCGACGCGCCGCGAGTTCATCCCCCTGCACGTCGAGCACGACCCTTCCGCGGCTTGGCGCACGCCCGTGGCGGTGGTCGTGGCGCACTACGACGAGTGGGACGCGCTTCCCGAGATGCCCGTGTGGGCGAACAACTCGAAGGACCCGCGTTTTTTCCCCGACTCGCCGCGCGCGCGGGGGTACACGGTGGCGCCGATGTACCAGCGCCGCAGGCCCGAGAACCCCGGTTTCGTGCCCAACCACGGGTACGAGGGCGGCGTGTATTTGAAGTTCGTGGTGGACCACTACGACAACCTGCCCGACGTGACGGTGTTCATGCAGGCGGACGCGGACGCGCAGACCGATTTGCCGTCTCGGCTGGGCAAGGTTGTGACGCGCCAGAAAAATTTCGGCGACATCGATTACCTCCCGATCAACGTCGGCAACGACTTCAACCCCGAGCAGGTGTACTTTTACAAGCGCGACCCGTACCAGGAGTGGTGGAAGGAGACGTCTCTGCGTGCCATCGACCAGTGCTGGCGCACGGTCGCGGGCTGGTGGGGGCACGAGTGGCCGCAAGAGACGGTGCCCACCGTCTCGGGGTACTGCTGCAACTATTTCGCGGCTTCGCGCGAGAGCATTCGAAAAACGCCGCTCGAGACGTGGAAAAAAGCGTACGAGTCCCTCATCGAGCGCGCCGAGTGCGTCCCGGGCTCGGGCCCGGTGGCGACGCGCGTGGACGACAAGTGGCAGATCGCCGTCACGCTCGAGCACATGGCGCACATCATGTTCGGGGGGCACTTCCCGCACTACCCCAGGCACTGCGGTGAGGCGCGGGTGGGAGCGACGAACGACGAGAGCCGTGAGGCTTCGGAGACTTCGGAGACGGCGGAAAAAAAAGACGCTTCGCCGGTGATGGGCGTGTTCCCGGATTCGTGTTGCGGCGGCGACGCGTGTTTGTCGAAGGGCGCGTTCTACACTGAGACCACGGACTGGAACGCGGACGTCCTGGACTTCGAGAGCGGCGATCCTCCCCGGCCCGAGCCTCCGGACTTGGCAGAGGGCGAGGACCAGAGCCGGTGGGCTGAGTTGGGGCACACCGCGATGGCGTACGACGACGCGCTCGTCGGCCTCGCCGCGAATCACGGCATGTCTCCTTACCACGACGCCGACCCTTCCGTGCGCTCGGTGTCGTTCAAGCGCGCGGCGTTGGCTCAAGCGCGGGAAGACCTCTCTAAATTGGGAGACGACGAGAGCTTGTGGCGCGCCGCCATCGACGCCGGCGTCGCGGTGAAGAACCTGGCGAGCGCGTACGCGCAGACGACGGCGTCGCTCGGCGCCTTTTTTAAAGGCGAAACGAAAGACGACGAGCCGTACGTCGCGGAGTACGCGCGGCGACATTGAAGTGTACTCCCATGAGCAATGAGTGCGTTTTAATACTACTAACTACTATTCGAGTGGTGCACTACTCATACTACGGGTTTGGGGTATCGCGGCCACACTACCCGGTAGCGCGTTTCCCTTACTCCGGCGCCGCCGAGCGCGTTCCTCGTCGATTCGGCGAGCGCGGGGGAAGTCCCCGGCGCGCTTGTGCGCCGCCGCGAGCTCGCACAGCGTCTCGATGGCGAGCGCGTGGTTTTTCCCGAGCGCCTTCTCGATCACCTCCAGCGCATCGCGCAGGAGGTCGATCGCGGTCGCGGTCGCGACGCCGGCGCTTTCGCGAAGGATCGGCTCCGACTCGCGACGCGGAGAAAAACGCGTCCCGTCGCTCAAATGGCCGCCGCCGCCGCCGCCGCCGACGCGGAGCCACCGCGCCGCGGCGGTTCGCGCGCTCCGCGCGACGCGCAGATCCCACGGCCCGAACCTCTTCTCCGCGTACGCCAGAGCGCGCCTCGCGTACCGCAGCGCGTCGTCGTCGCGCGTCGCGGAGTCGAACGCCGCGCACGCCGCGCTCAGGCCGTCCAGCGCGGCGAGCCGGGTCGACGCCTGCGCGTCCGAGTCGGAGGCGACGCCGGCGTCGTCGTCGCCGTTCTCGGCGGCGAGCGCCGCCGCCGCGCGCGCGAACAGAGCCTCCACCTCCTCGAGCCGCCTCGGGTCCCTCTGCGCGGTCACAGCGCGCGCCAGCAGCACGAGCGCGCGCGCGGCGTCCACGGGGTCGACGGAGACGCTCTTTCCGGAACCGGTCGGTGAGGCGGCGTCTTTAGAGACTTTTAAATCTCTGAAGACGTTTACGTCTCTACGGACGACGCGGGGGCCTCCTCCTTTCGCGACGCGCAACGCCACGAGCTGTCTCAGGTGGTGCTCTGCTTTCGTGAATTTGCCGACAGAGCTCGCCGCCTGTGCGTCCTTCTCCAGGCGCAAAGCGTGCGTCTCCGCGGCACACTCCAGTCGGTCGCGCTCGCGTCGCCGAACATCACGGGGATCGTCCTCGTCGTCGCTCGAGTCGCGCGCGCCGTCCCACCGGTTATGCGGCGCACGGCGGCGGTACCGGACGTACGCTTCGTGAGGCGCGCCCCCCGGGAACGCGGCGGTTTCGGTTTCGGTTTCGTCCTCGTCTTCCTCGTGCGCGCCTTCCGGAAACGCTCTTTTGTCGGGGAACTCGTCGTCGTCGTACGCCCGCGCGAACGCCTCTATGTCGTCCCTGGCTGTGCGCGTCTCCCCTCGCCACGCCGCGACGGCGTCGTCGCCGGCGGCGGCGGCGGCGGCGAGCGCGGCTTCCCGCACGCGGCTCGCTTTTTTTTCACTCGGTTTTCTCTTCGTCACCGCGTACACGTGCTTTTCGTCCGGCACCACCGGGTTCTTCTCCAGGCTCAGCAGTTTTGGCACGGGAGGCAGAGGCGGCTCCGGACGCAAATCCACGTACCCGTTGGCATCCTTTCTCGCCGTCTGAAGCGCGTTTAACTGCGCCTCGCGCTTTGAACGCGCGAACGACGATTTCGCCGGCGCGTTCTTTTCGCTCTCTTTTCGCTCCGTTTCCGCATCGACGAGGCTCAGGTTCCGCATCGACGACAAGTGTCGCGCGACGTTCCTGAACCCGCGCTTGGCGTTCATGGTTCGCTCCGCGTCTCCCAGCGTCTTGTCCACCTCCGCGCCGCGCCTCGCGAGGTCCTCCTCCAACGCGCGCGCCTCGAGGGCTTCACGACGTTTAACGTCGCGTCTCTTTAACAAGTCGACGCGCCGCGCGCGAATTAAGCGCTCGCACTCGTCGTTCATCAGCCTCTGCTTGTTGAGCATCGCTTGCGCGAAGAGCAGCCGCTTCGTGTGTTCCGGGAGGTCACGCATCGACGTTAACGGGTTTCCGAGCAAATGCGCGTTGTGCTGCGTGGAGTGCGAGGGGAGCATGGGGTACATGGGATGTCGTGGAAAGCCTCTCGCCGCAGAAGGCGTCGTCTCGACGCGACGACGATGCGCGTCTTCGGGAACGTCGGGAACATTTTTCACGCCGGTTCGATTCTCCAGCCCGTTTCGGTCATCGCGGCTCGTCTCGGCGGTCCCGAGGCGTCGCGCGGTCCCGAACGCGGGGAGCGTCCCTCGGATCGCGGTCGGGTCATCCCGCGGAGGCGGCGCCGCGCGGTACTGGAGGAGGCGCGGGTCCGCGCCCCATCTGTTTTCGGGGCGAACGGAGGGTGCGGGGGTGCGTGTCAGCTCGCGGTGCGCGTGCGCGAGACGCGGAAGGCGGTCGGCACCCGACATCCTCGGCACGCTCGGAGGTGGACCGCGCGCTGTCGCGTGAGGTTCGGGCGGGTCGAGTTCGTCGACGCACCCGGGATGACCCGCGTCGTCGTCGCTGTCGTCGGCGGCGTACATCGCGCCGCGCGATGACGCCGCGCCGCGTCCCCGCAGCGCGCACTGCGCCCTTCCGACACGTTCCCGTCGCTTCGGTCCGTTTGGCGATGAACGGTCGTCTCGTCTCGTCAGTTCCAAAAAAGCCGAGAAGCCGCGTCAACGCCGCACGCGTGCGCACACCTCCCCGCGCCGCGCTCTCCGCGATGGTGCACCTCGAGGAGACCGAGCCCGCGCCCGAGCGCGCGTCGGAGGACGCGTGCGCGTCCGGCGACGCGTCCGACGCCGGGTACGCCCAGCGCATCGACAAGGAATGGCGAGATCAGCTGGCGTCCGCGCGGGATGCCAACGCGGGCCTGGACGAGAACGACGTTGACGCGCGAGAGCTGTACGGCGAGCAGGCTGTGCACAACTTCCCTGACGTGCACGATGACTGGGGCGACGCCAAGGCCAAGGCCGCACGAGCGGCTCGAATGCGCGCCGTGGCGGAGATGTCCCCCGACGGAAAGGAAGGGCTCGAGCGGACGGGGTGGAACACGGCGTATCGCGCCGGGCTGGAGAATGCGCTCGACGCGGTGCGCGACTCGAAGACGATGATGGCGAACCTGCGGCAGATCCGTTCGAGGCAGAAGGACATAGACGACGGCGTCGAGATCGGGCACCTCAAGGGCAAGACCGCGAAAGAAGCCAACGCGGAGTGGGAGAAGCAGAGGCTCGAGGCGCGAGACGCCGAGAGACGACGCCGCGCCGCCGCCGCGACGCTCGCGGCGAAAACAAAGGCGGGCGCGGAGTCGTCGAGCGATTTTGGCGAGCGATTCGGCTTGCCTTCTCTGCCCGACTTCCTGAAGCGGTCCTCCCTGGACGTCGGCGACGACGAGGGCGCGGAGGCGGCCGCTCGCGCGCTCGCGGAGAAGCACGGCGAGTGGATCCGCACGCTCGACGAGGGAAACCCGATGGCGAAGGAAGAGTCGCGCGCCATAGCTAATGAGGCGGAGGCGGAGGCGGAGGCGGCGAACGAAAAAAAACAAACAAACGCGAGCGTGGTTCCGGGGCCGTCCCCCGACGAGCCGCGCGCCGCGGCGGAGCTCGACACCGCCGACGCGTCGTTCGTTTCCTCGGATCTCCCCGAAGACACTTCTTTCTTCGAGAATCTGACGTCTCTGTCGCCTCTGCGGCGCGCGGCGCGCGCGAAGACGGACCGCGACGAGGATTTCTGGAACAAAGAGATGTGGGGCGGCGACGACTTCGACGCCGACGGCGAGGTGGAGAGCGCCGAGGCGGAGATTGCGCGGCTGTGCGCGTTGGAGATCAGTAGCGCGAGGAGGCTCGAAGTCTCGGAGGAGTGACACGCTCAGAGTTGAGTCGGTGTGTCCCGAGAGCGTGGTCTGTGTTGTGTGAATATCGTGACATGGTATGTAGTTCTACTGTGTCTACTGTTCGACGCGCTCGAAGTTCATCGACGGCTAAGAAGGCTAAGGGTATTCATCGCACGTGCCGCAGCGTGGAGTACGCCGCGCCGGGAGGCGCTTTCCCCACGAGCTCCGGTCGCTTCGGCACCGTCGACGCGACGTACGGTTTCAACGGGAACGACGCGAGGTCGACGTCGGGGACGATGAAGTTGGGTGCCTTGTGCGCCTCGACCACGTAGTTGCCCGCCTTCGTGAACCGACCCGTGCTGATCGCGCCCTTGCCCTTGTAATACCCTTTGCGGGCGCGTTTCGTGGTGAGCTTCAGGAATCCCACGCGCTTGGCGGCGCGGGCCAACAGAGCCGAGGTGACGAACATGACGCCGACGACGCGCCACCGGGACTCACCGGACGCAAACCGCGCGCGCCGCCGAACGCGTCGGGGGAAGCGATGTCCGAAGCGCGCCGGGTTGTGGCTCAGAGCGCCCGAGGAAGCATCACGATCACTCACCACGTGCCCCGCGTTTCAGTCGGATGACTCCAGGTCTCCAGCGTCCACTGCCTGAAACGTTTCGGGCGGATCGAAAAAAGTGTCGGCAGCTGTGCCGACCGAGAGACCGGCGAAGGGACACAGATCCGTCCACGCGGACCCCCTTCGTCGGTCCCCGCGTCGGGAGGCGACGCGCGCGCGGTGATGCTCCGCGCGGCCGCGTCTCGGTGCCGCCGTCTCGCCTCGTCCCGAGGCGGACCGCGGCGGACCGCGCCTCGAAGTTGGGTGACCCCCGCACGCGATTTCGTCGTCTCGGCACCCGAAGAGTCGTCCGCGGAGTCGTCGCCTTCCGCGTCCCCGGCTCCGGCCGCGCTCGCCCGCCCGCCCCCAAACCAGTCTCTGCGCCCCGCGATTTTGGTGTGCACGTCCAAGGTGGTGAGCGCGGAGACGAGGAAGGACTACGAGGCGTGGCTGGTGGACGGCAAGCGGCTCATCGAGGAGGTGCTCCGGGACAAGGATTGCCAGGCGGGCTTGGCCGTCGGCGAAGGCGCCGACGTGCAGCATCGGTTCAGCTGGGTGCACTTCCCCGCGCCGTCCTCGGCGAAAGCGCGGGAAACGACGGGAAAAGAACGCGAGCCGAGCTCTGCTTCTTCTCACGAGACATCTTCGCACACGCACAAGCGTCTGACTCGCGCGGCGGGGAGCGCGAGCATGTCGCACGTCAGGCACAGCGGCGCGCCTGAGTGCGAGACGGTGGCGGTCGTGTTCCAGAGGCACGACGACCTGGAGCGATGGCGCCACTCGCGGCGGCGCGCCGCGTGGCTGGCTCGCGGCGAGCGGTTCGGGGACGACGGCGGCGGCAGCGCCGACGGCAAAGGGCTGGGCATGTCCGCGCGCGCGACGTCCATCGACGTTGACGATGGGTCGCTCGGGGGATGGCTCCCCGCGGACGCGAACGCGAAAACACAGAGCGAGTCTTCCAAGTCTTCGCCGTCCGCGTGGAAAGTGTACCTCGCGGTTTTGCTCGCGCAGTACCCGCTCGTGGAGCTCAACGCTCTGTTTTTGTTGCCGCTGATGGATTCCGTGGAGGTATTTCGGCCCATCGCCGAGTTGCCGCAACCGGCGCGGATGCTCCTCGTGCAGAGCTGGACGTCGTTCGGGGCGGTGTTCGTGACGCTGCCCGCCACGCAGTTCGCGCTGCGGAAAACGGGATTCCTCGAAGCCGGCGCGATGAAAAACGCGAATCCGGCGCTGGGGGTCGCGTCCGTGGCGGTATCGTACGCCGCGGTGCTCGCCGCCGCGTTCGCCGCGCAGCCGCACGCGGCGGTGGCGGTGGAGACGCTCGCGAAGATCTTATCCCGCGCGTAGAGAAGGAGCGACGATGGTGCCATGCGGAAGGAAGTTTAAGGTTCGCGTTCGACTTTCGTTCCGCCTTTGGTATGACATAAAAGCTCGTCTAAAAAACTTTTATTTCGCGCCAAAAAAACCTACCAACTCTTCGCGCACTCGCCCGCGATGAGGTCCCCGTACGCCTCGTACTCCTCCTTCGTGGCTCCCGCGGCGGCGACGAGCGCCCAGAGCGGCCCGCCGTCCCGCCGCGCGGCGGCGACGTCCTCGACGATCGGTGGGACGACCGCCGCGTCGTGTTTCGTTCCGGAGGCGTTTTTTTCCTTCGCGTTCGCCGCCGACCGTTTTCGCGCGGCGGCGGCGGCGCGCGCGGCGACCCCCCGCTCGAGCATCGCCGCGACCAGCAAGGCCCACCGTTCCGGCCGCAAGCCGGGGATGGCCGCGTCGAAGAAGAACGTGCGCAGGAGCTCACCCAGGGACCGCTCGAGCTGCAGCGCGGAGGCTCGAATGCCGAGCGCGGCGCGCACCGAGGGGAGCGCGCGGCGCAACTCGCTCGCCGCCGCGTCCGACATCTGCTTCGCGTACCCGAGTCTCGGAGGAAGCGCGCTTTTTTTCGGTTCGTTTTCGCCGTCGGACGCGCCTCCGTCGCTCGGACGCTTCGATATGTCTCGACGCTCCGATTCGGATTCCGCGTCCACGTCGTCCGCGGAGACGTACGCGAACGTCGCGCGCGTGACCCAGCCGTCGAGCATCATCCAGGTGGCGCCGAACTCGGAAACGGCGGCGGCGCCGCCGGCGGCGACGAGCGCGTCGGAGTCGTCCGAGTCGGAATCGGCGTTTGAACCGTCGTCCTCGTCGTCTCCGTCCCGTCCGTCGCGAGGTTCTTCGCCCGCGCCCACACGAGAAGTGAGCGTCGTTTTCAGCGCCTCTCTCGCCTTCACCAGAGCCTCCTCGGCGGCGGCGACCCGGCGCGCGTCGTCGCCTCCGGCGGCGGCGGCGGCGGCGTCGGCGGCGCGCGTCGCCGCCGCCATCGCCGCGGCGACGGCGGCGTCGTTCGCGGCGTCGCCGCCGTTCTCGCCTTTTTCGCGCGCCTTTTTCTCGTCCCCGTCCCCGTCCCCGTCCCCGAGCTCATCCCCGAGTTCGAGCCCCAGCTCTTCAAGCGCCGCCTCCGGCAACACGCGCGACAACTGCCCCTCGGAGAAGGTGCCCATCATGTTGGCGCCCCGCTCGGCTTTCTCCAGGCCCTCCGCGAAGACGTCGAAGAAAAACGTCGCGCCCGGACCCGCGTCGCTCGGCTCGGACGGCGCGTCGGGCGGAAATCCAACCCCGTTTCTCTCGAGGTGCGCATCCAGCGCGCGCGCGCCGAGAGGAGACGCCAGCGCTCGACGCGAGACGACGGGTTCGCGTTCGGACGCGTCGGCGGATCTCGACAAAGACGGAGGAGCCTCCGGATCGGTTCGCACCAGAGCCTCCTCCGCTCGTCTCTCGTCGGTCCGCCGCTTCGACGCCGACGACGACGTTTTTGAGCGATTTTTATTTTGCCGCGGGACGTACCCCTCCACCGCGGCGGCCGCCGCCGTCTTGTTTTTCTCTCTCTCGCCGCCGAGGAGCCCCGGGGGGAGCGAAGCGGGGCTCCTCGGCGGCGCGTCCGGTGCGCGCCGCTCCACCACCGCGGGCGGCCGTTTCTCCAACACGGAAGCCTTGACGTGGACGTTGGCGTCGCCCATCGCCTTCGCCTTCGCGTCCCGCGCGTCGTTATTTTTCGCGAAAGACCCCGGAAAGGAACCGTTCGGCTCGACGACGGTTCCTCGGCTCGACGCCGGTTCCTTCTCCTTTTCCGCCTTTTCCGAAGCCTCCGATTGCGCCTCCAGCGAAATCGCCAAGGACACGCCGATCGCCTCCGCCTGCTCTCTGTGCGCGTCGCCGCAGAACATCGCGAGGTCGCCGCGAAGGTACACTTTGCGGCGCACGGCGTCGATGCGGTACGTGCCGCGGCCGCCGCGCACCGACCCCGCCGAGCCGTCCGGCGTCGTGACCCGTCGCCTGACGCCGTCACCGTCTCCCTCGCCCTCCCACGTTTTGCCGCAAAGCGGCCATCCGCACTTGCCCGCCAGACGCCGCTCCTCGCACGCGCGCATGAACTCTTCGCCGGTCAAAGGCGCGACGAGTCGACGCAGCGTTTCGAGCGCGTCGGCGTCGTTTTTCGCGTTCCCGTCCTTCGCGTACTCGCCATCCGCGCACGCGACTGGTTTTTCCTCCAAAAGTCGCTCGACAACCGCCAGCTTCTCGCGCGCCTGTTCCACCTCGACGCGCGCGATCGCGGTCTCCGCGGCTCGCCTCCCCTCGGTCTGCGCGTTTCCGGTGGACGCGTTTTTGGTCGACGGGAGCGCGATTTTATCGCGCTCCGACGTTTTCGGGACGGTCTTCCCGGGGACGGGCGGGGACGCGCGCGATCGGGGGGTGGGGCGCTTCTTGGTCGTCCCCGGGGACGTCGCGCCGCCGTCCCCGGCGGAAGACGCGCCCTTCGCGCCCCGCGCGGCCTCGGACTCGCCGATGGCCCACTGCCACTGCGCGCGGGACACGAGGTCATCCGCGCCCTCGGGAGGGACGATCGCGGCTTCGCGCGCGAACGCCGCTAAATCGGTCGGCACCGCGACTTCCGGGACGGCGGCCGGCTGGCCCGGAGCGCCCGCGTCGCCCGCGCCGGGACCCTCCGCGGGCGCGCCGTAGTCGAAGATGGGGAGCGTCGACATCGCGACCGCCTCGCCGCGACGGACCAAGGCCGCGCGACGTCGCGAGTGACCACCCTCGCGGCTGACGATCTCGGAAACGCCGCCGCTTCTGAAGTCGTCGGCGGGACGAGCATGTCGATTTTGGCGGGAGGCAGGACCAATGGTAGCCAATAGCCAACGCCTGAGAGAAACAAACGCGGCGAGGGCGCGGAGACGACGCGCGCGCTCGCTTTCGAGTCTTTCGATGTTCTTTCACGAAAAAGAGAGCGCGTCGTCTACCTGCCGATACGGCCGAGGCGCCGGGGTGTCTACGTCGCGATCGCGCCCTCGCCGTGCCAGGCGTTGTGCCACTTGGAGTCGTCGTCGTCGACGGCGAAGAGTCGAAGAACATCCGTCGGCGTCAAGACGGCGACGGGCGCGTCGTCGTCGTCGACGACGTACACGTGGTGTATGCCGTGGCGCGCGAAGAGCGACAGCGCCTTTCGCAGCGTCGTCGTGCTTCGCGCGAACACGAGCTCGACGAACGTCCGGTCGCTGACGACGGGCGACCGAGGCGAGCGGAACACGCGGCTGGACTCGACCGTCTCCAGTTGCCGGGACGAAAAGCTTTCGAACGAAAAGCCGTCGGGGTTTTTTTCTCTCGTTTTTTGCTCGGCGGCGGAGGAGCTTCGCGCGGCGGCGCCCTCCTCGACGTCGTTCATGTCCAGCTCGTCCAGTCTTCGCGCTTCGGCGAACGGCGCGTCCCTGCGCCCGATGGCGTCGCCCTTCCTGCGCGAGATGAACTCCGCGACGGGGAGCGCGAGCAGACGGAAGGACTCGCGGTCGAGCCGCCGCATGTCGGAGGCGGAGAGGTTCGCCACGAGCTCGCCGGCGTGGTCCACGATTCCGACCGCGCTGACGTTCCGCTCGCGCATCAGCTTGAAACACTCCAGCGCGGTGGCGTCCCACGGCGCGGTGACGACCGCGCCGACGCGCGCGATGGTCGTGCGCGTCGTCTTTTGCAGATCGTCGAGGGGCTCGCGCGTGATTCGCGTGCGCACCGTGGCGCCGTTCGGTCCGTCCTCGGACTCGAACTCGACCGCCTCGGCGATGGGGCCGCCGCCCACGAGGCCCAGCTCTTCCAGCGACGCGTCCGCGAGTTTCGGGCCTAACGCGTCCACCTTGCGCGAGAGGAACCGCAACACGTCCAGCTGCGACACGATGGCCACGACGCGCATCGCGTCCGCGGCCTCGTCGTGCTCGAACACGGCGACGCGATGGCACACGCCAACCGTACGCGTGAACGCTTGTGCCTCGATGGCGGCGGCGGCGGCGAAGTCGGGAGCCTGCGCTGTTTCCGACGACCCTCCCCCTTTGTCGCGCGACCGGCTCTGAGCAGCCTCGCGCCTGGCGTCCCGCTGCGTGGAGGTGAGCGGCGCCGCTGGCTCGATCGTCGCGCAGTGCAGCGGCGCCGACCCCTTTGGGGAAAAGTCCGAAAGACGTCGGAAGAAAAAGCCGTGCGAGACGACGTCCAGCATCGTCGCGTCGTCTCCGTGACCTCTGTACACGAGCCTCCCGTCGGGTGAGGTTTTTATCTTAGCGCTCCGCGCGTCTAGAAAGTCCTCGGCGATGACGTCCAGCTCAGCCATCCTCTGCTCGCGGGTGCGCGAGCAGACGTACGACCGACGCGTCAACGCCGGGTCCAACGCGTCGACGAACGCGTTCACGATGTCCAGGCAGGAGACGAACCCGTGGAAGTGCTCGTTCTTGTCGTCCAGCACGGGCGCGGAGAGGATGCCGTGCCTGGCGAGCGCGGCCATCGCCTCGCCCACGGTGGCGGAGCGGGGAACGGTGACCACCGTGGAGGGGGGTCGCGTGTCCAGGAACCGGCGGAGCGACCACCCGAAGAGCAGGCGGCGCGCGGGGTCGAGGTCGGGCGGCGCGGGTACCGAGAACGTCTTTGTGGTGGTCGTCGTCTGCGGAGCCCTTCGCGGGCTCGGATCAGGCGCGTCGCGTGAAACCTCGGCGTCCGCCATGTCGACGTCGTCGCGTTTGCCGCGCAGGATGTCGCCGATAGCGCGCTTCCCGCGAGGCATGCCGAGCGCGGCGCGGGCGGTGTGGCGCGAACTCAAGAAGCGTCGTGGCTTTTCCAAGGCGCGTCGCTGTCGGCCGTTCCGAGAGGCTTGGAAAACCAAAAAGAAAAAAACAGGACACGATCCATCCATACTCGCGCGTTTCGCTCGCCGCGCCGCTCCCTTCGTTCAACTCTGCGGCATCTTGTCCCTGAGGTACGCCAGCACCGCGGGCGTGCCCTTGTCTATGATCGCGCGTCGGATCGACCGCAAGGGGTTGCCCTCGAGCCCGAGCCAGCGCAGATTCAGGAACCCGAGCTCGGGAGGAAGCCTCCCGACGTCGTTGTTGGTGAGATCCATCTCGTCCAAGTTTTGAAGCTCGCGCATCGCGGGCGATACCTCCTGGATGGCGTTCTCGGCGAGCCGGAGCGTCTTGAGCGATCTCATGCCGCACACCTCCGCGGGGATCGAACGCAGACCCCCCCGCTCCCACCGCAGGTGCTCCAGCGTGTCCTTCATCGGGGCGAGCAGGCCGGGAAGCGCGTCGCCGCCGGCGACCCGAGACAAGTCCAGCGACGTCAAACGCGAACACAGCGAAAACGCCTCCCCCGGCGCGGTTGGGAACCGCAGCGCGACGTTCCCGTCCAGCCGCAGCTGCCGCAGCGGCAACGCGTTTCCGGGAGCCACGGGTAACGGCCACCGGTTCAGTGCGTTCCCGTCCAGGAACAGAGCTCGCAACGTCACGCACTCGCGCACGATCTCCGGGTCGACGAACGTCAACGCGTTTTCGCCGAGGTCGACGGTGGCCGCCGCCGTCTCCCGCGACCAGACCTCCGCCGGGACCTCCTCCAGACCGCGACCGCGAAGCGAGATCACGCACGACGAGGCGTTTTGGTTTTGGTTTTCGTTTTGGTTTTCGTTTCGCTTCGCGGAAGACACCGGGGAAATCGCAACCTTGGCTCTGTTCACCGCAGCCGTCACCGCGCGTCCGGCGTCTTTCATCCGGTCGTCGGCGTCGCCGCCGGCGCCAAACGCGCCGCGCTCCTCGTCGCCGGCTTCGCCCTCCGGCAGACGCGAGCGGAGCAGTTTCAGCAGGTCCCGGACGGGACCGCGGAGCACGCTCTGTCGGATCGACCGAAGCGGGTTCCCGGTCAAATCGAGCACGCGCAGGTTCACGCACGTCCCGAGCTCGGGAGCCACCGCGTCGACGTCGTTCTCGCCGCACGTCACGGCGGCGAGCGTGCCTTTTAAATTCGCCAGACTCTTCGGCAGACGCGTCAGGCGGTTGCGCGAGACGTCCAGCGTGACCAAGGAAACGCATCCCTCGCCTATGCTGTCCGGCAACACCCCCGCGAGTCTGTTCGACCCGAGAAACAGCTCCTGGAGCGCGACGCACGCGCCGATCGCGTCCGGAACGGACGCGATGGCGTTTTCGCGCGCGTCCAGGACGCGCAAAGTTTTCCCCGCGCCAAGCGCGAAGCCCGCCGGGAAACGTTTCAGGTTGTTTCCCCGCACGACAACCTCCGTGACGTTCGTCAGCCCGCTCGCGAGTTCGTCGGGAATGTCCTCTAAACAGTTGTGAGACACGTCGAGTTTTTTTAAAGCGACGCACCGACGCAGAGACGGCGGTAAAGTGACGAGTTTACATCGCGGCGTTTCGATCTCGGCGAGGCGCGCGCAGAGACCGACGTTCGCGGACAACGCGAACAGGTTCTTGTTGTGCCCGCACTTCAACATCGCCAGGGTCACGGGCAGGTCGTCCGGCATCGTGTGCAGGTCGTTGTGCGAGACATCCAGCGCGCGCAGCGGGAGCGCCGCGAGCGCCGCGCCGGGGAGGTCTTTCAAAGAGTTGCGAGACAGATCGAGGCGCTCGAGAAACGCGCACTTCGCGATGGATGGGGGGACGCGTGAGATGCGGTTCCCGGACGCGACGATGGCGACGAGCTCTTTCGCTTCCCACCAGCTCGGGTCGTCCGACGCGCCGTCGGGCGCGTCGAAATCGATGGTCTTGGCGTACACCACACGTTGCTCTTCCGTGTTGGGGTCCGCGTCCGGGTCGAACGCGCCCGCGGGGAGCTCGGCGAGGCCTCGGCCGCGGACGTCGAGGGTGCCGGTTTGTTTGGCGACGAGAAGCGCCTTCGCGACGCCCTTGGAGGTGGCGTCTCCGAGACCGGAGTCGAGCGTCGCCGAGGCGAACGGGTCGCGCCGCGCGCCAGAAAAGCGCGCGGCGGCCGGAGACGCGCGCATCGCGTGCGGCGGTGTGACGTGCGGGACGAGAGGACGGCCGGTGTCTGCTGGTCCAACGGAATGTTTGAAACCGTCGGGCGTCGGAAACGTCGGACGAGCCGAGACGCGTGACTTGCTCGAACTCGAGTCGTCATCGGCGACGTTCGCGACGTCCCGTCAGACGTCGGGGCGCGCCCCTCGGCGGTCTCGAGATGGCGAAGAGTCGCGCGAGGCTCGTCATCTGGTGCCTGGTCCTCGCGTCGGTGGGGTTCGAGCTCGCGAAGTGGCGGCGAGCGCGGGGAGGGACGCACGCGACGCACGTCGGTCCCCACCTCGGCGGTGCCCACCATTTCGGTCCGCTCAGCGCGCACCGCAATCACCGCGTCGGGCACCACGACGACGACGCGGGGGCTGGCGTGCACGGAAGGATACGCACGCACGCGAACACGCAGGCGGTTCCCCTCGCGATTCGCGAGCGTCGAGACGAGGACGCGGTCTCAGACGCAGCCGTGATGCCGCCGACGCGAACATCGCAACCGAAAGGCGACAAAAGCTCGTGTGCCGGCTTCCCGGGTGTCGAGTACGCGGGCGAGGTGGTCGAAGGCGGCTGGGGGGCGGACAAAGCGTTGGGCCTCGCGTCTTCCGCGGCGGCGTGTTGCGCGCGATGCCAAACGCACGCCACCTGCAACGTCTGGGTGTTTTGCGACCCCGCCGATCGACGCTGCGTGGACAAAAATCTCACAGGGCAGTGCTGGCTGAAGCGCCAGCCGCTCCTTCGCGGCGTCGCGCCGTCGTCGATGGCGAGCGGCGACGCCGTTCCGTGGACGTCCGGTGCTGATTTCGACGCAGTGTCGAGTGACAGTCACGGTGCGTTCACCGATTCGAACTTAGAGACCTGGTTCAAGCCCCTGGACGTTACACGCGTTACACCCGAGTACGGCGACGAGGTGAACAAACAAGACCCGCGCCGCCGCGAGTGCGGGTCTCCCGCGGCGGACGCGTACGCGAGCGTCAACGCGACGTGCCTGGAACGCAGCCGCACGGCGGTCGAGACACTAAAAGGGGTAAAGTCTGAATCATCCTTCGTCGCTTGGCACGAACGAAGCGCGAGTTTCGACGGGCTCGCCGTTCGTTGGGGGATCGGTCATTTTCAACCGAGCGCGGCGGCGTGCGCGGCGGCGTGCGTGCGACACGTTCCGCTCGGCGTCAAAGTGGGCGGCCCCTTCGGCGCGCTTCCCTGTAACGCGTTCGTGTGGTGCCCGGTGGACGTGGACGGCGGTGTTTGTTTCGAGCCGGACGCGCACACGCACGGCGCGGGCGACTGCTGGCTCAAGTTCACCGAGACGCCCGAGGCGCCGCAGGTGAACCAGCGAGAAAGAAACGACGACGACGCGTTTTTCGTGAACGGCGTTTCGTTCAAAGACAGACACCCCGACGCGCCTTTTTTGACGCAATGGACGAGCGGGGTCGTGTTGCCGACCGGGTGGACGCCCTCGAGGGGGACCTACGGACCGCGCGCGCGGTGGTGAAGAGATTTGTTTAGGCCCCCTAAAAGTAGTATGTATAATACCACGAAAGCGAAAGGAGTCGTGACGTTCGTAGTTGGACGAGCGAGCTAGTAGACGATGAGGTCTACCTGAAGGTATAGGACTATAGTGACGAGCTTTTTCGTCCGCTTTTTCGATATATTTTTTTGTCGTACATCTCGCGTAAGGTATCACATCGAAGACGCGCGCGCGACGGACGAAGGCGAAAGGTCTCTCGATGCGCGCGTCGGAGCACCGCGCTCGTCTTGGTCTTGCTCGAGCGCGCTCTTTGGTGTCCTCTGGAAAAGAGAAAGAGGACATCAGATCAGGCCGGAGACCATCTTGTCCTCCATGTCGCGGTTGACGTTGACGTCGACGGCGTAAATCTTGCCGCCGAGCGACTTCTGCGTCGATAAGTCGATGGAGCGCCTGGCGTGGCTCTCGTCGATGGAGCCGCGGCGGCCGTTGTCCATGGACGTTCTGGGCGTGCGGGACATCTTGTGCTCGTGGTTGATCTCGCCGTGGTTCATCAGCTCGTCCATGGGACGAGAGTGAATGTCGTGGTCCTTGTTGTACTTCTCTGCGCACGCGAGGACAAAGGCGTTGGAGAGGTGATCGTGTCGAATTGAGAAAAGGTGAGTTTCGGAATCGAGAGGACGACGGTTCGCGCCTCTCGCCTTGTCAGCACGAAAAGCGAACGCCTCTCGGCCGGAAAACGGGCTTAAGGCGTGCTTCCGCGACGTCGCGCGGCGCGAGGCGGGCGAGCGTCTCGGGCGAGGCGGCTCGAACGCGATACGAGCGTGGAGCGCGGGCTGACGGACGCGCGCGCGGGCGAGGCGACGTCGCGCGCGCTCGCGAGTCTCGCGAATTCCGGAAAGGAGATATTTCGCACGAAAAAGGATGTCGTCGACGCGGGGGAATCGCGCGTACCGTCGTAGTGCTGGCTGGCGACGTTACCCATGTCGGTTGTCAAAGAGTGGGAGAGGATGAGAGGAAACAGGCGCGCGGTGCGCGAGGAAGGTCGAAGGTCGAGCGGCGTGCGGTTAGGCGCGTTCCGAGAATGAGCATGCATGCATTCCACGTTGCGCTTTTCGCGGACACGTCAGCTGAATCTCGGAAATCGGAAGCGCTTTTTGTCGTCCGCCGGATGTCAACTTTTTTTGGCTTTTTTCCGGGACGCACTTTTCATCCTCATTCTCGGAACGCGCCTAACCGCACCCCCCCGACCCTGCCCGGATGTCGGGGGACGACTTCGCCGCGGCGGAGGAGAACGGCGACGCCGCCGCCGCGCCTGACTTGTTCCAGTGGCTTTCCCGCGAAGTGCGCGAGCTTATGCCTCGCGAGGTGCCCGTGCTCGAGACGCCGCCCACGGCGCTGGCGTTTTCCCGAATCTTCGTGGCGGCGAATCGGCCGTGCGTCGTGCGCGGCGCGGTGGACCACTGGCCCGCGCGCGAGCTGTGGACCGCGTCGTACCTCTCCGCCGCGCTCGGGGACACGCCCATCTCGGTGAATGTCACCCCCACCGGGCTGGGCGACGCGCTGCTCTCCACGGAGGGGGTGGACCTGCGGTACCGCGAGCGAGCCGGCGCGTCCGGCGCGTCCTCGTCCTCCTCCGGCGACGCGAATGACCAAAAGAGTTCAAAAAAACCGAACAACGACGACGACCTGAACGCGCCGCGCGAAAAGCCTCCTTTGGTGTTCGTGCAGCCCGAGGCGCGCCGCATTTCCTTCCGCGAGTTCCAGGCGCTCGCGCGCGAAGACGCGCAAAAGGCTCGGCCGAGACCCGAAACGCACCTCTCGTCCGGGGTCGAACCTCGGCAGATACCGTACGTCTCCGCGCAGGATGATTCGTTCGCGTCTGAGTTTTCTAAACGCGTCGGCGGCGACTTGGGCGCCGACGCGTTTAGCGGCCTCGAGTGGGCTCGCGACGCGTTCGGGTCCGCGCCGGACGCGGTGAACGTGTGGTGCGGTGTGAGCGACGCGGTTACGTCTTTCCACCGGGACCACTACGAGAACGTGTACGTGGTGTTACGAGGAAGCAAAACGTTCACGCTTCTTCCGCCGTGCGACGCGTGGCGCATGGCGCCGCTTGAAGTGCCCGCCGCGCGCTTCGAGTACGACGCGGTGTCGGATGATGTCATCGACGACGCGGCGAACGTCTCCGACTCCACTGAGTGTTCTTCGGAGCGAAAAGAAAAGAAACGCGTGTGTCGCGTGGTGGTGGAGACACCCGTCACGAACGTCTCTTGGCCCAGCGCTACTCCCGAGAGTTTGCGTCGCGACGGCGGGCCGAAACCGTTTGTCGTCACCGTCAACGCCGGCGAGACGCTGTACCTGCCGGCGATGTGGTACCACCACGTCGAGCAAAACGAACGCCCTTCGCGCGAACGAGTCTTCGACGCACAAGAGGACGATTACGATTCGGACGAGTACACGATCGCGGTCAACTTCTGGCACGACATGCGCTTCGACGATCGGTTCGCGACGGCGCGGTTCCTGGAGACGGCGAGCGAGCGAAATTGCCGGCGAGAAGAGACGGACGAGTCTCCTAGGAGGGTCTTTTAGGGGTCTTTTACTTTCGTAGCTTCGAACGATGCGTAGTAGATGATCACACGTAGTACTATTCCTAAAAGTACTCTAAACCCATGGCTTTCCTGAACTGCTCCACGATGGGCATCTGTATGACCATCACCGGGCCTTGCCTCGCCGCCGCCGGCCAGAACCCGCGGTACAGCGCGCTGGGTCCGCTTTTTTTGAGAAGCGAAAAAAACGCGGCGAGCGCGTTTTCTCGTCTCGAACCCGATTGCGCCATGACCAGCGTCTTGAGCGTGTCCGCCGGTTGCGTCACCGTCTGCGCCACCACCCCCGAGCACAGCGACGCGGTGAAGTGCAGGATCGGGCCTTCTCGGAAAAACGATTCGGACGAGTCGCTTCTCAGCTTTTTTTTAACCGTGTCGTACGTCGCGAGCTGCGATCCGCTCAGCGTCGCGGCGCGCGTCATGCAGACGCCCCACCCGCGCCACAAACCGGCGACGCCGTCACGTTTTGCGATCTCGATAAACGCACTCGCGGTGGATTTGTACGGGCTCGGACCCTGCATGCGTATCCGCACGACGTCGATGGGGTTAAACAGCGCCGAGCCTATCGCGCCCGTGCCCGCGCCGGCGACGACGCGCGCGGCGATGGAGTTGGAATCGCCGAAAACACGCGTCTCCACCACCGCGTCGCGCACGGCGGGGTACATGCCTATTCGGAACCCGGTGTATGAGAAGGCGCGGTAGATGGTCGCCTCGAGGCCGGGGTGCCACAAGCCGCGGTACACGCCCTTGTCCTTGATCGCCGCCCGCGCCAGCGCTATGGTCGACGCGGGGACGGCAGAGACGGACGCGCCCGCGGAGCCCATCGCGACTTGCCTGCGCACCTTCAGCACCTCGAGGGGGTTGAAGATGGTGTCCGCCACGGCGCACCCGAGGGACGCGCTGAGCCACTCGCGCTGCCACGGCGTGACCCAGGGCGCCGTGCCGTCGGCGCGGGGGGAGGGCATCGCGAGGCTCGCGGGAGACTCACGCGCGCGACGTCGCCCGCGCGGCGCGACGCGGTGTCCTCTCCCGCGCGTTCGGGCTGACCCCTTCGGATAGCGTCCGGGACTCGGCGCTTTTTTCAGCGCTGGGACGGAACGAAACGGTTCGAGATTTTTCAGGTACGCGATACGGTACGCTTTCGATTGAGACGCGCGCGTCAGCCTAAGCGCGCTCACTTCTTCCCCTTGTACTGCTTCTCGATGGCCGCCTTCTCCGCGTCCGTCTGCCCCAGGGCCTCGGCGTTCCTCGCCGCGGGGTTCCGCCCGAGCAGCCTGTCCATCATGGTGAACTGCCTGATGATGGCGTTCTTCTCCGCCTCCGACTTGCCCAGGTTGGCGACCACGTTCGCATCCTCCGACGCGGGGTTGCGCCCGAGCAGCTTGTCCACCACCTTCCCGACGCTCCACTGCTTCATCAGCGCGCCCTTCTCGACCGCGGACGAGCCGAGCTTCTCGCGCACGGCCGGATCCTTCGCCGCGGGGTTCACGCCTTTCGCGGCGGCGCCTCGCCAGCCGTCGATCCACTGTTGCGCATCCGCCGCGTTGGCCACGGGGTCGCTGACGTTCGCCGCGGGCGACTCGCTCGACGTCTTCGCCGCGGCGGGCTTGGCGGCGTCGATCCACGCCTGCGCGCTCGCGGCGCGGTCCGCGGCGGTCTCCTCGGGCTCGGCCTCGGGCGCGGGCTTCTCGGCGACCGCGACCGTCGCGACCGCCGACCCTGCCCGCACGAACTCGCCTTTGTCGTTGGTGACGAAGAGGACGGTCTCCTCGGACACCGCGCGGGTCACGACGCGCGCGGCGCGGGATTTGCCGCGCGCGGAGACGCGCGCGGCGGGGCGCGCGCGGAGCGCGGTGGTCTGGGAGGAGGCGACGGCGAACATCGTCACGAACGCGACGGCGGGAGTGCGGAGACGCGATCGCCTTTTCCCGATAAACCTCCGTCTGACGCGGACACGGACGCGGATTGGCTCCGAAGATCGACGCACGAGATCGCGCTTCGAGGGTTCGCGAACCGTCGTCCGCGCCCGTATATGAACACCCGCGTGTGCGGTGATCTCGGGCGCTGGCACGTGTCGTCCGCTGCGCGCCCGGTGGCATATCGCCAACGTCGGTGCCGTTCCGCGCGGCGCGGCACTTCGGCGAGACACGGAGATGTCGACCCGACTCTCGTCCCTTCGCGCACCCGCGACGTGCTCGGCGAGCGCGGTGCCTCGCCGTGCCGCGAGCGCACGCACCGCCTCGACCTCGGCGTCGGCGTCGTCGCGCCGCGGCGACCGGCTGCGCGGCATGGGCCGCGAGGGGTGGTTCGTTTCGCGACGCGCGCGTTCGGCCGCGACGCGCGCCTCGGGCGAGGGCCCGGACGACCCGTCTTCGGACGTTTCCCCGCGCGCGACGGCGACGGACGCGAAACCCGCGCGCGGCGCGCTCGGGAGGGGAGGTGAGCCGAGCGAGCCGTCTTCGTCGAGAGGCGCGAGAGGCGCGGACGATGACGATGGCGTCGAGATCCTCTCGAGCGCTGATGAACAAAAGGTGGATCTGTTGCAGGAGTTCAAGAACGGCGTGTTGTTTGGCGAGACGATGCGCAAACGGTTCACGGAGGCGCGCATCGACGACAAGGGCTTACCCATCGCGGATGCGCTCGTGGTCACGACCGTCCCCGTGTTCGTGGCGACGTGTGTCCTCGCGCTGGGCGTGCCTCGGCCGTCGTGGCTCGTGCCCGCGCCGTGGATCCCGAAGTGGCGGTCGCTTCCGTTTTTAGTACCGGCGCTGTCGCACGGCGCCAAACTCTCGTGCGCGTGGATCCCCGGCGCGCTCGCCGCCAAGGCGTTCGAAAAAGAGGCGTACGACGGCTCGGTGGACGAGGCGGTGCGACGAACCGTCAAGGCGGGGTGCTTCGCGATCGGCATACTCATCCTCGCCACGCAGATCCAGCTCTCGGCGGAGTTCGCCGCCAGAGGCTTGCCGCCGCCGCAGCTCGGGGACTCGCCCGAGACGGACCTTCTACTCAACGGCGTCGCGAGCGAGCTCATCGCGGACTGCGCGTTCGAGGCGGTCGGCCTGATCGCGTGGCGCGTCGTTCGGTGCACTACGGACATACCCCCGGACGAGGAACGGTGGTACTGAGAACGCGAGACCGTACTGTGTCGTATGTATTAACACTCTCGCGAACGCGGTACAACGTAAACGCGCGCGAACTAAAAAAAAACCTCCTCTTCGGGTCTGGGAGTCTTCGTCGGACGTTTTCGCCGCCTCTCCGCGAATCCCGAAAACGTCGCTCAGTCGTCGTCCCACGCGTCCTTGACCCCTTCCGGGGGCGCGACGTTCCGCAGGTGCGGCGGGACGTACCCGCCCGTGCTGCCGGTCATGCCCTTCGAGGGCGGCTCGACCACGCGCGCGGGAGGCGCGTCGCCTCCGCGGCGCTCGAGCGTGATCTCGCCCGCGGGCTTGGCGGGAGCGGAGGCTTTTTTCGCCTTCTCCGCCTCCGCCGGCGTTTTATGTGTCGCGCCCGCTTTCTTCTCCGCCCTCTCCCGCGCCTCTTTCTCCGCCTTTTCCTTCTTCTTCTTGTTCGTCAGCAGCGACCCGCCGTCGAACTCCTTCCGCAGCTTCTCCTTGTACTCCTCGAACGAGCCGTTGAACACGCGCACGTACCCCGGCTGAGGCGGTACGCACAACATGTCGCCCTTCTTGACTTGCCAGATCTCATCCACCACGAGCGAGATGAGGCGCTCGTCGTGCGACACCAAAACCACACCTCCCTCGAAGTTGTTCAGCGCCATCGCCAACGCCTCGATGGTCTCCAAATCCAAGTGGTTCGTGGGCTCGTCGAGTAACATGATGTGCGGCTGTTTCCAGGCGAGCTCGGCGAACGCCAGGCGGCTCTTTTGTCCGCCGCTCAGAAACTTCACGGGTTTCGTGGCGAGCTCGCCCGACAGCCCGAACCGCCCGAGGTAGGCTCGCGCGGTTTCCAGCGGCATCTCGTTGTCGAGCGACTTCATGTGCGCGACGCAGTCTTGCTCGAGGTCCATGCTTTCTAAGTGGTGCTGCGAGAAGCGCGCTAAACGCAGCTTGGTGTGCCTGTTGACCCAGCCCTTCGTGGGCAAGATGTCGCCCTCCAGCAGTTTCAAAAAGGTGGACTTACCGGCGCCGTTGGGACCGACGATCGCGACGCGCGAATCCATGTCCAACCCGAAGTCCAAACCCTCGTACAGGGTCTGGTACCCCTCGTACCCGAACGACACGTTCATGACGGAGATGCACGGCGGGGGTAACGGCGTGGCGGACGGGAAGTTCAAACGCAGGTACGGGTCGTCGTAGTCCACGTCCACCTTTTCCTCCTGTAGCTTGGCGAGCATCTTCATACGGCACTGCGCTTGCTTGACCATTTTTTTGTGCCCCTGGCCAAACTTCTGGATGAAGTTCTTGAGGTGCCCTTCTCGTTGCGCCTGGTTGCGCTGCGTCGCCTCCTCGTTCGCCCTGTGCTCGCTTCTTACCTTGACGAACGTGTCGTAGTTCCCTCCGTAGTACCGCAGCCTTTTGTTGTGCAAAAACATCGTCGCCGTGGTCGTGTCGTTGAGAAACCCGCGATCGTGCGAAACGATCACGACGGTTTTCTCCCAGCGCTGTAAAAACTCCTCCAGCCACGTCAACGCGTGGACGTCTAAATGGTTCGTGGGCTCGTCCAGTAGCAACAAGTCAGGGGTCATGAACAGCGCCTGCGCCAACGAGATGCGCATGCGCCAGCCCCCGGAGAACTCCTTCGTGGCTTTGGCTTGGTCGGCGGCGTCGAAGCCTAGTCCGCCGAGAATCGCGCCCGCGCGCGCCACGGCTTCGTCCGAGCCGATCTCGTCCAGACGATCATACACCTCGTTCAAGTCGATGCCCTCGTGCGACTCCTTCACCTTGCCGATCGGAACTCCCTCGTCGTCGAACTCGGCGTTGTCGCCAGCCTCCAACAAGATTCGCTCAATCTCGAGGAGGTAGTTTCGCTCCTCGTCCGTGTCGAGTACCGTTTGCAGCGCGGATTTGTCGCTGGGCGCCGCTTCCTGCTCGACGTGGATGATGTGGATGTGCTCCGGCATGGGGATTCTTCTCTCGCTTATGGCGTGCAGCAGGGTGGATTTACCGGTACCGTTCCGACCGACCAAACCGTACTTCGTGCCGTGCACGAGCTTCAACACCGCGTCCTGCAAAAGCTCCTGCTTCCCGCCGTACAGCTGCACGCCGTTGATCTGGATGTCCATGTTGGAGTTGGCGCGGCGGTTCGCGTCCGGTCCACTGCGGATGAAGAAACCGAGCTCCTCCGCGGACAAACGCCCGCCGTTCGCCACACGCAGCTCCTCTAAGCGTTTTAACTCCGCCGCGGCTCGCTTCGCGCGCGCAGCCTCCTCCTGTTCCTTCTTGACGTTGCGCATGGGCTTCTTCTTTAACTTCTGCACAGCCTTGGCGGCTTTCAGCTTGCGGAGCAGGTATTTGTAATGCTCGACGCACGCCAGCGCGTCCGTGCGCTTCTCCAAACCAGCGCCGCCGGCGATGGTCTCCCAACGCTTCTGCTCGGTGTCGTGCATGCCTCGGGGATTGGCGCGGAGGCCGTCCACGAGCGCCTCGGACTCGTCCGCGGTCCACGCGTCCTCGGCCTTCTCGCCGTCATCGTCGGTTTTGGTCACGGACGGAGCTCCGTCGGAGGACCCTGCGGCTTTTTCGGCCAGCTTCGCGGCTTTCTCCGCGTCGCGCGCGGCGCGTTTCGCCGCGAGCTCAGCCTTCTTCGCAGCCTTCTCCTCGGCCTTGCGCTCGGCTTCCTCCTCCTTCTCGCGCTCCTTGCGCGTCAGACCCATCGCGGCCGCGCGGGTCGCCGTTCAAACGAAAAAGCGATCCGCCGCTTCAAACGCGATCGCGACGACTCGCGAAGGACTCGAACGAGTCGTCGAGGCGCCTTCGGGTGACCGCCGGCGCGCTCGCTGCGCGCGCGCGGTGCTGCGGGTGTCGACGCTCGGCTCGTCGAGCGTCGCGGACTGACTGGCGTCCTGGCCGGCACGCAGATCGCGCGTCTCGATGTGAGGTCGTTGAAAAACCCTCGCCGCTTCGAGTGCCTTCGTGAGTTTCGAACGCGCGGCAGTCTCCGATTTTTTTTTCGGTTGTTACCGGCCGTTTTTGGGACAAGAAAGTAGTCTGCTAAAAGCGGAAAGTGACAGAAAAACGCTTCTCTTCTCGGAATTCGAGAAGAGAAGCAACGACGACCGCGACGAGGCCGTGGTCGTTCGCGCCTTATCCTCACACAACCATGGACGCCCGAGCGACCCGCCCGACCCGCGACGTGGCCTTATTCCTCGGGTCTGCCGGGGGCGTCTCCGGTAAAGGAAGCGGGGCGTCGCCCTCGCAGGACGCGCTCGATCTCGTGCGGTGGTCCCTGGCGCGGGGCTTCCTCGACCCGCGACGTGACAAACTCGTCGCGGTGCACGTGTCCGAGCTGAACCCCCTCGCGACGTCGCGAACGCGCGTCACGCACGAGCTCGTCACACCTTCCGAGTTCCCAACGTGGATGCCCCCCGCTCTCGCGCACGCGTTCGGCCGGTTCGCGGCGCGAGGCGGGGGAAAGGGCGCCGCCGCCGCGCTCGTGGAGTGCCCGCGTGTGCCCGCCGAGGCGCTCGTGCGCTTCGTCTCCGGCAAACTCGCCGACGCCGAGAAGAGGCACTCGCCGCGGCTTCTGGAGTTTCGCGCGAACGCGCGCGCGTTCGCGTTTGAAACCGACGGCTCGACCGGGAACGGAGAAACCGAAACGGCGCGTCGATCGACTTTATGTCGCGCCGATACTGAACCGAGCGGAAAGCCTTTCCCGGTGGACCTCTGGCCCGAGAAGGACGTCGCGCCCTCCGCGAGACTTACCTCGGAGGGAAAAAAAAACGCGTTCGACCTCGTGTTGGTCGGCGCGAGCGACAAATCCCGCGGTTTCGGGTTCGAAGCGCTGAGCCGCGCCGTGCTCGGCTCGGTGAGCCGGTACGTGTTGGAAAACAGCCCCGTGCCCGTGCTGGTCGTGCGCGCGCGCGACGCGCGAAGAGCCTCGGGGTTCGGGAACGACGCCGCGTACGCGCCGGCGAGAAAAGCGCGCCAAGAAAGAAAACGTTTTACGCCTCGAGACGACGACGACTCGAGCGCCGCGAGGGGACACGCGCGCGCCTCGAGTTTCCCGGGCAACTGGAGGATGGACGTGGATGACGACGCCGAGGATCCCATCGCGTATGATGCCGTCGATGGCGGAATCGATCGCGAACGGAACGTGGTTGACGCCGCGTCGTCTCCTTCCCGCGGCCAAAACAAAATTCCCGCTTCAGTCCTACGAAACGCGCCACCGCCTCCGCTCGTCGGGAACGCGGTGTGCGTCGCGCACGACGGCGGCGAGGACGGGATCGCGCTCGTTCGTTGGACACTTAGAACGATCTTCAGCTCACACGACCGAGCGCTCGTCATCGTGCACGTCGCGCCAGGGACGAGTCCCGATTCGCTCGCGAACGCGATTGACGCGACGCCCGTCGCGCACGCGTTGAAGACTTCCGACGACGACGTGAATCGTTTCGTTAAAGCGTTCCGCGACGAGGACCCGCCTTTCGCGACAACGCCGGCGAGCTCCACGCTTTTAGTTTCTTCGCGTGGACACGAACAAAACAAAAGAGGGCTCGGGCCGTTCCTTCCCCCGGGGAGCGGCGAGAGCGGAGAGAACGACAAGTGGGGCCTCGGCGCGCTTCTGCTCGCCGCGTCCGAGCGGTCCGCGGACGTGTTAGTGGTGGGCTCGCGGAGGCTCAGTTCGCGTCTCGTCGCCGGCGGAGCCGCGCGAACGTGCGCGCGACTCGCGCCGTGCGCCGTGCTGGCGGTCCCCGCCGACGCGCTCGAACCGTTCCGACGGCGGTGAGGCGAAAGGCGCGGCGTCGAGCGCTTTCGAGCGCTCGACGTCGCGAACGTAGCGGAAGAGACGAGAAACGGAGATTTTGCAAAAAAAAAAACAAGGGAAATGCTGACTCCGCACGCGCCGCCGACTGACATGAACGCGCATACGATTCGCTCGGTGCCAAATCAGCCGGGTTTGGCGAATGGTGGTTTGTTACTTTCCTCCTCAGGGTTTTCTCGCGCGCGCCAGTGGTCCTCGCGTCGGCCCGCGCGCACCGCGGGGCGGACGACGCGCGCGATGTCCTCCTCGGTGAACTCCGACGACATGCGTCCGCTGGTCAACAGCGAGAGCCTGCCGTCGGTGAGCCCGGTGAACCTGCTCGGTGCGTCCTCTTCCTACTTCGTCCGGATGGATAATGCACACCCGCGTCTCTATAAACCCGCCTTCCGCGCGCTTCGTCTCTCCCAACGATGCTGACGATACGTCGACGATATGACAACGCAGTGTTCTTCGGCGTGTTCGTGGTTTTGAACGATAAGCTCCGCGGCTGGTACGCCGCGCTCGACCCGACCGCCGTGCGCGACGGCATCCCGGGCCACGAGCCTGGTTCGCTGGAGCACGTCGATTCTTTCCACGCGCTTTGCGCGACGCTCATCTTCGCCACCGCTCTGGCGTTCAACATCAACGCCGCGGCGTGGAGCTCGCACGGCAGTAAGTACCGATTGAATTTGCAGGTGGCGTACATCAGCGCGGTCGCCGCGTGGACGCACCGAGAGATGTGGCTCGGGAACGACTGGTACGTCACCTACCGAGGCGCGGCGACGCCGAAAGCGAAAAACGGGCTCGTTTCCTTCTCCGGCTTGCGCCAACTCGAGTGGGTGTTCACGACGCCCGTGCTCTTGTTGCTCGTGCAGAACCTGCACGCGTACGCGTTCGCCGCGCTGCCGCGCAGGGAGCGGGCGAAGGAAGCGGGAGGCGAGGCGGAGGAGGGAAGGAGGATCGCGGAACCGCTCTCTTCCGCTTCGCGGAAAAAAGCGGACTTGTCGCCCGGAGTCGGCGGCGACGGCGCGAAGAACGTCGCTCGCGACGAAAAGTCGAAAAGCGACGCCGCTCGCGTTGCGTCTAATGAACGCGCCAATCACAAAACCTCCGGGTACGTCCCCGTGAACCGCGTTTTACTCATCGCGGTGGACGTGTTGATGCTCCTGTGCGGTTTGGTCATGCCGTTGACGTCGGGGGCGGAGCGTTTCGCGTTCTTACTCGTCTCGTTGGCGTGTTTTGTGTACGTCGTCGGACACTCCGTCGCGGCTCTTTTTGACATTCTGCGCTTCGCGAAGATGGGCGTGTTCGACTCCGGGCGGGTGGTGGTGATCGCCGCGCTGAAGTGCGTGGCGTGGGCGGGGTACCCCGCGATCTACTTCACAACGGAGTGGGGCTTGCTTTCGTGCAAGCAGCAGCACGACCTGTACCTGTACAACGACGTGCTCACCAAGTTCACGTACTCGCTCGTCATCTCCGCCGGGTCGCTGCGGTTCATCGAGGCGCTGGACGACCGCCGCGCGTCGTTCGCCGTGCACATGTCCAACGTTCAACGGGCGTTCTTCTTCAACATCACGCACGAGTTACGAACGCCGCTCAACTCCATCATCGGGTTCAACACGCTCGCGATGGAGTCCGGCGAGCTCACCGACTTCACCAACTCGTTCATCAAAGCCTCGCTCACCTCCGCCGAGGCGCTTCTCGGCCTGATCAACCAGATCCTCGACTTCGCCAAGTTCGAGGGCGCCAAGGACGAGAGCGGCGGGTCGAGCGCGAGCATCGAGCTGTCGGAGGACGTGTGGACGATCAGGCAGCTCATCGAGCAGGTCACGGACATCTCGCAGAAGGCGTCTTCGCGGGGGGTGGAGCTGGTGATGTTTCTCGCCAAGCCCGAGCACTTCAACACGCGTTTCGTCGGCGACTTTTTCCGCCTTAGACAGTGCTGCATCAACCTGGTGGACAACGCGATCAAGTACAGTAGCAACGTCGAAGGAAGAACCGCGCTGGTGGAGTTTTCCGTCGACGTGCGAGCCGTCGAGAACAAGCCCCACACGAGCCAGATTTTGTTCGAGGTTCGCGATAACGGCGTCGGCATTCCGGTTGAAAAACAGCACGCGCTGTTTGTTCCGTTTTGTCAGCCCGCGGATCACAAAACCGCCAAAGCCAAAGGCACGGGCCTGGGCTTGGTGATCACCAAGGCGATCATCGAGTGCATGGGCGGTACGATCGATTTCGAGTCCGTGGAGGATCAGTACACGCGGTTCTTCTTCTCGATCGACTCCGCGCACGCGCAAGCCACGCCGAGGGTCTCGTTTTCCGCATCCGAGTCGGCGAACGGACGACGCGACGCGAAGGACGACGACGACGGCGCAGATGACGCCGAAAACGATGATGAGACGGATGATTTCGTGGAGGACGAGTTCGATTTGCAAAACGACCGTTTGCCTCCCGGCGCTCGCGCGGTGTTCCACCCGAGCGTCAACGAAAACACCCGGAAACACATCGGGTGCGTGTTGAAGTGTTTCGGCGCAAGACCGGGCGTGCACTACGTCACCGTTCAACGAGAAGAGCAGCTCGCCGCGAAGGTGAAGCAAGCCGCGCAACTGGGATCGCCGATTATTTTAACCGACGTCGACGGGGTGAAGCACGCGCTTGAGTTTTCGCGCGCGCAGCCGCTCGCCGCGCCCGTGGGCGTGCTCGTGTTCGGCTTGCCTTACCAGCTCATGGAGCTGCACCGCACGATCGCGGACGAGCCCAACGTGCAGTTCGTTTTGAAGCCGGTGAAGCCGTCCGACTTGCTGCGCGCGGTGACGCGTCTGGCGAACATCACCGCCGCGCCGCACGAGAAGGTTGTCGCCGGCGACGCCGACTGGCTGCACGACTCGCTCGGCGGCGACCCGTTCGCGGGCGACCTCGCGGACCGACTCGAGGCGGCCGGTCTGAACGCCGCGCAGAACACCATCGACGCGACGCGTCGGAACGAGCTCGACGATATGACGAACGCCGAGCGCGCGGCGCGTGCGCGCCGTGACTCGTACACCGCGTCGCGAAGCTCATCGGACGACGACGCCGCGCGCGGCGCGGGCGCGGCGGCGTCGACGGACGAGTTGCGCGGCATGTCCGTTTTGCTCGTCGAGGATAACCTGATGAACCAGCAGATGGCGAAGTACTCCATCGTCAAGGCAGGGGCGGATCTGGAGGTGGCGAACCACGGTTTAGAGGCGGTGGAGATGATCAAAAAACGCCTCGGCGAGGGCGGAAAGAACTACGATTGCGTGTTGATGGACATGATGATGCCGGTGATGGACGGCGCCGAGGCGACGCGCGAGATTCGGCGACTGGAAAAAATTTCGCTCAAGCCAAACCAGAAACCGCACGTCATCGTCGGTCTGAGCGCGAACGTCGGACCGGAGTACACCGCGAAGGTGAAACTGGCGGGCATGAACGGCTCGATGTCCAAGCCGTTCTACCCGGCGACGCTGCGCGCGACGCTCGCCAACGTCATGAACGGGACGTACCAGGGGTTCGCGCGCGTCTCGGGGGAAGGGCGAGACAGCGTGCACCAAAAGCCGGGGAACTGATATCTGTTTTTTCGCGACGTAATCCGCGACGAGAGGCGTAAGATGATCGCGCGTAACATAGTCTAATAAGAGCGGGTCATCGTAAATAGTGTGATAAGAGCGCGCGAAACGCGTAGAACACACGACGCGTGCGTAGTGTCTCAATACCATGACGTAGACTACCTTACCCTCACGCGTCTCCGGCGCTCGCCAGGAAAAAGGCGCCGCACAGACGCGCCACGGTGTACGACGCGACGAGCGCGGTGGCGGCGCCGACGGCGGCGTTCTCGGAGGACATCGACTGGCGCAAACCGTTTGCGCCGCGAGACGCTAAGCGAGCTGCGTTCGCGGGGACGGTGCGGTAAAAAAAATCCAAATCGACGCGGGAATCGAACCGGTAAGGGTTCCCCGGGACCCCGTTCCCGCGATGACCGGAACGCCGATTTCGCGGTACGTTCCCGAAAACGTCAAAGCCGCCGAAAAGCCGCGAGAAGAATCCGCGGGAGCCGTTTTTCTTTCCCCTCCTCCCGACCGCCGCGGGAACCGCCGCGTCCGGCGCGATCGCGTGGAAGTCCGCCGCGAGCGCCTCGACCTCGCGCTTGAGCGCGGCGAGCGCGGCGACCGTCTGCGCGTGCTCGTCGTCCAGGAAACACGCCGGAACCACAATTGATCGGGATCCCGCGTCTGTGAGCCTCGCCTTTCCCGCGATTTTTTTGGCGCCGTCGGCGGCGGCGGCGGAGATGTCGACGGCGATGCGCGCGACTCGGCTGGCGGCGCCTCGGAAGGCGCGCTCGGAAGGGCGCGCGCCGAGGCTCGACGCAATGCGCTCGCACGCCTCCAGGCTCCCGAACGCACCGCTCAGATCAAAACGCACGTCGTCCAAAACATCTTCCCGCGCGGAGAGGGGCTTCTTCTCGCGCGCGCCTCCGAGCCTCGGCGCGCGAGAAGAGAGCCCTTTGGCGGGGGTTTGACTCGCGTCGCCCTCGTCGCTCGACGAGTGCGACGAGACCGAAATGTGGTTTTCCTCCTCCCGCTCGTCCGGGAACGCGCCGCCGAGCGCCTCCGCGCCGAAGGAGGCCTCCGCCGCCGCCACCGCGCGCACGGCGGCGACGTGCGCGTCGCGCGCGGCGAGCACCAAGACGCGGAGCTTCTCGACGGCGAGCGCCGCGTCGCCGCCGCACGCGTCGGAAAAAACGAACCGCGGCGAAAACGCGCGCGACGTGTTTGCCACGGCGTCCACGGCGGCGACGTACTCATCCGCTCTTTTTTCCAGCGATCGCAACAGCTTAAGCGAACGACGACGCCAGGCGTTTTTTTCTGGCTGTACAGAGGTCTGAACAGAGGAACTCGCGGAGCTCTCGTCGTCGCGGGAGTTTCGCGGCTTTTCTTTGAGCGAGCTCAATTCAGCCGCCGCCGAGACGAGCGCGGCGGCGAGCGCCTCGACGGCGTTCATGAGCCGCGGCGCGTGCGACACCGAGACGCCCTCCGCGACGGATCTCAGTTGCGCGATGGCGGAGGCGACGATCTGCGCGTCGTCGCGCACATTCAGATTCGTGTCGGCATTCTCTGCTCCGCTCCGCTCATCCGCGAACATCACCGCGCGGAGCACGGCGATCTGCTCGCGGGCGAGCGCGGCGTGTCTCCCCGCGCACCCCACGGCGAAGTCCCAGTCGCCGTCCGCGCGCTCGAGCGCCCGGCGCAGGTCAAAGGGCAACGCGCCGTGCCGCCGCCGCGGCGTGCGGAGCGCCGCGAGGCCGCGCGCGCGCGCGCGCGGCGCCAGCGCCGCCAGCGCGGTGACGGCACCCTCCGTGGCTCCGGCGCTGTCCGCGGAGACGCGCCCGCTGGACCCGCCCCAGCTGCCGTGCCTCCGGCGGTACGCACCGAATCGCCGTTCATCCCGGGAGTCGGTCGAGGACCGCGCGCCGGAGCCTTGGTCGGCGTCCGACCCGACGGACCCGCGTCTGCGATTCTCGTCCTCGTCCTCGTTGCTGTCGGCGCTGCCGCCGCCGCTGTTGGTCAAACTAGAGCTGCTGTACGCGTACAGACCGGAGCGCATCACCTCGTCCGTGCTCGCGGACTTCTTCGGGAGATGATGCGAAGAAGAAAGCCTTTCTTTCGCGCCGGATCCCGATCCCGATCCCGCGGGCGGCGGCGACGCGCGTCGGAAGCCGTCGTCGGAGCCTCCGTCGCGACGAGAAAAAGCACTCCGCGTTTTTTCGCGTTTCGCGAATTTCGCGTTTTGTTTCTCGTCTCCGCGAATGACTCGGTCGGACTCGAGCCCGTCCGCGAACGCGCGCAGGTCCCGCACCGCCCTCCGCGCCGCGCGCACGGCGTGCTCGCTGGCGTCGCCGTCGAGAAGCGTCGCGATCGCCGCGCGGAGCGGCGGCGCGCCCAGCCAGTCCGCGGTCTCGCCGAGCCGCTGCGCGTCGCGGCGGTGCTCCTCGGAGAGTCGCCGTCCTTTTTGTTCGCGCGTTTTGTTTGGTCCACCGTCGTTCAACTCGTTCACGGACCCGCGACTTCCCGACGGCGACGGAGGCGAGAGTCTCTCCAGAGCGTCCAGAGGCTTGGACGCGAACGTCTCGGCGTCGGCGAGAAACGTTCGGAGCATCTTCTCGGCGAAGGCGACGTCGCCGTCCAGCGCGCGAACCGCGCCAGGGAAGTCCACGGGAGGAACCCTCTCCCACGTCTCTGTTTCCCTCTCTGTTTCCTTTTCTGTCGCGCTGGTAAGCGTCGAAGACGTCGCGAACGCGCGTCGCAACGCCGCCGCCGTCGCGGCGGCGTCGAAAAAGCCCTCCCCGCGCCGAGCGGACGCGTCCGCCAGGCGGACGCCCGCGATACGTCTCAGAGCGTCGGTCCCGAACGCGGGGTCGCGGCCGTCCCGGATCACGCCGCACGCCTCCTGTGCTCGCTTCACGAACCCCGAGGTCTCCTCGAACGAGCACACCGCCGCGCAGTCGAACGCCACCGTCTGCGCAGCGGCGCGGAGCTCGACGCACGCGGCGACGAGACGTTCGGCCATCTTCTCGTCGCGACCAGCAAAAGTCTCTCGAGGCTCGAGGTCGACGCGGACGTGGTTCTCCTCCACAAGTGGGTGTTTCTTCTCTGTCGGTGTTGGATCATCAGAGACAGAAGACGAAAACACGAGCGAATCAAGTTGGCTCGCCGCGTCCCGCAGCGCGCGCGCGCCCACGGCGTCGGCGTCCGCGGCGACCGCGCGCGCCAACAATCGTAAACGCTCGTTTTCGTTTTCGTCGTCTTCGGCGCGCGCGGCGCCGCGCGCCATCGCCGCCGTCGCCAACATCGCCGCCGGCGACGCCGCCAGCTCGGCGGCGTTTCCCGCGAGCCTCGCCAGCGTGACGCCGAGCCCGGACCCGAGCGCCTCGCTCGCGGCGGCGACGTTTACGTCAGATATCGCGACGAGGTCCGCGACGTCCTCCTCGAGCTCGGCGAACCGGTCGGCAATCTCGCGCGTCCTCTGCTCGAACGTCACAGGACCGCCTGGGTCATTTACGGAAACGTCGGGCTCGAGCGCGTCCAGGGGTACACCTTTGGCGGTGCGTTCCAGCCGGTGGCACGCCTTGGACAGCGCGTCCGCGTGGAGCGTCGCGGACGCGCCCTTCATGGAGTGTGCCTCGAACGCGAGCGCCTTCAGAGCCGCGTCGCGCTTCTCCTTTTTTTCGACGTCGGTGGCGTCCGCGGGGTGCGCGTCCGCGAGACGCGCGTTGGCCGCGCACCGCGCGATCTGGTCGGGGGCCTTCGCTAGGAACTCGTCGCGCATCACGGCCATCACGAACTCGAAGTCGCCCCCGACCTGCTCCAGAGCCGCGGCGACGTCGATGGCCTTGGGGCGAGGCGCGGGGAGCCGTAGCTCGGCAGGGAAGCTCGTCGACGTCGACATCGGGCGGTCGCTCGCAATGCGAAGGGCGTGGTGCGCGAGAGGCGCTCGATTTCTCGCCGCCTCGCCTGCCGCGCGTCCGGGGTTCGCTCGGGCGACCGCGCCTGCGCCTGCGCTCGGCTTTAACCGAGGCGCGAGGTGCGCGCGCGCGTGTCTTGACCGCGCGTGCGGAGGTCTGCGCACCCGCGGGCGGGAAGGAAAACCCATGGCAAAAAGCGAAAAGCGCCTTCCACGTCGTCGTGGTCGCGCGCTTTTTCTTATGACTGATTGCTCACAGCCGACCGGCTCGAATTCGTCACGCAAAACTAACACCACGCCGCCTCCGTCGTTTCAACGGAGACCGCTCTTGACAGTCCTCGAGGCGCGCTCCGCATCCGTCTTCCCCGCCGCCATGCAGCAGGCGCTCGGCGCCGGGATCCGCCTCGCGGTCCCCCCCGAGTTCTCCCTCACCCCTCCCCGGGGCGTGCCCTCCGTGGGCGAGGAGCCCACCGCGACGGAGGATGCGGCGTTCGAGTCGCGCTTCGACGTGCGCCGCGAGCGCGACGTGCTCCGCGAGGAGTGCGGGGGCGAGGGAACCGACGCGGGCGCCTCGGGGAGGGACGCGGGCGGTCGCGCCGACGGACACGACTCGAAAGGGACGTCCGGTTCGAACGACCCGACTTCGCTCGACGCGACCGTGCGTCGCATTAAACGCGAGCCCGACTCGGCCGAGATCGACAAGTACACGCGCGCGGGGTACCCTCGCGACGCCGTCGTTCACGCTGTGGCGATGTGGGGGGACGACGAGAGCAAGGTGGTGGATTTCTGCGAGGGGTTCAGGCGGGGCACGGAGATGGGACTGGACGGACCCACACTCGCGGGCGCGCTGGCGGCGTGCGACAACGACGTCGAGCGGGCCGTCGCCAGCTGCGTGCGATGAACGCGACGACGAGCTCGACGAAGCGCGAAGATTGAAGTACATACAAAAGGTATATCATGGTAGTCTAGCTAGCTCCGACGGCGTCGGATCGAACGCAATCGAGTCGTGATAAACGACGTCACCACTCACCGTTTCGCGAAGAAGGCGCTCACAGAGGCTGTCCCCGACGCATCTCCCCGGACCGATCGTTTCTTGCCGCCCCCCCCGTTTCGCGCCGCGGGACGTCGCTTCTTTTCGCCGCCGGACCCCGGTAGAGACGAAAAAGACCCGAACCGGTGCTGCGGCTCGCTCTTCGACAAGTCAAAAGCCATGTGCTCGTCCGCGTGCGATTGCGCGTCGCGCCCCGGAGCCGTGCGCAAGCCGCAGCGAGGACACGCCACGAACGGAGAGGACGCGTCCTCTCCCGCGGAAAAAGTGCCAGGGTCGGGCGGGCGTAAAGCGACGAGTGTCTCGTCGGACGCCGCGAGAACCGCGCGAACCGACGCGTCGACGTCGTCGACGTCGTCGTCGTCGTTTTTCTTCTCCGTCTCGACGAGACACTCGTCGCGCTCGACTCGCCGCTTCGCCGGCTTCGAAGGCTCCTTGAAGAACCTCTCGATGCCGTTCCCGGCGACGTCGTCGTCGTCGTTTTTCTTCTCCGTCTCGACGAGACACTCGTCGCGCTCGACTCGCGCTTCCTTCGCCGGCTTCGAAGGCTCCTTGAAGAACCTCTCGATGCCGTTCCCGGCGACGGGCGTCGGGACGAAGTCGCTCGCCGCGAGACCGACGCGCGTGCACGGGAGCGTCGTCTCCGGTCCCAAAGCGTCGAAGACCCTAAACGCCGCCAACGCCAACGCGTCGCCGGCGTCGTCGACGTCGCCAGCAA
>ENA-OUOG01000945-OUOG01000945.1-marine-metagenome-genome-assembly--contig:-NODE-945-length-35436-cov-8.119941_pt1 | contig 35436 bp, 39 predicted proteins | sample MGYA00248635_ERZ508505 | MGnify/ENA primary metagenome ERZ508505 (study PRJEB26176, sample SAMN06267871) | marine metagenome | isolation source: Saanich Inlet, British Columbia, Canada | place: Pacific... | reverse complement strand
ATCATACATCTTTTGGAAGTTCATGCCATTTTGGTCAACTCTGTAAATAGTTCCTAGACCATTTGCTCCCCCCTCGTGTGTGGTTCCATACATGTATGTCTGTGCATTAGCTGTTAAACTAAAACAGGCAATAAGAATTGATAGTAATTTTGTATTCATAAGTAATTAATTTTAATGATTGTAAGATATAATTTTTTTTTAATTATTGCCAACGGTTCGTCTTCTTTTTAATTTGAATATGGCATTTTTTTACTTGCATTTCGCATCAAGTTATCCACTAATTGGGCTGGTGAACTACCGACACTTCCTGAAACTTTATGATTGTAATTCCAAAGTAATTTCTTGGTTTCTTTATCGTGAATTTCAAGAGTTACGGTCGTATTATTTGTTGAACCCGATACTCCAACTAATAGTCCCAAGGCAACAGCACCTCCTTCTGACATAGGTTTACTTAGTGAATAATTTGATGTAATCACTCCGTCAACTCCTAATGCTTCACAAATTTCATTAGGAGACATCGGGTTGTCGTCAAAATAACCTGCTTTTCTTAATTTGGCATTGGTAGTTTCGACATCTTGTATTTCTACAAAAATTCGATTTTGCATCTTCCTTTTCAATAACCAACTGTACATTTCTTGCTGAAAATTTGTTGATTCTGTTTTCTGTTGTTCCTTTATCGCTTCTGCATCAACTTTTTTTATCGCTGCAATTGATACTTTTGGTGGTGCAATTGCTATTGTTTGATGACTACTTGCTCTTACCTTAGCATCAGGGCTGTAATAAATTTTTGCACAACTACTTATCATAAAAACAGTTGTCAATAACAGAATTGTTGTGATTTTATTCATTTGTTTAAATTTAAATTGTTTACGTTTTATTTTATTGATGACCGCCAACACTTGTATATGTGACCGGCACATATATCCCATGTCTGTTTGGTAGTTTTTCTATCCGGCAAATTTATCTTTTTTCATAAGAATCTCAAGTGGGCTTTCTATGGTTTTATTATTAATGCGAAGAACGTGTGTGTATATTTCTGTAGTCTAGCCTCTTAACTCTTTCCAAAAAGACTTGAATCCGTCTTTGGTCAGCATTTTCTTAAACTCTCGCCATAGCGTAGTCTTCTCCGGGGGAGTTGGTTTTAGTTTTTGGTAGTCATCTGGAGCACGGGAGTCTATTGTTTTTACACCCATTAGATCATCGCTGTACTTAAAGCGTTCTCTAGCTCTAGCAGTGAAGCCTAGTTTTTGCTCCGCAAGGCCAAGATTATTGAGTGTGATGGCATCCTCTGGATCCAGCTCTAGTGCTTTGGTATAGTCTGCTACACTTCCTTCCGTATCTCCAGTTTTGTCACGTATGTAGGCTCGGCAGCTGTAGAAGTATGCATTGTCAGGCTCCATTTCTATGGCTTGGTCAAAGTCTTGTTTGGCATGCTTAAATCTAAGATTAAACTTACATACACCGCGTTCTACGTAGTATTCTGCTGCATCTGGGTACTGGGCGATGAGATTGGTCCATACATCCATTGCTTCTTCCCATTGCTTCGTCTTTTGGTAAGCAAAAGCTAAAGTAGGAGATGGTTTCCCCTTTCGAAATTGCTTGATAATCTCATCAAATTTGCCTGAATCGTATAATTCTTGGATATCCATACTACTAAAACAGATAAGGAGTAAAAATGATTGCACCGAGTATGAGAGAAAAAATAGCACAGAGTAGGACAAATCCAGCACTGATGTCTTTGATGACTTTTATAGCCTCGTCTTGGTCTGTAGTGATGCGATTACACAGTCGCTCTATAGCAGTATTCATCATCTCCGCTACGAGTACAAGTGTGATGGCCAAAGAGAGCCATAGCCAATCGTGATTATCCACGTCTAAATAGAGTCCTAGACCCACAGTAGCCGCTGCGGCGAGTAGATGTACTCGTCCGTTTCTTTCGGTTTTGAAAAAGGTGTAAATACCTTTAAATGCATACCCAAATGACTTAATTTGTTTGCCAGCTGACATAGGACAAACGTAGTGATATATTACGACTTATATTCGTGCCTTCAATGAATAAGGTAGAAGAAATAGCAAAATCCCTGTGGGAAGCACATACGCATAAAAGCACCATAGCGCCTATCCGTGAGCAGATAGGAGAGACGGACATAGATACGGCCTATGCCATCCAGCAGGTAAATACGGAGCGAAGAATAGCCAACGGGGAAGTGATCAAAGGCAAAAAAATTGGTCTTACTTCATTCGCCGTGCAGGAGCAGCTAGGTGTAGATCAGCCAGACTACGGGATACTCTTTGATACCATGGAGGTAAAGGACGGTAAACTAGCCTACTCCGAGCTCGTACAACCTAAGGCAGAAGCAGAAATAGCTTTTGTACTGGGAGAAGACCTTGAAGGAGATTTTAACATCACAGATCTCATAGAAGCCATAGACTATGCTACGGTGAGTATAGAGATAGTGGGCAGTAGAGTAGCTGACTGGAATATTAGAATCACAGATACTGTAGCAGATAATGCGAGTGCTAGTCACTACATACTCGGAGATACCAAGGTGGCTATAGATGATGTAGACCTACAGGCGTGTAAAATGGTCATGACTAAAAATGGGGAACGCGCATCAGAAGGAAGTGGCGCAGCGTGTATGGATAATCCACTAAATGCCGCGCTTTGGCTAGCACAGACTATGGCAAAACAAGGAAGCCCGCTTAGAAAAGGGGAGGTGTTACTCTCTGGAGCGTTAGGACCTATGGTGCCTATAGCAAAAGGCGATAAATTTGAAGCAAGTATTGATGGGCTCGGGAGTGTGCAATTGGAGATAACTTAAACAAGCTTAAGTCTAAGTCTAAATCTAAGTTTAAGTTTAGGGAAAAAGTAATCGTAGGATGAGTAATAAGTTTGATTTAGAAGAGCGGATTATTGTCTTTGCTGCAGTTATTGTTGACTTTGCAGAAACGATATCACAAAGTGTTTAAAACGATTATCTTGCGAATCAAATAATACGTTCTTTTGGAAGTTCTGCTTTGAATTTTGGCAAAATGTAAGGAGTGGAAATCGATAAGGAGTATATGAACAATGGCAGAATAGCTTTTAAAGAATTAAAAGAAACCTAAATTAATTTTAGGATTATGAAGAGGAAAAATGTGGAAATTGCAGGTACCAGAAACAAGTTGTTGGACGCAAATACTCAACATGTAAAAACACTAATACCGCTAATCAAGAATCGAAAAGGTGGAATCTAGTAGAGATCAATCTTAAACTTAAATTTTAACTTAAACTTAAATTTGAAAAAAGTAGCAATAATAGGAAGTGGAAACATCGGGACGGACCTGATGATTAAAATAATACGAACATCGAAAGTATTAGAAATGGGGTGTTTTGTAGGCATAGATCCTGAGAGTGATGGACTGGCCAGAGCCAAAAGAATGGGCGTAGAGGTATGTGCTACGGGTATAGATGGACTGATAGAAATGCCTATTTGGAAAGAGATAGATGTGGTTTTTGACGCTACCTCGGCCAAAGCTCACGTGTATAATTTTGGCAGAATGGAAGCCTTTCCAGACAAGAAAATAGTAGATCTAACGCCTGCAGCTATAGGACCCTATTTCGTGCCTGCGGTCAATGGAGATCCTAGCCTTAGTGAGAAGCTAGGTTTGAACGTAGATCTACACGCCAAGAATAGAGTAAACGTAAACATGGTCACCTGCGGAGGACAAGCCACCATCCCGATAGTAGCAGCCGTAAGTAGAATAGCAAAAGTACATTATGGTGAGATAGTAGCGAGTATTGCCAGTAAGAGTGCTGGGCCAGGTACGCGAGCCAATATAGATGAATTCACAGAAACCACTTCTGAGGCCATAGAGAAAGTAGGAGGCGCCACCAAAGGAAAGGCCATTATCATACTGAATCCTGCAGAGCCACCACTGGTGATGCGTGACACCGTGTTTACCTTGAGTGACCAAGCGGATAGAGAAGAGATACGCGAAAGCATACACGCTATGGTAGCTGAAGTGCAGCAATATGTGCCTGGATATACACTGCATCAAGAAGTACAGTTTGATGATATACCCGAAGATGAGCCAGTCTTCATAGAAGGAGTCGGGTACAAAAGTGGGCTAAAAACAACGGTCTTACTTCAAGTAATAGGAGCAGGACATTACCTGCCAGAGTATGCCGGTAACCTAGACATAATGACCAGCGCAGCAATGGCTGTAGGAGAGAAGCTAGTGCAAGATTAAGTTTAAGTCTGAGTCTAAAATTAAATGGATAAGAAATTCGATTTAGAAGAGCGTTTCATCATTTTCGCAGCTGATGTGATGGACTTTGCAGAAACGTTGCCTCGGAGTTTTTCTAATGACTATCTAGCAAATCAAATTATACGTTCTGGCGGCAGTTCTGCTCTCAACTTTGGTGAGATGCAAGGGTCTGAAACAGACAAAGACTATATCAACAAGGGGCGTATTGCGTTCAAAGAGCTAAAGGAAACTCAGATCAACTTGAGAATTATGAAAAGAAGAAAGGTAGGGGGAGAAGGTATCAGAGAGACACTCCTAGATGAGAATACCCAATTAATAAAAATTCTAATAACACTAATTAAAAACCGTAAAGGTTAACTTGAGCAGATATTAAATTTACGCTTAAACTTTAACTTAAACTTACAATGTATATACAAGACGTAACCCTAAGAGACGGAATGCACGCCATCCGTCATCAGTATGGCAAAAAGCAACTCAAAGAACTTGCGATATCTTTAGATAAGGCAGGAGTAGATGCTATCGAAATTTCTCATGGAGACGGACTCAGCGGTGGTAGTTTTAATTATGGCTTTGGTGCACATACAGACTGGGACTGGCTAGAAGGAGTGGCTGAGGAGCTAAATCACGCAGTACTTACTACCCTGCTACTACCCGGCATCGGAACGATAGAAGATTTAAAAAAAGCATACGACCTTGGTGTACGCTCGGTACGAGTAGCTACCCACTGTACTGAAGCAGATGTAAGTAGACAGCATATAGAAGCTGCTAAAAAACTGGGTATGGACGTAGGTGGTTTTCTCATGATGGCGCACATGAATGCCCCTCAGAAACTTGCGGAACAAGCCAAACTAATGGAAAGCTATGGTGCAGACTGCGTGTACGTAACGGATAGTGCTGGAGCACTACTGATGGATGACGTGGCAGATCGCATGAAAGCATTTAAAGATACGCTGGATAGCAAAACAGAAATAGGCATTCACTGCCACCATAATCTAAGCTTAGGTGTGGCAAACACCATCGTAGCTATGCAGCAGGGAGCGACACGCTTAGATGCATCGCTAGCTGGCATGGGAGCAGGAGCAGGAAACTGCCCACTGGAAGTGCTCATCGCCGTGCTCAATAGGATGGGAGTAACGCATAATTCAGACTTGTATCAGTTGATGGACCTAGCAGACGATGTGATTCGTCCACTGCAGGAACGACCGGTGCGTGTAGATAGAGAGACTTTGAGCTTAGGATACGCAGGAGTTTATTCTAGCTTCTTGCTTCACAGCGAGCGTGCAGCTAAAAAGTATGGACTGAATACCGCAGATATTTTACAGGAACTGGGCAAACGAAAAATGGTAGGCGGACAAGAGGATATGATAGTAGACGTAGCCTTGGATATGCTAAAAAACAAATAAGTTGAAGGCTGTAAAAAGTATAGTCTTGTGTGTAGCTTTTCTGACTCTTCTGTGTTCAGAAGGTTGCCTTATTATGATTGGTGAAAACTCATACAGGGGGTTAGAGGCCTCTGAAAAGGATCAAATACAACCTTTCCAAAGTGTTTTAGCTCACGAGGCAAAAGATTCAGGAGCTGACATCACGCTGTATGAAATAACATCACCGGACATAAAAGAAGCTACGAAAGAGAATCCGTATACATGGGTCCATATGTGGAGACCCTGGTGTCCAAATGAGTTGTGCCAGAATATTGGAATTTTTCAGGAGACGTCAGAAAAGTACGCTGATGTAGCGCTTATGATGATTTCTCAGACGTATGATTTTAAAGAAATTCAGGGGATTGTGAATCGCTCTAGTTTTACATTACCTGTTTATGTTATGAAAAATGAGTATTACGGTCATAAACTTAGAAAAGCGAGTGAAAAGCTAGCTGCCGATTTTGATATTGAAGATGTTTATTTATTGGGTGACGATCTTATTTTCAAGTCTGACTCTCTGATCTATTCAGGAGAAAACGGGATTGGGTTTGTAGATAGTATTTTTACAGCTCCAAGTTTAAAATTGTAATAAGTAGGGTTGGATAATGTCAATGAGGTATTAGATTCTGCCTATCATTGTACCCCAAATATATGAGTATACTTAGAGAACTAAAGAAAAGAAGCAGTCATTCCTGCGAACTGTGCTCCTCTGAGGAGGATTTGAGCATCTATACGGTATCGCCATACAAAGAAGAATCGATGGATCACAGTGTAATACTGTGCAGCACTTGCAAAGGACAGATAGAAGATACTTCTACTTTAGAGGTGAATCACTGGCGACTACTCAATGATAGTATATGGCATGAACTAGATGCTATAAAAGTAATCAGTTTTAGAATGCTTCAAGCGCTAAAAGAGACAGGGGCAGGCTGGGCAGAAGACCTTCAAGACATGATGTACATGGATGAACCTACTGCAGATTGGGCGAGTGATGGTTTACCTAAAGAAGGCGATCTAGTGCATAAAGATAGCAATGGAGTAGCCCTTAGTGTGGGAGATTCTGTGGTGCTGATCAAAGACTTACCTGTAAAGGGGAGTAGTATGATAGCTAAAAGAGGTACTCCGGTAAGAAACATACGTTTAGATCCAGATAATGAGACCTATATAGAAGGTAAGGTAGAAGGACAGACCATCGTTATCATCACGGAGTACGTGAAGAAGACGTAGTATTTTGGGGATATGGATAATAAATTAAAAAAGCTGCTTTATTTATTTAAAGCAGCTTTTTTAATGGTGTGAAATAGATTTACTCTGTGCCTATAGCATCTAACTCGTTTTCCGGATTTTTTGGGTCAACACCATACTGATTTGTGCCTTGATCTCCCGGAGTTAATGTAATTATTAAGTTATAGATAGGGATTAGAACGTACCACCCGCTTTTTCCTACATCGTGCATGCGTCTGACTGCTGCAGCTATCCCTGGAACTAGAATGGCTAGTGAAAATAGGGTGCTGATTATGGACAATGAAGGATCAATTATAGTGACTGTAAAGCTGATAACAAAAGAAAAAATGAAACTCCATAATTGAAAACTCCAATACTCCGTTCTTCTAGCTCGACCTCCAGAATTTACATAATTTTTAGTAATAGACTCTATAAAATACTACCAGTAATTTTTCTTTTCCATATGGTTTTGATTTAATTGGTTTATTCAAATAAAGCAAAAAAAATGAATATGAAGGATTAGCTATTTCTTCTTAAAGCTATTAATAGCATTTTTGGTGAAATCAGAAAGAACCAATTGGCCACTCATAGCTGCACGCTCTGCAAGAAGTGTATCCCAATCATCTGTTCCTCTCCAAAACACTTGCTTCAGTAATCGCATAGCTTCCGGATTGCTATTTTTTAGCTTATTTGCCAGAGTGCTTATGGCAGCATCCATTTCTGCTGCGGTATCAAAAATGTCTGCGTATAAACCTTTGGCCCTGGCCCATTCGGCTGTTTGCCACTCGGTAGCATCTATGGCCAGTTGGCTCATGGCAGATAATCCTATTTTTCGCTCTACGGCTGGCCCTACTACGAATGGTCCAATGCCTACGGCAAGTTCGCTTAGTTTTACAGCTGCATGCTTAGTAGCTAGGGTATAATCAAACGATGCAGCGAGTCCTACTCCGCCACCTACTGCTTTGCCTTGCACACGTCCTATAATTAGCTTAGGGCATTTTCTACAAGCATTTATCACGTTTGCAAATCCAGAGAAAAATACTTTCCCTACTTCTAAGTCATCTATGGCTACTAACTCATCAAAACTAGCCCCTGCACAGAAAGCACGTTCTCCTTCACTTCGAACTATGATAACAAGTGCATCGTCATTCGTCCCTAGCTCGGTAATTGTGTTCGCTAGCTTAGCCAGTACTTTTCCCGGTAAAGAGTTACTTAATGGATGGTGAAATTCTACGGTAGCTATTCCGTTTTCTATGGTGTAGGATACGTCTCCTTGGTCTACTGCGTTCATGGTGCGAAGATAAGAAGTTAGATGTTAGAGGTGAGCATTGAGTAGTGAGATTTTTGAGATGATGGTATTGAGTTTTATAGTAGTGAGATGTGAGTATTGAGTAGTTGAATCAGTTGTTTCTTTAATTTTGTGTAATGAAATGGACTCTGATAATTACTATTTTGTTTTTACTTGACTGCACTGATTCTAAGAAGCCAAATAATACTTTCGAGAAGTATTTTACAATTTCAACGAAATGGATTAACTATCCTGGATCTAGTAAGTTGTTTTGTACGACCATTTCGCCAAATAACACATTAACGAGCATTAAAAGGGCATATCACGGATGTCAGAATAAACAAAAGAAGGACTTAGACAATATGACGTTTAGGTTAGCGGGTTGTTCTCAACAGTTGTCGTTAAAAAATAATAAAGTAGAAATTTGGTTTGAACCTTTGAAAGGACAGGAAGTATTTGAGATGAAAATGTCAATGTAGTTTTTACTCTAGACGGAAAAGTTACAGTAGAAGAGACTAGTTTGAATCTTAGTCTGCGTGACTATTAGCGATGAAAACTAGTCTCAATACTCACATCTCACTTCTAATGTCTAAAGTCTCACCTACAGCTCATCCTCCTGATTACGTTTCTTCACCATGGTAAGAATGGTAGCTAGCGCAACAGTCTCCCCAGTTTCATCATATACGTCCACTAAGAATTTCACAATTCCTTTGGCGACATCGTCTTCAGATTTTTTCTCTTGGTTGATTTTTTCTTTACAGGTAAATCTTACTCCGATTGTAGCACCAGGATATACCGGCTTGGTAAATCTACATTCGTCTAGTCCGTAGTTAAGCAATACAGGACCTTTTTTAGCATCTACAAAGAGTCCAGCAGCCTTGCTCAGTACAAAGTATCCGTGGGCTACGCGTCCTTCGAAAGTGGTCCCTTCTAAAGATGTTTCGTCCATATGAGCATAGAAATTGTCTCCACTCACATTCGCAAAGTTTACGATGTCTGTCACGGTAATGGTATGCTTAGCAGTGATTATGGTTTCACCTACTTCTATGTCTTCAAAGTACTTTTTAAATGGATGTACATCCTTCTCTTTGTATGCACCACCATATTGGTAGCGTTGGGTGATTTCAGTAAGCATACTCGGATGTCCTTGCAATGCTGTGCGTTGTAAGTAGTGCTTTACACTGCCTATTCCGCCTAGCTCTTCACCACCGCCAGCTCTACCCGGTCCGCCGTGCATAAGCTGCGGCATAGGTGATCCATGGCCTGTGCTCTCAGGAGCAGATTCTTCATTGAGTATGAGTATTCTGCCGTGGTATGCTGCTGCTTCTACTGCGTAATCTGTAGCGGTGTTTACGTCGCTAGTTACGATGGTGCTTACGAGGGACCCTTTGCCCATTTTAGCTAATTCTACTGCTTCGTCTATGCCATTATATGGCATCAGTGTACTCACAGGTCCAAAGCATTCTATCTCGTGACTTTGTGTTTTGTGTAGTGGATCATCATTTAGCATAATGATAGGAGCAAGGAAAGCACCTTTGTTCTTATCTGCACCCACGAGGTCAAAGTGATCCAAATCACCTACGATTATAGGTGTGATTTTAGCCATTTCAGACACCCTATTTCGTACTACTTCCAGTTGATTTCTGTTTACCAATGCACCCATACGCACACCTTCTGCAGCAGGATCTCCTACTACCGTCTGGCTCAGGGCTTTGCCCAATGCTATTTGAGTATCTTCTAGGTATTTTTCAGGAACAATCATTCTGCGTACTGCGGTACATTTTTGCCCTGCTTTAGTGGTTATTTCTCTGCGTACTTCTTTTATAAAAATGTCAAAATCTACAGTGCCTGGAGCAGCGTCTTCACCAAGTATAGCAGCATTTAGACTGTCTGCCTCCATATTGAATGGAATGGCATTATTTACGATATGGGGCATGCTTTTTAGCATTCTACCAGTAGTAGCACTGCCTGTGAAAGTCACTATGTCTTGAGAAGTAAGCGAGTCAATAATCCCGTGTCCTTTTCCGCAATCCAACTGTATAGCCCCTTCTGGCACTATGCCACTGGCTACGATATCTTCCACCATAGCCTGTGTCAGGTAAGAGGTGATTTCAGATGGCTTCACGATAGCGGGAACACCTGCTAACCAGTTTGAGCTCAGTTTCTCTAGCATTCCCCAGATAGGGAAGTTGAATGCGTTTATATGCACTACTACACCTTGTTTAGGGCTCATAATGTGTTGTCCTACGAAAGTGCCGTTTTTGCCCAATTTAGCGGTATCTCCATCCACATAAAAACGTTGGTTTCCCATTGTTCTTCTCAGACTTGCATAGGTGAAGAGTGTTCCGATACCACCGTCTATGTCTACCCAGCTGTCACCCTTAGTAGCTCCAGATAAGTAACTGATGCTGTAGTATTTTTTCTTGATGCTATCGAGATGCAGAGCAAGCTTTTTAAGCATATATCCACGCTCATAGAATGTCATTTTGCGCAGTGCTTTGCCACCTACTCGGCGAGCATAGTCAGCCATTTCTTCATAGTCCAGCCCTTCACTTCCTGCAGTACTTATCAGATTTCCTGTGATGGCATTGTACTGTGAAAATCCCTCTCCTTTATGCGCTTCCCAACGACCGTTGGCGTAGTTTTTAAGTTTGTTTGACATCGTTTGACTTGTGCTTTGCGCAAATGTAATAATAGTTGGGGAGTGTAAAATTTAAACATTAGAGGAATGCGCATAAGAGCTCAATGAATTGACGTTTCACGTGTTTTTAGTCACGATTGTATGAATGCTGACTTAAATTTAAAGTTTCACTATTCTTGCACTATGTCTTACAAACTTCTGTGTACTGATATAGATGGTACGCTGCTCAATGCGGATAGAGAACTGGCTCCAGAGACCATAGCTCAATTCAAAAGAATTAAGGATAACTGCGGAATTATCTTAGCAAGTTCACGCATGCCAAACGCTATGCGCCACCTACAAGCAGAGGTAGATATTCTAGATAGTCCTATGATAGCCTATAACGGAGGACTGGTGCTAGCAGGAGATAGAGTACTGAGTAGTACAGAAATAGAATACAATGAAGTACGAAAAATAGTAGAACTCAGCCATGGTACGGAGATACACGTGAGTGTATACAACAGTGATGAGTGGTATGTGCCGAGTATGGACTATTGGGCAAATAGAGAGGCGAGTAATACCAAGGTAACCCCGCAGGTACGCCACTTAGAAGAAACGCTAGGCGAATACGGGATGACCCAAAAAGGTGCGCATAAGGTCATGTGTATGGGGCCTGCAGAGGAGATAGCTGTGCTATATAGTAATCTTATCACCCAATTAAATGATGATTTGCACGTCTATCGTTCTAAAGATACCTACTTGGAAATAGCGAGTAAGAAAATTTCAAAGAAATCCGCTATAGCAACATTGCTAGAGCATGTTTATGTTCATTTAGACTGGAAAGATGTGATCGCCTTCGGAGATAATTATAACGATATGGAAATGTTAGAGGCTGTTGGAATGGGTGTAGCTGTGGGCAATGCCAAACACGAAGTGCTTACCATAGCCAATGATGTCACCGCTACCAATAAAGAGCACGGCGTAGCACTTTCTGTTGCCAAGCATATCTTGTAATCGCAGACTAGAGTTTATCTAGGTTCTTTCTGATGAGCTCTTTCAGCTCGTCTATGTTTTCGCTATTTGTCGCAGATATGAAAACAATATTTTCATTTAGCTTAGCCATCCAGGTTTTTTTCAACGTAGCTAAATCGTAAATGGCTTCATCCTCAAAGATGTCATCACTGGTAGCGTCTGGATTGTATTTATCTATCTTATTAAAGATGGTGATGACCGGCTTATTGCTTGCACCTATTTCTGCGAGCGTCTCTTCTACAGTGGCCATCTGCTCCTCAAACTGAGGGTGACTCACATCCACTACGTGAAGAAGAATGTCGGCTTCTATCACCTCCGCTAGTGTGCTCTTAAAACTTTCGACTAACTGGTGAGGTAGCTTACGTATAAACCCTACGGTATCTGAAAGTAAAAAGATACAAGGCTTATAGGTGACAGAATCTGGCGGGAATACAACCTTACGTACCGTACTGTCTAGCGTGGCAAAAAGCATATCTTGTGCAAGTACATCTGACTTTGCAAGCAGGTTTATAAGTGTAGATTTTCCTACGTTAGTATAGCCTACAAGAGCTACTCTTTTTTGTGTTTCTCTGTTTTTGCGGCGAGTGGTGCTTTGGCTATCTATGTGCTCCAGTTCTTTCTTAAGCTTGGATATTTTGTCTCTAATTACACGTCTATCAGTCTCTATCTCTTTCTCCCCAGGGCCTTTCATTCCTATACCCCCTTTTTGTTTCTGTAGGTGAGTCCACATACGCGTTAGGCGTGGAAGCAGGTACTCACTTTGAGCTAACTCCACTTGAGTACGTGCTTGGGCAGTCTGTGCATTTTTAGCGAAAATATCTAGTATCAGACTACTCCTATCTATGATTTTACACTGTATGAATTCTTCTAAGTTACGGATTTGCGATGGACTGAGCTCATCATCAAAAATGGCTAAATCTATTTCGTGCTCTTTTACGTAGGCGGTTACTTCCTGTATTTTCCCCTTTCCGATGTAGGTTTTTGGGTTAGGGTGTTCGAGCCGTTGTGTAAATCGCTTTACACACTGAGCTCCTGCTGTAAATGCCAGAAACTCTAGCTCATCCAAGTATACTTGGTTGGTTTTAAGTGGTACGTTTTTAGGCTCTACACCTATCAGTATGGCTTTTTCTGCGTTGTTTTCGTCAGTAAGATGTGATTTCAATAGAAGAATTGTGTTTTAAAGTTCGTTATTTGTGTGACTCACGTAATACCGTGCAAAGATACAGCCAAAATATACGAATAGGAATAGTCTTCTTCTGTGCATTGATCAGCACGCTGAGCTATGGGCAAGTACTGCAGTGGAGTAACCCTACTAAACTAAAAGGTGCTGCAGTTTTTACCAAAGTGCTGACAGAGAATGAGTCCGGTGTTTTTCTTCTTCGCTATCGCAATAGGTTTTATAGTAAGAATATAATCATCGATCGCTACAGTCATAGACTGGTACTACAAGACAGTAGAGTAATAGATCTGAAAAATGCACGACTGGTAAAGATATATGCTACGCGCAAAGGACTCTTGATTATAAAAGCCAAACTGAATAAATCCACTCAAAATAATGAACTGATCGCACAGTGGTATAGTTATGAGTTGAAACCCATCGATGAACCTGTTTTGATAACTCAATCACCGGTGCATGAATTTGGTGATAGAGGAAATTTTAGGCTGCGAATAAGTGATAACCTGGAATATATAGCAGTGGTACATACGGAGAGTACTGAGAAGAAAGAAGTACTGTGGCATTATAATCTTTTGGATATCAATATGCGGGAGATAGACCGAAAGGATGTGCATATAGCCGTGCCGTATGAGGATTTTGTAATCTGTGATTTAGTTCTCGGAAATACGGGAGAGCTCTTCATGCTGACCGGTGTTCTGGAGCTTGAGCGCAGGAAAAAGATACTGACCAGTTATAGTTTATATCACCTTAGAGATTCAGTCTTTCAAGATTTTCCTATTGCAGATTCACTCACTATTAGGTCTGCATTTCTTACCTATGACCGAGCTACAGATGATGCTCGAGTAACGGGTTTTTTTGGGTCACCAGAGACGTATGGCGTGTTTGGTACATTTTTTTATAAACTTACAGAGCTGAGAGATAGTGGAGAGCTTATAGTTTCAGAGTTTACAGAGCGTTTTGTCAATGAAGTGAATATAAATGATAGAAATGGAAGTGCTATCTCAGAAGGCTTTGGTATCCTAGAAGCTATCCCTCGGAGTGATGGGGGGATGATGCTCATTGCCGAGCAAAAGGACATAGCGACTGAAGACGATATTATACTAGTCAATGGGATACCTCAGAGCACATCTAAAAATATCTATAATTTCAACGAAGTACTGGTGCTAAACTATGATGCGGATGGATTTATGGATTGGCACAAACTGATTACTAAAAATCAAACTACGGTAAATGATGCAGGTTATTACAGCTCGATAGTGATTTTTATTGGTGATAAATTTGTGCAACTGCTCTACAATGATCAGCTGCGTAGCTCTGGAGATGTCATGCAGTATACTATTTATAACAATGGATACGTGGAAGGCAATAAGATGCTAAAAGCACAACTTGATTATGTAGCCATCATACCCTCAGAAGCAAAGCAAGTTTCTTCGAATAAGGTAATCATTCCTACCTCAAAAAACCGCAGATTTGCACTTTTAAAGTTAAGTTACCCGTGATACAATTACTTACTAAAAAGGCCTTATCTGCTTCATTGCTTAGCATATTGCTATTTATGAGCTACTGGTACGCGGTAGGAGAAAGTACTGGATCGTATTTTTTTAAGTATATTTTACTCATAGGGGAAGGGTTTCTATTAAACTATTTCTGTTACCGTTACAGTATCCTGGGCAAGCCTACGAATCTTCCACTAGTCATGTTTGCTGTACTCTCCTCACTCATAATGCCAGAATTATCCTATGCAGATCTCATCTATGGAGCAGTATGTTTGGGTGCATTTTTCTTTGCATTTGAGGGTCGAGAGCATCCGGAGCGCAGTACCAGTTATGTTATTTATGTAGGGGTACTACTTGGCATAGCGCAAGCTGTGAGTAGCATTAGCATATTTTTATTTATCCCTATTTTTATACTATTCATACAGACGGGTATACACAGTAGTCGTAGCTTTTTGCTAATGGCCACTTACTTCATTATGGTACAGGTAGCCTATATCGGTATCGTTTATGTAATGGAGTTGGAGCATCGTATAGCCATGCTCATACCGGATGTTGCTCTTGATTATTCTGTGTTCAATACGATATTAAATAAACTGGTAGTTCCGTTTATTGTAGTGAGTTTAGTAGTGCATTTTTTGTCCTTGAACTCCTATAAGTTCAGGTACCCCAATAAGAGTATTATTCTAAATTTTACAATTTTGATTCAGCTCATAACAGCGGTACTCATTGTTATTTTTACAGCTGAAATAGACCTTTACATCTATGCTATTATGGCTTCTGCATTGCTGCTTTCTTACGGTTTTGTGTATGCTAGTGGTCGTGTTTTTGTGAATGCTGCTTTTGCTAGTCTGATATGTATAGCCGTGATGTCACTTTACTTGTATAAGATATTAATCTTGTAATGGTAGGAATATTTAATTTTCTTTGCCCTTGTAACAACAATAAAAATAGTCTGCAATTATGAACGAGGATATAAAAATGGTGCTGGAAGAGCTGACAGAGTCTGCCGAAAAAGCGTTAGCACACGTGACTGCTGGAATAGGTAAACTTAGAGCAGGGAAAGCCACTCCTAGTATGTTAGATAGTGTGACTGTGGATTATTATGGCAGCAAAGTTCCTCTTAGCCAAGTAGCTAATGTGAATACTCCAGATGCGAAGACATTGATGGTAAAGCCTTGGGAAAAAGGTATGATAGATGAAATCAGTAAAGGTATCATGCACGCTAATCTTGGACTAAATCCTCAAAACGATGGAGAGCAGGTATTTATAAATGTACCGCCTCTTACTGAGGAGAGAAGATTACAACTCGTAAAGCAAGCCAAGGGAGAAAGTGAACAAGGTAAAATAGGACTTCGTAGCGCTCGTAAAGACGCGATAGATACTATTAAAATGCTAAAGACTGACGGTCTAGGCGAAGACATGGCGAAAGATGCAGAAGCAGAAGTACAGAAGGTGATAGACAGTTACAGCATCAAAATAGATGATGCCATAGTAGCTAAGGAAAAAGATATCATGACTATATAAGGTTAACTCTAAGCAAAAGTTTAAGAAGAATATGAATTTATTCCGGGTTTGTAGTCTAAGCAAGAAATATAGGAAAGGAGCTATTTAGTTCCTTTTTTTATGTCAGAAAATCGATGAACTATTTTTCTGTATAATTGTACATATGAGATTAGCTTTTCCTACTCAGTACACACTCAAGAATATTTTCAGGCAGTCCATTGCTCAGATCATTATCATATATGTGGCTAGTAATACAAAATTGTTGAGTTTGGAATTCGAGTTTTCTTGGTGGAGAGTCCTTTTTGCTGTTGTTGCAGGAGTGCTCCACGGATTAGGGGTCATACGCTATAATAGGTACATGCAAGCTCATCCTGAGAAGTATGATATGTCCAAAATTACACCAAAATACTCAACTAAAACCTACGCCGAGCACCAAGCTGAGCGAGCGGCTAAATCCAGAGATGTTTAGAGCAGTTGTGCTCCACTACCTTAAACTCCTGTCCGTCATACTCCACTTTATACAAGCAAAGATTATTGTGCTTGAACTCATCCATTTGATGAAGAGGGGTGCCAGTCATGAGGCAGAGAAAGCTACGCATGGCTCTACCATGCATGGCTATTAGGATTTGATGCTCATCTTTTTTCGCCATTATTTTTTCTAAGCCTTTGGCTTGTCTACGTTGCAGCTCATTAGGCGTCTCACCTTTTTCTACACTGCGGTCTAGCAAGCCTGCTTTCCAGTCTTCTGTCATGGCATGATATATCTTATGACTATCGGGAGTTCCTTTTAACCCTTCGAATATTCCCCAGTTTATTTCATTAAGCTCAGGAAGTATTTGGATAGACATGCCGCCTTCTACAAAAGCGGCTACACTCTGCTGGGTACGCTTTAGCTCGCTGGTGTATATTGCATCAAAGGGGATATGGTGGTATGCTTGATAAAATTGCTCTGCCTGCATACGGCCAGTGTCATTCAGGTCACTATCTATGCCACTACCTTGGATGATTCCTTGTTTATTGTACTCGGTTTCGCCGTGTCTAATGATATAAATGGTTTTCTTTGTACTCACTTTTAGCGATTAATTAGCATCTATTTTGATACCTCACAAATTTATAAACATATCTGATTTAAACGAGCTTGGGAAAGATACTTTGGCAGAACATTTACAAATGGAAGTCACCGAGGTAACTGCAAATAGTCTCACTATGCGTATGCCAGTGAATAGCAAGGTGCATCAGCCACTCGGTATGCTACACGGAGGAGCTGTGGCTGCTCTCGCAGAAAATGTGGCCTCCTTAGCAGGTAACATGGTGGTGAATGCCGCGGATAAATCATGCTTGGGCTTATCACTGAATACTAATCATCTCAAAAGTGTACGCGATGGATATGTATATGCCACCGCTAAGTATATACACTTAGGACGCAGTACACAGGTGTGGGAAGTAGATACTAAAGATGAAGAAGGCGTGCTAATCAATGTATGCCGAATGACACTAGCAGTAGTAGATAAAAAATAATGGACGTAGAGAAAATAGGGGCGTTGGTATACTTGCCTGCGGAGAAAAAAATAGAGACCTATGCTGCAGATGCGATGGAGTCCTTTGATGAGATAGATGCGTATTGGATGCAGCGAGAAGGCTTGCTTTTCTATCCTTTTGATAGAAGTAAACAGGCGTTTTTCTTTGGGAAGGAATCTGTAGAAACGAGTATCAAGGAGTTTGACCTTAGTCCCAATGATCAACTAACTCAGAGTGAGTATGAGACGAGCGTGTATATGGCATGTGCAGAGATGCAAGAAGGCGACTTGGATAAGGTGGTCCTCGCGCGGAATGAGATACTGACAGGAAAGTATGATGCAAAAGCATCCTTCCAAAATGCGGTTAAAAAATACCCCAGTTCGTTCGGCTATTATGTCAATATAGGTCCAGAGGAGTGGGTAGGGGCGTCTCCAGAGTTGCTACTTCATTTTGAAGATGGAATGATCTACACTGTAGCATTAGCAGGTACAAAGTTACTGGCTGAGGAGTTCACCGAAAAGGAGCGTTTGGAACAGGCTATGGTATCTGAATTTATAGAGGAGAAACTTGCTAAAGTAGGGCTATCCGAATTTACCAAAGAAGATACAGAAGAAGCAGCTTTTGGCGAGATAAAGCACCTTAAGACGACCTACACCGCACAAGCAGATAAGCTCAAAGCATTAGAATTACTCAAGCACCTGCAGCCTACCAGTGCAGTATGCGGATTGCCTAGAGATAAGAGTTTTGGGTTTATTCAGGAGTTTGAGACGATGAATAGAAGTTTCTACTCCGGAGTGACGGGTGTGCTAAGAGAGAAGAGCGCTACGTTCTTTGTAAACCTCAGGTGTATGCGTTTTTACCAGGACAAGGTAGAACTCTTTGCTGGAGCTGGAATTACTAAAGATTCTAATCCTGCCAGTGAGTGGGAAGAGACGGAGAAGAAAATAGCAACCATTAAGGAGTTGCTGTAGATTCGAAAAGTTTACTTAGGATGCTATCACACCAGCGGTGTGGCGGAGATGATAATCTTGGAGTTTTTTCTAAGGATTTAAATTCGTCAGAATAGATAGATTCTTGTAGAGTATTGAATTTGCTGTTTACTTCCAAGAGTCTTGGAGTTTATTCGCATTACGCTATTACGAGTCAATTGATATAAGTCGCAGGTATTAGCAATAATAAGTATCCATACTTCTTCATTTTAGAAAGTGCTATCAAGCCATCTAAACACCGCTATTTTTAGAAAAACAGGAAGACTTTAGAGGCTTTATTTTCATCTTAGAGGATTTTTAAAGCTTTTTTCTAAAAAATAATTTCAGAAGCATAAAAACCATAACTATTTAATTATCAGTAATATTATCCGTTTGTAAACGATTACAAGCGCTTGTAATCGTAAGTAAGTGCTTAATTTTCGCTTGGAGCTTGGTGTGCCCATTCTATTTGCAGTGTTGTTTTGACAGAGACGGTGATGTGCCGAATCTAACGAAGCAGATAGATAACATAAAGTAATAATCGCTGGCTTCGGCTAGCACAAGAGAAACATTTTTTTAACACACAATTAACACAAGTAATTATTATGAACGCATTAAGAAACAAAGTACAATTGATCGGAAACTTAGGAATGAACCCAGAAGTAAAAAAACTAGACGGAGGTAACAGTGTAGGTAAATTTACAATGGCCACTAACGAGAGCTACACCAATAAGAAAGGTGAGAAAGTAGAAGACACCCAATGGCACAATATCGTGGCTTGGGGTAAGACTGCAGAGCTTATGGGCGACCTGCTTACAAAAGGTAAGGAAGTAATGGTAGAAGGTAAACTCACAAGCCGAAGCTGGGAAGATAAGGATGGGAATAAGCGGTACATCACCGAAGTAGTAGTAAGTGAGTTTTTGCTTCTTACTCGTAAAGAGGAGGTGAGTACTTCAGACAAGGAAGCGACAGACTTGCCTTTTTAGCACCCATTTATCAACCGCAAACGGTCATTGGTAAATGGCGTGTAACTCTACATACATAAGACCGTTATACAACTGTAAGAATAGAACAAGTAGTTTTTTAGTTTAACCCTAAGTCTGAAATCAAGTATTTCAGGAAGGGACAAACACAAAAAAGCCAGAGTAGTGCTACTCTGGCTTTTTTACGGTTATCCGGTTAGATTATTTTAGAATCTGAGCCGTATGATCTTTGGTTTTTACTTTTTCGATGATGTCAGCTATGTTACCTTCTTCGTCTATGATGAATGTAGTACGAGCTACGCCCATATACTGTTTGCCATACATGCTTTTCTCTACCCACACGCCGTAGACTTGAATAGTTTCCTTCTCCGTATCTGCTAGCAAATCAAAGGTCAGGTTATACTTTTCTATAAATTTCAAGTGCTTCTTTTCAGTGTCCGGGCTGACGCCTAGCACAGCGTAGCCTTGCTTTTGCAGTGCTCTATGATTTTCGGTTAGATTACATGCTTGTGCAGTGCATCCGGGAGTATCATCTTTTGGGTAGAAGTAGAGGACTAGTTTTTTACCTGAGTAGTCTGCTAGAGATACTTTTTTACCTTTTTGATTGACTCCGCTAAATGCCGGAGCTTTATCGCCTATTTGTAATGTTGACATGCTTACAAAACAATGTAAAAAAGAATTGGATTTAGATATTAATTAAAGATTTGTAAGGACGAGGGTATATGCTACAACACACAGACGCTAGAAGACTTGGTGTCTTTGTTTTATAAGTTAGAAGAGTAGTAGCTTTTCCTAGAGTGTTAAGCTTTTGGTGTATTCAGTTTTATTCCCTTTACTGTCTTTTACCACTAGCTTAAATTCGTGTGTACCCTCCTTTATCCATTTCGGTATTTCGCCCCATATTCTTCCAGTTTTTGGTTCGTACTCTGCAAGTATCCATTTATCATCTAGCGAGCACGTGATTTGATCTACTCCACTCAGGTTATCAGACACCCTAAACTTGAAGTTTCGTCCCATATTTAGTGGTGTAAGTTTAGGTGCTTCGTCATCGTAAGTGATGGCGTACTGTCCCAGAGATCTGGTTTTGAAGTTTAGCTTATTGCCTGTAAGTGTGCCGCCCTCGTAATAGGTGCGACTGCCATCAAAACTTACTGCACACAATTTGTCGCCATAGGCTATCCATTCTGCAGGTATTGTTCGGCTTACTTGTATGTACGTATGTAGCGGAGTATAGCCAAAGTGCATCTGAAAGGTCTCACTTAGCATTTTAGGCTTTTTAGGAGCGGTCGTCATTCTCAAGTCGAACGGATGGTACACTGCTTTTTTAGGTATAGAAATATCCCAGTTTTGATACGAGAAAGAAGCGCTGCCACTTACACGTTTTACCTCACTGTATACTTGCTGAGCAGGAGCTTCTAATACTTTGGCAGTGGTATCTCCTACGGCCACCCATGTCACTGAATCCATAAGGCCTGCGTAGTCTTGAATGTAGAGCTTCATCTGCACAGAGTCGCCTTCGCGGAGGTAAATTTCCCCATTTTGCTGCTGCTTATAGTAGGGAAGAGGATTGTAAGGTTCTTTAAATAGTCGGAAGTAGGTCTTCCCCTCTTTCCACTTTAGGTACGGGTCGGTGTGCGTGTAGATGTACCTTCCTTGATCAAAGTTGAACTTCTCTATCTGATACTCGTACAAGAGCTTGCCGTTAGCCGTTAACCAACAGTAGTTGACTCCAAGTACATTTCTTTTGTCTGTGAAATAGTCGTCTGTGAATAGGCCGAAACTATAGTTGCCGGGTTGTAGGTTTAATGTTTTGGTATTTTTCAGGTATTCGCTCCACTTACTCATAGTAGTGTAGGCGTAGTTGCCTGTGGTGTACAAGGTCTCTTTGTCTTTGAGGTATACACTTACGCGTTTTATTTCTGGCTTTAGCTTATCTGCTACGTAAAGACCGTGCAGCAGTGGATTAGTACTTTGGCCCTTCCCGTTTCTAATCTCAAAGTGTAGGTGTGGTCCGCCACTGCCTCCAGTATTGCCGCTGATTGCGAAGTTTTGACCTTTGGTCACTTTTATTTCTCCTGCTTTCGGATAGAGTTCTATCTCAAATTTTCGTTGCTTGTACTGAGCCTCTTTTACGTAGTTGGCTAGAGCGCCGGTAAATTCTTTGAGGTGTCCGTAGACCGTGGTGTATCCATTTGGATGGCGTATGTAGACTACTCTTCCGTAGCCCGTGGTGCTCACTTTTACCCGTTCTATGTAGCCATCTGCTGCAGCCAGTACTTTCCAGCCTTCCATGCCGCCAGTGCGTATATCTAACCCCGCGTGAAAGTGATTTCCTCTCAACTCGCAGAAGGTGCCGGATACGTATATGGCGCTATCAAATGGATTACGGAAGTAGTCTTGAGCGTAGTAATTTTTGTTTCGCGTAAAAGTATACTGACTCCCCTTTTTTGACATACTGAGTGTGGGAGGTATAGGTGTTTCTGAGAAATCATCTATAGGTTTCAGGTCTATCTCTGCGGAGTCTATGACTTCGCTCTGAGATTCTTCTGGGGTTTCTCCATCGGTACTCGTCTGCTTGCATGCAGAAAAGAGTGATATAATGCCTATGAGGAGGAGTGTGTATGTGCTAAAATTATTTTTCACTGAGCTGTGTCTGACCTTCACTGTGCGAAAGTAATAAAGTGGTCTTTGCAGTTTTTCAAGATGTAAACATAGCGATGATATAGTAGGACAAAAATTAGATAAAATTTGGTGTAGTAAAAAAATAGGATAACTTTATGTAGAGCAGCATAGATAAAAATATTATCATAATAAAGATAATTTAAGTATCTAAATAAAACTCGAAGAGGCACGTTATACTTAGCATTTAATAAATTTTACAATATGAACAGATCTTCATTTATCATCGAAAAGGGAAACGGAAATTTCAACTTAGAATTGTACTCTGCGGACAATTATTTATTGGTACGAAGTAAGCCATTTACTACACTCCGAGAGTGCGAAAAATTCATAGATACACTGAAGGTGCACATGTGCTTTCAGACTAATTTTTGTAGAAGTAAGAGTAGATTAGGTCAGTATGGTTTTGAGATACGCACCTGCTGGGATGAGCTTATAGGCTGCAGCCTATGGTTTCAGACACGTGAAGATCGTGAGCTCGCTATGCAGCAGGCTTTCGTAGCGAATAAGGACGCTGTCTTCGTAGATAAGAAAATCTATGTGCAAGCTCCACAGCAGTTATCACTTCTTGGAGTGGCATAGCATGTCTAGAGAGCTGTTCTATTGTAGATGGGCCTCATTGTTTAAAACTATGATTGTCTTCTCTGCGGTCAAGAGTTGCTTTGAGACTGAAACGATCTTATACGAACAATTTTTTAAAAGACAGACGAGGGTGGGTAACCCGTCAGGATGAGAGGACTACTCTATCTTCACATTCTTAGTGTTGTTTAAAAATATAGGGTCAGGTTTTTTATCCCCTTTTACTTTTAAGTCACTAATCCTCAGATCTGATACATCATCTATGACCATAGCAGGTCGGTAGTCTCCCTTCTTAATCTTGAGACATATATTTTTCATAGTAATCCCTTCTACGTGCCGGATATAAAATCCCCAAGCAGGTAACTCTCCAAACATAGAAAACTCTGGATAGGTAGTAATTTTCTCTGGTATCGAACGTATGCGGTCTATTGGCATATTGGCGTATGCAGAATTCCCCCCACCAGGATAGATAATCGTAATGTTTTCAAGTGTTACGTCTTGTATAGGATGACCGGGGATACCAGTAATTGAGGACGGGAATACATTGTGAAAGTAGGGCAAAACAGGGCCCCTGATTTCATAGTTTATATCGGGTTGGACTAGCGGTACTGTTACTTTTAGATTGCGTATGATGACATTTTTGAGCATCCCCGGATTTTGTGCGCCTCGTATCTTTCCTATGCGAAGGAATATGGCATTGCCTGTGTTTTTAGCAGTAATGTTTTCTACCAGTATGTTTTCAAGAATCCCACCTTGCATAGCTTCTATGGCGATGGCAGAGCGATAAGTGTCGTAAATAGTGATGTTGCGTACAGTTATATTTCGCATATCACATACAGATGCGGTGCCCAGTTTTATCGCACTAGCGCTGGACCGTACTCTGCAGTCTGCTATGTATATGCTATCGCAAGAGTAGGTCTTAGAGAAGTCCTCAGATTTTATGCAGATGCCGTCGTCTGAGGAGTTTATATCACAGTTAGTCACCCTTACATTTTTGGAGTCTACTAGATCTAGGCCATCATTATTCCAGTAGGCATCGCTTTCTACTTTTATCTTATCAATGATCAGCCCGTTGCATCTTTCGTAGGTTTGAACCCAGCAAGCAGAGTTTTGTAAAGTGACACCAGACACCGCTACATTCTTACATTGCCAAAAATGAATAAGTTGAGGACGCAAATTCCATTTGGGTCTTCTTTCTACCAAATTATAGTCTGCACTATCTATCTGGCCTGCATAGAAAAGGCTATCCAAATGCAGGGCCAATTCAGCTCCTCTTCCGTTTATAGTGCCGGCGCCACTTATGGCTATATTCTCCACTTCTTTGGCTTGAATTAGCGCTTTCCACTTAGATACTTTGGAGTAATCATTCGGCTCTGCACTCCCAAGGAGTATTGCACCCTTATTCAGGTGAAGTTCTACATTGGATTTCATAAATACGGTCCCTGACACAAACTCACCTTTGGGGATGATGACCCTGCCTCCGCCATTGCTATTTGCTTGATCAATTGTTGCTTGAATAGCTTGAGTGTTTAAGGTGCTGCCGTCTCCTTTTGCGCCATAGGTGAGTATATTGTAGTCTTGTGCACTAGCTGTATAACCAGAGAAACCAAAGAGTAAAATGATCGCTACTATTCTCATGTGCTATTGTTTTTTCGACGGCAATATACTAGGGATAGGGCACTCCAACCAAGGGGGCAATGAATTATCTCTTATTTTCATTTGGTGTACTGTGGCAGTTCTTCGTAAGTTCGTAGCACTGAGGAATACAGAGAATTAGATGCACAAAGGAACCTTACTTTTACTATGCGGTGTATTGTCCTTGGCTTTATGGAGCTGTAGCCAAAGTGAAGCTTGTAAACAAGGTCCTAAAGTGAGAGCCTTGCTCGCTACTGACTATAGCAGTCTAGAGGATTTTAGCTCTGTGGTTAGTATTTCCTATTTAGGTGAAGGTAAAGACTCCTTCACAGGAACTGTAAAACTTAGTTACCTAGACAACGATCAGCTAGTGACAAGTGAACTGACGGACGGTGTCACCCAAGGAGATATTTCAGAAGCTCACAAAGGAAACGTTTGGGATAAACTGGTACTTGCTACTCGCAGTCCCTATGCAGTATGGAATAGAAAAGATTTAAGTAAAATTTATATGCTCGCTAGGGTACGTCCGACCCTTTTCGGTGAAGGAGATGTCGCATTTTATGATTTGGCAGAAGCTAGCATGCGAAATATTTTGCCTGTGAATGGGGCGTTTCATAATTTTCGTGATAGCTTGGAGAAAGGTTATATAAATACGTTTAACCACATCACCGCTCAATCGCTGATTACAGCTCTCTATAATGAAGAGATTGCGGAATATCTATCTACGGTGCATGAAAGGTACGCCATGCCACAGTTAGTATCTGGACTATTTACTAAAGAGCAACTCTTTGACACACTAAACTTCCCTGTAGATAATTACGTAGATATTATTAATAATGAGATAGGGCAAGAGTTAGGTAAGCATTTGAAGTTCAAGTATGGAATAACTGAGGATACAAAGTGGACAGCGGCTTTCTTGTGTCAGTTCTTGAACAAAGTGCAAGAGTATTATTCAAATTCATTTAATGTAACCATCACGCCGTTTAAGGAAGATGATGTTTTGATAGTTCGTTTTTCGAACAAAGTGGAAGCCATAAAAAGAGCCAAGTCTTATTTATAATTTGAGCATGTGATGATAGTCCGAAGAAAACAGAATATGAGAAGATATGGTATGAGATGGCCCCTTTATGTAGCACTTCTTGGTGTATTTACCGTGATGTCTTGCAATCAGTCGGTAGAAAATGCTCAAGAATCTGTAGTAAATGAATACTACCCTTCATCTAAACCTTCTACACGATGGTGGTGGTTTGCCACGGAGATAAAGCGAGAAGATATAAAGTATCAATTGGATTGGGCTAAAAAGAACAACTTTGGTGGAGTAGAAGTTGCCTGGGTATACCCACTCTATAGGTATCAAAAGATGTATGAACGAGCATATGGAAGGTATTACCCTAAAGATACTACGGCTCAAGAGTGGCTTAGCCCCGAGTGGTCCGAGATGGTGGCCTACACTAAAAGGTATGCTGATACTATAGGCCTCGCTTGTGATTTTAGCTTTGGGAGTGCTTGGCCAGTAGCTGGTCTCAATATTGATAAAGCACACAGTTCTCAGATTTACGGTGATTCTACATTCAGGCAGTTGCTCACTTTTTCATGGGCCTGGCCAGATACGATGTATGTTATTAATCATTTGGATGCAGAATCGTTTAACCTGTTTGCAGCACCTGTGGGTGCAGCACTCAAAGGAGGTTTGAAAGGCTCAAAATCAGCACTATTCACAGATTCATGGGAGATTAAATTAAATGGAACTAATAAGATTTGGACCTCAGGGTTTGACCAAGCATTTAAAGATAAGTTTGGGTATGATATCATACCGTATATGAATGCGGGTATAGATTCGTTTCCAGATGTCCGATATGACTATATGCTATTACTGGATGAGTATGTAACTTCTGGTTTTTATAAGCCATATGTGGCCAAGTGTAAAGAGCTAGGAGCGTGGTCTAGAGTGCAGTGTCTGGCGGCTCCTGCAGATGTAATGACTACGTATTCACTAGTGGATATTCCTGAGACAGAGAGCATGCTAAATAATCCGAATTACTCACGTATTGTTAGTTCTGCAGCATGTCTTTCTTCTAAGTCCACAGTATCTAGCGAGACATTTACGTGTATGTATGGGTTTCCTAGTACGTATATTGGACAAGAACAAACGGCGGATCTTAAGATGGTGGCTGATGCTATGTTTGCTCACGGAGTAAATCACCATGTATATCACGGGATGCCTTACAATCCAAAGGGCTCGGATACGGTGACATTTTTTGCTACAACGTACTTTGGTCCTGGCGGGAGTTTAGAGCCTGAGTTGCCCGCTTTTAATAGTTATATCGAAAGAGTATCTGGACTAATGAAAAAGGGAAGAACGTACAGCGATGTAGCTGTTTATATACCGTATGAAGATGGAGTGATGAAAGGAGCGTATCCTCCAGAGCGACAGCGAGTATGGGTATGGGGAGAGTATGAGATGAGGTATATAGACCCGGCAGATGAGCTAGAAGGGTACCACCCGCTCTGGATCAACAGGCATTTTCTAGAGCGAGCAGTTTATGAAAACGGGAGGATCCGTGTGGGTGATGCTGTATTTTCATCCTTGTACGTAGATGTGAACTACATGGATGTAAGAGCTCTGAAACGGGTATTGGTACTTGCAAAGAAAGGGTTACGTATATGTCTCAAGAAATTTCCAACTCAGCCGGGAAAAGATAAGTCTGCTGATTATAAGAATATGTTAGAAGAGTTGACTGCAATGGAGAATGTGTCTAGCCAATGGAAGGATGTAGCTGGCAGTAGACCTCTAATTGAAGGGGGTAGCTTACCGGAATATTGGGGGAGGATTCAGAAAGATGGAAGCCTATATTTATTCTTGGCTCAGTGGCCATCAAAAGATTTAAAGTATCCTATCTACTCTGGGCAAAGTATTGCTAAAAAAACAATAGAATCGTCTTTTCTGTTAAATTACGGAGGTAAAACACAACAGATAACTATAGATTTCAGACCATACCAGTCGGTGATGCTTCACATAGATAAATATGGGAAGATCGAGTATTTGGATATTGATTATACACCTAATCCACCTGTCGTTAGACCTAGAGAAAAGCAAAGAATGAATTTTTAATTTTTTATTGCAGAGAAATGAAAGGGGAATCAATGAAAGAGAATAAATCTAAAAGTGCAGCTTCCGAAAGTCGAAGAGACTTTCTGAAAAATAAGTTAATGGCTTCAGCAGCGCTGCTTCTTGGTTTTTTTAAGAGCACACTCGCAGGAAACTTAGCGGAAGGATATCTTGCAGACCAAAATCAACAGTTGGCGGATGACAACGGGAATGTAAACTGGGCAGCTGTGAAAGCCCAGTTTACACTTAATTCTGTTCGCCATCATTTTAATACAGCAAGTATTGGTCCTTCTCCTAAGGTAGTTCAAGATGAAATAATTCAATTGTTAAGGTTAGCTGAAACTTTTGGGAATGAACTCCATGAAAAAGTAGAGCCAGTCAGGCAGCGTATTGCTAAGTTTTTGAATGCACCTCCCACTCAAATAGCAATAACTAGAAATACTACGGAAGGAATGAATATCGTAGCTAGAAGTTTAAATCTAAAAAAAGGAGACGAAGTAATCCTGACTAGCGAAGAACATATAGGAGGTTCAGCTCCTTGGCTTGCTCTGAAAAATGAAATAGGAGTAGTCGTAAAAGTTATTAATACTAGTGCTAATGCTAATGAAGAAGATATATACGATCAAATAGAGAAAAGCATCACCGTGAATACCAAAGTCATTTCGGTTTCACACATAACGTGTACCACTGGTACTGTGCTTCCTGTTAAGAAAATTATAGACTTATGTGCTATGCGTGGTATAACGTCTTGCATTGACGGTGCACAAGCGGTCGGACAAATACCCGTAGACCTTTCACAATTGCAACCAGATTTCTACGTAACTAGTGGACATAAATGGATGTTTGGACCAAAAGGTACAGGCATATTATATCTGAATCAACAGTTCTTAGAAAATACAGATCCACATTATGTGGGTTCCTATTCTGACAGCAGGTTTGATTTAATGAATGGTATTTTGGAATACAACAGAACCGCTAGTCGCTATGAGTATGGTACAAGAAACAGCCCTATTATAGCCGGCTTAGGTAGTGCTATAGATTTTATTAATAAAATTGGCATTGAAAATATTTCGAATCGAGGAAAGGAACTATCACTTCGTTTTCGCAATGGAATTTCACGACACCCTCGAATCAAAATACACACTCCAATGGATTCTAAATACAGTGCATCAATAGTAACTTTCACAATAGAAGGGAAGCAAAGCGATGAAGTTTGTCGTAAGGCTATTGTAGGAGGAAGAACAGTGCTGAGGTCGATTTATGAAAATGATATGAATGCTATCAGAGCTTCATTTGCCATACACAATGACTATGCAGAAGTAGATAAGTTAATTCAGGATATGCTGAATGTGGCCGATAGCGAAGATTAATACGCACACCTAGTTTTTGATTCCTTAGCTTTAGGAGTAGAGATAAAATCAATACGCAACATTGGTTACTTTGATGCGTTTATTTTTGCAATAACTTTGACACTTTACACGGTAGGATAAAACGTATATGATTTCAGTTTCACAGGCTCTATTACACATAGATAAACACTCTTTCGCTGGCAATGCAGTGACTAAGCGAGTACAGAAAACAATGGGGATGGTGCTAGCTGCAGACGTTCTTTCACCTATCCATATGCCTCCTTTTCGTCAATCGGCTATGGACGGATACGCTATAGCACATGGAACAAGCCAGACCTTCAAAGTGATAGGCGAAGTGCAAGCTGGAAATACAGAGAACATAGCGCTGAAACCAGGCGAAGCTATACGCATATTTACAGGAGCTAGAGTGCCAGATGCAGCAGATACCGTAGTGATGCAAGAGCATGTGACGAGAGAAGGAGACTCCATCACCGTAGATAAAATGCCGAATAAAGATGCCAATGTGCGACCACTTGGAGAGCAAATCGCGACTGGAGATACAGCACTGGAAAAAGGGACGCTACTAAACGAAGCATCTATCGCTTTTTTGGTAGGACTAGGGATAGACAAAGTAGCGGTTTACAAAGCGCCTAAGGTAAGTGTGCTAGTCACCGGAAACGAACTGCAGCAGCCCGGCAAAGAATTAAAAGAAGGTCAGGTGTATGAGAGCAATTCAGTCGCATTAAAACTAGCACTGAACCGAATTGGAATCAAAAAAGTAAAGATATCCCGCGTAGAGGACGATTTGAAGTCAACCACACGCGCCGTAGAAAAATGCCTTAAAAATTCAGACCTCGTTTTAATCTCTGGAGGGATATCGGTAGGAGACTACGATTTTGTAAAGCAAGCGCTAGAAAACAATGAGGTAGAAGCAATCTTTTATAAAGTAAACCAGCGCCCAGGTAAGCCTTTATGGTTTGGACAAAAAGGGAAGACAAAGGTGTATGCTTTGCCCGGCAATCCAGCGTCTAGTTTGAGTTGTTTTTATCTGTATGTATTGCCCTTGGTAAAAGTTCAAATGGGCATTGCAAATCCCCATTTAGCAAGATTAAAAGCAACAGCGAGTGAAGCTATACACAACCCTACAGGTAAGACCTTGTTTTTGAAAGGAAATGTAGAGGATTCACAAGCATCTTTGCTTACGGGGCAAGCTTCGTCTATGCTCAAATCATTTGCGGTGAGCAACGCACTGTTACTAGTGCCCGAGGACAAAGAAATTATTCAAAAAGGAGAAGAACTAACCTATATAGCCTTATAAACTATGGATCTGCTGGCTCCAGAAATTGTAATCCCTTTTGCCGCTATATTAGCAGTAGTGGCTTTCCTCTATGCGAGTGTGGGACACGGCGGTGCGAGTGGGTATTTGGCACTTATGGCCTTATTCTCATTTTCTCCTGCAGTCATGAAACCGACGGCATTATTACTGAATATCTTTGTGTCTGGCATCTCATTTTGGTTTTTCAATAAGAACAAACATTTCAATTGGAAGCTCTTTTATCCCTTTGCTATTACCTCTATTCCTATGGCTTTTTTAGGCGGATACATTACTATAGATGCCACACTGTATAAGCAAATTTTAGGAGTCTTTTTGGCGATTGCTATTCTACGAATGTTTAATTTTCGGGGTACTGAAAACAAGGAGATAAAACCTCCTCATCTCATTGGTGCCCTAGTTATAGGTTCGGCCATTGGACTTTTTTCGGGGATGATAGGCATAGGTGGGGGTATCATACTTAGTCCTGTAATTATCTTATTTGGGTGGGGCCATATGAAGCAGGCTGCCGCAGTCTCTGCGTTGTTTATTTTTGTGAATTCTATATCCGGGAGTATCGGTTTCGCTGTGCAAGGGGGAGTCGTCCACACTGAAGCGTGGTATTTTATCCCAGTAGCTATTATCGGAGGAAGTTTAGGTGCGTTGTACGGTAGTCAGAAGTTTGATATGAAGACGTTAACATATGTATTGGCAGGAGTTCTTATTATAGCCGTGTTTAAATTATTTTTGGTGTAAATATGAAGGTAAATTATTTTGGAGAGATTGCGGATATTACGGGTAAAACTGCCGATGATATAGTATTGAACAATGCTTCAGTATCCGCGTTGTTGGCTTATTTAGCGTCTACATATAATTTGCTTTCGGATGATATTCATATCGCAGTAAATCATCAACTGGTATCCAAGGAAAAAGAAATTCAACTCACTGAAACGGATGAGATAGCAGTATTGTCTCCATTTGCAGGAGGGTAATCAATGAGCCACGAAAAATACATACGACAAATAGCCTTACCGCAAGTAGGACATGCTGGCCAAGAGAAGTTGGGGCGAAGTCGTGTGCTCGTAGTGGGTGCTGGAGGTCTAGGGAATGCGGTATTGCCCTATTTGGCCTCTGCAGGAATTGGGAGTATAGGTGTGATAGACGGAGATCGTGTTTCGCTCAGTAATCTGCACCGACAAGTCCTATTTGCAGAATCAGATATAGGCGAGCTCAAGGCTGCAGTAGCATGTAAAAAGCTATCGAAGCAATTTCCAGAGATAACGCTTATTCCCTATAATGATTTTCTCTCGGGCGAAAATGCATTGACACTCTTTGCGGAGTATGATATTATACTGGACGCTACAGATGCTATCGATATTCGCTATTTGATCAACGATGCGTGTATAGTGACAGGCAAGCCGTTTGTTCATGCATCCATCTACCGTTTTCAGTTTCAAGTGGCCCTTTTCAACGCGAAAAACTCAGGAACATATAGATGTCTATATCCTACAGCACCTAAAACCACTCAAAGTTGTGAGGAAGCCGGAGTAATGCCGAGCACTGTAGCTATGGCAGGGTTATATGAGGTGAATGAGGTGTTCAAATATTTGCTGGGCATAGGCAAGTCCCAAGTTAATAGTCTTTCACTAGTAGATACATTGAGCAATGAGCAGAATCATTTTTCCTTCGAGCGAAAAAATCAAGAACATATCACTCGAGCATTTTTTGAAAAAGAATATCAGCGGATAGAACACGTGGCATTTGCGAAAGCAGAAAAAGAGGGCTACTTCTTGGATGTACGAGAGTTCGGTGAACAACCGAAACTAGTGTTCGAAAACTATGTGCAAATACCTCTTTCTGAATTAGAAAATCAGCTGGACCTTTTATCTGTAAATCATCCGATATATCTATTTTGCCAAACGGGTGTAAGGAGCAAAAAGGCCTATCGATTACTACAGGATAAGGGCTACGGGAAGTTGTTTTGTTTGGCAGAAAATGCTCCTGAAATAGAAGCTAAAACCATTAAAATTGAATCATAAATGGCAAAGAAAAAAAACGTATTCATACAGGGAGAAATTACCTCAGCATTCATAGCTAATGCAATAGCCAAGCACCAAAGTAAAACTGAAATAGGTGCACATAATATATTCCTTGGCCAAGTGCGTAAGGATCAAGTGGAAGGCCAGACAGTGAGTGCCATTGAGTTTTCGTGCTATGAAGAAATGGCCGAGAAAAAACTAAGTGAGATACGTGAAGAGACTTTTGCTAAATATGACCTAACATGCATGCACATCTATCACAGTTTAGGAACGGTAAATCTGGGAGAAATATGCTTCTTTGTATTCGTGTCTGCTGCACACCGGCCTCAGGTTTACGAGGCTACGGAGTATATCGTCAATCGAATAAAAGAAGAGGTGCCAATATTTGGGAAGGAGTTGTTTGAAACGGGAGAATATCAATGGAAGAAGAATACGTAAAGAATGATGAGTTGTTTGTTGTTAGACCGTTTATTTGTTGAGAATTATAAGCCCTTCAAATAATAGAGAGTTACTCATTTAAAACAACGTACAGTTTAGCACCTCAAGAATAAAGTAATGGTAGACATAACACACAAATCAAATACACTTCGAATAGCTACAGCACAAGCTATAGTAAAAGTGAGTAAGCAAGAGACCATACAGGCGATTCGTGATAAAACGGTACCCAAAGGAGATGTGTTTGCGATGAGTAAAGCAGCAGGTTTGCTAGGGGTAAAAAAGACCCCAGAACTATTGCCAGACTGCCATCCCATGCCTATAGAGTATACGGGGATAGAATATGCCATCGAGGGATTAGCGATTACGGTGCGAGTAACCGTGAAAACCATTTACAAGACAGGCGTAGAAGTAGAGGCTATGCACGGAGCCAGTATAGTAGCGCTGAATATGTACGACATGCTAAAACCGATAGACAAAGGCATAGAAATACACGCTATCAAACTGTTAGAGAAGAAAGGTGGGAAAAGCTCATATCCAATAGCTGATGTATCTGGATTAAAGGCGGGCATAGTAGTATGCTCAGATACCTTATCTCAAGGTAAAGGAGAGGATAAATCGGGGTTAGTGATACAAGAACGCATGCGCGCATACGGTCTTGAAACTTTGGACATTCAGGTAATAGCAGACGATATGGAGGTGATACAGCAGACCGTTAGTTCATTGGCCAAAGAAAAGAATGTAATAATCCTTACTGGCGGTACAGGGCTATCTCCACGGGATGTCACTCCGGAGGCAGTGATTCCGTTACTTGATAAACGCATCGTGGGAGCAGAGGAGACGATCAGAAGGCACGGACAAGAAAGAATGCCGTATGCGATGTTTTCTCGTAGCGTGGTAGGAACGATAGGGGACTGCTTAGTGCTGGCATTCCCAGGATCTAGTAAAGGTGTAGAAGAAAGTTTAGACGCCGTATTTCCTGCACTTTTTCACAGTTTCAAGGTATTAAAAGGAGAACGCCATTAATGGACAAGACTTCAGAAATACTTCAAGACAGTTTTGGTAGACAGCACAATTATCTGCGAATATCACTAACTGAAAAGTGCAATCTAAGATGTACCTACTGTATGCCAGAAAGTGGGGTGATTTTATCTCCCAAAACGCAGCTGATGAGCAGTGCGGAGGTGATAGAAATTGCCAGTTTATTTGTGAAAAATGGAGTGAATAAAATCAGGCTGACCGGAGGAGAACCCTTATTGAGAAAGGATTTTGGGGAGATACTGTCTGCGTTATCTGCTATGCCAGTTGAGTTATCGGTAACCACCAATGCGATATTGATAGATAGACATATTGAAATATTTAAAAACTGCGGTTTAACATCCATCAATGTGAGTCTGGATACCCTGGATGCAGCTAAATTTGATGCGATAACCAAGCGAAATCAGTTTGAAAAAGCCTTTGAAAATATCGAGTTATTGCTCCAAGAGGGTTTTAAGGTAAAGCTCAATGTGGTTTTGATGAAAGACTTCAATGAAGATGAAATCATCCCGTTTGTCCAGTATACCCAAGATAAAAATGTGTCGGTACGTTTCATTGAGTTTATGCCTTTTGATGGGAACAGCTGGGATAAGTCTAAGCTAGTAAGCTATGCAGAAGTCTTAGCGCAAGTGAAAGCACATTATGCAGAAGATACGCTGGTGAGTCTGCCGCACGAAGAGAACTTTACGGCAAGAAACTTTAAAATCAAAGGCTATATGGGGAACTTTGGTATCATAAGTACCGTCACCAATCCGTTTTGTGACAGTTGTAACCGTATACGACTCACAGCGAATGGGAAGCTAAAAAACTGCTTATTCTCCACTTCAGAGACCGATTTACTGAGTACGTATCGGGCAGGTGAAGCTATAGAGCCGCTCATCCAACAAGCCATTTGGAAGAAAAAGGCCGTTCGCTCGGGCATGACTCACTCCTCGGATTTTGAGAACCTAGCAAATCACGACAATAGAAGTATGATTACCATAGGAGGGTAGGGTTCTGTCGCATTAACTTCTTCAATTTAATAAATCTTTAGGTTTGCTGTTTAAAGATTACCCTCATGTTTAAGCGTCATAGATATCCAAAAGCAATCATTCTACAAGCAGTTTATTTCAAGTTGAGATTTACATTGAGCTATCGAGATGTTGAGGAGTTACTGGAAATTCGAGGAGTAAAAGTTGATCATTCCACTATCCAAAGATGGGTGTTTAAATTTTCACCATTTGTGGAATCAAACATGAACAAACGGAAGAATGTAGTTGGTAATAGTTGGAGAATGGATGAGACTTACATCAAGGTAGGTGGTAAGGATCGATATTTATATCGAGCAGTAGATAAGCAAGGAAATACGGTTGACTTCCTGCTAACTAAAAGGAGAATGAAGGGGTCAGCACAGAAGTTTCTGAACAAAGCCATAGGCAACAATGGAAAACCAAGACTGATCAATATTGATAAAAGTGGAGCAAATACACAGGCCATACGTATTGTGAATCAATATAGCTTGACCTTCAAGAAAATCAGAATCAGGCGAGTTAAGTATTTAAACAATATTGTTGAGCAAGACCATCGGACGATTAAACGACGGATAGCAATAACTACAGGATTCAAGGAGTTCGAATCCGCTCAAAGAACACTAGCAGGAATAGAAATCATAAACATCATTAGAAAGAATCAAATAGTAAATCCGAGGAGAAGTTGGTTTGCAACCTTTAAGTCTTTGGCTGCTTAATGAAATGATAAATCAGCTACTTTTGGAAACCAATGGGATTAATGCGACAGAACC
>ENA-OUOG01000944-OUOG01000944.1-marine-metagenome-genome-assembly--contig:-NODE-944-length-35476-cov-5.182435_pt1 | contig 35476 bp, 36 predicted proteins | sample MGYA00248635_ERZ508505 | MGnify/ENA primary metagenome ERZ508505 (study PRJEB26176, sample SAMN06267871) | marine metagenome | isolation source: Saanich Inlet, British Columbia, Canada | place: Pacific... | reverse complement strand
GTTGGGGTGCCCGATGAAAAATGGGGCCAAGCGGTAACCGCCGTTGTGAAAATGCAAGACGATGCCGCCTTTGATGCCGATGGGCTGAGAGCCTTTGTGCGCGAAAAATTGGCTGGCTATAAAACCCCGAAACATATTTTCACCAATGGCCCGCCTTTCCGCGCCCCCAATGGCAAGGCCGATTATAAAAGCGTGACGCAATATGCGGTCGCCGAAGTGGAGAAATTATAATGGCACGCTCAATTGCCGTTTTTGGCGAGATGGGGGCGAAATATGCCTCCATTATTGAACAAAAAGTCGCTGGTTTTGACGGCGACTGGCAGCTTGATATTTGGCCATGTAATGATGATTTGGCAGCCCGCGATGCGATTATTAGCAAATGTGAAGTCGCCGTCATCAGCGCCGATTTTATTCTCACAGCGGGCAATTTTGGCGCCTTAATGGCGGCCCCTAATCTGAAATTAATGATTCAGCCTTGGGTCGGCACAGATTGGATTGACCCCGGGTTTTTGCCGCAGGGTTTACTTGTTTGTAATGCCGGTGGCCATGCCGTGCCGATGGCTGAACATGTGATGGGGGCGATGCTTGAACATGTTCTCGAGCTCCGCGTCCAACATATGGACATGCATAATGGCCAATGGCGGCGCGCCGGTCGTAATGCGGCGCCTGACGCCCGCCATGGCGATTTATCTGGCAAAACCCTAGGCATTTTAGGCTATGGCGAGATTGCCCAAGCGGTGGCCGAGCGGGCAAAAGTTTTCGGCATGAATATTTGCGCTGTCGCCCGCTCTGAACGTGCGCACCTGCCCGAACCGCTTGACTGGATTGGCACGCGTGCTGATTTTGATAAATTGCTGCAGACCAGCGATTTTATTGCCGTCACCTGTGACCTAACCGACGAAACCCGGGGCATGATTGACCAAGCGGCTTTTGATTTGATGAAGCCAAATGCTTATTTGATCAATGTCGCGCGTGGCGAAGTGGTAGATGAAGACGCCCTATTTGCGGCGCTCAAAAACCGCAAAATCGGCGGCGCAGCGCTCGACACTTGGTACCGCTACCCGCAAAATGTCATCACACCTGAAGAAGATCCCGATCGCGGCGGCCCCTATCAGGGGTCGGTGCATGATTTCTTATCGCTCGACAATGTTTTGCTGACACCGCATAGCGCGGCGCATACAAATGGTGCTGATTTGGGGCGCTATGTGTCGATTGCCGACACCATTGAGGCCTATCAATCTGGCCGCGAGATGAAGCGATATGTGGTTACTGGTCTGGGGACTAATCTAGACGGTTTTCAAATGCCGTAACGGCAGCCGCCCGCAAAACCAAGCTAATCAGTGCACAAATATGCGGCCAGATGCCACAAGCGAATTCGCGATATGTTTTGCTGTTTAGCTTGCCCGCGACGTTTGCCATGGTAAACTAAAGGCCATTTTTACAGGAGCAAATTATGACTGAACTCGACACATTCCGCGCGGAAACCCGTGCTTGGTTGGAAGAAAATTGCCCAGAATCAATGCGCACGCCAATGCCGGAGCGCGAAACACCTTGGGGCGGCCGCAACGCTGACTTCCCAAATCCAGACACAAAAGTGTGGCTCGACCGCATGGCATCTCGCGGCTGGACGGCCCCTGAGTGGCCAGCCGAATATGGCGGCGGCGGCTTGTCGAAAGATCAAGCGCGCATTCTGCAGCAAGAAATGTCGCGCATTAACGCCCGCACACCTTTGGCCAGCTTTGGCCTTTGGATGCTTGGCCCTGCGCTGCTGGAATTTGCCAGCGAAGAGCAGAAGAAGAAATATCTCGGCGAGATTGTGCGCGGTGAAATCCGCTGGTGTCAGGGCTATTCTGAGCCCGGCGCGGGTTCGGATTTGGCTGGCTTGCAAACCAAAGCCGAAGACAAAGGCGACCATTATTTGGTCAATGGCCAAAAAGTCTGGACATCATACGCCGACCAGTGCGACTGGATTTTCTGCCTCGTGCGCACCGATTCAAGCGTCAAACATGACGGCATTTCGTTTCTGCTGATTGACATGGACACGCCAGGGGTGGAAGCACGGCCGATTAAACTGATTTCCGGCGCCTCGCCGTTCTGCGAAACATTTTTGACCGATGTGGTTGTGCCAAAGGAAAACCTTGTTGGCGAGCTCAACAAAGGTTGGACAATTGCCAAACGCCTGTTGGAACATGAGCGGACAATGATTTCTGCCATGGGCATGGGCGGTGGCGGTGCAGCCTCAATGGGCGGCATGGAAGCCATGGCAAAAGAAAACTTTGGCGAAGATGGCGATAAAATTGCCAATCCAGCAATTCGCGAAGCGGTGACCAATCATAAAATGGATCACCAAGCTTTTGCGCTGACCTTAAAGCGCGCTGCCGATGAAGCCAAAGCCGGACAAGGCATGGGCGCGGCGGCCTCGATGTTCAAATATTACGGCACAGAGCTGAATAAGCGCCGGTTTGAGCTATTGCTTGATGTTATGGGCACGCAAGCCTTGGGCTGGGAAGGCGAAGGCTTTGACGCCCGCGAACTTTCCATCACCCGTTCATGGTTGCGTTCAAAAGGTAACTCAATCGAAGGCGGCACATCTGAAGTGCAGTTGAATGTGATTGCAAAACGCGTGCTCGGTCTGCCCGACGCCTAAACCATTATCCCGAACATTAGGAGAAAACCATGGCTCTCGTGCTAACCGAAGAACAAACTATGCTGCGCGATATGGCGAAGCAATTTTTTACCGAACAAGTGCCGGTCACGAATTTGCGCAAATTGCGCGATGAGGAAAGCGCCGAGGGCTATGATAAAGCGGTCTGGCAACAAATCGTCGAGCTCGGCTTTGCGGGTATTTTAATTCCCGAAGAGCAAGGCGGCACTGGCTTTGGCCCAATCGGCCTTGGCATTGTGATGCAAGAAGCGGGCCGCACATTGGCCGCCACACCACTGTATTCGACAGCAATTTTGGGCGCCGGGTTGATTTTGGCGGCTGGTTCCGACGCGCAAAAAGCAGAGCTTCTGCCGCAAATTGCCAGCGGCGAGCTATTGACGGCTCTCGCCTTAGAAGAGACCGCGCATCACAATCCGAAACAAGTGGCAATGTCAGCCGAACAAAATGGTAATCAGATTATTTTGTCGGGCCAGAAAAACTTCGTCATTGATGGCCATATCGCCGATAAGCTCATCGTTGTCGCCCGCACCAGTGGCGCGGCTGGCGATGCCAATGGCCTGTCCATGTTCTTGGTCGATGCCAAAGCCAAAGGCGTCACCATCACCCGCACCCATATGGTCGATAGTCGCAATGCAGCTATCGTCAGTTTCGACAAAGTGAACGTGCCCGTCAGTGATGCTTTGGGGCCTTTGGGCGCTGCCATGGCCGAATTGGAAAGCGTGTTGGACTTGGGCCGCGCCTGTCTTGCAGCGGAAATGCTTGGTGGCATTGAAGCGGTGTTTGACACCACACTCGCCTATCTCAAAGAGCGCAAGCAATTTGGCGTGATTATTGGCACTTTCCAAGCGCTGAAACACCGCGCAGCCGAAATGTTCTGCGAAGTTGAATTATGCCAATCAGTGGTGCTGGATGCCTTGTCGGCGCTTGATGAGCGCCGCAATGATGTGCCGCGCGCCGTCAGCTTGGCGAAGGCTCGGCTTGGCGATGCGGCGCGGTTGATTTCCAATGAAGGCGTGCAAATGCACGGCGGCATTGGCATGACCGATGCGGTTGATATGGGACTGTATTTGAAACGGGCCCGTGTTCAGTCGCAATTGCTTGGTGATACCAATTTCCATCGCTCGCGCTATGCCGAATTGGGCGGTTATTAATTTTTTTTAATTGCCCGATATTATCCGGCGCTTTTTTGCGTTATAGATATATTTCCTGAGACCCCTTTAAGAGGATTTTAAATGGCCGACGATGCAAAACAACCAGAACGCATTACCGTTTTAGCGAAAGAATTTACGCCTGCCGCCATGGAATTTCATCGGCGCAATATGAGTGCACGGGGTTATCGCATGGAAGGCCAGATCACCGCGCGCCGCTATATGATGATTGATGGCCCCGGTGAACCAGCCGATTTGTTCGATGGACAAGAGTATTATGCGGTAACTTTCGTGCGAAAAGATGCGGACGCCTCGTAAGGCTTAGTCGAGTAAACTGCGGCAAAACAGCCAAAATCAATGTAACAATGGTTTTTGGCGGATAATTGCGCTAAAAATGGTCACCTCGACGGGAGAGATAATGGCTGTTGATTACGAAAAACACTTAGAAAAAGCGCTAGCTTCATTGCATGAAGAAGGCCGCTATCGCGTGTTTACTGATCTGGCGCGCCGGGCTGGCGATTTTCCGCGCGCCATGAACCATTCAACAGAGCCTCCGCGCGAAGTGACGGTTTGGTGTTCCAATGACTATCTCGGCATGGGGCAAAATGAGCGCGTAATGACGGCCATGAAAGACGCCATTGACACAATGGGCACTGGCGCCGGCGGGACACGTAATATTTCTGGCAATCACCACACGATTGTGACACTGGAAAAAGAATTATGCGACCTGCACAATAAACAAGCCGCCTTAGTTTTCACCTCCGGCTATATTTCCAATGAAGCGACTTTGTCGACATTGGCCAAATTGCTACCCGACTGCATTATTTTCTCAGATGAGCTTAACCATGCCTCAATGATTGAGGGCGTGCGCCAAAGCGGCTGCAGCAAACGCATTTGGCGGCATAATGACATTGCGCATTTAGAATCCTTGTTGCGCGAGGCCGACCCTAATCGGGCCAAGTTGATTGCCTTTGAAAGCGTTTACTCAATGGATGGCGACGTCGCGCCGATTGCTGAAATTTGCGCCTTGGCAGAAAAATATAACGCCCTGACCTATCTCGATGAAGTGCACGCGGTTGGCATGTATGGTCAACGCGGCGGCGGTATTGCCGATCGCGAAAACCTGATGCACCGGGTTGATATTATCGAAGGCACATTGGCCAAAGCCTTTGGCGTCATGGGCGGCTATATCACTGGCAACTCAAGCCTGATTGACGCCATACGGTCATTTGCTCCAGGGTTTATTTTCACCACCTCTTTGCCACCCGCCATTGCCGCTGGTGCCATAGAAAGTGTGCGTATTCTGAAACAAGCCAATGATGTGCGGGCCCGCCACCAAGACCGCGCCACGCGTTTGAAAGAAATGCTTACCCAAGAAGACCTGCCGGTTTTATTGAGCGAAACGCATATTGTGCCGATTATGGTTGGCGATCCGGTATTGTGCAAAGCCGCGTCCGATCGACTGCTGAATGAGCATAATATTTATATTCAGCCGATTAACTACCCAACTGTGCCGCGCGGCACTGAACGCTTGCGCATCACCCCAACGCCACTGCATGACGACGTTATGTTAGAGGAATTGGTCAGCGCAGTGAAAGAGGTATGGGACTATCTCGGTATCTCACGCGACGTGCCAATGCCCATGTCATTGTCAGCCGCGCAGTAAACTGTGTCGCTTTAATGTTACCCAATTCTCACCCGCATATTGCTTTTGGTAAAACCGGTCTTTTACTGGTCAATCTTGGCACGCCGGTGACGCCCGACGCCAAGGGACTGCGGCCTTATTTGAAGCAGTTTCTCAGCGACCGACGGGTGATTGAAGCCTCGCCGCTGATTTGGCAGCCGCTATTGCGGGGGATTATTCTGAACACGCGGCCACGTAAATCAGCCAAGGCCTATGCCAAGATTTGGCGCCAAGAAAGCAATGAGAGCCCGTTGCGCTATTACACACGCGTGCAGGCCGAAAAACTGCAAGCCGAACTTGGCGAGAGCGTGGTCGTCGATTACGCCATGCGTTACGGCAAACCGTCTATTGATGAAAAACTGGCCAGTCTAAAAGCTGCTGGCTGCGAACGCATTAGCGTGATGGCGCTGTATCCGCAATATAGCGCCACCACCAGCGCCAGCGTTTATGATGAAGTGTTCCGCAGCCTGTTGAAAATGCGCTGGCAACCGGCCTTGCGCACCGCCGCGCCATGGCACGACCACGCGGCCTATATTGACGCTTTGGCACAAAGCGTGCGGGCGCATCTCGACCAGCTTGATTGGACGCCAGATGTCGTCGTTGCTTCCTTCCATGGCCTGCCGCAAAGCTATTTTGAAAAGGGCGACCCCTATCATTGCCATTGCGCGAAAACCGCCCGCCTGTTGCGCGAAAAATTGGGCATGGATGAAAACCAGTTGAAACTGACGTTCCAATCGCGCTTTGGTCCAACCCAATGGTTGCAACCTTATACCGACAAAACAGTTGTCGAGCTGGCGGAAAACGGCGCCAAAAAAATTGCCGTTGTCACCCCCGGGTTTATTTCCGATTGCGTCGAAACACTGGAAGAAATCGGCATTGAGTTACAAAAAGATTTTCACCAAGCCGGCGGCACGCATTTTACCACCGTGCCATGTTTGAACGACACCCAAGACAGCATTGATTTGCTAGCCCTATTGGCGCGTAAAGACCTTTCTGGCTGGATTGATTAAGCAATAATACACCATCCGTGCGACGCAAGCTCATTGACGCTTGCAGCAGTTTCAGGCAGGCTGTCTGAGTAAGGTAGAATTATGCTCGATTGGCTTTCACTTGTCGGCGGCCCTTTGTCGCTCATCGACGGCGCCGCTATTGTTATTGCGTCATTCTTAACGGTTTGGCGTTCGCGCCGTCGTGGCCGACTGGCCTTGCTTTCAAGTTTCATTGGCCTATTTGCTATAATGGGCGCGACAATCGCTCAAAGCTTCATGAAAAACAACGACTTAGACGTTGAGCTGATGATTATAGCTATTGCGTCCATAGATTTGGGCCGGATTATTTTATTCAGTCTTTTATCGGCGCTTGCTATCAGTATTTGGCGCGCTATTTTCAACCAAATTGGCCAAAGACGGCTATTTTCTAAGAAGTAAAAATTATGCCCCAAGCCATGTTTTCACGCTCCCTGCGCGCCTATACCGTTGGCCTACTAACCTTAATTTACACCGCCAATTACGTTGATCGGCAGATTGTGGCGATTTTATTGCAACCCATTAAAGAGGAAATGCTGCTGTCAGACACTCAGCTTGGCCTGTTAAGCGGTTTGGCTTTCGCTATTTTTTACGCCACTTTGGGCATTCCCATCGCCTATATGGCTGATCGTTATTCGCGCAAGAAAATTATTATTACCGCACTCACATTGTTCTCCGTCATGACTTATGTCTGCGGTTTGGCGCAAAATTACACGCAATTGCTATTGGCGCGTATCGGCGTCGGCGTCGGCGAAGCGGGCACCAGCCCTCCCTCGCATGCAATGATTTCCGATATGTATGAGCCGAGCGAGCGCGCCGGACCGCTGGCGATTTTTGCCCTTGGTATTAATATTGGCTTGTTTATTGCCTTTCTGGGCGGCGGGTATATCGCCCAGCATTATGGCTGGCGCGCCGCTTTTCAATTGGTCGCCCTGCCGGGCTTAGCGATTGCCGTCTTGGCCATGTTCACCTTGCGCGACCCGCCGCGTGGCATGAGCGACAAAACCTCAGACGCAATGGCCAGTGCCAAAGCCCCGAGCCTGAAAGATGTGTCACTGCATATGTGGCGCACCAAATCAATCCGCCAGCTGACCATTGCCACCACTTTGATTATCACCATTGGCTATGGCGGCATTGCCTGGATACCGTCTTATTTGCACCGTATTCATGGCATGAGCAGCGCCGAAATTGGCTATACGCTGGCCTTTATTATTGGTATTGGCGGTGGGCTTGGTACCGCCCTTGGGGGCGCCTTGGCCGACCGGTTAGGCAAAAAAGACGTGCGTTGGAATGTCTGGATTATCATGCTCACCTCGGTTTGCACCATGCCATTTTCAATCGCCGCCTATCTTACCGATTCTGCCTTTTGGGCGATTATTTTGATGATCCCACCCGTAAGCGTTGGCGCGCTATATTTCGGCCCGTCGCTGGCCATGCTGCATACATTGGTGCGCCCCGATATGCGCTCTAGCGCGTCGGCCATCACTCTTTTTATTAATAATATTATCGGCCTTGGCATCGGCCCGCTGGCCATTGGCCTGCTCAGTGACGCGATGACACCGGTTCATGGTGACAAAGCCCTGCCCTATGCGATGTCACTCATGGCGCTGATTACCTTATGGGCATTTGTCCATTTCTGGTTTGCAGCGCGCAGTTTGACGCAAGATATTGCCGACTCACAACAGACGATGAGTGCTGAGTGAATGCTGAGGCTTAAACGCAAACTGCTGATTTATCTCGCCATTGTCGTCGTGCCCTTGAGCGCCGCCTCGGCGACAGGAGAGCAGAACTATCACGCACAATATAAAGCCTATGTCAGCGGCCTGAAGATTGCCAATATTGACGTGCAATTTAAGCTGCCGGTCGGCGGGTATCATTTATCGGCCAATGCACAAGCGGCCGGTGTCGGGCGGCTGTTCTCGTCTTCCTCTGCCGAAAGCCATAGTTTTGGCCAAATCACCAATGGCCAACTAGAGCCCGTGGGGGTCAGTATTGCGTGGAAGCAAAGTGATGAGATTAGAAAATCTGAAATCAGCTACACCAATGGCGCGCCGTCTGGGTTTTATTCCGACTATGCGTTGCCGCCTGAGCGCCAGCCAAAAACACCTGTGGCCCTAGAAACCGTCGGACGCGGCACAAATGATCCGTTTCTGGCCATGCTCGGGCAAATTAGTGACGATGATTTGAGCAGCGTCTGCCGGCTGCCCAAACGGCTGTTCGATGGGCGCCGATTGGCCAATCTCCGGCCGCAGAAAATGCAACTTATTGCCGCTGATGAGCATGGGCTTGACGTCGCCGGACCGGTGGTCAAATGCGAGACCAAATGGCTGCCAGTGGCCGGCTATTCGGAAGAAAGCATGCAAAACGCCGGTGAATTTGACACCGTCAGCATTTATTTCGCGCGCATTGCTGGAACCGATTATGCAGCCCCTGTGAAAGCCGTTACCAGCACGCGTTACGGCCGTTTTACGGTGATTGCCGATAAGTTTTTCACAAGCTCAGAAACAAAATAGCACGATAAACTGGCCTTTGGCCGACAAAGACCTATTTCTTATCCATCACATATACCAACAAAGGGGTGTTTTGATGATTGGAACAGTAAAATGGTTTAATGCCGCCAATGGTTATGGCTTTATCACGCCGGATGATGGCTCAGATGACTGCTTTGTGCATGTCACGGCCTTGCAAGCGTGCGGGCTGAAGCAATTGGTTGAAGATCAACGTGTGCAATATGACATGCAAGAAGGACGTAATGGCCGTATGGTGGCTTGCGATTTGAGTATTTTGCAAAATGATATGAGCCAAGCGGCGGAATAAGTCTATTAGACTTGCGTTTTAGCTCAAGTTGGGCGAATAATCCGCCATAGAGGATAATATGGCTAAGATTGAGATTTACACAACCCAGACGTGCCCATTTTGCACTGCGGCAAAGAATTTATTGCGCGAAAAAAATGCCGCTTTTAACGAAATTAATGTCGGGGCAGACCGCGCCCTGCGCGACGCCATGAAGGCGCGCGCCAATGGCAAACATACGGTGCCGCAAATCTTTATCAATGACAGGCATATTGGCGGCTGCGACGACTTATATGCGCTTGATGCACAAAATAAGCTCGACGCCCTGCTCGCTTCCTAGACCTTAAAGTCCTGACATCAAACGATGGTAAAACCGAACCGTATCGTTCAGGGTTTTCACGCCAATGCGCTCATTGGTGCCATGGATCGTGCCCAAATCACCGACCGGCAAAGCCATATAGGTAAAGCGATAGTGATTGGACGTCAGATTGCGATAATGGCGCGTATCGGTTGCCGCCACTAATAGACGCGGGGTGATGACAATACGCTGCGGCGCCGCCGTGTCACGAATGGCGCTGGTGATTTTGTCCCAACCATAACCCTCAGTTGGCGATACAGGCGATGGCCCCATGCCGCGCTGTCCCGAAATATCGAAATCGACGCTGACACGTGCATCATCAATCACTTTGATAACCCGCTGGCGCACTGTATCGGGCGTCTCTCCGGGCAGAATGCGAAAATTGACCTTGGCGGTCGCATCAATCGGCAACACATTGGCTTTAATGCCGCCAGCAATCACCGTTGCCGCCGTCGTCGTGCGCATACCGGCTTGCGCCTGTGCATCATTGGCTAAGCTGGCCATAACAACCGGTTTGAACAGCCATAAATTCTTCATCACCATACGATTGACCAAGCCCATTTCATCGGCCACGGATTCAAGGAATTGTTGCGTATGTGAAAAATCACGCGGGAATTGATTGGCTTCAAGGCTGGCAATAGCCGCGGCCAAAATACCAATCGACGATTGTTTCGGGGGCACAGATGAGTGACCACCGGCGCCGCGCGCTTTCAATTCCAGCGTCACAATGCCTTTTTCGGCCGGCGCAATAATGGCCAAAGGCACATCGACACCGGGCACCACGCCGCTGGTGACCAGACCACCTTCATCAATCAAAAACTCGGCCTCAACGCCGCGGCTTTCGAGCAATTTTGAGATCTCTAGGGCGCCATCAATGCCGCCTTGCTCTTCATCATGGCCAAAGGCGAAATAAATCGTCCGCTGCGGTTGCACGCCAGCGCGTAACATGTTTTCAGCCGCCTCGAGAATGCCGATAATATTAACTTTATTATCAAGCGTGCCGCGCCCCCAAATATAACCATCGGCGACGACACCGGCGTAAGGCGGTTGTTTCCAATCCGCTTCTGTGCCGGGAATGACCGGCACCACATCAAGATGGCCGAGCAGTAAAACCGGCTTTTCTTGCGGCGCACTGCCCTGCCATGTGTAGAGCAATGAATATTTATTGACCACTTCGCGCTTTAATGAGCGGTGCACCAAGGGGAATTTATCAGCCAAAAATTGGTGAAAAGCGATTAATTGTTTGCTGGAAGTCGGCTTATCACGGCCAAAGGAAATGGTCTTATATTTAACCGCATCGCTCATCAAGCCCGTGACCCGCGCTTCATCGGGAGCGAAATCAAACCCATTGCCTGTCGCATCGCTCGCCGTTGGCGAAAATGTACGAATTAAAATAATGGCGATCAAAACCACCAGAATAGCCAGCAGGCCTTTTACCCATTTAGTTTTCATTGTCTCCCCCTATCCACGCGACATTTCTGTCAATGCGTGTCTCTCTAAACATAATACCACACCTATACTGACCATAAAGGTCAATAAGGAGGTTCCGCCATATGATACCAGCGGCAGCGGCACGCCAACAACCGGCGCAAGCCCCATGACCATGGCCAAATTGACGACAATATAAAATGAAATCGAAACGCCAATACTGGCAGTGACCAGCCGCGCATACTGGCTCTTCATTTGCCGCGCGCTTTGGAAAATCAAAAACAGCATCAACATGAATAGTAGCATCAGAGCCAAACTGCCGAAAAACCCAAGCTCTTCAGCGAAAATCGTAAAAATAAAATCCGTGTGTTTTTCTGGCAGGAAATTCAACCGACTTTGCGTGCCTTCCACCAAGCCTTTGCCCCAAAGCCCGCCTGAGCCAATACCAATTTTTGACTGAATAATATGATAGCCAGCGCCCAATGGGTCACGATTGGGGTCAAGAAACACCAATACGCGCTCTTTTTGGTAGGTCAGCATATTCTGCCAAACCAAAGGAATGGCTGCCAAAACCGCTAGCCCGCCGCCAATAAAATAGCGCCGCCGCACACCGGCCAGAAAAACGACACTGAGGCCAGTAACGGCCAGCATAATCATGGTGCCCAAATCCGGCTGACGGAAAATCAGCAAACATGGCAGGCCAATCATCAATAGCGGAATCAGCAGATTGATCGGTCGAGACACATCGCTGTGGTAAACCGATTGATAAAACCGCGCCAAAGCCAGAATAAGCCCCAGTCGAATGAACTCCGACGGCTGCACACGAGCCACGCCAAAATCCAACCAACGCTGCGCCCCCATAGACTTCACGCCCAAAAACTCGACACCCAAAAGCATCAGGAGAACAACAGCATAAACCGCATAGGACAGTGAGAAGATGGTGCGCACGTCAAGCGCGGCAATCATCAGCATAATCACCAGGCCAAGCATCAAACGCGCCGCATGGCGCCAAGCCCAAGGCGAAAAATCGCCGCCTGCTACTGAATATTGCAGCAATACCCCTGCCATGCCGAGTAGCAAAACACTCAACACTAAGGGCCAATGCACGTTGAAAGAAATCGGCCCTGTGGCCTCACGTCCGCTGCCACTATTGAACAAGCTCATGTAGTCACCTGTTTGGCTTTGCGCTCTGGCGTGCTCAGCAAATGGGCCATAATATCGCGCGCAATCGGCGCTGCGACAGCCGCTCCGCCACCGCCATGCTCAACAACCACGGATATTGCATAGCGCGGGTTTTTATAGGGCGCATAGCCAACGAATAAAGCGTGATCGCGCAAATACCATTCCAAATCCTTATTCGCCACCACACCAGTTTCGCGTTCAGCCATGGTAATACGGCGCACTTGCGATGTGCCGGTTTTTCCGACCATTCGCTGGCCATCGATTAAAAGGCTCGAGCCATAGGCCGTGCCGTCAGCCGTATTGACCGCCTGATACATGCCAGATTGCACGAGCTTCAAGTGGCGAGACGAAAGTTGCAAATCGACTTTGCTTGCCTCATCAGTATTCGCCGCCTCTCCGGCCACCGGTGCCGACACGCGTGGACGCACATAGACACCCTTATTGGCCAGCGCCGCGGTCATCACCACTAATTGCAGCGGCGTGGCCAGCAAAAACCCCTGGCCAATGCCGGTAATCACTGTTTCACCGCCGCGCCAGCCAGCATCAAAATTGGCACGCTTCCAATCGCGCCCCGGGACAATGCCAGTTTTTTCGCCGCTCAAATCAATGCCAGTTGCTTGCCCAAGGCCAAAACGGCGGGCCATTTTTTCGATATTATCGATGCCAGTACGCACAGCAATGTCATAAAAATAAACGTCGCAAGACTGGGCCAATGCCGCTTCCAAGTTAATGTCGCCGTGCCCCTCATCCAGCCAACAGTGATATTGCTCATTGGCATAATCGTGAATGCCCGAACATTTTATTTTCTCATTCGGCGTGATGACGCCAGCCTCCAATGCTGCAAGAGCGACAATCATTTTGAACGTTGAGCCGGGCGCGTAAAGACCGCGCAAAGGCTTGTTCAATAGGGGTTTGCGCTCATGCACCAGCATGGCTTCCCAGCTTTTGGCATCAATGCCACTGGATAATTGATTGGGGTCGTAAGACGGTGTCGATACCATGCATAGAATATCGCCATTATTGACGTCCATCACCACCGCTGAGGCGCTCTGTTTGCCCAATCGCTCAGAGGCGAATTTTTGTAGTTCGACATCAATGGTCAATTGCAAATTCTGCCCGCTCTCGGCCGGACTTTGTGATAATTCACGCACCGGGCGGCCCAATGCATTGACCTCAAACTGGCGCACGCCGGCTAAACCGCGCAACGCCTCCTCATGGCTACGCTCAATACCGGTTTGGCCAACCATATCATTGGCAATATCGCCAAATTGATTAATGTCTTTGGTGGTTTTGGCGGCGACATAACCGATCAAATGGGCCGCTGCCGCGCCATATGTATAAACCCGCTTTTCACCGACAACGGGCTCTACACCCGGCAAAAATGGCAATTGGCTATTCAATTTTGCGAATTGCTCCCAACGCAAATTATCGGCAACAGTGATTGCCTTAAATTTTGGCATGCGTCGAATACGGCTTTTTATTTTGCTCATGCGACCGTCCGACAAACCCAATATGCGCTGCAATTCATTCAGCGTAAGCGCCAGGTCAACCGCGCGCTCGGGCACAATCACAACACTCAAATTGCGGTCATTTTCAGCCAGTGTAATGCCATGGCGATCACTGATTAGGCCGCGCGAGGCGATAACTGGCGAAATATTGACCCGATTGGCATCGGCCAATGTGGCGTAGGTATCGCTTTGGGCTATTTGCAAATATTGCAAACGGCCAATTAAGACACCAAACAAACCGACTTGCGCCGCGCCAATAATCAGACTGCGTCGAGAAAAGGAAAATTCTTCTTCAAATTCTTCCGACATTAATAAGCCCCATGCGGGTGGTCATCCTGGCTCAACCAATCAAACGCCACATTAAACAGCGGAAAAGCCAAGACAGTTAGCAGCGCACCGAGCATGGTGGCGCCAAAACTCGGCGCCACAGACAAACTCAAAACAGCCGCCACATAAAACACCGCGTAAATCAGGAAACATAGAAATCCGAATGTTACCCAGACGGTATTAAAAGCTGCATTATATAAAAGCTGGCGCTGCCCCAAAGCTAGAATAAAGAACACGCAAAACAAAAAGCTCCAAAAGCCAATCGGTGTCTCACTGGTTATGTCCTTGAAAACCCCAAGCAGCAAAATGGCAATCGGCGCCACCGGCCCCTCGCTATAACGCGCCAAAAAAAACATCGGCACAAAAACGAAACCAATATCCATACTGGTCAGCCAATCGCCTCCCAGAGGTACATGCTCAGCGACAATCAGCACAAAAATAGCCAGCAGCGGCACCCATGTTTGCAAAAACCGGCGTGTCGGTTCTGTTGTTGAGACAACCATTAGCGACCTCGCACCGGCGTCGAAACGTCAGGGACACTCTCAGACAAGACCAAGCGTACATGCACAAGCTGATCCAAATCATCGTGTAATTGGACAAATGGTGTGCCCTTCTCATCAAGCGCCAATTTACCGACTGGCAGGCCAATCGGCATTTCCCCACCGTCGCCCGAGGTGATGATGGTTTCAGCATTTTGCATTTCAGCTTTGCGCGGTAAGAAGGTCAACATTGGTTGGCTTTCATTGCGGCCCGACAAGATCGCCCGCACATTGCCCGATAATGTCACCACGGGAATATGACTGTTTAGGTCAGTGGCCAGTAAAACCCGGCTCGAACGCGCGCCAACAGAAATAACGCGGCCCACCAAACCGCGTCCGCCCATCACCGCTTGGCCAAGGGCCACGCCGTCTGCTTGCCCACGATTAACAACCAGCGTTTTGACAAACGGACTGCGCAAATCAGCAACCACGCGCGCGCCTATGACCTTGGCGTCGGTTTCAATGGGCATCGACAGCAGCTGACGATATTGCGACAGCAGAGCACTATCTCGGGTGAGGGTTTCGATATTTTCGCGGAGCAATTGATTTTCAACCAACAGGGCAGCGTTTTGTTCGCGCAAATCCATCAATTCGGTCATATTTTCGCCGGCTTCGCGCATTTGTTCGAATGGCCATGCGACCAGTTGAAAGACCGGCATTAAAACGTCGAAGCTTTTTTGCCTCAAATCGACAATAAGCGGATCATTTTTCGGTAAGACAAAAAGCAGTAGAAGAGCTAAAAGAGCGCAAATAAAGGCAATGCCGGTCCCCGTTAAAAGTCGCTTCTCGCCTTTTCGAGCCCCAAAACCTGCCAATTTAGCCTCATCAAATCCAGTGCCCTAATAGGCCGCTGACAATATGTGCTTCATCACTTTAATGTGCTCCAGCGCGCGCCCTGTTCCCAACGCCACGCATGACAGAGCCTCATCAGCAATCGATACTGGCAAACCAGTGGCCTCGCGCAAAATCGCATCCAAATTGTGCAATAAGGCGCCACCGCCGGTCATCACAATGCCTTTATCAACTATATCAGCGGCCAATTCAGGCGGCGTTGCTTCCAAGGCCACTTTCACCGCGTCAATAATTGCGCTAACAGGCTCGGCCAAGGCTTCACAAATTTCGCGTTGCGTGATGGTAACCTCACGCGGCACGCCATTCATTAAATCGCGGCCTTTAATTTTCACTTCCGCGCCTTCTTCACCCGGCGCCATCATGGCTGACCCAACCTCTTTTTTAATCCGCTCAGCTGTCGACTCGCCGAGCAATAAATTATGGTTACGACGGATGTGCGCGATAATCGCTTCATCCATTTTATCGCCACCAACCCGCACTGAACGCGAGTACACAATGCCGCCCAAAGATAGAACCGCAACTTCCGTCGTGCCGCCACCAATATCAACCACCATGGAACCGGTTGGCTCAGTCACCGGCAAACCGGCACCAATCGCCGCCGCCATCGGTTCTTCGATAAGGAATACTCGACGCGCACCGGCGGACATGGCGCTTTCCTGAATGGCACGCCGCTCAACCGCTGTCGCACCAGAAGGCACACAGACAACAATTTGCGGATGGGCGAATGACCGCCGATTATGAACCTTGCGAATAAAATGTTTAATCATTTCTTCAGTCACGTCAAAATCGGCAATCACCCCATCGCGCATAGGGCGAATGGCTTTGATATTACCTGGCGTCCGGCCAAGCATTAATTTTGCTTCTTCGCCGACTGCCAGAACACGCTTGCGCCCTTGGTTTTCAAAAATTGCGACCACAGATGGTTCGTTCAGAACAATGCCGCGACCTTTCACAAAAACCAGTGTGTTTGCCGTGCCCAAATCAATGGCCATATCGGCAGAAAACATTGCAAGCAAACTATTAAGCATTTTTTTCCCTATCTATACCTCAGGCCGACATTGTGCCAGGAGCCTGTTTCTCTCTTTTAACCAATAACTTATTTAAGGCACTAATATAGGCGCGGGCTGATGCCACCATTGTATCCGTGTCAGCACCCCGTCCCGTAACAGTCTTACCGTTTTCTTCCAAGCGCACACTAACTTCAGCCTGCGCATCCGTGCCTTCAGTGACCGCATGCACTTGATAAAGCTGCAACACCGCCTCATGCGGGAACAAAGCTTTAATAGCGTTGAAAATAGCATCAACCGGACCATCGCCCGTGCTTTCCACTTGCGAGGCATGGCCGTCAATGTCCAAGCCCAATTTGGCGGTTTGCGGGCCCTCTGAACCAGCAATTACCGTCAAAAAGCTCAGCTTGATCGTATCAATGCCTTTTGCCACTTCATCATCAACCAAGGCAACAATGTCATCATCAAACACATGTTTTTTGCGATCAGCCAAATCTTTGAAGCGGGTAAAGGCTTCTTGCAATTGATTGTCGCCTAACTCATAGCCCAATGTTTTGATTTTCTCCCGAAACGCATGGCGGCCCGAATGTTTGCCCATAACCAGAGAAGTCTGAGAAATGCCGACACTCTCGGGCGTCATAATTTCATAGGTCTGATTATTCTTCAGCATGCCATCTTGGTGAATACCGCTTTCATGGGCAAAGGCGTTTTGCCCGACAATTGCTTTATTATACTGCACCGGAAAAGCGGTGACAGCCGACACTAATTTCGAGGCACGCGCCAACATGGTGGTCTCAATTCCGGTCCATTGCGGCATTAAATCAGCCCGCACATTCAAGGCCATGACGATTTCTTCCAAAGCCGCATTACCAGCACGCTCGCCAATGCCATTAATGGTGCACTCAATTTGTCGGGCTCCGGCTTGCACGCCAGCCAAAGAATTGGCCACCGCCAGCCCTAAATCATTATGGCAATGGGTCGAGATAATCGCCTTATCTATATTCGGCACGCGATTGCGTAACATCGTAATGGTCTCAACATATTCCTGCGGCATGGTGTAACCCACTGTGTCGGGAATATTCACCGTCGTGGCCCCGGCTTTAATGGCGGTTTCGACGACAGCGCATAAATAATCGCGGTCGGTGCGGGTTGCATCTTCCGGCGACCATTCAACATTGTCGGTATATTTGCGCGCATGCGAGACGGAAAACGCCACGGCCTCCATCACATCTTCTGGTGACATTTGCAGCTTATGTTTCATATGCACGGGGCTGGTCGAAATAAATGTATGGATACGCGGGTTTTTGGCATGTTTCAGCGCTTCACCGGCCCGATCAATATCCTTGGCACCGGCCCGCGCCAAACCGCACACTTGCGCATTTTTGACCAGTTTGGCCACTTCTGTGACGCTTTCAAAATCGCCATTTGAGGCAATTGGGAAACCGGCTTCGATAATATCGACGCCCATTGTGTCCAATAATTCAGCGACTTGCAGCTTTTCCTCCAAAGTCATGGAAGCGCCCGGCGATTGCTCACCGTCGCGCAATGTGGTGTCAAAAATATAAACTCGATCGTTTTTCGATCCGTTATGTTGTTGTTTCTGTGTCATTTCTCATCCTTCTCGAGGTGTTTTTCAAACGGTCCTTTGCTTTTCCTTAAACCCCCTGAGAACGCGTCGTCGAGACCTGTCCGAACTCAGGGGCAGATAAGAAGAAGGATAGGTAGACGAAGGGTAAAGGGGCGCGCGCCAAACGGTTCAGCAGATGCGCATGCATGTGCTGAACTTTGTATTTCGATTGTGCGCCCACAAATCACCATAGAAATCACTCTCTTAATTCCATGAGCATAGCCCATATCCCTGTTTATCCAAGGAAAAAAGCATTGGCAAGCAATTTTACTTGACCTCAAACGCCAGCCAATAAACGGGCATTTCCCTGCACTTCCGCAATCAGAAAATCCATCACTGCGCGCACATGGCCAAGACGCGCCAAATCTGACCGCGTCAACAGCCAGAGTTCCAAGGCACCAAGCAATTCAGGACCGGCTAAACATTGTACATTGGGCAAGTTTTGCGCGTAAAAACACGGCAAAGCAGCAAGCCCTGAGCCGGTCTGCACGGCGCCAGCCCGAGTCATCGGACTGCCCGAGCGCATCACCACATTGCCGGCACGCTCAGCCCGCGACAGCCACCAAATCGGCCCAAATGGCCGGTCTTCCTCCGAAAATCCGATAATATCATGGCCCGCCAGGTCGCCGCTTGTCGGCACGGGGCCGTGGCTCTTGACATAATCATTATGCGCATAAAGGCCATAACCAATATCAGCCAATTTACGGACCAACATATCGCCCTGAGTGGGACGTTCGAGGCGCAAAGCAATGTCAACATCACGCAAGCCATTCATCACCCGAGGGGCTGAACTGGCACTGGTGACCCGCGCTTCGGTGACAACATCCAAGGCGACATCAGGCATTTGATCGGTGAAACGGGCAACGGCTGGGCCTAAAAGGCTGCCGCCGATCATCTCACTGGTGCTTACCCGCACCACACCGCGATAGTTTTCCGAACCGGCCTTAAAATCGCGATGCAACGAGGTGAGCCGTTGGTCAACAGGGCCCAGTGTCTCAAGCAATCGCGTGCCGTCTGGGGTCAACTCATAGCCCGAACGCAAACGCTCAAACAGTCGCGCGTCGAGTGCCTGCTCAAGATTGGCGATACGGCGCAGCACCGTCGTGGTGTTAACGTTCAACGCCCGCGCAGCAGCTGACAAGCTACCGGCGCTGGCAACCGCCAAGAAAAACCGCAAATCGTCCCAATCCATATGTCTCATATTGCAATTATATAGCTGCAAATATGCATTACTGCAATTATGCACAGCCAGATTTGCTAAATTTCATGAGTGTGCATTTCGGCGCCGAATAATTTGTCTAGCGACAAAGTGCCAGGACCGCGCGCAAAAATAACCATCAAAATGGTCACCCAGAGTAATTTTTGGTCGAGAATCAACGCGTCTGAGGCGCGGTCAAACCAAGCGCCAATGGTGGCTTCATCCACCCCATGGCCATAAATGTCGGTCAGGGTTTGGATAAAAACAAATCCAATCATCCCCAATGCCGCCAAACGGGTGAATAAGCCAAAGACAATCAGGGCTGGCAGAACAAATTCGGCGTAAGTGCCCAGCAGTACAATAAATGTGTAAAAGCCGCTCAATTGCGATGCATCATAGGAAACCGCCTGGGTGGCCGCCGGAAAGATTTGATAATAAGCGCCGATGCTCGGTTGCCATAAGCTCTCGCCAATTTTAGTCATCGCCGAGGCCCAATAATAATTCATCAACACCGCAGCAAAGGCGAACCGCGCCACAAACTGTGACAACCAAGGCTCAAAAATCGCATGTATGTACTGGGCAATAATTTGGTTAAGTCGAATAATCAGGGTCATATTAGCTCCTTCTATTATGAGACAATCAGCTCATGTTTCAGCAATTGAATAAAAATGGCGTCAAAATCCGAAAGCGATAAATCCGCTTCAATCATCGCATCTCCGATTGGGCGGTGGTCAGCGAGATAGGTCAGAAACTGATGCTGCTCGGGCGTCAAAAGCGCCACATGAGGGGTATGATTAAAACGATAAATCATAACCGTTTGGCTTCCGAAATTGTCCAAATCAGGCGTTGCTGCATCCTTATTCAAAAACTTCCAAAGTTGAAAAATCGGCCATGGTGAGTTTAGAATTTGCAAACCGGGCGCAAAGCGCACACGCAAATTAACCAAATCATCCGGCGCCAAAGCGGTTAATAACTCTGGATCGATCGGCTCATGTTTTTCGGCATAATAGGCCTGTTGCATGGCCCATTCCAAACGCGCCACGTCACCAACAAAGGCGAGGCTTTCAAAGGCTGAAAAATTGTCCAGAAAGCTCGCTAAGCTGGCACCAAATTCAGACAATAGTGGCGACGAGGGCATTTCCGCATCAAGATAGTAACCCGCTAGGTTTTCAAAGGCTTCCTCGCCCAAAAGCTGTCGCAATAGCGGGAATTTATCACGCAAAACCTGTCGCAAACCAAAGGCCACATTATTGCGGTAAACCGCAAAACGCGCGGCAGCATCTTCATGCCGACCGGTTGCCGAATGGCGCAGATTTGCTGGCAAAGAAGCGTTTGGGTCAACCAAGGCGGCAGCAAATTGGCTATAAAAATTCTCGTCAGTGTGCCTTAAATCTTGGCTCATGCTGGCACCTTTGCATTCATCGCAGACACCAGAACATGATTGGCGCGCTGCACTTCAAGCAGCATGTCAGACCATGGCGGGATATTATTGTCGCGTTCAATCAGTGTCGGAAAAGCGCCAATATCGTGGCACAGATGCTCAAACAGCCGCCACACCTCTTCGTCAATCGGCGCCCCGTGATTGTCAATCAAAAGCTCATGACCCAGCGCATCTGTGTCGCGATAAAACCCGGCCAAATGGATTTCACCGACCGCATCATAATTGAAGTTGCGCAGATAAGACTCCGTGTCCCATTGCTGATTTTGCGCCGACACATAGACATTATTCAAATCTAACAGCAAGCCGCAGCCGGTTTTGGCGGCGACAGCAGAGAGAAAATCAACCTCATGCCAGACCGAGCTGTCGATTGTTAGATAAGTCGCTGGATTCTCAAGCAATATCGGCCGCCCCAAGGCCTGCTGCACAGTGTCAATATGACCACAAATGCGCTCGAAGTTGAGCTCATCATAGCTAATTGGCAAAAGGTCATTGAAAAACACGCCCTGATGCGACGACCAAGCGAGATGCTCGGACACTTGTGCCGGTTGCAGCCACTCTATCAGCTGTTTCAAAGCTTCGATATGCCGGCAATCTGGCGCCTGCTCGCCTGCCAATGACAGGCCGACGCCATGCACGCTTATGGGATAGTGCACCGCCAGAGCTTCTAATTGCGCCCGCGTTTCACCGTGAACCGCCATGTAATTCTCAGCATGCACCTCAAGCCAAGAAACCTCCGACGGCAAGTCCATTAACTCAGAAAAGTGCCGGGATTTGAAACCAACCCCGACACCTCTAAGACTTTGCTCAGCTTGCTTCATTCAATCCCCCAATCGGGCGATTTGTCAGCGGTTAGCTTGGATCACGCATCAACGGCTCAAGTGAGCCATGACGACGCTGCCCATTGGCTTGATCGGGCAATGAGATTTTTTCACATTTCCCACGCGGCTTAAACGTCCAAGCGTTGCCTTGATAGTCAACCTTAGACGTGCCCGCGCAAGACGTTCCCGGCCCAGCGGCGCAATCATTTTTTCCCGCTTTAGAAACGCCATAGCATTTCTCTTTTACTTTGCCACCTTTGGCGGCCTCAGCGGAGGAATAAACAGACATAGTGCCCAGTGTCACGGCAATAGCGCTTGAAAGGGCAAGTAAGGTAAGAGAGTTTTTCATTTTTGTGACTTTCTTTTTTTATTGATCACGTTATTAGTATGCCCCCGAAACCGCAGAAACCGCAAGCAAAAACAAAAAAGGGCCGCCAAATGGCAGCCCTTTTCTCATTGGCACGATTGGCCGATTAGTTTTTTGCTTGGTCGACCAATTTATTGGCCGAAATCCATGGCATTTTTGAGCGCAAATCAGCGCCGACTTTTTCAATCGGATGGGCCGCTGATTGGGCACGGAATTCTTTGATTTCTTCCTGACCACCCTGCATCCAGCGATCGGTAAATTTACCGGTCTGAATATCTTCAAGAATTTTCTTCATCTCGGCTTTGGTCTCGCTGGTCACAACCCGTGGGCCCGACACATATTCGCCAAATTCAGCGGTGTTTGAAATCGAGTAATTCATATTGGCAATGCCGCCTTCATAAATCAGATCAACGATTAATTTAACTTCATGCAGGCACTCGAAATAAGCCATTTCCGGCGGATATCCGGCTTCAGTCAGTGTTTCATAGCCCGCTTTAATCAGCTCAACCACGCCACCGCACAAAACAGCCTGCTCGCCGAACAAGTCAGTTTCGCATTCGTCACGGAAAGTTGTTTCAATAATCCCTGAACGACCCCCACCAACGCCGCAAGCATAGGACAGAGCCAGTTCACGCGCCGTGCCAGATGCATCTTGCGCAACCGCGACCAAACATGGCACGCCGCCGCCTTTGAGATATTCGCCGCGCACAGTGTGGCCCGGGCCTTTTGGCGCGCACATTGACACGTCCAAATCAGGACGCGCTTTAATCAGACCAAAATGAATAGCCAAGCCATGAGCAAACATCAAAGTGCCGCCCTCACGAATATTATTGGCAATGCTCTCGGCATAAATATCTTTTTGCAATTCATCGGGTGTCAAAATCATCACCACATCCGCCCAAGCAGCGGCGTCGGCAATTGACTTGACCGGCACGCCTTCGGCTTCGGCTTTTGCAATAGAGCTTGAGCCATCACGCAGGCCGACACAAATATCGGTTACGCCGCTGTCGCGCAGGTTCAGCAAATGTGCGTGTCCTTGGCTACCATAGCCAATTACTGCCACTTTTTTACCTTTAATCAGTTCACCATCCGCATCGCGGTCATATAGCATTTCCATTTTTTGCTCCTTAAATAATCTCAAACTGTGAAAATTCGTGTGCCTACATTCGCTCTGGGCCGCGGGCAATCGCCGCCACGCCTGTGCGTGACACTTCTTGCAATCCCAACGGAACCATGAGGCCAATAAAGGCGTCAATTTTTGCTGTATTGCCGGTGATTTCGAAAACGAAACTTTCCGGTGTGGCGTCAATCACGCGGGCCCGAAAAGCCTCCGACATGCGCAAAGCTTCGACCCGATCATTGCCCTTGCCGGTTACTTTAACCAAGGCCAGCTCACGCTCAACACTGTCGGTCTCAACGGTCAAATCAACCACACGGTGCACCGGAACAAGGCGCTGCAATTGCGCTTTGATTTGGTTAATCACCTGCGGTGTGGCAGTTGTCACAATGGTAATCCGCGACATATGCTCGTCTTCATTGACTTCGGCTACAGTCAGACTGTCGATATTATAACCGCGACCAGAAAATAGCCCGATAACGCGCGCCAACACGCCCGCTTCATTGTCAACCAATGCGGCGATTGTATGTGTATTAATTGGCTGTTCTTCGCTCATCATTTTAACATCCCGAATGTCACGTTTTGAAACCTGACGGCTACCATCTCGCTTGCGTGCTTCTATAGCGCATCAACCAAGCGGTTGAAAGCCCTGTTTGCTGATTGCTAGACCATTGCCTTGCCAGCGTCAGAGACTTCGACATCAAGCCCCTGATCATCGGCCAACAACATTTCATTATGCGCTGCTCCTGATGGAATCATCGGGAAGCAGTTTTCATCTTTGGTGACAATGCAGTCGAAAATAACCGGCCCATCAGTGGCAATCATTTTCTTAATCGCATCATCCAATTCATCCGGCGTCTCAGCGCGAATACCGGTGGCGCCATAGGCCTCGGCCAATTTTACGAAATCTGGCAAGGCTTCCGAATAGGAGCTGGAATAGCGTCCACCGTGCAGCAATTCCTGCCATTGGCGCACCATGCCCATATATTCATTGTTCAAAATAAAGATTTTAATCGGTAAGCGATATTGAACCGCCGTCGACAATTCTTGCATGGTCATTTGAACCGAAGCTTCACCGGCAATATCAATAACCAATGATTTGGGATGCGCCACTTGCACGCCAACCGCTGCCGGAATGCCATAGCCCATCGTCCCCAAACCACCCGATGTCATCCACCGATTGGGGTCTTCAAAGCGATAATATTGCGCCGCCCACATTTGGTGCTGGCCAACTTCCGTGGTGATATAAGTGTCCCCACCCTTGGTCAGCTCATACAGGCGTTCAACCGCATATTGTGGCTTGATGGATTTTTTATCCGGCGTATAGGCCAAGCATTTACGGGCCCGCCAGCCTTCAATTTCAGCCCACCACGCTTTCATGGCAGCCGCATCTGGCTTGCTGGAACGTGATTTATAGACCCGCAGCATATCTTCGAGAACATGCGCAACATCGCCCACAATGCCGACGTCAACCATGACGTTTTTATTGATCGACGATGGGTCAATATCAACATGAATTTTTTTCGAATTTGGCGCAAATTTCTCCAATAGGCCAGTAATCCGGTCGTCAAAGCGGGCGCCAATATTGATCATCACATCGCAATCATGCATCGCCAAATTGGCTTCATAAGTGCCGTGCATGCCCAACATGCCCAGCCACTGATTATCAGCCGACGGGAAACTGCCCAAGCCCATCAGGGTTGAGGTAATTGGAAAGCCAGTGAGTTTGACGAATTCGCGCAATAGCTGGCTGGCTTTCGGGCCAGAGTTAATGACCCCGCCACCGGTATAGAACAGCGGTTTCTTGGCGCTGGTGATCAAATCAACTGCCTGTTTAATGGCCTCCATATCGCCTTTGATTTGTGGCTGATAGGTTTTATGGCGCACCGTCTCGGGCTTCACATATTTGCCTAGATTGAATTGAATGTCTTTTGGAATGTCAATCACCACCGGCCCCGGGCGCCCGGAGGTCGCCACGTGAAAAGCCTCATGAATAATCCGCGCCAAATCATCAACCGATTTGACCAAATAATTATGCTTGGTGCACGGCCGCGTAATGCCGACGGTGTCAGCTTCTTGAAACGCATCATTGCCGATTAAATGTGTCGCCACTTGTCCGGTGATACACACCATTGGAATCGAGTCCATCAGCGCGTCGGTCAAGCCGGTCACCGCATTGGTCGCACCCGGGCCAGAGGTTACTAGCACAACGCCGCATTTGCCGGTTGAACGGGCATAGCCTTCCGCCGCATGGGTTGCGCCCTGCTCATGGCGCACCAAAATATGTTCGATATCTTCCTGCTGGAAAATTTCGTCATAAATCGGCAAAACAGCGCCGCCAGGATAGCCAAAAATATGCCCAACGCCCTGATCTTTCAGCGCCTTTAGAACGATTTGTGCGCCAGTCAGTTTTTCACTCATGGTCTCTCTCTCATTCGCCCGTCGGCCCAGCCGACACCGTTAAACCCGTCAAAATGCATGAGAGGCCCAATACGGGCCTCTTTGACCTGCCGAAATTAGCACGGTTTAACCAGAGGTCAACCCTATTTTTGAAATAAATGAAAAGATTTTATCCATTTTATGTTCATAATCTTGCTCAGAAAAGCGATTCCACGAAATCATTTGATTGCGGAACCATGTCATTTGCCGTTTGGCATAGCGTCTTGTCTGTTGTTGCGCCTGCGCGATTGCTTGTTCAAGCGTCATATCGCCCGATTGATAAGCGATCAGCTCAGCCACACCCAGCGCTTTCATCGCCGGCAAGTCGGGGCTCAACTGGCGGGCTGCAAGCGCCGCCACCTCGTCCAGCGCCCCCTGCTCTATCATGCTAACAAACCGCTGGTCGCAACGGCCATACAGCCAACTGCGCTCTGGCATGAGCAATATCTCGGCCACTGGAAAATCTAATGGCGATTGGGTCGGCTGCTGCTGCCATTGCGATAGTGGCTGGCCGGTCGCCTCATAGACTTCCAAGCCGCGAATAATCCGCTGCCCATCTTGCGGCTGTAAGCGGGCTGCTAGAGCGGCGTCGCATTGGCGCAATTGCGCGTGTAGAGCCTCTGCCCCCTGCTGTTTCAGCCGTTGCCGTAAAGCGTCTCTAATCGGCGCTGGGGTCTCGGGAATCGCCGCCAGCCCATCGCTCAGCGCTTTGAAATAAAGGCCGGTGCCGCCAATGATAATTGGTATTTGCTGCTTGGCATGAGCCTGCGCAATGGCCGCCAAGGCGTCGCTTTGCCATTGCCCGACACTATAGGCGACGCAGGGGTCAATATGGCCATAGAGCTGATGCGGCACACGCGCCATATCAGCGGCGCTGGGGCGCGCCGTCAGGAGCTGCAATTGGTCATAAACCTGCATACTATCGGCGTTGATAATGCAACCGCCCACAGCTTCAGCAATGGCCAGCGCAATTGCCGACTTGCCGCTAGCGGTTGGGCCTGCGATAAACAGGGCACGCGGAGACGAGGTTTTCTTTATCATCTATTCATTCTTATAGGGTTCGAGCGAATGACAAAACATATTCTGGTGCTAACCGGCAAGCCCGGGGCAGCTTATTTCTCTCAAAACGCACTCGACGCATTGGCGCAAGCCGTGCCGCACTTGCCGCAGGCCAAGCCTTTGAGCGCCGATGCGGTGGAATATGAACTGGGCGATGAGGCAGCTGAAACTGTCGCCGCGTTGCGCGCCCATGCGCAAGATCTGCCGTTTGACATTAATCTGTTGGCCGCCGAAGGGCGCCGCAAGCAATTATTGGTCGCAGATTTAGAATCGACGATCATCGAACAGGAATGTCTCGACGAATTAGCCGTGTATATTGGCAAAGAAGATGAAATTGTCGATATCACCACACGGGCGATGCGCGGTGAGCTGGATTTTGAACCGGCACTGCGGGCCCGCGTGGCCATGCTAAAAGGCATGCCGGAAACTGATTTGCAAAAACTCTATGATGAGAAAATAACCCTAATGCCCGGGGCCGCGACCTTGCTGGCTACCATGCGTGCACATGGCGCGATTTGCGGCATGGTATCGGGTGGTTTTGCGTTTTTCGCCTCGCGCATCAGCCAGCGCATCGGCTTTCATCGGTTTCGCTGCAATGATTTATCCCTCACCAATGGGGTGTTGGATGGCACAGTGGTCGAACCAATTTTGGGGCGCGCAGCCAAGGCCGACATTATGCACCAATGGTGCGCTGAACTAGGCTTTGACGCCAGCCAAGCGCTGACCGTCGGCGATGGGTCGAATGATTTAGCAATGTTGGCAGCCGCCGGCATGGGGGTGGCATTTCGGGCCAAACCAGCCGTCGCCGCGGCCGCCACCATCACAATCGATCATGGCGACCTAACGGCTTTATTGTATCTGCAAGGCTATCGCGCCCAAGACTTTGTTACGGCCTGACGCCTATTTGACAACCGGCAAGGCGATAAAGCGACGTGCCTCGCCCGTCTCAACGAAAATCAGCACGGTTTTCTTATCGGCTTTACGCGCGGCCTCAACGCCTTTGACGACGTCAGCAGCCGATTTCACCTTGTCTTGATTGAGCTCAACAATCACGTCACCGACCCGCAAGCCGCTTTCATAAGCATCGCTTTCGGCGTCAACATCGACCACCAGCGCCCCCTCGACCTGTTCTGAGAGGTCATATTTTTGGCGCTTCTCATCATTAATATTTTGCAAGGTCAGGCCAGCAATCTCGACATCACCGCTCTTGCCAGTGCCCTTGCTTGGCGCGGCCGCGTCAGACGCGTCGGCCTGCTGCTCGTCCAAGCGACCGGTGACAACTTTCAGGGTCTTCTTACTGCCCCGCCGCACCACTTCAACCTTGACCGATTTGTCAATTTTGGTTTCGGCGACAATACGCGGCAGGTCGCGCATTTCAGGAATTTTGCGGCCATCGAAGCTCAAAATCACATCGCCAACTTGCAGCCCGCCTTTATCGGCAGGGCCATCTGGCGCCACTTCGGAAACCAACGCACCGGCGGTTTCATCGAGCCCGAGGCTTTCGGCTAATTCATCTGTCACCGCTTGAATGCGCACGCCCAACCAGCCGCGACGGGTCTCGCCGAAAGCGCGCAATTGGCCAACAACATTTTCCACCAAATTAGACGGAATAGAAAAACCAATGCCCACCGAGCCGCCAGATGGCGAAATAATCGCCGAGTTCACACCAATGACCTCGCCATTGAGATTGAACAGCGGGCCACCGGAATTGCCTTTGTTAATGGCGGCATCGGTTTGAATGAAACTATCATAGGGGCCAGCGTGAATGTCGCGTTTAATGGCGGAAATAACGCCCGCCGATAACGAGCCACCAAGGCCAAACGGGTTACCAATGGCAATCACCCAGTCACCGACCCGCGATTTGGAACTATCGCCAAGCGGCACGAAGGGCAATTTGCGTTTGGTTTTGACAGTCAGCACTGCCAAATCAGTTTTCGGGTCGCGACCAACCAAAGTCGCGTCTAACTTAGTGCCATCGGAAAGCGTCACGACGATTTCGTCGGCCCCTTCAATGACGTGATTATTGGTAATCACGACACCGTCTTGATCAATAATAAAGCCGGAACCCAGCGATGATACTTTGCGCTTGGGCTGTGGACGTGGCGGGCCGCCGGGCTGGCGCTGGCCACGACGGAAAAATTCTTCAAAGAAATCATTGAAAGGCGGTATGCCCTGTTGGCCGCCGCGTGCATCAACCGTTTGAGTGGTCGAAATATTGACCACGGCGGGCATTAATTTTTCTGCCAAATCGGCAAAACTGTCAGGCCGCGCCCACACATCACCAACACTGGTCAGTAAAATTGCGAGGCTGAGAAAAGCGCCATAAATCGCGCCAAACGCTTTGTCTTGAAAAATAGAAGTCATTGTCACACCTTAACTGATTAGCCAAACTAAAAACACGCCGAAGGACAGTGCCACCAACCCGCCAACTCGTAGCTGAGAATCGCTCACTGTTTCAATCTGCTTCACCATAGACCGCAATAATGTCGGAAAAAGGGCATAAAGTGCACCCTCAAATGCCAGCACCAAACCGATTGCCAAGCATAGTTTTGCCAACACGGCGCGACCTATTGGGCGACTGGCGCAACCACATCAGCGACAATCTCTGGGCACAAGGCACCGCTTAAACTGCCGCCATCTGTGATGATTTTCGCCACATCAACCCGCTGGCCACGCTTTACCGTGCCGGTTTGACTGGGAGCCAATACGCTATTTGGATCTTTCAAGAATTTGAAGAATGCATTGTCCGGCGACAACACCATGGTCGTGCCTTTTTCTTCCAAGGCGCGCTCATAGGCTTGCATGGAACGATAGAAGGCAAAAAAGTCTGGGTCTTGACCAAAGACTTTGGCAAACACACGGTTCCGACAGCCATCGCCTTGACCGCGAATAATTTCACTATCGCGGGTCGCCTCGGCCAAGAGCACCGTCACTTGTTTGTCGGCTTGCGCCCGAATAGCGCGCGAGACTTCCTGACCGCGGGCCCGAAACTCTGAGGCTTCCTGCTCGCGTTCGGTTTGCATACGGCGATAAATCGCTTGGCTGTTGGCGGCTGGCAAATCGGCCCGACGAATACGCACATCAACAATCTCAATACCAAAGTCTGAGGCTTGCTCATTAACGAAATCGCGAATCCGCAGCATTAACTCATCGCGCTTATCACGCACCACCGCCTGAAACTCTTCTTCACCCAAAACCGATCGCATAGAAGATGAGACAGTCGCCGCCAAACGCGACCGCGCACGGCGCTCATCACGCAATGATTTGTAGAACTGCAGCGGGTCAACAATCCGATAGCGGGTGAAAGCATCCACCACCAAACGTTTCTGATCGGAGGCAATCAGCTCTTCAGCTGGTGTATCCAGATCGAGAATACGCTTGTCGATGAAAATTACATTTTGCACAAATGGCACTTTGAAATTCAGGCCCGGCTCGGTGATGACCCGACGCGGATCGCCAAATTGCAGCACCAAAGCTTGTTGTGTTTGGTGCACGGTGAAAAGCGACGCTGAGGCGATAACGCCAATAGCGACCAGCAGAATAAGGCTAATAATACCTACTGAACGGTTCATTATTTTGTCTCCTGCTTGCGTTGTAGATTATCCAAAGGAAGATATGGCACCACGCCGGAGCCCCCTTCTTGATCAATAATAATTTTATCGGCCTTGCCCAGCACGCGTTCCAATGTTTCAAGGAACATGCGTTGGCGGGTAACGCCCTCGGCATTGCGATATTCGTCATAAATCGAAGCAAAACGCGTTGCCTCACCATCAGCCTCAGCCACGGTTTGAGCCCGATAGGCTTCTGACTCGCGGCGAATACTAACGGCCTCACCTTGCGCCTCTGGCACTACGCGATTGGCATAGCTATTGGCCTCATTGCGGGCCCGTTCTTGGTCCGCCCGCGCCGCTTGAACGTCACGGAAGGCATCAATAACTGCGGCAGGTGGGTCAACTTTTTGCATTTTCACCTGCGTAATGCCAATGCCAGCTCCATAGCTGTCGAGGGTTTTTTGCATCAGCGCTTTGACCTCTTCTTCGTTTTTCTGACGCTGTTCGGTCAGCACCGGCTGAATGTCGTTTTGCCCAATGATTTCGCGCATCGTGCTTTCTGCAACAGCTTTCACTGTGCCGGTTGGGTTTTGAATGTTGAAGAGAAAATCTGGCGCATCATTAATCACCCAGAACACTGAAAAATCGACGTCGACGATATTTTCATCGCCGGTCAACATTAGGCTTTCTTCCGGCACATCGCGCGAGGCTACTGGGGCGCCGCGGCGGTCATCGGCACTGGCACGCATACCAATATCAACCCGATTGACGATTGTTACTTTTGGTGTGAACGCCGTCTCAACGGGCCATGGAATATGATAATTCAGGCCCGGGCTAGTTTGCGCTTGGAATTTGCCAAAGCGTAACACAACGCCCTGCTCATCGGCCTGCACGCGATAAAAACCGCTGAGGCCCCAAATCAATACCAGACCTGCGAGGATGAACATAATGCTCGAACCGCCACCGGATCCCGGGATTAAGCGACGCAGACGTTCTTGCGCCTTGCGGATAACTTCGTCGAGGTCAGCTTCGCCTTGGCCGCGACCACGACGTGGACCGCCGCCATTATTGCCCCAAGGGTTTTGGTTGTTTCCAGGTTCATTATCCCAGGCCATGCCTGTATCCTCCGTATTGCGCTGATGCGCTTTCAATGCTTTCAATGCGAAAGTTACATGTGCCGACTTGCGATGTTTTGCAAGCAGCTTATATATGCAACACTCTCTCCCACCCAATGTGGGTTGTCCGAGCCTGTGTTTCAAGTGATTCCCACGAATTGGGACGTTTATTTAAGGAATTTTTCGCCAATGTTAGAAGAAGACGACATTCGACACGCCCTCAGCCAGATTCACGGTGCAAATGAAGCGCAAGATATTGTCGCCGCAGGACGCGTGCAAGGGGTGGTGATTAAGTCAGGAAACGTCGGCTTTTCGCTGGAAGTTGGCGGACTGGCGACAGAAACTCTGGAAGCATTGAAGCAACAGGCGGAGGCTGCGGTCGGTGCCATTAAGGGGGTTTTGTCTGTGACCTGCGTCATGACCGCCCACAAGGCGGCCCCAGCAGTTGAGGCTCAAGCATCTACCGACAAACCGGCCCGCGAACCCAATCGCGAAGTGCCAGAAGTGTTTGACCGTATTGGCGCAGTGATTGCTGTTGCGTCCGGCAAAGGCGGCGTTGGCAAATCCACCATTGCCGTCAATTTGGCGCTTGCTTTGCAACAGGCTGGCAAACGCGTGGGCCTGTTGGACGCAGATATTTACGGCCCGTCGGCGCCGCAATTGCTGAACATCACCGAACGCCCTGACGTCACCGATGAGAAAAAACTAATCCCGATTGACCGCCACGGCGTCGCCACCATGTCGATTGGCTATATGGTGCCTCCCGAACAAGCGATGATTTGGCGCGGCCCGATGGTGCAAGGCGCGTTGATACAAATGTTGAATGATGTTGAGTGGCCAGAGCTAGATATTTTGGTATTGGACATGCCGCCGGGCACGGGCGACATTCAATTGACCATGGCGCAGCGTATTCCGGTTGCCGGTGCGTTGATTATTTCAACCCCCAGCAGCCTAGCTTTGGCCGACGTCAAACGCGCCATTGGCATGTTTGAAAAGGTAAATATTCCGGTGCTCGGCATGGTCGAAAACATGGCCTACATGCAAGCCCCTGATGGCAGCAAATTATTCCCATTTGGTGAAGCCGGTGGCGAAGCAATGACGGCGCAAACGGGCTTGCCGTGTTTGGCCAGTCTGGCGCTTGACCCAGCCATACAAGCGGCCAGCGAATCTGGCATGCCAGCGGCTGTCGCCGACATGGCCGGCTATAGTGGCCATGCCTTCGCCGCCCTTGCCGATGCGGTGTTGACGCAATTAACCTCAAAAGGAAGCCAAAATGACTGATAGCCAAGCAAAAGCCTATAAGTTTTTGACCGGCACAGATGATGCTGTTTTCTGTCAGCGCGTGTCTGACGCTTTGCGCGATGGATATGTGCTGTATGGCCCACCGATTATGCAGGTCGACGCGCATGGCGCGCGGCATTGTGGACAAGCCGTGGTGCTGGCAGAAATGGCCGCTATTTATTCAAAAAATTAAGCGCCAATCCGGCTGTATCCCACGGCGTGGAAACCAGACGACCGGTTGACGACAAGGTCATATAGGCGGTTTTCAAATCATCGCCGCCAAAACAAATATTTGTCGTCATTGGGTCATCGGTAGCGACGTGGCGGATACTGCCATCATCGGGATTTATGCGGCTGATACCGCCATTAACAATCGTTGCCACACAAACTGTGCCATCGGCTTCCACGGCCATACTGTCAAAAAAACTCAGGCCGGCCGGTGAGGCAATAAAGGTTTTTGAACTGGTGGCAGCTGGCGGTGCCAATTTGCCGGGGCTGGCAATGTCAAAGCCCCAAAGCCGCGCGCCTTGGGTCTCGGCCACATAAAGCCGCGTTTCGTCAGGGCTTAAAGACACGCCATTTGGGGTTTCAATGGGAAACAGCATTTGCTCAATATGATTGCCATCAATCGTGGCGTAATAAACCGCGCCACGGTCTTTCAAGCGTCCGGTTGATTTGCCCAAATCAGTGAACCAAAACCCGCCCTGTGCATCAAACACAATGTCATTCGGGCCTTGCAGTGGCACGCCATCGCAGGCCGTGTAAAGCACCTCGAAAGCGCCGGTGCTCAAATCGACACGCTCAATGCGGCCGCCGGAATAATTGTCTGGCGCGTCACCGGGGAAAATCCGCCCGCCTGATCTGTGCCAGTCAAAGCCACCATTATTGCAAACATAAACCGCACCATCAGGGCCGATAGCGGCGCCATTTGGGCCACCGCCCAAATTTGCAATCACCTCAACCCGCCCGCCTGGCAGCACACGGCTCAATGTGCCACGCGCAATTTCCACCAAAATTACCGAGCCATCATCCATGGCAATTGGGCCTTCGGGGAATTGTAAATCAGTGGCAATGGTTTGCACGGGGCTGCTCCTTAAACTCTGACCAAGGTCACGAAACTATAGGCGGCGCTATTGTTTTCGTCAGCGGCAAAAGATTGACGCGCGGTTTCGCGCCAAGCATCGGCATTTTGCAACGCAAAAAACGTGTCGCCCTCCGGCGCCGCATGCACTTGCGTGAGATGAATAAGCTCGGCCTGCGCCTCAAAGGCTTTGTAGATTTGCCCACCGCCGATAATCATTACCCGATCACTGTCAGCCAAGGCCAAAGCCGCTTGCGGCGTTTTGGCTTGCACCACGCCCTCGGGCAAACTGAGGTCTTGGCCGCTGATAACGATATTTAATCGGGCGGGCAACGCCCGCCCCAGCGACATCCAAGTTAGACGTCCCATGATAATCGGCAGGCCCATGGTGATTTGTTTGAAATGTTTCAAATCGGCCGGCAGGCGCCACGGCATATCGCCCTGATGGCCAATAACACCATTTTCTGCCACAGCGACAATCATTTCAATGCGCATCGGCTAGACCGCTATCGGCGCAGCAATGTGGGCTTGTGCTTGATAGTCCAGCAATTCGAAATCATCAAAGGTGAAGGCAAAAATATCTTTCACCTCAGGGTTGATTTTCAGGCTCGGCAGCGCCCCCGGGCGACGTTGCAATTGCAGGCGCGCTTGATCAATATGGTTGAGATATAAATGCGCATCGCCCAGCGTGTGAACGAAATCACCGAGTTTCAAATCGCAGACTTGCGCCAACATTTGCGTCAGCAGCGCGTAAGAGGCAATGTTAAACGGCACGCCGAGGAAAATATCAGCCGAGCGCTGATAGAGCTGACAAGATAATTTGCCATTGGCGACATAAAACTGAAACAGACAATGGCACGGCGGCAAGGCCATATCGTCAACATCTGACGGGTTCCATGCGGTGACAATGTGACGGCGTGAATCTGGATTGCTTTTCAATTGCCCAATTAATTGCGTAATCTGGTCAATATGCTGGCCGCTTGGGGTTTGCCAACTGCGCCACTGGCGGCCATAAACTGGCCCCAAATCGCCATTTTCATCGGCCCAATCATCCCAAATCGACACGCCATTTTCTTTCAAATAACGAATATTCGTGTCGCCGGAAAGAAACCACAAAAGCTCATGAATAATGGATTTCAAATGTAGCTTTTTCGTGGTCAGAGCCGGAAAGCCTCGGCTCAGGTCAAAACGCATTTGATGGCCAAACACTGAAAGCGTGCCAGTGCCGGTTCTATCTTCACGCTTTACGCCCTTGTAAAGCACACGATCAAGGAGTTCGAGATACTGTTGCATGGACGCATTGTCACCGATTCTTTAATCACTCTGCAATCGGTTTTCACTTCGACCTGTTATTTTGCTGTGAAGAATGTTATATCTTGTCTGTCGGTCTACCGACTATGGCGATACACGGACTTCGTAATAAACCATTCGGACCCGGGGGCAGTACCCGGCGCCTCCACCATTTTCTGCCAGTTTATGGGGGCGAACCAGGATCGACGAGGGCGTAAAGGATGTATCCGTCGCTCGGCATGGTACCATCGTTATCGGGCCATTATGATAGTTGCAAATGACAACTACGCGGAAGTAGCAGTCGCTGCATAGCAGCGCCTAAACTTCACTTAAAGTCCATCTCCGTCGCAGGAGCATGGCGGGGTTCGGAAGGCACCTGGCAACAGAAGCCTTCCACTTTTTTGAGGGCCAAGGAAAAAAGCAACAATGTCGGAAGATAAAATAGATTATGCAAGTCGAGCGCAAAAAGCGCTGTTGGGCGTGGTGCGCGAGGTGATTGCCGAAGCCGCCGAAAAAGGCTTATTGGGCCAGCATCATTTTTACATTACCTATCGCACGCAAGACCAAGGCGTGGTG
>ENA-OUOG01000941-OUOG01000941.1-marine-metagenome-genome-assembly--contig:-NODE-941-length-35523-cov-6.450968_pt1 | contig 35523 bp, 12 predicted proteins | sample MGYA00248635_ERZ508505 | MGnify/ENA primary metagenome ERZ508505 (study PRJEB26176, sample SAMN06267871) | marine metagenome | isolation source: Saanich Inlet, British Columbia, Canada | place: Pacific... | reverse complement strand
TCGCCGAAACGCGTTTTCCTTGTCGAACGACTCGACGGCGTCCATCTCGGGGCCGAACGCGGCGTCCACTCGGCGAGCCACGCGCGCGAGTCGGTCCGCGATCGCCGCCTCGCGGCGTTCGGCGGCCGCGCGCGCCGCGCGCATCGCGCCAGAGCGCGAACCGAGGCCGCCGGGTCTCTGCGCGAGCTCTTCCGCGGCAGCCGCGTTGCGAGCCTCCGCCTCGCGCGCCGCCGCGCGCAGCCGCCGGAGCTGCGCCTCCATGCACGTCGCCCACTCGCGGCGCGCGGCGACGGCGACGGCGTCGTCCGCCTCGCCGGACTCGGTCCCGCCCGGCGACGCGTTTTCCGCGGAGACCAAGGCGACGCGGAGCGTCTCGCGACGAGCCTCTTCCTTCTCGACGAGCGCGCACACCGTGGCGAGCTCGGCGGCGAGTTCGCGGTCCGCCGCGTTGGCCTCGTCGGCGCGCCGAGACAGCTCGGCGGAGACGTCCTCCGGCGCGAGCCCGTCGGCGTCGGCGTCGCCGGCGTCCCCGCCGCCGAGCGTGATCCCGAGCCTCGCCGCCTCGTCACGCACGGCTCGCCGCGCGATCGAGGCGGCGAGTCTCGCGCGATGCACCAGGTCGGCATCGCTCGGCTCGGCGCTCTCGCCCGCCGCCGCCCCCGCCTCGGACGACGACGCATCCGGCGCAATCGCCGGAAGCGTCGAGTCTTTGGAAGCCTTCGCCGGGTCCCCCCCGGGGGCTCCGGAACAGCCGTTTCCGGCCGTATCGCCGCCTGCGCCTTCCCCTGAACGATCGCGAGACGCGTCGGATGGTTTTACTGACCCACTCGACTCGCCCGCCCCCGCCCCCGCCCCCGCCTTCGCGTCCGTCACGGTTCCCGCCGCGGCCGCCGCCTCGACGGCGGCCATTCGGGCATGCAGCCTCGCCACCGCCTCGGCGAGGGTCTCGGCGGCGCCCGCCGCCGCCTCGGCCGCGCCGAAGGCGGCCGCGTTCGGCGCGGCCGCGCTGGGACCCCCTGAGTCCCCGCGCAGGTTCCCCACGAGCCAATCCTCGTTATTGGACTCCACCAGCGCCTCGAGGCGCTCGCGCAGAGCCTTGATACCCTCCGCCGCGGCGGCGACGGCGGCGCCCAACGCCTCCACGCGCGGTTCCAAATCGGGTCTCGGCGTTTCCGTCTCCGCGCGCGCCCCGTTCGCGCCGGGCGCTTCGTCGCTCTTCGGAGACGCCGCGCCGGACGACGACGGGCTCGAAGACGTCCCGGCGGTCCCGACGGGATCCTTCCTTCTCCTGCTTTTCCTGGCCCGCTCCAGAGACTCGAGCGTGGGCGACGCGGGCGCGGCGGCGCGCTCTACGCCCCGCGCCGCCTCGAGCTCGCGGACGCGCCGCTCCAGCTCCTCGGCGGCGGCGGTGTCCATGGCGCGCGCCTCGCGGAGAGACTCGACGGTGTCCGCGAGCTCGCCCGCGAACCGCGCCGGCGCCGCGGCGGCGGTCTCCGCCAGCGCCCTGGCCTTCTTCGCGGCCGCGGAGGCGGACTCGGCGCTCTCGGACGCGCGCTCCGCCATCGAAGCCGCCTTCTCGGCGAGCGCCCGCGTCTCCCGCGTCTCCTTCTCCGCCTCCCCGCCGCGCCCCGACGCCGGCCGCGCGTCTCGCGTCGCCTTCTCGGCGCGCTTCTGCTCGCGCTTCATCGCGTCCACGGTGTCCGCGGTCTCCTGCGCCAGGCGCGAGACCTTGCCGGAGACGGCGGCGACCAAGGTCTTGACCGCGTCCGCGGAGACGCTCCGCCGCACCGTCTCCTTGAGCTCGCCCAGGTCCGCTTTCGCCGCGCGCGCGCGCTCGGCGAGTTTCGACGACAGCCGCGCCGCCGTCTCCGTGTCCGCCTCGAGCGCGGCGACCCGCGCGGCGGCCGTCGCCAGCGCCTCGGCGTGCTCGGCGCGAGCGTCTTCCAGGGCCTGCATGCGCCGGTCGAGCTTCGGGAGAGCGGACACGGCGCCGCCCATCGCCGCCACAACCTCGCCCACGGCGTCCGCCTGCTTCGCCGCCGACTCGCGATGCCTCGCCTCCACCTCGGCGACGACGTCCCGCAGCGTCTCCATCGCCGACACCGCGGACGCGACCGAGCCCTCCAGCTCGGCGACGCGCGCCTGGTCCACCGCGCGCGCCTGCCGAAGCGACTCGACCGTGTCTTCCAGGTGTCTTCCAGGGTCGACGCGATCGGAAGCGGCGTCGCCGGACGGTTTCGGGAGAGGCGCGGACGACGCCGTCGCCTCGCGCGCCGCGTCGCGCGCCGCCGCCGCGAGCTTCGCCGCGAGCCTCGCCTCGAGGCCCTCGTGTTCATGCGCCGCGGAAGAAAGCTGGTTCACGCGCGTCTCCACGTCGGAGACGCGCGCGGACGCCGCCTCGACGCCCACCTCCACGTCCGTGACGCGGTTGCGCAGCTCGGGGACGGCGGACTTGGCGCGCGCCGTGCCCGGCGAAGTGGTCGCCGCGAGTTCCATCGCCTCCGCCGCCGCCGCCTCGGCGCGCCGCACGCGCACCTGCAGCGACGCCACCGCCGCGCGCGTGTCCGCGTCGCTCGCCTCCTCGGGGGCCGGCCGCGAGGCGGACGCCTTGGCGGCCGCGTCGACCGCCTTCTCCAGGGCGTCTACGCGCGCGAGCGCCGCCGCCGCCTTGGCCTCCGCGGCGTGCGCCCACTCGGCGCTGCCGACGTCGACGTGCTCCAGCCGCGCCACGCGCTCGCGCAGGTCGCGCACCTCCGCGGAGAACGGCTCACCCGGAGACCGAGCCGCGTCGGACGCGCGCTCGGGTGAACCGTCGGCTCGCGTTTCTTTTCCCGCGCGCGCCTTGGAGCTGTCCACCGCGGAGACCTCGGCGAGCTCCGCGACCCTCTGCTCGAGCTCGGCGACGCGCGTCGGCAACACCTGCGCCTCGAGGTCCGCCAAACGTCCCGCGGTGGGGCTCGACGGCTTCCGCGCGAAATCCTCCGCGCGCCGCGCGGCTCGCTCGTCCACCTCGCGGATGAGCGCCTCCAGGCGGTCCGCGCGCGACGTCCAGGCGGTCGCGTTATTTTCTGTTTCAGAGGAGCCCTCCAGAGCCGGAGAAAGCGCCTGCAGAGCCTCCTGCAGTTCCCAGACCAGCGTCTCGGCGGTCTCGGCACGCGTGTCCGCGCGCCGCGCCGCCGCCTCGGCGTCGTCGGCGCGCCTGGCGAGCTCCGCCATCCGCGCCTCGGTCTCGGCCTCCCGCGCGACGCGCGCCTTGTCGCTCTGCTCCATGGCGGCGAGCCGCCGCGAAAGGTCCGTGACCACGTAGTGGGGGGTGTGGGTTTCCGTTCCCGCGGAGCTTCGCGCGCGATCGGGACTCGCGTCGCGCGAAGGCGCGGCGCTCGGCGCGCGGCTGCCCGCGCGGCTGCTCGCGCGGCTCAGCCTCCTGCGTTCGAGCAGCGATACCGTTCCCCCGCCCGCGACGAGGCGCGCGGCGGCGACCGAGGCGGCCGCCTCGGAGATGTTCTCCGCGGGGGGGGCCACCTTGCCTCCGAGCGCCTCCATGCGGCGGTGCACCTCGGGGAGCTTGGCGTCCAGACCCGCCACCTCTTCGTCCTGCTTCTTCCTCGCGTACATCGGGTGCAGACGCAGCACGTTCACGACGGTGCGGTTGAACGAGCGGAGCTGCGCGAGCTCCTCATCCTCGTCCCCGGTCTCCTTCGCGAGGTTGGCCTTGCGCAGGGCGATGCTCGCCGAGCGGCACACGCCCTTGATGGGGGGGGCCGCGCCGGCATCGTCGCCCAGCATCGCGGCTCGCTCGCGCGCCCGAAACGCCGACTCGAGATGCGGAGCACGCGACGCGCGCGGTGCGCGCGACGGCGGGGGCGCGAAGCGCGCGGGAGCGACCGCGACCGGACTGCGAGACTGCGCTCGCGGTCACGCGTCGGCCGCGCCTCGACGTGTGGTCGCGCGAGCAGCGGGGGGGGTCACCACGGCACCTCGGCGCTCGTCGGCTCCGATAAACGACCGTTTGCGGCCAAGTCGCGAACTCGATTCGCGTGTTGGGCGAAAAAAAGCGTTTCGGGAGCCAAAACTCGCGCGAACTTTTTGACGCGTCGTTTCACGGGTTTTTTTCTGGCGGTTATCCAGTCTCGCAAATCCCCAAAACGACGTTCTGTGGCGGCCGAGAGCGAGAAAGCGCCCGCGAGCCCCCGGAGCCCCCCGTTTCCGAGCGACGCGTCGGCGCTTTTTCGGTTTTCGAGCAATCAGCGGCGGCTCGCGTCGCTCGGCGCGCACACCACCCGGCGCGCTCGCTTCGTCGACGCCCACCCAACGAAACGGCTCACGCGAACGTCGGACCTTCGTCCCCGTTCCCCTCCCGCGCCCGCTCCACGCGTCGCGCTCGAACGTTCTCGTTCACCCGCGCGCTTCGTCGCGTGCCGACGTTAATCGTCGTCTTCTCGGAGATTACGTTTCCAAGCAGATAAGGCCACGTCAGTCGGTCCGTCTCCGCTCTCACCACCATTCAGCCCACCAGGCGCGCCGGCATGGCTCTCCTCTCTGCTCTGAGCCGCAGCGTCGCGGGCCTCGCCGCCCCGAGCAACGCCTCCCGCGTCCAGGGACGCGTCGTGGCCTCCGCGCGCTTTTCCGCCGCCGCCAGGCAGGCGTGCTTCCGGCCGACCACCACCGCGTCGGTTTCGGCCGTGCGCGCCTCTCGCGTCCCGGCGGTCGCCTCGCGCCTCCGCGCCATCTCCTCGGACTCCGCGACCGCGGTCGTGGAGGGCTCGGGCGACGACGAGGACGACCTCAAGGGGCTGGTGGACAACAAGGTGGGCGCGCTCTACGCCGACGTGGACGTGGACGATTTGTTCGGGTCCGACGACGAGGATGACGAGGATGATGAGGACCACGCGCCGGCGCGCGTCGCCGCCGTGCCCGACCACTCGGGCTCCAACCCCGACAAGATGCACGTGGACAACTTCCCCTTGTCCGAGATCACCAAGGCGGCGCTGAAGAAGCGGGGCATCGAGACGCTGTTCGACATCCAGGCGAGCGTGCTGGCGCCGGCGCTGGAGGGCCGCGACGTCGTCGGCCGCGCCAGGACCGGCACCGGCAAGACGCTCGGTTTCTCTCTGCCCATCATCGAGAGCCTGTTGACGAGCGGCGACTCGCGCGACGCGCGCCCGCGCTGCATCGTGCTCGCGCCCACGCGCGAGCTCGCGAACCAGGTGGAGAAGGAGATCGAAGCGACCGTGCCGTCGTTGCGCACGCTCTGCGTCTACGGCGGCGTCGCCATCGCCAACCAGGAGCGCGCGCTGCGTCGCGGCGTGGACTTTGTGGTCGGGACGCCCGGTCGTTTGATCGACCTGATCCAGCGCGGGTCGCTTCAGCTGGACAACATCCAGTACTGCGTTTTGGACGAAGCCGACCAGATGCTGGCGGTGGGGTTCGAGGAGGACGTCGAGCGCATCATGCAGGAGATCCCCGAGCAGAGGCAGACGTTTCTGTTCTCGGCGACGATGCCCGCGTGGGTGAAGCGCGTGACGCAGAAGTACCTGCGCGACGCGGTGACCATCGACCTCGTCGGAGACTCGAAGCAGAAGGTGGCGTCCACCATCGACGTCATGTCGTGCGCGTGCTCGCACCAGAGCCGCACTACCATCCTCGCGGACCTCGTCACCGTCTACGGTAAGGGCGCCAAGGCGATCTGCTTCACGCAGACCAAGCGCGAGGCGGATGAGGTGACCGCCGCGCTCGGGCGCCGGATGGCCACTGAGGTGCTCCACGGCGACATTGCGCAGGCGCAGCGCGAGCGCACGCTCAAGCGTTTCCGCGACGGGCGATTCAGCGTGCTCGTGGCGACGGACGTCGCCGCGCGCGGGCTGGACATCACCGACGTGGACCTGGTGGTGCACTACGAGCTCCCGCACGACACCGAGTCCTTCGTGCACCGCTGCGGCCGCACCGGCCGCGCCAACAAGCAGGGCAGCGCCATCGCGATGTACACGCCCCGCGAGCAGTACCGCGTGAAGACCATCGTGCGCGAGACGGGCGTGACGTTCCGCGAGATCAACCCGCCCACCGGCGCGGAGGTGATGACTGCCTCCGCCGAGCAAGCCAGCCACGAGATGGCGCTGGTGGATGACGATCTGCTGCCGTACTTCACCCCCACCGCCGAGAAGATCCTCGCCGGCCTCGACTCCGACGCCGAAGCGCGCTCGCCCGTGGAGGTGGTCGCCGCGGCGCTCGCGGCCATCTCCGGCCACACCGAGCCCCCGCCCCCCCGCTCCATGCTCACCGGGGACGTCGGGCTCACCACGCTCGTCGCGCGCGCGGACCTCCTGCTGCCCCGCGACTTGCTGCGCGCGATGAGCAACGTCAGCCGCGCCGCCGCGGACGGCGTCGGCCGCATCCGCGTGCTCGAGGACAACGACGGCCTGTGCTTCGACATCGCGCACGAGCAGGTCAAGCCCCTGCTCGCGGCGGCGAACGAGGGCGCGCTCGACGGCATCGACATCGAGGTCGCCAACACCCTCCCCAAGATGGTGGCGGAGCGCGAGCGCGGCGGGTACGGCGGGCGCGGCGGCGGGCGCGGTCGCGGCGGCGGGCGCGGGCGCGGCGGCGGGCGCGGCTTCCGCGGCGGCGGCGGCGGTCGCTTCGAGCGCCGCTCCGACGGCGGGTTCGAGCGCGGCGGTGGCGGCAGAGGCGGCTACGACCGCGGCGGCGGCGGCAGAGGCGGCTACGACCGCGGCGGCGGTGGCCGCGGCGGCGGCGGGTATTCCGACAGGCGCCCGAGCTACGGCGACCGCGGCGGGTACGGCGGCGGCGGAGGCGGCCGCTCGTACGCGGGGAGCGGCGGCGGCGGCGGCGGCGGCTCGCGGTACGGCGGGTACTCGGATTAACGCCTCCGCGAGAGCCGATGACACATTCTTATTTTGTTACGCGCGCACATAGCGCGGGCCCCCGAGAGGCGCGGTTGAGCGTTCGCGCAGGGGGGCCGCGCTCTAGATAGAAAACCATCCATTGTTTCACCGAATTCTTTTCTACCTATTCTTTGAAGGTTGCGCTTCGTCGTTCGCAATCGCCTTTCACACACGGCAGCAGTGTGGCAGACTGGTCGTGCCCAGCGATTGGCTCAAAGATCTTCCCGGTGACGTCCAAAGGCTTCGCGCCTTGCACCCCGTCGCGCGCCCTGCTCCGCCACTCCACCCCGCGCGGAACCCGCGTCGCGACCTCCGGACGCAGTCGCCCCTCCTCCCGCCGTCGTGATGCTCGCGGTGTCCGCCGCCGCCGCTCGCGTGTCCCCCCGCGTCCCCTCGCTCGCGCGTCGCCTCGGCCGCGATGGGTCGCGTGCTCTCGGCGCGCGTCGCACGATCGCGCGCGGCGCGAGGGACAACCCGAACTTCGACCCGAACGACCCGATGACCTGGGGCACGCAGCAGGGCGACGACAGCGCGTTCATGGAGATGGGCGTCCCCGAGGAGGATCTGATGCAGCTCAGCGACGAGCAGCTCGGGCAGCTCCTCGGCGCGGAGGGCGCGACGGTTCCCGTGATGCTGGACGACGCCGAGCTCACCGCGGCGTTTGCGCGCGCCGCGACGGCGGACGAGAGCGCGACCGCGGGCGCTTTCGACGCTCGCGAGCTTCCCCCCGAGAGCGCCGCGGAGGCCATCAACAAGGGCCTGGCTCTGTACAAGGACGGGCAGTATCAGGAGGCGCTGAGCATGTTTACCGGCGCTTTGGATCTGCCGGGCACGGGTCCCATTCGGTCGCGCAAGGCTCTCGTCGCGCCCGCCGGGCCGTCGCGCGGGTACGCCGACGCGTCGGTTTCGCTCAACGAGCAGATCGCCATCCACTACAACTGCGCGTGCTGTTACTCGCGTCTGGACGACACGCAGAGCGGTCTCGTGTCTCTGGTGCGGGCGATGGAGGCTGGGTACGACGATTTCGCGAACATCAGAACCGACCCCGACATCGCGCCGTTGCGCGGCGACGCGCGCTTCGAAGGCATCGTCGCGCGCTTCGAGCCGCAGGGCGTCTTGGAAGGGGTCTTCGCGATGCTCTCCAAGGGCACCACCGGCGAGCAGAGGAAGGCGGGGGGGGCGCCGCGAGGAGGGGGGGGCGGGGAGCTCATCGGCGGGCTCTTCAACGCGGTCAAGGATAAGATGAAGAAGTGACGATAGAACGCTTGTGACGACGAAACGCACCATCTTCACGACACGTCCACTCGCAGTCTGTGAGACGGCACTCGCAAAAAGTCGGCAAGCGTCTTTTCGTTTCGGGAATCTTCCTGTCGCGTCTCGTCATTCGGGGGGTCGCGCGGGACGTCGTCGGGAGGGCTCCAGGCGGGCGCGGGCGGCGAGGCGGACGCGGGGGACAGCCGTGATGCCCGACTTGGAGGAGCTCACCCCGAGCGGGGGCGCGGCGGAGCGCGCGCTCGACGACCGCACGGAGGGGGCGGCGGTACCCGCGGAGACGCACGACGCGTCCCCCTCTTCGCCTCGGCCGTCGCCCACCTCGCTGCGGATGGGCGGGCTGGAGGTGACGACCGCGAGCGAGCGTCTGCGGGAGATTGACGCCGCGCGGGGCCGCGATCGGCGCCCCGCGCTCGAGGACGCCTCCGCGGAGCCCTCCTCCAGCGGCGCGCACGCGCTGGAGTCCCCGCATGGAAAACAGAAAAACGCGTGGCTGACGAAGCGCAATCGGCGGCGACGATCGGCGGATGGCGGGTCGCGCGCGGTGGGGAGTCCCCGCGACGACACCGCGTGGGGCACGCCACATTTCGCGCGCGACGTTTCCGCGAACGCGGACGCGCGGATGGACGGGAACGACTACGGGTTCGCGACCCCGATGTCTCGAGGGAGAGGATACGACGCCGACGCGCGACCAAACGCGGACCTGGACGCGCAGATGGATCAGTGGCTGCGGCACACGGTGGAGCGCATGCCGGTGCGCCCGGACCGAGTCTCAGGCGCGCGGGGCCCCCTGATGAACGTCGCGCAGGTGGACGACAAGACGGTGGACGTCACGATGACCACCTCGTTCAGGGCGCACTTCTCGCAGCCCATCGCTGAGCTCGCCGCGGGCAACATGGCGCAGAGAGAAGCCGCGCGCGCCGCCGCGCTCGAGCTCCCGGCGCCGGGGGACGTTTCCGCGTTCGGGGAGAGAGAAACCTTCGACACCTTCCCCGGGACGCCCGGAGTGGGCGAGACGCAAGGAGACGCGGCGCTGGTGCTCGGCGGCAGAGGGGGCGTGACCCCCGGCGCGGACGGGGGCAGGTTCGGAATCGCGAGTCCGGATGATTACGTCTCGGACGCGTACGGCGCGCGCGCGTCGAAAGCGCTGATGCTCGGCGACGCCGCCGCGGCCGCGGATGTCCGCGCCGCCGCGGAGTGGACCATCGCGCCCGATGAGCTGCGTCTGCGCGAGCGCGTCGCGGTCGGGGGCTTCGCGGAGGTGTTCCGAGCCACCTGGAACGGGACGACGGTGGCGGTGAAGCAGCTGCTCGAGCGCGGGCCCGACGTCGTCGAGCGTCTGCGGGAGGAGGTCCTGACGCTGTGCCGATTACGGCACCCCAACCTGCTTCTGTTCATGGGTTGGTGCGCGGACCCGCCGCTGATCGCGACGGAGTTCATGCGCCGCGGGTCCCTGCACTCGATCCTGCGCGCGAACGGCGGGCATCTGGGCGCGCCCCGCACGCACCACGCCGCCGTGTCGGTGGCGAAGGGCATGCAGTACCTGCACTCGCGGAGCCCCCCCATTTTGCACCTGGACCTCAAGTCCCCGAACATCCTCGTGGACGACAAGTGGCGCGTCAAGATCGCGGACTTCGGGCTCGCGCGCGCGCGCCGCAACACGCTCGTCTCCGGGCGCTCGGGCTTCCACGGCACGCCCGAGTGGATGGCGCCCGAGATGCTCCGCGCCGAGGACTACGACGAGAAGGCGGACAGCTACTCCTACGGCGTCGTGCTGTGGGAGTTGCTCGCCGCGCAGACGCCCTGGAACGAGCTGCACCCCATGCAAGTCGTCGCCGTCGTCGGGTACAGCGACCGGCGCTTGACGCTGCCGCCGGAGGCAAAAGACTTCGCGCAAGAGAACCTCGTGACGCGCGCGATCGCCGACCTCTTCTGGGAGTGCGCGTCCAAGACGCCGCGTACAAGGCCCGGCTTCGACGAGATCCTCGAAAGGCTCGAGCGCGCGCCGGGGATGCTTCTTCCCGGGCCCGAACTTAAAGAACGTACCGGGACGACGCAGACGAGCCGGTTTACGTTGCGCGAGGACGTCCCCGACGCGAAAAAAGTCGCGCCGAAACGCGCGAGGGCGCCCGCCGACAAAAGTCCCGGTGAGGCGTCGGCGGCGTCGGCGGATGGCGCCGCGCCGCTCGGCGCGCGCGGAGTTCCCGCCGCCGGCGTCGAGATCGAGGAGATCACGGCCCTTGAGGACGCGCCGTCGAAGCGCGTTTCGGCGGTTTCGGCGGAGATGAAGACGAGGGGGGAGGAATACGTCGTGCACGAGGACGAGGAGGCGTGACGCCGCGGCGACGACGGCGGCGTCGACGGCGCGCGCGCGGGACGAACGAAACACGATTCTTTTTGCGCCTTCGCGAAACGGTTTTCGCGGGGGGGCACTAGTGTCTTTTTAGTCTATACAAAAAACAAATGGAAGTGTATTCAACACACCAACTGAGTGATTCTCGACCGCGCATCGCGAGAGCTCCCTTTTTGGCGCGGGCCCGGTCTGGAACCCGCGAATCTTCCCGACGACCCGCGAAAAGCGAGCTGATCCGCCTCGTTTGTGCAACGAAACCGCGCGGCGCGCGTTCAAAAGACACCGCCGCGCGTCCCGGCCGACAGAACTTCGTCGCGCTTCGGGGCTCCGAACGCGCGAAGCCGGCGCGCGCGAGTGCCAACGGAGCGAGCCACTCCGAGGCCCGAGCGACGCGCGACCGGGTCCGTCCCGCGGCAGCGCGCGCGGGAGGGCGGCGCGCGTCGCGGGACGCGAGCGTCGGCGAGCATCCCCGACGAACGACCTAAACCTGTGCTGGCGTGAATAGAAACAACATGGATGCCCAGGTGGAGCTGCCGGGCGCTGGCGCGAAGACGCCTCCGCACCGGTTCGACTCCTTCAGCGGCCTCCGCAGGAGCGGAAGCGGGGCGTTCGTCTCAGGTACGGAAGCGCGATCGATTCGCGACCGCGCGCGTCCCCGACGCTACCGCCAATTTGTCGCGCGAACGCGTGGTCAAAAGCGCCACAGCCTGTCCCAGTCAGCAATTTCACGCGCTGCGTCCCCGCCGGCGCGAGCGCGACGCGCGTCCCAGCGGCGGCGTCCCCGGGACGCCCAGGGATCTCGCGTGCCTCGATCGATCGCGTACACGCGCGCGGTTCGCGCGGCAGTCGCCGCGTCCACCGTCCGGTTTTCTGTACTCCAACCCGACTGACCGGCTCCCGTCCGCGTCTTTTTCCCCCTGCACGCGTCGTTCCCGCAGATCCGTGCGCGCCTCTGTACAGCACGCTGGGGTCCCGCGAGGGGTTCTCGCACTGGACCACGACGTCGCACCACCCCCCCCTGAAGAAGCTGGGCGGCCTGAAGAAGCCGCCGCTGCACTCCGGCGACGGGACGCGCCCGTACGGCTCGTTCTCGGACCAGCGCGAGCTGGAGCCCGCGGTGGAGGAGCCCGCGGCGAGCGAGTCGAACGGTCGGACCACCGTGTTCGACCGGCTGGTGGAGGCGCACGCCGCGGTGAGACGCAACTTGACCGGCAAGAAATTCGTCGGTGAGTTCACCGACGACTCCAAACACAAAAGGCAGACTTTTTTGCGAAACAAATTCGTCGCCGGCGCGCGCCGCGGTTTGCGCCGCGCGCGGCATCGGTTAGGCGTGGGCGCGCAGAGGCTGTCGCAGAAAATCAAGCAGATCATCCGCCCGCTGGAGATGTTACAGTTCGTGGCGATCCTGTTCATCAACGTCGCGCACGGTCTGTCGTCGACGGATTTCGCGACGGATTTCGACGCGTTTTCCGTGCCGCGGCTGTTGGCGTCCATCGCGGCGCGCGTCGGGGCGAGCGACGCGTTCGCGCGCTGGATGGGCCCCTTCTCGGAAGCGTCTTCTTCGTCGAAGCGGGAAAAGAAGGGAAAAGAAGGTGACGAAAAAGAGAAGAAGGGGGACGAGAAGCACCACGTGTCGAGACGAGGGATGCGGCGGTTCCGCGCGCGGCGCGAGAGCGACGACGGCGACGAGTCGCGCGATCGCGCTTGTGCGTTGCCGGGCGGTCTGGGACCGGTGTCTCCCGCCAAACTCAAGGAGGGCCTGAAGAACGCGAAGCGGTGGAGCGGCAAGCTCGTGGGTGGGATGCGGCGGTCGTTCTCGTCGCAGGAGGACCTGCGGCGCGAGCAGAGCCGCAAAGTGGAGTACCTGTGCCGAGAGGGGCGGAGGCTCAACGAGACGTGCGACAGCGCGGGCGCCGTCGAGGCGTTTCGCGGCGCCGTGGCGCTCGCGCCCGACGACCCGGACCTGCTGGTGTGCCTGAGTAAGTCTTTGTCGGACCAGGTGTTCCAGGAGGACGTGTTTCACAACCACGCGCTCGCGCGCGCGCTGTCGAAGGAGGCTGCGGAGATCTCGGAGAGGGCCATCGCGCTGCGCCCGACGCACGCCGAGGCGCACCTCTCGCTGGGCGCGGCGCTCGGGCGGCTTTCCATGTGGAGCGACAACCGCGAAAAAGTCGAGCTGTCGCGCGCCATCAAGGAGCGGTGCGAGGAAGCGATCCGGCTCGACCCCAAGAGCGACCTCGCCATGCACGTTCTCGGGAGGTACGAGCACCAGATGGCCATGCTCGGCAGAATCGTGCGTCTGCTCGTGCGCGCGGTGTACGGCGGGTCGCTGTCGCCGGGAACGCTGGAAAACGCCGAGTCTCTGTTCCGGCGAGCCATCGCGTTGGCCCCCAATCGGCTGATCCATCGCGTGGAGCTCGGGAAGCTTCTCCTGGACGTCAACCGGCCGGACGAGGCGCTGAAGGAGCTGCAGCTGGCGGTGACGCTGCCCCGGGAAGACATAAACTCCGAGCACGAGCGCAGGGACGCCGTGCATTTATTGCGGAAGCACTGGAACATCGAGGCGGAGGTTCCCAAGTTTCAGGACCCGCCGCCCACGCCGCCGCCGAGGCAGCGCCGAAGCTTCGAGGGTGTCCTGTCGCCGCGGCGCTCGCTGGACGAAGCGGCGTCGCCCGCGTTCGAGGGGGACAGCGCCAGGGGCAGCCCGGTGGAGAGCGGGAGGGAGAGCCCGGTGGACAGCGCGAGAGGCAGTCCTGGGTAACTATTCTTTAGGAGAACGCGAGTCTCCTCCGACGTGTATGTAACAAACATTGTTCGGAAAACGCACCTCGAGTCGAGCGCTCTCGCCGCGAGAGGTCTCTGGCTTTCGGCCTCGAAGGATTTCGCGTGGCGCCGTCGACCGCGCGCCCCACTTCCCCCCTCACCGGGCCGTGACCGGGTGCGCGATGACGTCCGAGAGGCGGAGCGCTCGGCGCTCGATGCCCCTGGTGGCGCTCTTCGCGGCGCTGGTGGCGTCGCGCGCGGGCGTCGCGGACGGATCGCGGGCGGGCGCGGAGTCGTTCGACGAGGAGGCGCTCGTGCGTCCCCTGCCCGACGGCAAGGCGGTGTTCGTGGCGCACTTCAGGCAGAGCGCGCCGCTGGCGTCTCGGCACTTCGAGAGCTTCCCCAAGGCGATGGCGCAGATCGCGCGCGAGACGCGTGTCGCGGAGGCTGAGCTGTCGTTCACGCAGGGCCGCTGGGACGACAAGAGGTGGGGGCGCGCTCCGGTGGGCACGAAGCCGATCGGCGCCGAGCTCTGGGCGTCCTTCCACGCGCCGCCGGCGAACGCGTCTGTCCGGTCGAGCGCGACAGATTCCGCGGACGCGCATTCGGAGGACTGGGACGCGCTCACCGCGCACATGGGCGGCCTGTTCTGCGCGTCGCTGTCGCGCATGAACGCCAGGGAGATCGTGGTCGAGCCGGCGTTGGCATTTTCGCGCTGGAACGGCGCGCGCGACGCGACGCGTTCGACGCGGCGAAAAAAACACGGCTCGCTTCCGTCGGAGAGCGTGTGCGTCGAGAACCTCACACCGTTCCTGAAGCTGCTGCCGTGTCGCGACCGGGCGGGCGTCGCGGAGGCGCTGGCGTCGCGGACCACGCTGTTCGGCGCGCCGTACGTCTCCATGTCCACCCTGGTGGAGACGACAAAGTCAGGCGACGACGGCGAGTGGCGCGTCGTCCTGACGCAGACGTTGACCGTCGCGCTCGACCGCGCCGCCGCGCAGGAAACGACCGACGACGCCGAAAAACCCGAAACGCGTCTGTCGCGTCTGCTGGGCTTAGACAGAAAAGGCAAAGAAGGCATCTCGGGCGCGTGCGTCGCCGCGCGGCTCAGCCGCGTGCACGCGGAGACGCACGCGCCGTTTGCGGCGGCGGCGACGTCGGACGTCGCCGGCGCGCCTCGCGAACACACCGCGCTCTGCGAGCGCTCGGCGTCGAAGGACGCCTCGAAGGCTCTCGTGCGGCTCAAGACCTGGGACCTGGCGAACATGGACGCGCGTCCGCCTTTCGCGAACGGAAACGGGTTTTTCGACGTGAAGCTCTCGCGCGACGCCGGCGCGCCGGAGCCGCGCGCGCCGCTCGTCGGGTACGCTCCCGAGTTTCTCGCCGAGCGCCACTTGACGGGTTCGGGGAACCGCGACGGAGGCGTCTCCATCGAGCTCAGGAGACACCTGCCTTCGAGCGACCGCAAGCCACACGACACGCGCATGCGCGTGTTCCAGGCTCTGCCGTGGTACGTGCGCGTCTTCGCGCACACGCTCAAGGTGACCTTCGACGGCGTCGACGCGAACGTCGCGGCGTCGCGTTCGGTGACGGATCTCGAGCGGAACCATTTTGACGCCTCCTCGGCGCCTGAGCTCCTCGGCGACGGCGAAGTGGAGGGCCTGCGTTGGTCGCCCTCGCGCGACCGAACGCGCCCTTCCGTGCTGGAGGCGCAGTTGTTCGTGCCGAGCTCGGTTTCGGTGGTGCGGGTCTCCGCGCGGTTCGAAAAAGCGTTCCTGCGCACGGAGGAGTTCCCCCCGGACGCTAACCGCGGGTTCGACGTGGCGCCGGCGGTTGTCGCGTTCCCGCCGCCGCGCGTGATTCGGTTCTTCCGCAACCTGGAAGGCATGGACGCGCTCGAGTCGCCGCTCCTGGACCGCATGGAAGGGCTCGTGGTGGGCGGGAACACGCAGCCCGCGGAGGTTCCCGAGCGCGTCTACCTCAACGGCCTGCTTCTCACGCTGCCGACGCCCGACTTCTCGATGCCGTTCAACGTCATCACGCTGGTGTGCACGGCGATGTCGCTCCTGTCGGGCGGCGTCTTGTCGGCGCTGACCCGGCGCCCGGCGTGGGCGGGGTTCAAGGAACAGAAAGCCGAGCAGAAGAAGAAACTGGCGGAGCTGGCGAAGCGCGCGAAGGCGTAAGGTAGTGTGAGTAGTGTTCCGAGAAGGCGTTTAACAGAGTCTAACGACGTTTTCGGTACCGGAACTACTGTTTTTTCTTCTCGCGCGTCGTAGACGCGCTCGCCGGCGGGAACTGGGTATGCGCGTACGTGCACGACACCACCAGCAGCAGCGCGACGGCGTGTTTCGTCTCGAGCCCCTCGCCGGTGACGAGGCTCTGCAGAATGCCCGTCAGCACGAGCCCGCCCACGATGGCGAACCCCTTGGCCACGCCGCCCAGGCGCTTGGTGATCTGCCCGACGAAGATCCCCCCCAGCGCCGACGAAAGCACCGGGACAAGCGTGAAAACCGTCCACCCGCGGAAGAAGCCTCCGTTGTCGGAAAAGTCAGAGACGTCGCGAGCCTTGACGTAGTGCGCCAGCAGCAGGCACGGAATCGCGGCGACCGCCATCTCCACGGTCAGCGCGGTGGACGTCCTCCGCAGCCTCTGCAGCGAAAACTGCGTCGCCGCGCTGGCCACGCCGCTCAGCGCGGACGCCGCGAGCACCGCGGCGACCCCCGCCACCTTCGCTCGCGTTTGGTCGGCATCCTTCTCCGCGCCGCTCGCGACGCCTCCTCCCTCCTGCAGGATCGCGCCGGCGACCAGCAGCCCGCCGAGCGCGAGCGTCTGCGTCAGCGACTGCCGCACCCCGAACACGAAGTACACGCACAACGCCGTGCTCACGAGCTTGGACTGATTCAGGCAGTTGAAGGTGACGCTGTCCAGGGACGACGCGCCCACCACCAGCAGGTAGTTCTGCACCGCGTACACCAGGCTGGGGAGCACGGACAACGAGGCTGCCTTCGGGGTCCAGTTGGCGAACGTGCGCGCGAACGCGCCGGGGCCATCGACGGCGATCATCGCGCCCGCGATGAGGATCTTCGCCACCTCCGTGCCGAGCACGAGCGACACCTTGTGCGTCTCGGGGGCGATGCAGACTTTCAGGAAGGGCTGCAGCGCGTACTGCAGCGCGAGAAGCACGCAGAACACCGCGCCCGTGCCGGCGCTGGAATCGAGCGACGCGCGCGACGAACGGCGCGTCGAGACCGCCATCGTCCGTGACAGTCTCGCCCGCGAAGGTCGCTGACCCGGACGGTGCCCCCAGTCGTGTCGTGGTCTCGTGCTCGCGCAACGGATTTGTGCGGGTCCGCTGAAACGCCTCTTGGAAACAGAATCTGAGCCCTCGGCGCGTTGAAATCGCGTGGACGACAACTTGAGGCTTCGAAAGAGGGGGTGTCGCGCTCGAGCCTCGCGCGCACACCTCGCAGCGCGTGCTCGTGGCGTTCGCGCTTCGCGTCGTTCGCTTCGCGCACCTCCGCGTTCGCTCCGTTTCGCGAGCTCCTCGCCGAGGGCACCGCCGCGTCGCTCACCGCCGCGCGCGTCAGATCGCTCGTCCGCGGGAAGAGATCGACAAGGAGTCCTCGAGTCACTCGAACGGCGATCGGAACGACCGCGCCCGCACGAAACCATGGCGTCCGCAGCCGGGCTCCCGCGCAGAATCATCAAGGTGCGTCTGGACGACGCGCGCGAGCGCTCGGGGACCCACCGAGCGCCTGGATCCACCGGTCGAGACGGGTGACCTTCGGAACACCGGGTGCCAGATTCGTACCCAGCCACGCGCTTGGAAGCACCGCGCGCGGGCAAACCGTCGATGTCGAGCGCGCGCGCGTTCGGCACGCGCCTTTTTTTCGTTTTCGTTTTCGTTTTCGCGTCCTTCGCGCCGCGCTCACGCTGCCCTCTCCCTCCCCCTCCTTTCCGTCCGCTCCGCGCGCGAACGCGCAGGAGACCCAGCGCCTGCTTTCCGAGCCCGCGACCGGGATCTCCGCGCAGCCGCAGGAGGATAACCTTCGGTACTTCTCGGTGATGATCCTCGGCCCGAAGGATTCGCCGTACGAGGATGGCGTGTTTGAGCTGGAGCTGTTCCTGCCCGAGGAGTACCCGATGGCGGCGCCCAAGGTGCGGTTCCTGACCAAGATCTACCACCCCAACATCGACTCGCTCGGGCGCATCTGCCTCGACATCCTCAAGGACAAGTGGTCGCCCGCGCTGCAGATCCGAACGGTGCTCATCTCCATCCAGGCGCTGCTCTCGGCGCCCAACCCGGATGACCCGCTCAGCGAGAAGGTGGCGAGCGAGTGGAAGAAGGACGAAGCCGCCGCGCTCAAGACCGCGAAGGAGTACACGGAGAAGTACGCCAAGAAGAAGTGATGAAGAAGCGTTCTTGAAATTACACATACACACACAAGGCGTGCTGCGATATACCGAGGCTAAAAAAGACGCTCAAAAAGACGCTAAAAAAGATGCGTAAATCACGACTCGAGCTACGTACTAATCCGCGTTCGTCGCGCGTCCGTCCGTTTCGGCATCCTCCGCCTCCATCGCCGCGATGAGCTTTGCCTTTTCCTGCGCGCGGCGCATGCGGTCGAGCACCACGCTCTCGTAGTCGCGGTTGGAGACGTTCCCGCCCGACCCCGCGGCGGGCGCGGGCGAGACCCTCGCGGCGCGCGGCGACCCTGCAGACCCGCTCGCGGCGTTTTTTGCAGACTCCTCCCCGGTCGGCGGCACAGCCGCGCGCAGAGTCACGAGCGGGTTTTCTCTATCGCCGTTTACGTTTGCGGCGGCGCGTTTCGCGGCGGCGACGTCGGCAAACACCACCAGCGCCGAGCCTTTTTTCTTCTTCCCCTCGCGAATCACCACGTCCTCCACGACGTCCCCTTGTCTGGAGAAGAGCTCCCTGAGCTTGGCCACCGGGTAGTGGCTCACGTCTTTCCGCCAGGAAACCTTCACGGTGCGGTAGAGGTGCTCGGGAACGACGCTCGCGCTTTTGTTTTTCTCGTCTTCGCCGCGGCGAGTTGTTTGCGCCGGAGACGCGGAGTTCTCGTCGCGCCTCTCCGCCGCGCCGGGCCCGGAGACCGACCCATCACCCCCGGGACGGACCTCGCCGTCGTACGCGCGCTTCCTACTGGCGAAATCTCTGCGCAAACGCGTGAGCTCAGCCTGGAGCCGCTCCCTGGCCTCCTCCTCCTCGGTCTTGCCCCGCTCCGCGGCGCGCTCGCGGCGCTCGAGATCCTCGCGCATCTTCCGCCGCTTCGCATCCTGCGCGTCGAACCTCGCCTGCGTCGCCGCGCGCGCCTTCGCCAGGTCCTCCAGCGCCTTCCTGGCCTGCGGATCGAGCAGGATGTCGTACGCCTTCTGGAGCGCGTCGAACTCCCTCTGCGCCACCTCGCGCTCGCTGTCCTTGCGCTTGTCGGGGTGAAGCACGAGCGCTTTTTTGCGGTACGCCTTCTTGATCTCGGCATCCGTCAACACCCCGGGCGCGAGCCCGAGGACCGCGTACGGGTCCACGTCCGCCATCGCCGCCCCAGGTCCGCCGGCGGGCGCCGCGACACCTGCGCGTCCGCGGCGGGCCACCCGGGGACGCTCGGCGGGGTGCCCTCGCGTCTGGAGGGGAACGCTTTTCGCTCGGCGGTGGTCTTTGAGCGAAGCGGTGTTTTTTTTCGGTCGCGCCGGCCGGCGCGAGTCTCGTCGCGATTCGCCACGATCGCCAAGGCCAGCTGGCAGAAATTATCCACTCGGCGATCATTCCGAACCGCGCCCCGCGGCACGCCCGAGTCGAGACACATGTCGGCCGTCGCGTCCTTCGCCGCCCCCCGCGTGGCGCCCGGCGCGCGCGTCCTGCCTCGCCGCCGCGACGCGCGCCGCGCCGCCTCCATCAACGACAAGATCAACGAGCTGCGGGAAAACCTTCCCGACGTGCCCAAGATCGACCTGCCGAACGTCAAGCTTCCGAACGTCAAGGTGGCCGTGCCCGGCAAGGGCTCGAGCCAGGGCGGCGCCTCCCCCGGGTACAAGCCCGCGAGCGGCGGCGATGATCTGTACGTGGGCCAGGGCAAGTACATCCCCGACGACCAGGAGGGTTTCGTGAGCAAGACCGGCCGCGACAGCACGCTGGTGGGCGGGTTCGCGGGGGGGGAGAAGGGGCTGTGGCAGTACCGCGAGGCGCGCCTGGCGGATGACCCCGCGGCGGCGCCTAAGCAGTGGAAGCGCGTCTACGGCGGGCGCAAGGGCAGCGCCGAGGTGGACCTCAGCAAGGACTTCGGGGGCCTCGTGGGCGGGTTCCCGGGCGGGGAAATCGGCGTCAAGGCGTATAACGCCACCGGCGAAGTCGCCACGCGCGACGCGCCGCCGACCATCGGGTGGGGTCCCCCCGTTCTTCTGCTCGCGCTCATCGGCGGCGCCGGGTACGTTTTGAACCCGGGCGATCCCGCCGAGGAGCTCGGCGCGGTGGTCGCCGGCGCGTCCGCCACGAAACAATCGTTGGACGCAGCGCTCACCCAGGAGCAGCAGACCCTGGGGGCCGAGGCGCTCGCCGGCGCCGTCGCGTTCGTCGCCGTCGCCAACCTCGCGGCGGGCGCCGCGAAAAAAGCCGGCCAGGGCATCGTCGATGCCGCGAAGCTCGCCGCGCTGGGCGCGGCCACGCTCGCGGTCGCGGGGAAGGTGCTCGACCTGTACTGAAGAGTGCATAGGGGGAGCGGAGAGGCACGAACCATGGAAGATCTCCGTCGTAGGCCCGTAGGCGGCGCGCGCGCGCGGGTACCTTGTACTTCGACTTTTTTTCAGCGGACACTCTCGCAGCCAATTTTCGCGGACCGTCTTTGAGCTCACTCGTCCTACGCCCACTCACGTCGCTCGCGAGTAAATCATCGTGTGCCGCCGCCGCCGCCGCGCACTCCCGCGGGCGCGGCGGTGTCGGCCCGCGATGCCTCCCAAGAAGAAGAGCTCGCACGTGGCGCGCATGGCGCAGCAGATGGAGCGTCGCAAGGCTGGGAACCAGACGCACGGCGTCCGCGAGGCGGCGCTCGTGGACACCTCCGGCGACGGGCGCATCGACGCGCGCGAAGGCATGGCCACGACCGTGTTCACGGTGGAGTCCCTGAACCTGAAGAGCACGAACGTGGGCAACTACAAGAAGAAAGGCAAGGGTAAGGGCGGGACGTACAAGCGCGCCGCCACGACCGTGTTAGCCGGCGAGGCGACGTACGACGTCGAGCGTCGCGTGCGCGACGCGCGCCGGGCGCTCTTCTCCCACCCCGTGGCGTTTTCGGAGATGACCCCCGCGACGTTCGACCTCACGCGCGGCGCCGTTACTTTGATGCCCGCTCGGCCCAAGTGGGACTACGAGCTCGAGCGCGGCCGTCTGCACAGCCGCGAGCGCAAGGCGTTCGTGCGCTGGATCGCTGGGGTGAAAAGAAGGCTCATCGAGTCCGGCGCGGGGTACGCGCCGGCGTTTGAGCAGAACATCGAGGTGTGGCGTCAGCTCTGGCGAGTCCTCGAAAGAGCCGACGTCGCCGTCTTGGTGGTCGACGCCAGGCACCCGCTCCTGCACACGCCGCCGGCGTTGTACGCGCACGTCGCCAGGAGACTCAAGAAACCGCTCGTGCTCGTGCTGAACAAGGTGGACGCCATACCGAGAGCCGCCGCGGAGAAATGGGCGGAGCACCTGCTCGCCGCGCTGCCCGGCGTGGATGCCGTCGTCGGCTTCTCGAGCAAGGACGGCGGCGGCGGCGCCGGCGGCCAACGCGCGACGCGCCGCGTCGCCGGCGTCCCGGACGCGCTTTCGGGCGCGCGTCCGGGAACGTTCGAGGCGGTCAGCGCGCGCGAGCGGCTCGCGGCGAAGGCGGAGTCGTCCGCGTTGCTCCTGGCGAGCGACGACGAAGAGGAGGAGCGTTCGTCTCATTCGTCTCATTCGTCTCATTCGGATTCCGAGGAGGAGGAGAGCTTTCCGGCGAAGGAGCTTTTGGACGCGGATGACGGCGACGCGGAACGACCGAACGCTCCCTCCGCTCCCTCTGCTAAAAGTTCGTTTCGGGTCGGGCACGTCGCGCTGCTGCAGGTGTGCCGCGAACTCGCTAAAAAGGGTAAGCGCAACGTCGTCGGATCCCAAAGCGCGGCCGCGGAGGAGGCGGCGGCGGCGGCGGAGGACGCCGCCGAAGCGCTCGAGGCGAAAGCCGCGCTCGGCGACGAAAGCGTAAAGCGTTCGGCGCGCGGCGGTTCCGGCGGTTCTAAACGCGGCGGCGGCGTCGACGGCGACTCCGACGACTCGGACTCGGCCTTCGACGACGCGGCCGCGGCGGCGCTCCAGGCTGAGGCGGAGGAGTGCGCGTTGGCGAAGGCCGGTCGTGTGATGATCGGCCTGGTGGGCCACCCCAACGTCGGCAAGTCCTCGATGGTGAACTACATCCTGGGCCGGAAAGCCGTCTCGGTGAAAGCGACGCCCGGCCACACCAAGACGCTTCAGACGCTCATCCTGGACGAACACACGTGCTTGTGCGACTCTCCCGGCTTGGTGTTCCCGCGCACGGACGTCTCGTTAGCGGAGCAGATCATCGGAGGACTCGTGCCTCTGCCCGTCGTGCGCGAGCCGTACAGCGCGACGCGGTGGCTGGCGGAGGCGCGCGACGCGACGGCGACGCGGTGGCGCGCCTTCGCCGACGTAGGATCGCCGCGCGACCGCGCGTTGGCGACGTCCCTCGCGACGTCCCTCGCGGCGTCTCTGAAAGTGCCGCCTGCGAAAGAGTTCGACCCGGAGGTGTTAGAGGTGCCTTCCGATGCGCTCTCAGCAGAAACGTCGGAGCATTATCTGCTGGGTGGCGCGATCCCGTGGTCGCCCATGTCGCTGTCGCGCGCGTACGGCAAAATGCGCGGTTTGACTCGCGGCGGCGAAACCGACGCGCACGCCGCCGGGATCGCGATTTTGTCGCTGGTGCTGGAGGGGCGCCTGCCGTACGCCGTGCCCCCCCCCGAGGGCGCGCCGGTCGCCAGGAGGCACGTCGGCGCGGACGGGCGCGAGGTGGAGACCAAGGCGGACGCGGAGGCGAGGCGCGCGGCGGCGGAGAGCGACGGGAGCGACGGCGTGTCCGAGGCGGAGTCGGTTTCGTCGGACGAGGAGGACGTGGAGGCGTTCAACCCCTTCCGCGCGCTGGGGATCGACGCCGAGGGCGAGGCGCAGTACGGCACGGCGGACATAGACGCGGACGAGGGCGCCGGGCGGTTCAAGATGAAGGCGCCCCTGGGGGACGCGAAGGGCGCGGCGGCGACGTACTTTGGCCGCGGCGGCGACGCGGCGCGGACGCTCGGGAAGCAGGGCGGCGGGGGGTCCGTGTTCCTCTCCGATTTCGACCTGAAGGAGTCCACCAAGGGCACCAGGGAAAAGGGGGGGAAGAAGAGCAGGAGGTGAGGCGAGAGGGCGCGGCGACGCGAAACGAGCGCGCGTACGTGAAGAGCGCCACGCGCGTGTTTCCCGGGAGTGGCTATAGGCAATACGTCTCCGCGCGCGCGCGCGCGGGCGGTTCGAAAAAGGTTTTATCGGTGTTCCCGAAAAGAAACGCACGCAACAACGGTCATTCCTAGAAAAAAAAAGGTAGACGAAAAGATGTGCCGGCTTTTCCGTTTCCAGGAGAGCCGAGAGGCCGCGACCACGCGTCCAGAAGACGCGACGCGACCGGCGACGACGCGGGCGTCCAGGTACACGGCTCGCGAGCGCATCAGCGAGCGAGAGACGTCGCCCCGAGGGGTCGACCGTCGCCGGGGACGGTCCGGAGAGACGCATCGGAGCGCTCGAGAATCTCGCCCGAATCGACCCAACGGCAACTTTGCACGCGAATTTCTCTCGCGCGAGCCGCGTGAGGGGAAGCACACGCTAGCGTCCGACGGCATACCCCGGCATGGCGCCTAACGAGCAGGCCGGGCGGACGATGGGCATGTCCACGCGCGGGAGGACGTCTTCAAACCTTCCCCCGCCCGCGGCCTCCTCCGGACGCGCCCCCGCGAGCGGTGCGTCCTCGAGCGGGACCGGCGCGGCATCCGGTCGCGGGGCGCCGTTGTCCAGCAAGAACTGGACCGTGCGCCCGGTGGTGAAGAAGCGGGACAGCTTGCCTGCGACGCGCATCCCCGACCACGAGCAGGACCTGCCCGCGCTGTGGTCCACCAGCGCGTGGGGGGACGTGCGCCGAGGCCGCGCGGACCCCATCGACGGAAAGCGGTTCCGACCCGCCGTCGGCGCGAACGACAACGCGCGGGACAAGGATGTTGTCGCGCGCGAGCTCGCGGCGAAGGAGGCTGAGCTCAAGAAGAAACTCGCCGCGTTCGCCAGCTTCAATCAGACGGAGCGTGATCTGCTGAAGCAGGCGTTCGAGGTGGTGAGCCGAGAGATGGGGGGCGTTTCAGGCTTGTGTTCGCGGGGCGAGTTCATGGAGGTGTGGGACCGGCTCGGGACGCGTCTGACGCCCAAAATCGCCGACGCGTTTTTCGCCAAGTACGGCGAAGACAGAACCGGGCGCATGCCGGTGGACCTGTTCGTGACCGCGGCGCTGGAGAGCAGGAACAGGATCATCGCCATGGAGGAAAGACGCGTGGGCGCGTACGAGGCTGGCGCCGTGCGCGACTACGCGTTCAGCGGGCGCATAAAATATTTTCCCTGCCGCAAGGGCGTCTACGCGCCGAGCGCCTGGGACCCCAAGCTGGCGGCGCGCTCGGCGAAGCCTCCCAAGGAGGGTCTGTCCTTGGAGTGGGTCTACGGCTACGGCGGCTTGTCCAACACCGCCAACAACCTGTTCTACAACGAGGACGACCACGCCGTGTACTACACCGCCGCCGTGGGCATCGTGTTTGACCGGCACGTGCACAAGCAGTACTTTTTCCACGGGCACGACAACGACATCAAGTGCATGGCGATGCACCCCGATAAGCGCATCGTGGCCACCGGGCAGGTGGGCAGCACGACCGGCCCCCCGATCGTGTGCATCTGGGACACCACCGTGAACAAGAAGACTGGGCAGATCAAGGGTAGGGTCGCGCAGCTCCCGTTCGAGGGCGCGCCCGCGGTGATCTGCCTGGCGTTTTCGGAGGATGGCGAGCGGCTGGTGTGCATCACCAACGACCTCGACCACACCGTGCACGTCTTTGACTGGGCGACTGCGGACGCGACGCTCAACGAGCTCGCGGGCACGCGCAAGGGTGCGCCTACGGAGCTGGAGACTGGCGTGTTTCCCGGCCTGATCACCGTCGGCAAGGGTGGCAAGGGGGACTCGTTCCCGCACGTCTACGGCGTCTCCTGGAACCCCTACGGGAAGTACGATAAGTACGACGCGCTCAAAAACGAGTGGAGCGAGTTTGTGACGTACGGCGCCAAGCACGTCAAGCTGTGGCGCCTGCACCACTCCGACAAAAACGACAAGATCGGGTTCTACGGCAAGGACGGGAAGCAGGGCGTCGGCGAGATGGGCAAGTTCTCGCCCACGCTGCGGCCGACCGACATCATGTCCACTGCGTGGCTCCCGCCTCGCGGCGAGGACCAGGCTCTGAACGGCGGCGCCATCCTGGTCACGGGCACGCGCGAAGGCGACGTGTTGCTTTGGAACACGGGCAAGAAAGGCTTGAACTGCGTGCGCGTGCTCGAGGCGCACGGCAAAGGTCCTCTGATCCCGGCGCTCTCCGGCGGCGATTTAACCCTCTCCGGCGTCCGCGCGATGATGATCCGCGACGACGGCGAGACGCTGGTGACGGGCGGCGGCGACGGGAAGGTTCTTTGGTGGGCCACCGCCGCGCTCACCGGCGCGACGCGCTCGGCTTCGTACAAGTGCATCCCGCACACGACGCGGTCGCTGACCGGCGACGACAACAAAACGCCGCCTCCCATCCGCGCGCTGGACTGCCACAAGCACTCGTCCGACGTGATGCTCGGCACGCACCGGTGCGACATCTGGGAGATTGACGACGTGAACGGCGCGCATCCGATGGCGTACGGGCACAGCGGGGACGTGCGCGCGCTCGCCGTGCACCCGACGGAGAAGCACATATTCGCCACCGGCTCCGAGGCGGGAAGACTGCACATCTGGAACGCGAAGCTGAAGATGCTCAAGGCGAAGGTGAACCTGCACCACCCCGCGGTCGGATGCGGGTTCTCGCCCGACGGCAAGCACGTCGCCGTGGGGTGCAAGGACGGGTGCCTTTTGATCCTCAACTACAAGAACATCGTGAACGGGTACTTCAAACAAGTCGTGCAGCGTGCCGACGGCTCGCGGTGCGAGTTCCACCACTGCAACGAGGCGATCGACGAGGTGAAGTACTCGCCGGATGGCGCGCTGCTCGCGGCGGGGTCGCACGACAACTTCATCGACATCTACGACGTCACCGGAAGCGCGGTTCCCGGTCGGAGCAACGGCGTTTTGTACCACCGCCTGCACCGCCTGAAAGGCCACTCGTCGTACATCACGCACCTCGACTGGAGCGCGTACGACCCGAAACAGCCTGACCGCAGAGTTCTGCAGAGCACCTGCGGCGCGTACGAGCTCCTCTACTACGACGCCAACACCGGGAAGCAGGTGCGGCACTCGCTGCGCGACGAGCGGTGGGACACGCAAACCTGCACGTTGGGGTTTTCGGTGATGGGCATTTGGCCGAAGAGCAAGCCCGGGGAAAAAGCCGCCGACGGCACGGACATCAACGCGTGCGATCGCGGTCCCGTGCCCGGCCGCGACGCGATGGGGCGCCGGAACAAAGGCGAACTGCTCGCCGTCGTGGACGACAGCGGGCGCGTGAAACTGTTCAACTACCCCTGCGTCGTGAAACACGCGCCGTTCCGGCGGATGGAGTGGCACGACCGCCCCGGTTTGGCGCGCAAAGCCGTGGGCGACTGCGTGGGGTACGTCGCGCACTCCTCGCACGTGACGAACGTGCGCTTCGCCAACGACGGCGCGCACGTGGTGACCGTGGGTGGATTCGACCGCGCGGTCATGCAGTGGCGCGTCGACGAAGACGCCATCGAGCAGAAGGGCGCCACGAAGCGGCGGCCGGAGCCCCGGCCGTACGTCACCACGGAGCCGCAACCGAAAGTCACCGTGCCGCGAGGCACGGGCGGCTTGACCGCCGCGGAGGCGGCCGCTCTGGCCGCCGAGCTGGATGACGACGGCGAAAATCAAAAGCCGGAGGAGAAGTGCGAGTACCTGGTGACTGTCGTGACCGGCGACGCGAAGGGCGCGAGCACGGACGCCGCCGTGACGTTCAGCGCCGCCGGAGCGCGGACGGATGGCGCGACGGCGGTGATCCGCGAGGTCCCCCTCGATAACGCGCCGGATAACTTCCAGAGGGGAAACACGGACGTGTTCAAGCTCACCGCCGCGGACATCGGGACTTTGACGCACGCCCGGATCGGGCACAACGGCGCCGGGGACTCCCCCGGGTGGTTGCTGCAGAGCGTCACGCTGACCAACGTCACCAAGGGGTGGGAGAAGACTCTGTTCCCGCAGCACGTGTGGCTGGACAAATCGCGCGGGGGCGAGACGCACGTCACGCTGCACGCGTCGCAGGCGGAAGCAGAGAAGGCGCGGGCTTCGCTGTTGGTGGACAAGAAGTACGTGGTGAGCGTCACCACCGCGGACTGCAAGGGCGCGGGCACGGACGCGAACGTGTGGATCGAGCTCTTCGGCGTCTCTGGGAAAAGCTCCGGGACGCGCGCTCTGGACAACGCGATGAACAACTTCGAACGCGGGAAAACCGATCGGTTCGAGCTGGAGATTGCCGGCTTGGGCGCGGGCATCGCGCGCGCGCGCATCGGGCACGACAACGCCGGGTTCGGGTCGTCGTGGTGCGTCGCGGAGGTGCACGTGCGCACGGTGGAGACGGGCGAGGAGATCGCGTTCGACCTGCCGCACGCGGGCGTGTGGCTGGAGGACGGTTCGCCCGCCGGCACCGCCGTGGATCTGTTCCCGCTCGGGCCGGACGGTAAGCCCACGACGCGAACCGTGACGTACAAGGTGGAGGTGCACACGGCGGACGTGAAGTACGCGGGCACGGACGCGAACGTGTTCGTGGAGCTTCTCGGCGCGAACGGGAGCAGTGGGCGCCGGCCGCTGAGCACCAGCCGAGACAACTTTGAGCGCGGGAAAAAAGACGTCTTCTTCCTGGAGATGCCCGACCTCGGCGAGCTGAGCGCCATCAAGATTGGACACGACAACGCCGGGTTGGGCCCGGGGTGGTGTCTTGACCGCGTCATCGTCTCGGACGAAGACGCGCCCGGCGAGGCGACGGTGTTCGACGCGAGCGTCAAGGGCAAGCCCGGCGGCCGGTGGCTGGACAAGTCCGCGGACGGCGGCGCGACGCAGTGCACGCTCGCGCCGCTCGCCGCCAACGCCGGGTCGTACTACGGCATCGAGACGATGACTTCGGACGCGATGTTCGCGGGGACGGATGCCAACGTGTGTATCACGCTGATCGGTGTGAAGGACGGGAAGGAGACCCGGTCGAAGGCGATGAAACTGAACGACTCCTCGAACAACTTCGAGCGCGGTGCGCTGGAGGAGTTCGAGGTGGGACCCATCCCTGACCTCGGCGAGCTCGTGGCGATCGAGATTGGCCACGACGGGTCGGGAATCGGCAGCGGGTGGCGGTGCGACCACGTCGCCGTGTGGGACCTCACCAAACCCGACGCGCGCTTCCACTTCCCGGTGGACGCGTGGTTCGATAAGAACGAGCCGCCGAACAAGACGACGCAGCTGATTTCGGTGGCGCAGCTCGACCCCGACGCCGAGTTCACGGCGTACCGCATCGACGCGCACACCAGCGACGTGCAGGACGCGGGCACGAACGCGACCGTCTCGGTGACCATCTTCGGCGAGCGGGGCGATACCGGCGCGCTGACGCTGGACACGACGGCGGACAATTTCGTTCGCGCGTCGGAGGATTCCTTCACGGTGGCGAACGCGCGAAACGTCGGCGCCATCACGCACGTCGTGCTCGGCCACGACGAGTCCCAGCTGATGGGCGACCCGTCCTGGCACGTCGCCGAGCTCAAGGTGCACAACCTGAAGACTGGCGAGGCGGTGACCTTCCCCGCGGGCTTCTGGATCGGCAAAGAACGCGAGCCGCATTTCGCGTCGCACGTCGCGCTCGCGCCCGCCGGGAAGCAACCCGTCACGATGCGCGCGTATAAAGTGACGGTGCGCACGTCGGACGTGCGTTGGGCGGGAACCGACGCCAAGGTGAGCGTTCGGTTGATCGGTGCGGAGGGCAAGACCACCTCTGTGCGCGTCCTGGAGAACGACTCCAACAACTTCGAGCGCAACGCCGAGGACGTGTTCGTGGTGCGCGACGTCGACGTCGGCGCGGTGTCGCGCGTCGAAATCAAACACGACGGCCGCGGCGTCGGGTCTGATTGGCACCTCGCCTCGGTGGAGGTGCGCGTCCTGGACGCCGACGGGAAGGACGCCGCGAAGAGCAAGAGCGTGTTTTTCTTCTGCGACGACTGGGTCAAGGAGAACGCGCCGGTGACGCTGGAGGCGGAGACGGGCGGCGGCGGGCGCGCGAAGTACAAGATCACCGTGCACACCTCGGACAAGAGGTGGGCGGGGACGGACGCGTCGGTGACGGCTCGGCTGTTGGGCGAAGCCGACGGCGTTTCCGCGGAGACGGCGTTCTTCAACCTGGAGAACTCCGCGAACAACTTCGAGCGCGGGCGCGTGGACGAGTTCCTGATCGACGCGAGAGACGTGGGCGTGGTGCAGGGCATCGAGATCAAGATGGACAACTCAGGTCTCGGCGCGGCGTGGCACCTCCGCGCGGTTTCCGTCGCCAAGGCTTCCGCGCCCGACGACGCGACGCACTTTGACCACGACGACTGGCTGGACGGGAAGACCCCGAGCGTTTTGCTACGAACGTCCGACCCGGCGAAGAAAGCGACGGTGCGGTACGTGATTACAACGCTCACCTCTGATTTGAGAGGCGCGGGAACGGACGCGGGCGTCTCCATCGTGCTCTTCGGCGAGAAGGGCGAGACGGACGCGTTGCTCTTGGAGAGCTCGGCGGATAACTTCCGGCGCGGGAAGAAGGACGTCTTCAACGTCGACGCGCCGGATGTCGGTAAAATCATCCGCGTGCGCCTGGGGCACGACAACAAGGGTTCCTTCTTCGGGGACGACGCGTCGTGGCACTGCGCGTCGCTGGAGATCACCAACACCGCCACCGACGAAACGTGCGCGTTTGCCGTGAACCGGTGGTTCGCGGAAGATAAACCCCCGAACCTCACGTCGCAGGTTCTCGTCCCGGGCGACGCCGCCGCCGCGGAAAGCCTGTGCGGGTACAAAATCGTCGCGCACACCTCGGACGTGCGCGGCGCCGGCACCGACGCCAACGTCACGCTGGCGCTCGTCGGCGAGGACGAGGACGGGAACCGCGTCGCGATGGGCCCGTTCCCCCTCGAGACCTCCGCGGATGACTTCAAGCGAGGCGCGGTGGACACGTTCCGCGCGGAGGGACCGTTTATGAAAAAAATCGTCTCGGCGACGGTGGCGCACGACGGCGCCGGGTTCTTCGGCGGCTCGGACTGGCACCTCAAGATGCTCGAGGTGACGAAGGACGCGAGCGGCTCTGGCGCGGCGCCCAAAGTGACGTTCTGGTGCGACGCGCTCGTGACCAAGGACACGCCCATGACCTTGACCGCGTCGGACGGCGCGCCGAAGCCCGCGAACGACCGCAGGCGGTACAAGGTGACGACGCGCACCTCCGCGGATCGCGGGTCGGGCACGGACGCTAACGTGTTTGTCGAGATTTTCGGCGAACGCGGATCCACCGGACGCCGGCCGCTGGACACGTCCGCGGACAACTTCGCGCGCGGCGCGACGGACGTGTTCGTGTTCGAGTCCCCGTTCCTGGGAGAGATCCAGTCCGTGAAGATCGGGCACGACAACTCAGGGTTCGGGCCCGCGTGGAAGCTGGACGAAGTGCTCGTGGAGGACACCACCGCGGATTTAGAGGCGCCGGAGTGGCATCGGTCGCGCGCCTTCCGCGCCGACGCGTGGCTGGACGCTTCCAAAGCGCCGTTCGCCACCGAGCTCGAGCTGACGCCCTCGGACGGCGTCTTCTCGCAGCGCGCGAAGGTGGAGATGACGGACTACACCGTGACGGTTCGAACCTCCGACCTCCCGGACGCGGGGACGGACGCGAGCGTGTCCATCGAGCTCGTCGGCTCGGAGGGCGCCACCGGCTGGACCAAGCTCGGGTCTTCCGGTCATACGTTCCGGAAGGGCGCCGCCGACGAGATTCAAATCGCCGGCGCGGACGTCGGCGTCGTCGAGCGGGTCAGCCTGAAGCACGACGGCACCGGGCGCAGGGGCAAGTGGCATCTGGCGTCCCTGGACGTGCGCCACGACGGCACGGGCGCGGTGTCGAAGTTTTCGTGCGGCAAATGGCTCAAGAACGAGAACGGCGTCGTCGCCGAGACGACGCTCGAGGCGGCGGCGGGATCGGGCGAGACGACGACGTTCAACTACCGCGTGGACGTGACCACCGGTTCGAGGATGGGCGCGGGCACGGACTCGAAGGTGACGATCGGCATCCACTGCGAGGGCATGGCACAAGCGTGGTTCCCGGCGCTCGAGCAGCGCGACGACCACTTCGAGTCCGGCGCCACGGACACGTTCGTGTTCTCGCGCCCCGATGAGCTCCCGGGGAAAATCACGGCGGTGACGCTGACGTGCGCGGACGCCGGAGTCTTCGGCGACTCCTGGTTCTGCGAGAAGGTGGTGGTGTCTTCGCTGGCCAAGGGCACGGAGTGGGTGTTCCACTGCGGCGACTGGGTCGGTAAACAGGGCACGCGACTCGAGCAGGGCATACTCGCGTCCGTCTCCGTCGAGGACGAGGCGAAGGCGGCAGAGGCGGCCTCGAAGGCGGCGGGCGACGCGGGCGCGGGCGCCGACGCCGCCGCCGCCGCCGCCGCCGCCGCCGTCGACGGGCCCGCCGAGTACCGCGTGACGTTTTGGACCGGCGGCGAGTTTGGCGCGGGCACGGACGCGAATGTTTTCGCGGAGCTGTTCGGCGCGAACGGCTCTTCCGGCACACTCCCGATGGACCGCGACGCGTCCATGTTCGACGCGAAGTGCGTGGACGCGTTCACGCGCGTCTCGCCGACGCACCTGGGCGAGCTCGCCGAGGCGCTGGTGTGGATCGAGAGCGCCAGCAAGTCCGGGTTCATGTCCATGGTGTCCGGCGACGGCTGGAACCTCGACAAGATCGAGGTGGAGCACGTCGCCACGGAACGGTCCTGGGAAGCCGCCGTGGACGAGTGGATCTACCCGGGGAAGGGCAAGGCGCTCAGGGCGAAGCTCGCCGTAAAAAAGCAGGGGCTCGGATTCGAGCAGCTCGCCGAGAAGGCGGAGGACGCCGCCGGCGACGTCGAGCGCCTCGAGGCGCTGCGCGCGGGCAAAAAAGAGACGGGAAGCGAAACGTCCGAGGACCAAGACGACGCGAAAGCGCCGTCTCCGCGGAAAGATCCCGCGCCCGTTCCCGCGCCGGCGCCGGCGCCGGCGCCTGTGCCGGCTCCGGCGACACCCACTTCTCTCCCGCCCGTCGAGGCGCCGCCCGCGGAGACCCCCGAGGAGCGCGAGACCCGCGAGTTTGCCGAGCTCGAGGCGCAGGCGCAGGCGGAGGCCGAGGCGGAGGCTCGACTCGAGGCGGAAGCCGCGGCTGCGGCGCCGGTCGAGGCCCCGACCGAGGCGGTCGAGCCGATCGAAGCGGTCGTCGCGGAGCAACCCAAGGCGTCGCAACCGAAGGCGTCTCCTTTGCCCTCGCTCAAGACGCCCGAAACGTCTTCCCTGAGCCTGGCGGGCGGCGCCTCGGGGTCGCTCGCGGGGCTCTCCAAAGCCGCCTCGACGTCTTCGTCGACGGCGCACGAGTTCGAGCTGAGCATCTCGCGCGACCCGGTTTCCGAGCCTCTGCGCGTGCGCGTGCTCGGCAAAGGAGGCGAGGGCATCGCGCTCGTCCCGCCGAACGTCGCGTTCGCGTCCTTCACGTTCCCGGCGCCGCTCGACTTCGTGACCAAGGTGTATGTCTCCTACGACGACGAGGACGAGGAGGCGGAGGCGGCGCGGCGAGACAAAAACAAAACACCCGTTTCGCTCGAACGCGTGTCTCTGTCCGATCCCAGCCGGGGAGACGCGTGCGCGTTCCAGCTGCACGGGTGCGTCCTGGACAAAACGCACGGGGAAGCGCGCGCGAGGAAGGAGGCTTTGCCGGGCACGGCGTGCGAGGAGTGGGAAGAGGCGGTCGCGCGCAAGGACGGGCGCGAGAAGAAGTACTGGTTCTCGCAGTCGCGGAACGAGTCCGTGTGGAAGGAGCCGCACAAGTATTACCCGGTGCGCTTCGCGCAACCGGAGTGAACGCGAAAGGCGCGGCGGAACAAGTTCCGCCGCGGACCGAGGCGACCTTCACGCGAATTGTCGACGTGAGGTTCGCGGAAGATGGTAGACCACACGTACACACTCACGTAGGAGTGATATGTGAAACACAGATACGATATTCTATTCTACGTCGTTTGCTTTCTCTTCCTCGGCGGCGACGGCGGGCTCGGCGCGGTCGCGGCGGCGCGACTCGATTTTCGCGGACGCGCGGATCGAGTCGACGAAAACGACCCCGCTTCTTCGAGATCCAGGAGGCGAAAGGTTCGCTCGTCCCCTCGGCCCGCAGACCCTCGATGCGCGGTGCGTCGTGGACGTGTCCAGTCGCGCGAACCGCCGCGCAGTGCTCGACTTCCACGCCGCGCTCGCGGGACGCGGCTCGGTTCGGGAGAAGCGCGCGTGCATCCCCCCGACCCATCGAGCGGGGTCCCGGCCGAATCGGTTTCCGCGCGGCGGGGATGGCGGCGACATCGGACGAGGCCGCGGCGAGGGAGACCTCGAGCGAACCCGCGAGGGTCGTGCGCGTGTGGACGAAAGCAGATACCGACGGCAGACTACTCGACGGCCGTGCGCCGTGGGAAGCGTCGCTCGCGGCGACCCCGGAGATACGGCTGGTGTCCGGCGAACTCGCGACGCGCGCCTCCGACGACGATCCCGACGCGAGCGCTTTCGACCACGTCGCGTTTTTCGACGCCGTGCGCACGGCGCGCGCGGGACGCGTGCTGTACACCGCTTCGACGCTCGCCTCGACGCAGAGCATGCTCCAGGAGAACCTGGGATCGAGAAACGCGGATTCGAGCGCGGATTCGGTCGCCACGCCCCTTCGCGGGTCGCGTTTCCCGGCTGGAACGGTGGTGGTGGCGGACCGACAAGTCTCCGGCCGCGGGCGCGGCGGGAACGCGTGGACGTCCCCGCCCGGGTGCTTGATGTTTTCTTTCCTCGCCGAGCACGCGGACGGCCGCACGCTCCCGTTCCTGCAGTACGTCGCGACGATGGCTGCCGTGGACGCCATCCAGGAATGCGCGGACGAGGCGCTCGCGGAGGCGGCGGCGGCGCACAACGAACGTGTGAAAGCCGAAGCATGTCGCACGGATGAAACGAAAACCGCGAAACCGGCGCGCGGCGTTACATTCCGACGCGGTTCCGGTCGATCGGTGGATGTGCGCGTGAAGTGGCCGAACGACCTGTACAGCGGGGGCGTGAAGATCGGGGGCGTGCTGTGCACGTCCACGTACGCGGAGGGCGCCTTCGACGTCGTCGTCGGCGTCGGTATCAACCTGGACAACGACGCGCCGACCACGTGCGTGAACGCCGTCGTCGGCGCCGCGTGGGACGCGCTCCTAAACCAGACAAGAGGCGGCGAAGATTCAAACGACGACGAGAGAGTAAAAGTGTCTCCGCGACGCGCGACGCGCGAGCGATTGACGGCGATTTTCATGAACCGCTTCGAGGCGCTTTGCGGCCTTTTGAACGCGTCGGGGGGTTTCGATTCATTAGAGGCGGCGTACCTCAGGCAGTGGCTGCACACGGACCAGAAGGTCGTGCTGGAGGAGGGCGAGATAAAGACGGAGGTGACCGTGAGGGGGTTGACCAAAAGCGGGTACTTGCTCGCGGACGACGCGTCGGGCGCGAGGTTCGAGCTGCACCCCGACGGGAACAGTTTCGATTTCTTCCAAGGGCTCGTCAGGAAGAAGCTCTCGTAAATAACGTAGTCTATGATTTATAACACACCGTGTTTTTACGGTTCAGTCCACGTCCGCGCATTCGTCCGAAACCGCTTCTCTTCCAGTCTCGGCGACGCATCGCGCGCACGCGCACTTGAAGCCGTACGACGCGAGGGCGTTTTCGCGTTGGGCGACGGTTTGAGTCTCGTCGATGTACGACACGGAGAGCTCTTCGCCTTTTTCCACGTCCCGAAGCGCCTCGACCCTCACCATGGTCCGCCCTTTCCAGGAGCTGTACCTCGTCGTCGCGTTTGGCGTACACGAGTGGTTCACCAGGCACAGCAGCGGGAACAGCCCAGTGCCGGCGAACATCGGGAACAGACGACGCGAGACGTCGTACAGATCCTCGGCGTCGCTCGTCTCGTCGACGCGAATCTCCTCCGCGAATGACGAAGTTTCATCCGCGTCTTCCGAGACGTCATCTTCGTCCCCGCCCCACCTCGGTCTCCCCGCGGCGAGGTCCTCCTCGTCCCTGCGCTCCTGCGCCTCAAGCGCGAGAGGCAGAAGCGCGTCCAGCGTCGCGCGCGTCGCCTCCGCCCCGTCGTTCTCGTCGACCCTCAACAGCTCGCGCGTCACGTTTCGCATCGGGCCGTCCACGCGCAGGCTCCACTGGTTCAGGTCGCAGATCCCGAGCACGTGGCCGAACCCGTCATTCCCGAGTCGCTCGAGCACCGTTGGAACGAACGCGAGCGTCAACGAGGAGGCCCGCGCGGCGGCGAGGTGGCATGAAGAGTCAGAGAAAGAGGAGTCATCGGAGGCGTTCGTGTGAGATGGAATCGACCCGTCCGAAACTTCGAGGTCGGCGCGCGCCGCCTCGCACGCGGCGCGCGCCGACGCCGCGAGAAGCGCCGCGCTTCGCGCCGCGACGCGGCGAAGTCTCGTTTTCGTTTCGGGGTCGTCTTCCCCGGAAACGTCCCACCAAGGTCCCCCGACGAGTCCACGGCACGCCTTCGTGGCCTCGAGCCAGTCGTCCCCTTGTTTAAGCCGCTCGGCGATCGAGCCCACCAGCTCAGCCACGAGCGCGAGGTTATCGTGGTGGCCGCAGTCGCGGCGAAACGCGCCCGCGGCTTTGACGGCGACGC